>VFSW01008911.1_pt1 | contig 14359 bp, 10 predicted proteins | sample 5358111 | NCBI WGS metagenome assembly VFSW01 (sample SAMN11554181, study PRJNA540505) | mine drainage metagenome | isolation source: sediment from site ElyBrook_90M | place: USA: Ely Copper Mine, Vershire, VT | collected 2017
CAATAAATATCGGCCTTTTTGATATCAACATTGGTAGAGACAAACTTGTCTTTGGCATTCCCCTTGTTTTATCCTGTATTATTTTTGCTAGCTCGGCCAAACTAATTTTTTCCTGTTTTTTATCTTCTCTTATCCGTACTGTTAATAAACCAGATTTTATCTCATCTTCTCCAACAACACAGATATACGGTACCCAATACTGCTCTGCATCTCTTATTTTCTTCCCCATCGGGCTGTTTGTGTCATCCACATCTACTCGTACGCCCGCCTGCTTTATCTGTTCTGCAAATTTTATGCAGTCCTTTTCATAATTTTCAGATATTGGTACAAATCTAACCTGCGTTGGACTTAGCCATAACGGCAATTTTGGTATTTTTCCCTCCTTTTGTTTTATGGCGGTTAATTCCAATAAAGCATACATCACCCTTTCTATGGCGCCGCTCGGTGAGCAATGCAAAAGTATTGAATTTTCTCTTTTGCCTTCAGAGTCAATATAAGTAATAGCATATCTCTTGCTGTTCTCATGATCTATTTGCACAGTTGACAATGCCGTTGCCTTTTCCATAGAATCAATAACATTGAATTCAAATTTGGGGTCGAAATAGGCGTATCTAAAATTCCACATCTCTATCAAAGCCGGTTTCTTGAGCTTGTTCATAACCAAATCTAATACAAAATCTCTATTTTTTGACCAAAACTCTTCTGTAAACCTAATTGCAGCCTCATATTCCGATTCTTCTATTCCGATTTCTGCAAGAGTCAGCTGGCACAGTTCAAACTGTTTTCTGAACTCGTCTTTTGCCTGCTCCAGATCATTACAAACAGTATGCATATCTGGCATAGTAAATGCTCGTAGCCTCTTCAAACCAACAACTTCTCCGCTCTTTTCCCTTCTAAAGCTGTAGCGCGTAAGCTCATAAACCTTAAATGGTAAATGTTTGTAGGATATTGTGGCGTCGTGCATTATCAGAAACTGGCCAAAGCACGCGGAGAATCTTAGGAAGAAATCTTTATCATCTGACCTGACTACATAATGCCTTGATGGAAATCTGCCCAAATAATCCTTAAATGCGGGATGTTCATAATCATACATTATTGGTGTTTCTACCTCTACTGCTCCATAATCAACGGTTTTATCGGTTATGTACCTTTCAAGCAGGTTTTTGATTAACCTTCCATTCGGATAAAACCTCATATTTCCAGAATCTGACCCGGGTTCATAATCTACCAGTTGCAGCTTGTGCATCAACCTGATGTGCTCTGGCATCTGGCTATAAATACGCATCTTCTTTATTTCATAATCTGCAAACTTCTTCAGGTTTGAATCTTTTTGAAACGTGAACTCTGTAACTGGCGTCAATTTTCCGTCTGTATTCAAAATATACCATGTAGATATAACTTTATTCTCTTCAATTATTGCTTTCGACTCGCTTTCGACAATCTTTGCGTTTTCTTGCTTGACTAATTCGGCCATCACACCGTCTCTTCACATATTATTTATATTAATACTGCGAAACTACACTTTTAAGTAAGGTTTGTGGTGCGAAAACATGTTATGTCAGTGCCCAGATAGTTGCCACTTGCTCCTTCCGAAACAGCTCTGCATCCCCCACAAAGTCTTTTCAGTTCGCAACTTCCACATTTGCCTTGTAATTTCCTGCCAAAAAGGCTTTTTATCACAGTAGAATTGAGGTATATCTTCTTTGCCTCCTCTATCGAGACCTCATTGAGGTTCACGATATTTTTAAGTAAAACAGCACAGGGCGTGATAATCCCCTCAGAATTTATATTGAAGCCGGAAATACCTGCAGTGCAGCCCCCAAAGAATGCTTCATCGGATATATTATATTCTCCATAGTCCCAAGGGCAGTCCTCAAGAGCAAATTTAATGGGGTCTTCCGTAGTGACATCTATATATGCGTACTTCTTCTTCGCTTCTACTATTTTTTTAAGGAAAATCTTCTTTTGCTCTGCATCCATCAACAGATTTGCATTGGTCTTTCCGCGTCCTGCCGGGATAATGGACCCTATACCTATCCTGTTTGCACCTTTTTCAATTGCAAGTTTAACCAAGTCATCAACTTCATTTATCCTGTCAGGGGAGATGGACGCCCTCAGCGATGAAGCAAGTCCTGCTTCCTTGACAAGATCAAAAGCACGCATTGCACGCTCAAAAGCGTTTGGAAAATTCCTAAATTTGTTATGTTTATCTGGGTAAACACTATCTACGCTTATCTGGATTGCAAGATTTGCTATACCTAATTCACTAAGCTTTCTAAGTTTATCTGCTGTTATAACAGAACCGTTTGTAGTTATTATTATGTCATTTATTCTTTTCTCCTTCGCGTAGCTTAACAATTCCACAAGATGGGGATGAAGGAACGGTTCTCCGCCGGACACCGTAAGCCTGAAGTCATCACAAGCATCAGAAGTAGCAAAATCTATCCCCTTTTTGAATAAAGAAGGTGACATGTGGACTTTAGGCTCATAAACTGCACGGCAATGCTCGCACAGCATATTACATACTCCAGTTATCTCAACCTGACAGTGTTGAAAGCCGAAATCAAAAACACTACCAGCTACTTCTATCTCCATGTAATATCACGATCTGACAGTATAATTACTTATAGCTACCCGATGTACAGCAAGAGTTCTTGCCATACTTAACTTTTATTTTTTTCATCCTATCACTCCTATATCTATTTATACGAAGTAAGAGTTTAATAAACGTTATGTTTTGAACGGCTTTGAGACTATATTAGTAGACTGATATTTCGGAATAAGCTAAAGATGCTGTCTGAAATGGTGACTCTTGAAAACGTCAGATGCCCTTCATGCTGTTTATCAGCGCATTGATTATCCTCTTCTTCTCGGACTTGTCCGTTACCTTTATGCCTGCGGCATAGAGGTGGCCTCCGCCAGCCTCTACAGACTTAGTATATGCCCCCTTTATCCCGTTTATTATGTCAAGCAGATTTATGCTTCCGCCTGTGCCCCTTGACAGACGTATCGATATATAATATCCGGCGTGCACTATGAGCGCAGCCTCTCCCTCCCCAGATGCGAGTATCCTGTCCAGGAGCTTAGAGGCAAACCTGCCCGGAAGCGGATACTTCGAGTCCTCTGAGCGTATGTCCTCGAAGTCAAGGACGTATATCCTGAATGCCTGCGCCTGGTACTGCTTCAGGTCATTCATGCCGCTGTCCAGCGCCTCGCTCAGCCTCATGTTCGCATAGTGCAGCAGCTCTGTGAACCTTGGCTTGTCGTTCAGCACAGCCTCGATCTCCTGCGGAGTCACGTTTGACTTGCCGCTGCCGTATACTGCTGAAGGGTCGCTTGTTATGAAGTCGAGCATTGTCGATAGGTCGGTATCCCATTTCCTGTCTGCGTAATCGCTGTAGTCGCCTATCAGCGACGCCTGCTCGAACGCACGTGTATTCACATCAGAGAACGTTTTGCAGAATGCCGAAGCCAGGAGCCCTGCAGTGTAATTCGAGTCGCCGCCGAAATTCCAGGGATTTATGTAATGCTCTAGCTTCATGCCTTCAAATCCCTCTGACGGTGGGTGATGGTCCAGCCATATCACGTCGAATCTTTCAGAAACCCCCGACAGGCCGAGGTTGCTGTCTATTGAAGTGCCGAAGTCTATGAGCAGCAGCAGCGGCTTCTCTATGCAGCTGTAGTTGTTTGCCACGAGCATGTCAGTGCCTGCGTCTGACGGGCTGTATGATACGCCCCTGTGCATCATCCACACTGCGTTTCCATTAGATCCAAGCCTTGAGCAGATGTCCTTGAGCGCCGCGCGCACAGAAAGCGCGCCTCCGGATCCGTCAGCGTCGTTGTGATACCTTATTATTATCGGCGCGGAGAATACGAGTTTCCTTATCAGCAGGTGCGCCGCCTCCTCCATCCTCTCCCACATCCTGTGCGTGACGGCATAAGCGGCAGCGTTGCCAGTCCTGTATTCCTCCTTCCTTATCCGCTCGGCCTCAAGCGATTCCATCCCCCCTTCTATTGCCCTGAGGTATCCCTTGCCGTCCTCGACGCTGTTTATTACCCCTCCCTCCCTGTATTCGAGGAGCTCTCCAAGCCCTGCGTTCAGCGATCCCTTGAACTCGCCCGCATGTATTCCGCCCTCAATGCCTACAGTGAAGTAGGTGTTGTCCATAGACATACCGTGCTTTATGCATGAAACTAGCCCCCGCAACATTACCAACTCATCCTGCGCTGCTGTTCCCGTTGCCGAAGTATCCGCTGACAGTCAGCACGCAGTCGCTGTTTATCGTGCTGTTCTTTATGTAGCTGCAGTAGCTCGTGTCGTTGTATTTCTCGGCGAACGCGAAGTAGCACTGGTATGACTGCTGCGTGGGTATGCTGGCGCACGCGCTCACGTTGTCGCTGAGCAGAGCCTTTATGTAATCTGTCTCGTATGCGCACTGGCCTCCGCCTGCGCATACCGCTTTGGAGAGCGCAGTGTAGTTTACAATGGAGTTCGCAACGCTCGAATTGACAAGGTTCTGCTGCAGGCTCACGTTCCTGGTTATCAGTGACTTGCACAGGTATCCAAGCGCAGGGTCCTGCGCGTAGCCGCAGTAAACCGAATTCCCAGATTCAAACGCTATGGACAGGTAGCACGCATCCCTGGGGCCCACGCTCTCGTTCGAATACATTGCATACTCTATGAACTGGCTCATGTTCAGGAACAGGTTCCCGTAGCTCGACATATCCGAATTCCCAAGCATATTGTACGTCATGTTATCGCTTCCGTTTAGCGGTATCGCATCGCACAGCGAGGCGTTGGCGTGCGCAAGCGCCTTATCCATGTATACTGCTGCGCTGCAGTTAGCCTGCTGGCCGCTGTCATTCAGCAGCCTGCAGGATGCCACATCCATGGAGCCCAGTGCGATCTGGTATATGCAGCTCTCCCTCGACTGGCCGCCCATCATCATGCACGTCCCTGTGCTGTTCGTGTTCTGCGCTATGGCAAGCAGGCACTCGTTGGACAGGTTGCGCGACGCTATCTTTCCGCACAGCGACGCGTTAGACGAGTTCTCTGCTACGGCAGTGTAGCACGAGTCGGAGTAGTATCCGGGCAGAGATCCGCAGATTGTGCTGTTCCCTGTAGCCACGGCTATGGACTCCATGCAGCTGTATTTGTTCTGCTGCACGATGGAGCTGCACCTGTCACCAGCGCTGTTCCCTCTTGGCACTGCAAGGGTCGTCAGGGCGGCAAGCACTGCAAGCGCTGCAATTATGATGGCATAAAGCCTTATCCTTCTCCAGTTGTCGTCGTGAGTCCTGACTGCAGGCGCCCCGACCTTCCCGGCCTTCTCCAATGAAACCACAATACGTAAGCGCAGTGAAATTATATATAATCGGAGGGAACGATGTGCAAGGGATGCGTGCGCTACCTGTTCATCGACTCTGGAGAGAGCACCCTGAATCCCTTTGGTGTTATGTCATAAGGGGCTGTTACAAAGCTGTGCTTGTATCCCCTCATCTTTATCACCTCCAGCGACTGAACCCTCCTTGCCTCCTCCCCTCCCTGGTAAAGAACAAGCATGCCGTCGAATATGAAGTGCTCTGGCCTGAACGCAAGCCTTGACCTGTCCGGGCTGTGTATCTCTGAGGTCAGCATTGAAGTTACTCCGAGCCTCCTGAAGTTCGCTACAAGCGCCCACATCGACCTCCTGTATGCGGTAGGGTCCCTCACTATCAGCTCAAGCGCTGTCGAAGAGTCAAGCACAGCCCTTGTCGCATTGCTCCCTTCTATCTCCTCCTCGATGTCCGCAATCAGCCTGCCGAACTCAAATGCCGGATCCTCCTTTAGCGCTATGCTCGTTATGTCGCTCCCTGTGACTATCAGTTTCTTGCTCTCTATTATTTTGTCTATGTCCTTGAACTCAGGGAACGCGCTCTTTGCATTGCTTATTATCCTCTTCGGATCCTCCTCGAGCGAGAAGAATAGGCTTGTGTTGCCCGCCTTTGCATTCCTGTATAAGAACTCGAATGCCATAAGCGTCTTGCCTGCACCAGGTCCGCCTGCGACTATGACCTGGTTGTCCTTGGGTATGCCTCCGTAGAGCATCGCGTCCAGCCCGGATATACCGGTGCTTACAAGGTCTACCATCCCCACACCTGACAATATGGTTTATATGCGTATTTTCTCATATATTAACCTATCCACGCGGCTGATTCAATGAACAGGCTCACCATTATCGGCGCTCTACTGCTCGTACTTGCAGTTGGCGTTGTGTACGTCAGCTCCTCGCAGTTCCAGACAGGTTTCAACAACAGCACGATAATCGCGCTGTCCATAGGGCCTAACAGCATAGCCTACTCAAACTTCAGCCTTGCAAACAACACGTTCTTCGGCTTCGTATACTATACGAACAGCATACCGATAGACTACTTCCTCCTGAACGGGTCTGCGTTCGGCAGCGTAAGCGGGCATCTTAATTCGAGCGCGCAGCTTCCAGACTCTGTGAACTCTCTCAGCGGCCGCGGAGTGATATACGCATCGTACAACAGCGACTTAGGCGCATATCCTGATCAGTCCGGAGCGCAGCAGTACGGAGATAATTCATCAGTCATCCTTCCCAGCGGCACGTACTACGGCATATTCGACAATCCTACGGCCTCGAACACAGTGATATACTACTCGCCCCTTGAGAAGCAGCAGACGTCGATAAGCAAGAGCATATTCTCGACTGCGGCATACGGCATCACTGGCGTGGCACTGTTCATCGCAGGCATAGTTGCATTCCTCTATTCCCTCTTCATGGCAAGGAAGCCGAAGCAGCAGGGTCCTACCGACGAAGAGGTGTCAAGGCTGTACTCGGGCTTCGAACGCAGGGGAAAGGCCAGGAAAAGCCACGTCAGGCATGCAAGGGCGCATCGGCATTAGTCGAATATAATAATATTGCAGTATAAATGATGTCCATGGATACGTTGCAGGAGAGGATAGCCGGGGAGATAGCGCTCTCAGACAGCCCGGGAAGCACAATGAAGAAGTGGCGTGAGCTGTTCGGCATATCGCAGGTAGAGCTTGCAAAGCACCTCAAGATCTCCACATCGACGATAAGCGACTACGAGGGCAACAGGAGGTCAAGCCCAGGAGTAGGCATAATAAAGAGGTTCGTCACAGCGCTGTTCGTCCTTGACAAGGAGAAGGGAGGGGAGGTGATAAGGAACCTCGAGAAGTACAACCTCCCGCAGGAGAAGGATCCGTTCTACCACATACACGATTTTTCAGCCCCTATAAGCGGCACAGACTTCGCAAGGCTGATAGACGCAAAGATAGTCTCAAACCCGAACTTCCTGGACACTATAAAGATATTCGGATACACGCTGATAGACAGCCTCAGGGTCATACTCGAGATATCTCCCAGTGAGTATCCGAAGCTCTTCGGAACAACGAACGAGAGGGCATTCATATTCGACCAGGTAAGCACAGGGAGGAGCCCAATGGTCGTCATAAGGGTCGCGCCCATAAAACCGAGGATAGTGGTGGTGCAGAACGTTGAGAACCTGGACAAGCTCGCGATAAAGATAGCGCAGATAGAGAAGATACCGCTGCTCACCACAAAGCTGAATACGGAAGAGATAAAGGCAAGGCTCAACAACGTGTAAACAAGATAATCCTGCCATATCCTGGTGCAAAATTCTTTTTCTCACATAGTGTGCTGCCGGCACAGAATTGACACCGAGTACGTGAATTTTCAGCAATGAAAATCTTGGACATTAGACTTAAAAGGCTTGAAGGGCTCAGATTGATTGGTATGATAAATGCTTGGGTCAAGGCATAGGGGTGAGCGTCATGCAATACAGGAAACAATCTGCTGCACTCCCAAGGCTGCGCTGAGGGAGGACGCCGCTGCGCCGACAGACATAAACGCAAAGGCCAAGGATCTCAAGGCTGCGCGTCGCAAGGAGATACGCTCAAAAGTATACAACGCACTGTGGATGGCTGGGCCTGCTGTGGGCCTCGGCTGCACCCTGATTGCAGCCTCAACGCTCGGAGGATTCTCTTGGTCTGCAGACCCGCTGAGTATAATGCTTGCGACTGCAAACCAGCCAGTGTTCAGCGCAGGGCTCATAGTGTCCGGGCTCATGGCAGCAGTGTCTGCAGGCAGCGCCGGCTTCGACATGTCAAAGAGGCCAAGGCTTGCGAAGCTTGGGCAGGTAGCGCTTACGCTCGGGGGCATATCGCTTGCAGGCATAGGCATGAGCTTCGGTCCGATGCACATAATACACGGCGTTGTCGCCGGGACGTATTTCACTTCAGTTCCGCTCGCAATGGCTGCGATGGGCGGCGCAATGCTGCCCTCAAAGGAGAGCAGGAAGATGGGATTGGCGAGCATTGCAGCCGCAGTTGTTGCAGTATCAGTAATATCAATAAGCTATCTTACTATGGGAAAGGCGGTATCAGAGTTTGAGATCGTAAATAGTGCCCTTGCAGGAGGGTGGTCGTTCGCAATCGGATACATGTCCATGTTCAGGGGACGGCTGTTCGGCAGGAAGAAAAAGGCTGTTGTCGACGCAGCAAGCGCCAAAGAAGCTGTTCCTAGAGCCGCGGATGCGCCAGTGGCGAAGCCAAAGGATGCGGCATAAGGTATTTATTACTGACCATATACAATAATGTACAGATGATTAGATGTCCAAGGAAAGCGGCAAGAAGTCAAAGAAGAAGAGCGCCATGCTTACTGTAGTGGATGCGTTGAACGAGGACGCAGGGCTTGGAATTGCAACTATAAACAGGGCAGTGCAGGAGGATCTCGGGGTTCGGAACGGCGACATAGTGCAGATAAGCTTCAACGGGGAGAGCGCAGTCGCTGTAGTGGAGGAGGGAAGCCACAGGAGCGACTCGCATACAGCGCTGTCTGCAAAGACGCACGGCCAGCTGGGCGTGTCATCAGGCAAGCAGGTCAGAGTGTCAAGGGCTGAGGTTGCAGAGGCGAAAACTGTAGTGCTCGCTCCAAGCGTAAAGCTTCCAGAATCCGCAGTCCAGGACGACTGGAATGCGCACCTGAGGAACCACCTGTCAGAGACAAGCCTTACCGAGGGCGCAAAGGTCTGGATCCCGATTCCTGGAATGGAGTGCAGGTTCAGCGTGGTCGACGTAAGACCGAAGGGCGTCGTAAGGGTAACAAGGAATACAGAGTTCACCCTCGAAGAGTAATCATTACTGCTCCTCAACGGTGCGTTTTACAGACGTATGGCTGTATAGTTCTAGTCCAAAAAAAAACGAAATATATAAATAACTTAATATAGCCATAACTCAGGGTTTATGCGCTTTTACCATCTGCCTCTGGCAGTACTTTTATCATTACTATTGCCCTTGCTCCTATCCGGATCACTTAATGCAACTATTACTACCCTTACATGCACTGGCGGAGGCACAGTTGGCATTTCCGCTACCGCTGGCACGAATACCGTGTGCAGAAGCATAATAGAGACAAACACAGTCATAGACTGGGGCCAATTTACCTCAATTACAATAAATGGAATACAGGGGGGCAACGGTCCGTACACCGCAAACTTCGTATACCAGCTTCCAACTAATATACCGCAATCAAACACAATACTTTTCACAGTAACGAATGGGGGCACGATCGCTACTGCAAACGAAGTAGAATTATTGATATCTACATCATATCCTGCAAACCAGATGCAGTTGGCATTTAATGGGGTACCGCAGACCGTATACGATTCCGTAAATACCTTAATAGTCGATAATGCCGTATCCTCCGGAACGTTGGGGGCAAATACGCTATACGGGGTGTTTGGCATCAATGCCGTAATATTTGACAATGGCGCAAATGCCATATCAATAATATCAATACAGCCTCTACTAATCATGCCTGCGCTCTCTTCAGTTGCAATAACCTCAATCCCAGCCACTGCCTCCACCCTTGATGCAGGCGAGTCAGTAACATTCAACGCAGTAAACCCCTCCGGAGGCACGGCGCCATACACCTACAATTTCATAATCTACAACTCGGCAACCAATATAGAAGTCGGCAATCTCATTACAACGCACAACGGATTCGTATACAACATACCTGGCGACGAAGCCGGCAACACACTTGTAGCAAACGTATTCGTTACGGATCATGCAACAACTCCGGAGACCGTGAATTCCGTCCCATCAGCCCAGATAACTGTGCACGGAACCCTTGGAATAAGCGCCTATCTTTCTCCTCAGATTCCTATAGTAAGCGACACCTCAAAGTTCACAGTAAGCATAGTGCCTGTCCACGGCACAGGGCCGTTCACGTTCAACTGGTTCTCAGGCAATGTCGTGGGCGGATTTGACCAGCTGCAGTTCTCATTAATACCGCCATTCGGCATGCCGACCCCGCCGCCTCCGAACACGCTGCCGCAGCCAATGCTTAAGTACCAGAATCCAGGCAACAATGTTGCTGTGACTCCCTATATATGGAACGGAATCGCCTTTAACTCTGTAGTAACGACCAATGCCTTTGCCATACCTATGGGAAACGAGTCTGCCATACCTGTATTCGTGCCAAACCTGTTTACTGTAACCAGCTCACTTCCAAACTCGCTCACATTGAACCTTCCTACCGGCGCGCCTACCAATGCGCTACAGGCATCTGTGGTCTCATCCTCGCAGGTTATATACAACCTTGACACATACACGTTGGTCCAATCAAATACCCTTGGCGTCAATACTGTTTTTACAAACCCTCTGGGTTCGTATATTGCAATCACACAGGCAGAACACCTTATCGGCATAAACATAATAATAACTAACCTTGGAATGAGCGCAAATTACGTAACTGCAAATACGCCGCAGCTTTTCCTGTCGGTCTCAGGGTTCGCTCTGAACAGAACCGGATCGCCGAAGCCTGTATTTGCATTCGTAAACACGAACTCCATGCCTGCAAGCGGTCAGTCCGTCAGCATATTCCCGCAGTTCGGCAACCAGCTGCTTGAAAACGTCACCGACATCAGGATAATGGGTCCAACCCCGCCTTCTCCGGGCATAGCTGTAAGCGTATACGATACAGTAAATTCGGAGACTGCAGTGACAGACTCCGCACACAACCTGCTTCTTGCAACGTACTCATACAATGGCCCTACAATTCTCTACCACGTTCCTGGTCATGACTGGTATGGAACCGTCAATGCCCTCATAGCTAACGTAGTCACATATACCGGAGAGAACAGCATGCCTGTGAACATGATCCTTACAGCAAACACCGCGCTATTGTCAACCATACCTTCAAATGCAGTTCCATACTTCACGTTCAACGTTCCAGAGATAACCGCACAGGGATCGACCCAGCCGGACTCGTATGTCCTGCTTAACATAACAAATGCCACTAACGTCGGCATATACCCTACATATTCGTTCATACAGAGCTTTACCCCTGGGTCTCCGCCCCAATTTAACGTATACTATGCGTCTCCAACCGGAAACATCATACAAGAGCGTCCTGTCAATCTCACGTCAAGAGGAAGCGGCTTCGGACCTATAACGCCATTCGCGGTTTCATACTACATGGCAGAAAACATAGTGACATACAATCCGGTGGCTTTTTCAACATCCAACAGCGTGGCGTCAAGCGATCTGAATCTGCACACCGGGCCGAACCTAATGAAGCTGTCTGTAAGCGACAGCGCAACTCTGCCGGTAACGTTCACCCAGGTTGCTGGCGGCGTGGTATTTCCGCATATGCAGCTCGGATCAGAGTCTATAACAAACTCCACGCTTAGCGTGGGCGGCGCCACATCGCTTGTTACGATAACAATGAAGGGCGGCCAACCTCCGTTCACAGGATACTGGGACATGATCCCTCCAAGCGCAGGCGCAGTGCAGAGCAATTCGTTCGTTCTCACTCTTCCTACAAACCAGATAACGCTTCTTGTAAACGTAATATCAGACAACTCTATACTCTTCACACCGCAAATGGGCTCAAACACCTCCGTGGGCGGAGGCAGAAACAACTCCATGCTGCTGTACCTTACGGATCATAAAGCCTATCTCCAGTTCCCATCGTTCGGCAACGGCGCCCCTCCTGCACCGCTGCTTCTCGCAACCGGGCTCACAAACAGCACTGTTTACGGACTCTGGGCTGCGAACAGCACAGTAAACAACACAGATCCGGGAGCGAAATTCGAAATACCTGCTCCGACAACCACTACGGCCGCAACGACTACGACTGGCGGCTGCAGCGGCATCTGCGGAAGCGGCAGCTCAGCAGCTGGGCCTGGCGGAGGCGGCGGCTCACCTCCACCTGCATCATCATCCTTCAGCTCCAGTGAAAAGTCGTCCAACAATACAGTGACATTCGACAACCACACCATAACAATCAACAACACCGGAAACGGCCAGATCTCTGTAGTCGGCTACCACATGTACAATATGACAAGGGACGCAACCCAGACCATAACAATAAACAAGAAGCTGGTGACAATTACAATCAACTTCATAACGCCCAACAGCACAGGCATAACGGTCAACGGCGCGAACTACACGCTTCTGAAAGGACAGCTTATATCGATAAACGACCCGATATACATAGACTTCAAGCAGCTTACTTACACCCCAATACTGCACGCAGTGAATCTTGACCTCTTTACCGTGGCACTTGCAGCCCCTGCAAACACCACGACTGCACCTGCAGCAAATACTACTGCAACTTCGTCAAACACATCGGCTGCAAACACGATTGCGCCTGCTCTGACTACTGCGGTAACTACAACCATCTCAGCAATAACCACTGCAGTGACAAAGGCGGCAAACGGAGTGCAGGCATCGGCCTTCTGGACTACTGCAATCGCCGCAGCAATAATAATCCTTGTAATTCTCTACCTCCTTTACAGGCATCTGGCAGTCCGCGGAAGAAGGCGCTGAAACAGATCCATAGCTCCGCTTATTTGTGCATCACAGTGTAAAAAGCATAGCACAGATGCGTTCAGCACCCGTCACTTATGCCCTCATACGCGCCGTCGATGCCGTTAGGGAAGCATCCGTCATTCGCTGTGCTGGAGACGAAAGGCGGCAGCTCTATGCTGTAAGTCGGGTCGTATCCTGCTGTCTGGTAAGCTCCAGGAGGGAAGTCCTGCGATGGTATTGCGCCGTAGTTGAAGCAAAGCACGCCGCTGAAGCTGGTGCCGCAGTCCACTGTAGGCGAAGATCCTATGTCCTGGGGGCATCCTGATGCTGAGTCTCCCTCACACGTCGCAAAGTACATCTGCCCTATTGTCTTGCATGCGGCTAGCGCATTGCCTGGCGCATAGCTGCCGCTTGGCAGGCACATGTACTGGTTCGGTGCTCCGAAGTATGCAGTCTCCGTGATGTTGTCAGGGGGCATGGTGAACGTGTAGTTCTGGAATGTGAAGAACTGTCCGTCTATGAGCAGGCCTACATACGCATTATATGGGGGCATGATTGAACCCAGGCCGGTATAACTTCCTGCGCCTGTGCCCAGCCATCCGATGAAGTCATGGCCAGCCTCGCCTCCCTTGCTACCCTCCATGAGAGAGACCGGCTCGCCAGGCGGTACGCACAGCTCCTCAAGTACGCCACTTCCAGAGTATATCTGCCTGCTGTCCGGCGCATAGATCTCTCCGCTGTATCCGGAGCTTACCCCTCCTGACAGCGGATAGTCAACGCCCTGATAGGCTGTGACCGTGTAGCATTGTGCTGTTCCTACCGAGCTTGTCACAGTCGTGGTGAGAAGGCTTGACTGTGCTGCCGTAGTATACTGGCTGCCTGTGCCTGTAGATGAATTGGAGAATACAAAGACGTAGAGGCCTGCAGCGGATGCGCCGACCACAACTGCAGCCAGAGCGTATGCCACCAGATGCCAGGAGGCAGTGCTTACTGTACCCTTCCAGCCGTGGGCATTAGCCCCTAAAGTTCTTTTCGACCCGGCCATTATATCAAGATATGCTTCACATCCTGCGTATTTATATTTGACGCACAACGTCTGCCCAAATTGAAAATTCAGAGAGGATGCATTTATGATACCTGAAGAAGCGGAGGCATACGGATGTTGCCATAAATGCGGTCGGATAACCTCTGTAATTGACAGTAAAAGCTGTTTTTTTTATGCATACTAGTATTTAATATCTTATAATCCCCATAACTAATTATGGAAATTGAATTCTCCCAAAACAGCATAATGCTTGAACAAAAGGAGATCACTAAGCTAGACAAGTTAGTCATTAAATTCCTCCAGGCGATGGGTGACGTCGACTACGTGATAGTTAGTGGTTACATAGCTATCTTTTTCGGTAGGATAAGGGGCACAGAAGACATTGATATACTGCTAAATAAGATGGACACGAAACAGATCGAAGAGTTGCATGAAAAGCTTCTCAAAAA
>VFSW01008912.1_pt1 | contig 14358 bp, 20 predicted proteins | sample 5358111 | NCBI WGS metagenome assembly VFSW01 (sample SAMN11554181, study PRJNA540505) | mine drainage metagenome | isolation source: sediment from site ElyBrook_90M | place: USA: Ely Copper Mine, Vershire, VT | collected 2017
GTACGGGCTACTACTGCCGCGACTACGGCGGGTGGATCAGGGAATGCGGCCGAAGTCTGGCGCATGTACCTCCCTTCGCAGATCAAATCGGACGGTACGGGTCTTCTGGCGGACGGAGCGGTCATCGAGCTCCCCGGTCAGCTTGGCGCCATTAGCATGCCCTATGGGGACGCGCTCGGGGTATATAGCACCGTAGTCACGAACACCAATCTCGTAACCGCCTCCATCCAGTCTGGCGGTGCCTTTGGCGGAGGCAACTCGTAATGCTTGATCATAAGGGTAACATTGACGGCAAGCTGGTTCCGGCTGACGGCCGTACGGCTGAAATCGGGACTTCGCTGAAGCCGATCCTCGACATCCAGACCAAGACCTTGACGGCGACCGGGGCTGTAGCCACGGGGGCTCTTGCGGTCACCGGAGCGATAGTGGCATCGGGTTCCGTCACTGGAACCCAGTTCACCCCCCTCGTATCCGGTCTGACGCCCAGCAACAACATCCTCCTGTACTCGAAGTTCAAGACGGGTGGGACCCCTTGGTTCCAGCCCGACGGCACCAACACCAAGGACATCATGGACTCCTTCACCCTTCCTGGGGGCACGCTCACGACTGGGCATAGTCTTCGGTTCAAGGTGTATGGGGTCCACACCGGCAACAACACCAACGTCTGCACGGTGGCCATCACCGTCGGCGGCACCATCGCGGCCTACCAGACCACGCTGGCCGACGGCACGGACATTGCCACCTTCAACGCCATCATCGCTACCACGCCCTTCCAGATGACGGCGGACCTGTACCAGCTTGAGGCATCGGTGCAGCGGTCCTACAACCGTTTCAACGGTGGCGCCACGGCTGAAATCCTGCCGACGGATGTAAGCTTGACCCAGGACATGACGGCCAACAAGACCTTCATCCTGTCCCTCAAGAACGTCACGGCGGCTAACGACGCCAGCATCTATGGCTGGACGGTTGAGCTAATCTAATGAAGATCACGGGGACGGTACAGGCCTTCCTTGAGTTGGCCACCCATGCCCCGGTGTTGCTGCGGGCTCCAATCATGTATCAGATGCGGCCCGGGAGTAAGATCCTAGTCAAGTCCATCTTGGTCAGCTTGACTTGGGAATGGGCATTCCCGGCGTCAGAAGACAAGGCCACAGTCGCTTGGATTCGGACGTTGACCAACTCAGCTATCGAAGTGATAGACTGGACAGCATTACCATAGGAGATCACAATGAGCGACCTTTCGCGGGCAGAGCAGTACCTTCGTAGAGACGACAAGGCCCTTCGGCTGCGGCATAGCATGGAAGGCCCAAACATACTTGTTGAACGCAAGACCAAACGCGGTAGAATCGGCGCTATCGGTCCTGAAGGTCTGGTGTGGCGTCCTGACGCCGGGCGTCGTTATGAGGAAGGGCACGTACTCGTACTGTCCGTCCCCGTCGACGCCTTCAACGCAAGGGTTCTAAGGGAGTCTCTCCAGGCGGCCGATACCTGGAAGACTCCTGACTGGATTCGTAACATGGAGCGGAAGGACGACTATCAGAAGGCCCACCGCATCCAGACTCGTAAAGACAACATGAGGTATAAAGCCAGCGAACTGTTCGATAAGTACGTCTGGAAATATAAGCAACGAGTAGCTGGGGGAATCTAAATGAACGTTGTGCAGCTCATGCGGCGAGCCCGGCAGGGAGTGGACGCAATCCTTCCGGGTGGCTATGCGTCTAGCCAGTGGACGGACGAAGAGGTCCTCGACCTGGTCAACGAGGCATACGAGGGCATGTTGCGTGAATTCAGGCTAACCCACCGCAAGTGGGGCCTAGTCACGATGAACACGTCCTCAGCAGCGTTCACCAGGGAAGGAGAGACCTATACACCCTCCACCTCGCTCCAGCTTCAGTCCAACAGCACCACCCTCACCTTTCCGCCCGACTTCGCGGAACTCATCAGAATCATGTGTACCAGCAATCGTACCGTACGCTTCGTGCCAGCGGAAGAGGAATCTGACCACTGGATTGACATGGAGCAGTCAGGCATCAGCGATGCCGGGAACGCCCTCACGGGGAGCCCCGCTGGCCTGGTCTTCTACTACGACATCCTGGGCAACCGGACTCTGAAGATCACCCCGATGGCCGGGACCACGTACGATCTAGAGATCGACTACGTGCCGATGTTCCGCCCGCTCCTCTATTCTAATGCCGGTACCGTGAGCGTCACCAATGGCGCCACGGCCGTGACGGGAGTCAATTCGACATGGGTAACGGACAATATCTATTCGGTGACGTCGGGACAAGCGGCGGAGTTAATGATTGGGGTGGCCAATCCACAGTCAAACTCCCTCAGAGTATCCCGGGACTATCCGGTGGTTTCGGCACTAACGTCGGATACGGCCTTGACGCTATCACAGGCCTGGGGACCTGCCTCTGTAACCTCTGCACCCTACATCGTGGCAATGGCGCCCGTGCTACCCCGGGAGTACCACAGGTGGATGGCCCGACTGACTTCTAGCCTGATGCTGGCTAAGGTCAACCCGGACATCTCGGAGAAGTACTTCACCAAGTTCATGACGCAGTTCCAGCAGCAGATCAATCCTGCAATCAGACGCCGCACGTCGCAGGCCTCCCCGATTGTGGAGGACGCTGACGAGTTTGGCATAGGTTTGATTTAGATGAACAACACCTATAAGAAATGGCACCGCGAGAAAGGCCGTCGGATTAGACGAGCGGCCATAGCTCTTTTTGGTGATCGTTGTATTTCATGTGGGTTTTCAGACGTTCGTGCGCTTCAATTAGATCACATCCTGGATGACGGCAAAGAGCATCGTAAAGAGCTCACAGTAACCATTAGTTATTGGGCTGTGACGCATCCAGATGAAGCGCGTGAGAAACTTCAACTACTCTGCGCTAACTGCCACGTCATTAAAGAAGTGACACGCCGCGCACGCGAGTCCGACTAATGTCGCTTTGGATGCAAGGTGAGCCGCAGCCGGTAGGGAGCTTCGCCAAGGGGATCGACAAGGACTCCCCTCGGACGATGCTTCCTGACGGCCACTACGACGATGCAGAGAACATGCTGCTCTACTCGTCTACCTCGGGGCAGCACCTGACCTCGATGAAGACGGATGAGCTACTGGACTCCCTCATCACGTGGCCCTCGGGCAACCTCTACTGGTTCGCCCCGTTCACCTACTCCACCTACAACGCAACCACCGGCGTGCTGGCCTTTCAGACGCATCTCCTCATGCTGCGTTCGACGGGCCAGTACCACCGGTACGACTCTGGTAGTCCCGGCACCACGACCAACGTTCGGCGTACTACCACGTCCAGGGGTGCTTCACAGCTCACTACCCACTTCATCTACGACCAATGGATCGTGACCCTTAATGGACGAGATGCTCCGCAGAAATATGGACAGCACTTCCTCTTCGACGGACAAGGTGAAGCCGTCCCCTACATGTTCCCCCTCGGGAGCAAGCCCGTCACCCCGCTCGTCCCTTCTATCACGGGCGAAACAGTTACTCTTGGCGGCAGCTCAGCGTATGTGGCTGATGCTTCTGCGCCAGGGGGAGGGGCCCGAGTAGGCTCCTATTGCCTGAAGGTAGCTGCGTCCCAGACCGTCCGCATCCACTTTGCGGCAGCCCGTAACTTCCAGTCGGGGCCTAAGCCTTATGGTGGCACGAACTTCGCCAACACCGACTTCGCCCAGTGGCAGTACTACAAGAGTGCCACAGCCGGTGGTCTTTCTATTCGATTCTACAAGACGTATAACACCGTCTACCGGACGTACGCTATTAGTGGCACCCCGGCTACAGGAGCCTGGACGCTCAACTCGGTCGCCCGTACAGGAGCCGACACGGGAGGCTTCGTTGATGCGGACATGGCGGCCATCACGGACATCGAGATCATCTCGGCCGACGCCGCCAACGACACCTACATTGACGACCTCTACTTCCTCTACGCCAACGCGCCGCCTGCCGCTCTGGTTGGCACTGCTCATAAGGATCGCATTGTTCTTGGCGGTGCTCCAGTTGCTGGGACCAACAGTGACCCGGCCTTGAGCACGCTCTTCTGGTCCGACGCCTCCAAGCCAGACGAGTTCCCTTCGACCAACACCCAGCTCATCGCGGGTGGAGCGCAGTCCCTCAGCCGTACCAACCGCATCTCGGCTCTCAGAGAGTACGGGGACGCGGTGATGATCGGCACCCAGAACTGTATCTTCGCCTGGACGGTAGGTACCGATGGTACCCCTTCGCGTTCGGTTATCACTACTGAAACTGGCATTGACAGTCCAAGAGCTATCTCAGAGACGCCGTCTGGGTCCCTTCTCTTTCCTTGGCAGCATGGTCTGTACATTCTACGTCAGACGGGTCGTAACTACGTCTCGCAAAAGATTGCTCCAATCGTCAAAGACATCTGGCTTGAAGAGCCCTGGTGGACCATCTCGGCCAAGGACGAGGTAACCAAGACCATCAGGATTTGGTTCCGGGAGCTGAAGGACACTGACACCACCAACCCGACCATGACCACGAATGGCGTGGTCTTCGACTACGTCCGGGCCCAGGACTCGGGTGGCGCGGTATGGCCCTCTCGTATGACCCAGCTCGCGGACTACGCGGTAGAGGCCTTCGTCAACGGCCACCGTGAGGTCCTATACTGTAACTTCAACGCCCAGGACGTCTTCCGTATGGGCGTGACCGCAGGTGGCACTCTACAGTCGTCTGTGACGCTACCCTGGATGGGTACCCAGACTCGGGACAAGCTGACCCGTTGGACCGGCATCAACGTGGCCTACTCCTCGACCACGCCGGTAAGAGTCTTCGGGCGGTTCGCTAACCACCCAGAGGAATTCGACTCGGCGGAATTCGTAGAGCTTCAGACGCTTCACGCATACCCTGACATTGCGGACCCGGCCCACATTCCGTTCGGCCAGTCCAGCAAGTACTGTCAGATCAAGCTCCAGAGCCAGGAAAGCGGCTTCGAGCTCTTCCCGCCCCTTACCATGGTGGCGGCTCCAAGGACACAGAAAGAGTAATGCCTTCTAACGCCATCGTCAACAGCCAGCAGTCGCAGATCGTTGCCTCTGCCACGGCGGAGACAGGGCATACAGTTGGTATAACCGGCATCACGCTGCTTCCCCGTCTAGGGCAGTCCCAGGTCATCCGGGTGGCCCTGGACGTGGATAGCGGCATCTCGGTTCTCGTGGACCTCACGTTCTTCGATGCGGCCTTTGAAGAGTACGACTTGTTCGGGACTCCTCAGGGTAAGGGGCGCCAAGCGGCGGCAATGTAATGGACGTACAAGGCGGCTCCGAAGATGTAGGCGCAACCCCGCTGTCTGCCAACTATAAAGACGCTATTGAGCAGCAGATCCAGCAGGGTAAGCAGAACATGTGGAAGTCGATCAAGCAGGCGCCCTCCGACTACTGGCAGTATCGCACGGGTGGCGCCACGACGATTCCTCAGGTCCTACAGGCCTGGGGCGGCAAGCGGGTGGGGGAAGACCCCAACAAGCCCGTCCCGTCAGAAATCGTCAACCCCAAGCACTGGATCTGGCAGATGATGAAGGAAGTCATCGACCCGGCCAACCGGGCGGCTCTCGAACAGTCTGCTCGCAAGCTGGAGTTCGTAGATCACCCTCAGTCGTACATGTCCAACCAGGGTGCCTTCGGGCTCACGACCCCGGTCTCCCGTAACGCTCCACCGCCGCAGATCGGCCGAGACGTCCAGGTGGCCATTGCCCCCAAGGCCATGAACGCCAATATCGGGGAGGCCGTCGGGTCCCACGAGATCGAAGGCCACGCGCTTCCGTTGATGACCAAAGGGCGCCCTTTCCCGTATGGGGAGAAGGGTGGCATGGACGTCGTCCTGAACGAGCTACAGAACCCTCTAGTCAAGGAGTACACCCCTGACTACCTGGGTCGCCTGATCGCCAAGATGCGGGGCGTAGGAGGCCTCCCCCATGCGGGGATCGAGCTCCAAGCCAACCGTCAAGTAGGCCAGCAAGGGTTCCAGCCGCTCCTTCGTAACCTCTCGGACGTCGATCCCGAAGTGGCGGCCTCGAACGCGGACATGTTGAACAAGCTGCTGCAAGCAAGGAGATAAGAATGGGTTTCTGGAGTGACCTCGGAGACAAGGTATTCGGCAAGTCGGCGGGGAGTTTCGACCCCTACGCCAAGGACCGCGCCGTCCGCATGGATGCCCTCAAAGGCGCCATGGCCAACTACGACCAGATGATGAGCCAGCCGTTCGGCTTCATCCCACAGGCGTACCAGGACCAGATGCGGAAGGACACCGCCACGGAGATCAAGAATCAGTACCAGGGCCAGGGTCAGTCTGGCTTTGTGAACGACCGCCTGGCTAGAGGTCAGAACGACCTCAGCATGAAGATGTTGAATACAAACTTGACTCAGGCCAACAAGCAGCGGGACTATATCCAGCAGCTTGAGACCCAGAATCAGCCTGAGCAGTACAAGAAAGCTCAGGAGGGTCTTATCAGCCAGGTGGGCGGACAGATGGCCTCCCAGGCCGGTAATAAGCTCGGGAACCAGTTCGCGGACTGGGCTGGTGGGAAACTGTTTGGCAACAGCGAGAATTCGGACGAACGCAATAAGCAGAAGGGTAACGGGATGGGCGTCGGGATGGGTGACTACGGCGGCCCTACGGGTGGTAACGGATAATGGCTGACACTTGGGAATGGGGACCGTGGGCACAGCAGGGGGAGGACTATGTCAAGTCGGAGCGGGACAAGAAGTCCAAGCTTGACGTAGAGAACCAGACTTCCAACAACGCCCTGCGTAACCTTCTCGTCGGCAAGGCCACGGACCAGACCTACAAGATCGCTGACGAGACCCGGCAGCAGGAGGAGGCTGTTCCAGCCCTCCGCACCTTGATCAGCGGCAACAAGGACATTGGGAAGGCTCTTGGCTTCGGCCAGGAGCCCCAGATGGCGGTTCCAGAGGCCGGGTACGCCGGGCAGTCCGACGTCCGCACCCCGACCGATAACGAGCTTCGTGGGCTGGCCAAGGGCGCCCCGGGAATCGCCACGACCATCCTGGGCAAGCGCCTGGAGTCTATCGACAAGAACCATCCCTCGTTCCACACCGTCCCCCGTGGGGCGACCGGTGGCTCGTTCGACCCCAAGACCAATACCTTCACCCCTCAGGTCGAAGGCAAAGAACCCGGTCTCTACGAGTCCATTCCTGAGGCCCAGGCGGCTTGGTCGCAGATGTCTACGACCAACTCCGAGTTGGCCAAGACCTACCGGCCGACGATTGCCACCGATCCCGCTACCGGCAAGTACCGGCTCAACCTGATGTCCAATGAGCCCCTCAGCCTCCAGGACCCCTACCGACAGGAGTTTGAGCGGAACATCCGTGCTAACATGGACCCCTCCAAGGCCACCGACATTTACATGAACCGGCAGGCTACGGCGGCTGGAGCCCGTCAGTTCCAGATCACCCAGAACACCCCGATGACGCCTGACCAGGCCTCGGCCTACTCCAAGACCCTCCAGGCCTCTAACGCCTTCGGCCAGCTCCAGTCCTTCACGGAGCCGGAGAGGCGTGCGTTTATTGGCCTGTATGGCAAGAACGTCAATGAGATCGCTTCGGCTATGTCTGGCCTTCCAGGCGGCATGGCTATCATCAATGCCCTTGGTGGCAACCAGGCTACTATCGACCGCTACAACACGTTTAAGGCACTTCTAGGCTCTATCCGTGAAATGGCGTTCGTCACCGGCGGTAAGCAGCTGACGCAGACCGAAGAGCGTGTGGTATTGGCCAAACTGCCTACTGGCCAGGAGAAGTCCTACTCTGAGTTCCAGGCCAAGTTCCAGTACGCCCAGAAGCTCCTCAAGGCGGTCTCGGACGGCATGGTCCTGGCCAACCAGATCCCCAAGGGCGACCCTAACTACGACGCCCAGATGGCCCAGGTGTGGCGCCAGGCCTTCGCTCAGAACCAGATTTCCACCACTGATCCAGAGGCCAACGTGAGAAGCCAGATGCCTTCAGGCGTTCGGCTCATCGAGAAGTACGGTAAGTAGGAGCTAACATGGCGGATATTAAGACTATTACGTCTGACCCCGACTTCTGGGCCCCCGATACGACCGACGAGCAGCGGAGCTTTGTCCTCTCCAAGAACGATAAGAACTTTGCGGCAGCCGACAAGGCCACCCAGGCTAAGTTGCTGAAATCGTTGAGTGACAATAATAGACAAGGAGCCCAGATCGGCCAGAAGGAGATCGGGGCGTCTGAGCAGAACCAGTCCTGGTTCAACCGGACGATTGCCCAGCCCCTGAATAACGTCGTCGGGCAGGCTATCGAGACGGCCACCCAGCCCCTCGTGTCGGCGGCCAGGTACGCTCAGGGCGAGCCCCTAGGCGCCCAGACCACCCAGGTTCCCGGAACCGGCCAGTCCTACACCCGAGAGGGTGCGCTGGCTGGCGGGCCTGTAGGGGCCGGTGGTGTGGCCAAGACCTCCAGGGAGCAGACTGCCGCTGCGGTGGTCCCCCAGGAGCCCTGGCAGGCCGCCCTGTACGCTGCGGGCCCGGCTGGGAAGGCTCTAGGCGGGGTGGCCCCTGTCCTGGGTGCCACGACCAAACTGGGCTCCCTGGCCCGTATTGGGCTTGGAGCAGGCCTTGGGGCGGCTGGTGAGGCTGCCATGGGGGCCACAAGTAACCCTGAGGGGCCTGGTGCCTTGTCACGTGCCCTCCAGGGCGGAGCTAAGGCTGGAGCCATGTCAGCGGTCCCTGAGGCCGTAGCGGGCCTATCTGGACTCATTGGGCGTCATGCCCCAGGTGCTACGGCCAGAATCGCGGCTGAGGACCAGGGTAGGACTGCCAAGGCGGTCGGGGAGACCGTTCCTGAGTTCGCAGGAGCCAATCCCAAGGGCCCGGCTTATGGCCAGTACTTCCAGGGCGGTAAGGCAGCCAGTGACGCTGAGGCGGCCTTTGCTCGCCGTGTAGAGCCCCTGGACGACGTGGTATCCCAGTGGGGCAACCAGAGCGGTAAGTGGATCAAGTCTGACGAGCTCAAGAAGGCTTACGGTGTGGTAGAGAAGATGTACCGGGACAAGCCGGGTGGGGAGGCGTTCCTCAAGGACATTCAGCCCGACCCGTACATGGGCTTCCTGCCCTCCCAGGCGGCCAAGATCCTGGCCCGCTACCGGGAGGCCGTGGTAGGCTCCGGGAACGAGCGTATGAGCGGCCACATCGCTCAGGGCCTCGTAGACGAGGTCCTACAGGACGTGGTCCGTAGCATGCCCGCAGGCGCGGGTGAGGCGTTCCTCAAGGCCCGGGAAGGGTTTGCGGCCGCGTCGTCTGTCCGCGACGTCATGGACAAGGCGTTCCAGCGCACCCAGAAGGGCTACATTTTCGACCCTCGAGGCCCTCAGACGGCCATCGAGGAGGCCGGTAACACCCGTCGTCTGCCCGAGGCGGGGGCCAAGATCCGTGAAGCAGTCATGCGCGGGAAGAACACCCCGCCCGGCTCCATCGACGTCATGGCCAAGAATAGCGGTTATGTCCCCTTCCCGTCCGTTCATGGCCTTGAGGCGGCCGCTGTCAAGTACGGCACCCACGGGCGCAAGTTCGTGGGCCAGAAGCCCCTCACGGCCCCTGTATCAGAACGCGGTGCCCTAGGAGCCATGCTTGGTAGTCAGGCCTCCAGCGCCACCAAGGCAGTCAGAGACAACAAGGAGTAACTATGAAGATCCTATGGATCTCCCCCAAAGGTGACGGAACCGTCCTGGCCGAAAGGCTACGGGAGTCCGGGCACCAGGTAGTAGCCTACGGTGAGGCGGTCAACCTCCCGCTGGTCCAGCAGCCCAACCTGTTTCAGTTCGCCAAGGCCAGTGACCTGGTTGTGGTAGACGGGAGTTTCCCCCTTGTACGCACGCGCCGTTCGTGGAGACCGCATCAGGACGCCCTGTTCTTTGACGAACTGCGGCGGGCCTATGGCGTGGCTGCCCTCGGGCCAACGCCTACCGTTGACCTTCTCGTTGGAGACCGTCGCTACCTTCGGAAGTGGTGCGCCAAGCTCAACATCCCCTACGACCTGGACGCAGTTGGAGATCCCTGGAGTTCTGGAGCCTGGTTCCGGGGTAACGAAGTCGTGCCCCCGGGACCATATCTTGATGCGTGGAAGCCTCTATTCAAATCCGTCGGATTCCGAGGCTATTATGAGCTTCTCGGCGTGGTTACACCCGACGGCCCCGTAGTCCAAGCCGCCTCCTCCGCCTGGCCCGTAGATCAGATTCCAGCGGGCCGCGAGGTTGAATTCCTGGAGAAAGTTAAGTGATCGAAAATGCCGTAATCGAGAACTACTGGACTGTGGAGATCGTCCGGGGCGGGAAGACTATCTGGCGGGAGACCTACGCCAACCTGATCCCGACGGGGGGCTGCACCAAGATTCTCGATGCCACCTTCGTGACCGGACTAGCCAGCCCCCTGTGGTACGTAGGCCTAATCTCCACCGGGCCAACGTTTGCTGCTGGTGATGTCATGGGCGGCCATGCAGGCTGGACGGAGCTAACGAACTACTCCCAGACCTCGCGCCCACAGTGGACGCCGGGAGCGGTATCCTCAGGCTCCGTGGACAATTCGGCTTCTAAAGCCTCTTTTAGCATTACCTCTGGGGCCACCCTCACGGGGGCCTTCCTCACGGACTCCAATACCAAAGGTGGCACCACAGGGACGTTGTATGGAGAAGGTGCATTTGCCTCAGGCGACCAGGCCATCCTCGGTGGCGACGTGGTCAACATTACCGTTACCTTGACGGCCGGAACCGGCAGCGGCACCACCGGATTCATGCCCATTAAGGAGGAGTCCTTCGGGACGTTCCATCCATAATGAGTACTTATAACCTCGCAGTCACGTTTACCGTCACGCCCCTTGCGGACATGGCCGACACGGAGACCACCTTCTCGCAGGGCTTTATCACACTGGTCAGCATCGAAAATCAGTACCGGATCACTCTGGTCGAGGTACGGGGAGGCGACGAGTAATGGCTACCAAACCGATCAAGCAGTTTAAGGCAGGCACTGCAATCTTCTTCCGCATCGAGTTGCGGGATTCGACCACCGCTGCTCACCCGCTGTTCTCGTCCGCCTCAGTACCGACCATCCTCATCAGGGATGCTCTAGGCTCCGTGCAGGTCAACGACATCCAGATGACGGAGGCTGAGACCGGCGTATACACGTATTCGCACCAGACCGCCACTTCGAACCCCCTAGGCGTCTGGCAGGTACGGTTCAAGGTCGTATCCACTGTCACGGTCTACAGCCCTGAAGTGGACGCCTTTGAGCTGATCTCGTAATGAAAGAGATGGTCACGATCACCCGCGTAGGGGACGCCATCCGGCTCTCCCGGGTGACCGCCCATGGGGAAGAGTTGATCCTAGATCCTGATTTAGAGGCACGCTCCCTGGCGGTCCTACTGTGGGCCATGCTGGCTAAGGAAGACCCCCTAGGGGGCCAGACCTTGGTACCGTGGCACCGTCTAGAAGCTGGACTGAATAAGTTGACAGCAGGCCTTGAGAAGATCGGCACCCAGGTCGAGAAGCTGGCCCATGAATTGAACGAGACGAAGAAAGCGGCGGCGAAGCCTACCCCTGTCCGAGTTGGACAGTAGGAGAGCCCATGGCAATGCGGACGGATGTACACCAGAACAAGCATCACTTCAGGGACAATCTGATCCCGGAGACGAACGAGGGCCTAGATGTCGGCGTAACGGGCCAACGGTTCGCCACGGGGCGGTTTGCCAATCTGATTGCCGACACCGCTACTTTCATTACTCTTACCGTAACGACCATCGTCAGCGTGACGATCAATACCCTCACGGTGGCGACCGCACTCACCCTAAGCTTCCTCGGGGCGGGCTATCTCAAGACCTCGGCTGGTGGGGTGGTCAGCGCACAAACGACTCCTCTTCCCGCAGCCGATTTGGGCTCCGGGGCGTCAGCCACGACTGTACTCCACGGCAACCAGACGTTCGCCAGGGTGGCACTAGGCGCGGGCGGGGACGTCACCGGTACGCTTCCGGTAGGTAGCGGAGGTATCGGTGTTGGTACCCTCACGGCCAATGGGCTTCTCTTGGGCCAGGGCACCTCACCTGTCACGGCCAAAGCCGCCATGGCCAAGGGCTCCCTTATCGTAGGCCAGACCGGAGCCGATCCCACCGAGCTCGTGGTTGGCACAGACACATTCGTCCTGACGGCTGACTCAGCCCAGGGCGCGGGCATCAAGTGGGCAGCGGCATCAGGCGGCGGCGGTTTCAATCCTATCGCTAACCAGGTCTTCGGAGGCTAACAATGGCGTCACCGAGTATTTTCAACAAGAACAAGCTGTCAGGTAGCACGAACGGGCGCGGCATCAAGGTCGTGGCCACAGCTACCACCGGCACCACCATCCACACCGCTGTCGCTGGTACGACTGCGAACACCTGGGACGAGATCTGGATGTGGGCCGTCAACTCCGACACCGCGCCCCGTAAGCTGACTATCGAGTTCGGCGGCACCACGTCGCCTGACGACACCATCGAGGTCACGATCCCGGCCGAGTCCGGGCTATTCCTCGTCATCCCAGGCCTCGTCCTGGACAACGGTGTCTTGGTCACGGCCTTCTGTGCTACGGCTAACGTCGTAGACATCTTCGGGTACGTGAACGAGATCAGGCCGTAATGCGTTACCGGGGCGAGAATAGGATTACAGGTCCCGCCTCGGCCCAGACTGTTCCGCACTTCCTCCGGGCGTCAGCCTGGGCAAACTGGGACGGGACGGCTACGGCGGTACTCAACGACAGTTTCAACGTCACCTCTCTGACCGACAACGGGACAGGAGACGTGACGATCACCTTCATCCCCACGATGTTCGACGCCAACTATGCGCTGGCTCAGTCCACGATTGGGATCGGGGCGTACATCGCTGGGGCGGCTATCGTCAATAACACTGGCGGAGCCACCACAACGAGCGTGCGCCTCCTGACCATCCAGACTGACGTGGGCACCGTGGACAGCGGTAACTTCAACGGGCTAGTCCTCGTGGGGAAGCGCTAATGAGAAGGCTCGGTTCGGTACTCACGCAGGAACCACCTCCGTCCGATACTATCGTGGGCGGCCTCGTTACCTTCAACGGAACGGGGACGGTGGCTATACTTTACAGCTTCAACGTGTCGTCCATCACGGACAACGCGGTGGGTGACTGGACTGTCAACTGGATCGACGCCCCAAGCGCCGCCCAGTACGCCATCAGTGCGCTAGGCCGCTACGACACCAGCACGTCGGCAGGGGCGGTCAGCGTTAAGAAGGCTTCCACGCCAACTACTACGGCCGTCATCGTGCAGGGGACGGAAGGCGCGGGTGACGCGGCGGTAGACCTTGACCGTGTATGCGTGACGATGTATGGGCACGGGCGGGGTGGCAACCAGTGGCCGGAAGACTTCAGGCTGGTGGGGGCGTGGGTGCAGTTCGACATCACGGGCGCCATCCAAGGTACCGGCTACAACGTGTCTAGCATTACTGACAACGGCACCGGGGACTGGACGGTTAACTACCGGGCTGGGTTCGCGGGGACGGATACCTACGTGGTGGGCGGAACGTGCAAGCAGACGTCTGGCCCGGCGTCGGTCTACCTGGCCATCAAGAAGAGCGTAGCGTTGACTAACATTGCCACGAACCTCGTGGGCGGTAGCAGCACGGGTGCGGCGGCAGATCCTGGGATGGTCTATTTCATGGCATGGGGGCAAGCATAATGAGACGGGTATTTAAGAACGCTGACGGGTCCATTGCGGTGATGACGTTTGCCACTGACGACCCTAAGCTGATCGAACGAGACACCAAGGCCCACATTGAAGCCAACGGGGCCGAGCATGTAGGCGACGACCTGGAGCTTCCGAGTCGGCGCTTCCGTAACGCCTGGACCCACGACGGTGAAAAAGTAACACCGCATGTGGGAAAAGCAAGAGAGATCGTGCTGGCTGAGGTTCGTGCCAAGCGGGACAAGGACCTAGCTGCCACTGATGGACCCTTCCTCCGAGCCGCTGAGAAGGGCCCCGTACCAGTCGACCTCGTGGCCAAGAGGCAGGCGCTCCGTGACTTGCCCGCCAAGGTAGAAGCCGACATCGCTGGTATGGACGCTGAGGCTCTAGAAGCCTATGCCTCGCGCTAAGGAATTGTCCCAGAATACAATCGCCATTATCAAGGCCATCACTGAGGCTACTTCCGCAGCCCAGATCGTGGCAGACGAGGTTGAGCGGGAGCTACGTAAGCATACGAACCAGGACGACAAGAGATTCGAGGAGTTGACGAAGCTCGTGACGTCCATATCCACCGACGTGAAATCGCTTATCAATTCACGCCAGTTCTTCCGGGGGGC
>VFSW01008913.1_pt1 | contig 14358 bp, 16 predicted proteins | sample 5358111 | NCBI WGS metagenome assembly VFSW01 (sample SAMN11554181, study PRJNA540505) | mine drainage metagenome | isolation source: sediment from site ElyBrook_90M | place: USA: Ely Copper Mine, Vershire, VT | collected 2017
CCGCCAACCGATTCGGGGATACCCCCACCTTTGATTTTTTGTTAAAAGACCTCCGCACTTTTTTCTTCCACGCGACAGAGGAGAATAAGCAAAACATTGCGCATTATATTTGCCTTCTCGAGTTTTTTATTCGGTAATTTTCTCCGGAAGAATCCGCGCGCATGTTTTTAGTCCCCCTTTGTCCACTCGCTCATTTCGCCACTCACAAATTTTGCCGTATTCCATCTCTCGCCCACTTTGCCGACAAAAATGCAACAAGCTCCGAAGCGCTTGAAGAAGGATATCGCCGAGGATGGCAAAGCCTTGCTCATTCAAGTAAAGGCGAAGTCAGGCGCTGTTTACGCCAAAAAAGCAAAACTTGAAGAACGCAGGCGAGAACTTAACAAAAAGGTCGCCGCAGACTACGTGGCCTTTCAGGATTCGTTCATAGAAGCAGATAAGGAGACGCGCTTCACTGGATACAACGATTTTAATCTCACGTACGGCGCCAAGAAAACATTCGAGAAGGGGACATTGGATCAAATGAACGATACCATCAATCGTCTCAAGTCTGCCGCTGCTCGGCTGGAAGAAGACGACGTCGTGTTGGATGAGCATATCAAAAAAGCTGAAGCTCATGCTTATTCTCTGCCTCCTCTTACTTAGTTAATCGTACTTAGCGCAAGCTCTGCTTTAAGCCATTTTGCTGCGTCGGAATACAACCCTCCGTCTCTCATCTTGCGCGTCTCGGCATCTGGCTCCCACCCCGAGTCGGTTTTCATCGCATACATGCACGCTTTCATCTGCTTCACCACCAGGGGTTTGAGGTACACGAAATCCTCCTCCACGTCGGACAAGTACGCGCAATTCAAAATAAAGCGTATCCTTCCCCATTCTAGCGGCAAATTTTGAGAATACGAAAGCCCAATCTCGGTCATCCGCGGTTCGCAGCGCCCTTCGGCTACGAGCTTGTATTCTTCCAGCGCCCCTTCCAACACGTAAGCATCGGCGTACTGGCAAAATAGCGTTAGAGTCGCTTCTCTCAAGGGCAGAGTAAACTTTTTGTCGCCCAGAAGATGTTTCAAGTTGGCCAGAATATGACTTGTTCGGTTGGAGTCCTTTGTCGCCGACAGGGAGGATATTTGCCTCATTTTCTTTAAAGGTTCTTCGGGTTCTTCTGGGAACCCAACGGCCAACTTGAATAGCTCTGTTGCCGCCATGATTTGCATCCCCAGGCTGATTTTATTCGTCGGGTGCCACCTCGATTGGTCCAAAATCTCCAAATGAAATTCGGGGTAGCACGCAAAGTTCGATGGTATCAACAGAGAAGTACCGTTAGGATCGATTTGGACGTGGCGAACAACTGGAGTTTTCCAAAATTGCCTTGTCGAAAAACTGGACAGTAAGCCCCTGTAAGTATCCGCCCCTTCCGCCAAAGCCCATGCTTTATTTTTGTTTTCTTCCGCGGAGCGGCTTCTCCCTCCTTTGCCTCCCTTGAGCTCTTCGCTAAGAGGAAGAGTACACTCGAAAGGCGACGCGTCGCCTCCTTCGACTTTCAAGATATGGTCGGTCACTGTCCCCTCTAGCTCGGTGATTCGAATCACGATGGATCCTCCGCGAAACCCAGGCGCGTCAATTTTCACCGATATTTCTTTTTTTTTCGCGGTAAACACCACGCGCGCGTCGTAAACGCATACTCTCGGAGCCGCCGGACAAAACCATTTCCCGATATTCTTTCCAAAGTTCACCTTTAAGTCCGTTAGCAGCTGCAAAGGCGTAATGGATTTGTTCTCCGTATACCACCGATCCAAGTAACTCTCGCACTCTAGAGCTCGCACCATAAGCCCTGCCCACATGTACGGAGGAAAGTTTTTTCCGTTATGAATTGGTTTCTTTTTCATCCATTCGTACCATATCGCCTCGTCCTCTTTTAGTATTTTGAATGTTGCGTACCCGATGTCAATCCACGTGTCTCCGGCTCCAATCTCCGAACACTTTTGAGCGATTCTTGGAAACAACTTGTAGGGATCCAAGCAGCTCGAACAAGAAAAGTTGGAGGCCAACAGAAATTTTGGGCCGCCGTACGGGAGGTAAATGTGGTTCCACTCTCCTTCTTCTCTGTTGCTTGCTGCCCCCAGAAACCGCTTGGCGTTGGTTACGAGGCAAATGTCTTTATATTTTAGCACATAAAACCTCGTCGAGACGTTGGCCGTTTTGATGAGAGCATACCATTTGTTTCCTTGCGAATATGCTTTACCAAACATAGGAGATAGCGGTAAGCCATCTGCGAGAAGCTCGCCGTACTTATAATCCACTTGCATATTTCTGCTTTAGCCCAAACTTTTGCTTCAGCATGCGCTTTCTCTCATCAAAAATCCACTGTGCCACTTGAATTGGAGAGTAGTTGCCGTATTGTGGGCATCGCATGGTCAGGTCGACAACGAGTAACTTGACTTCCACAAGCCCTCTTCCCGCGTCCTCTTCGATGCCTTTAGGGTCAAAAACAGCCAACACGAGTGTGTCTGACATGGGCATTCCGTTCAAAAGGCCCAGTTTTCGGTAGCAAGCTGGCTGGACAAAGTACCCAAACAAGTGCATCGTGATGTTACTGTAGCTGTGCACGTGGTATGCCCGCACGTGGTACTTGACTCCCTCTAAAGTGAGCGTCTCCGAGTAATAAAATCGCTTGGAAAAGCCAGGATGATCAATTACAGACGTGTGATACCTCTTGTTTTTCTCAAAAATGCCCTTGTCGCGCTTCCAATCAAAAACAACGAACTTTCCTGTCACCGGGCTCTTGTGGAGCACGTCAATCTTCCCACAAAATTTGTGATTGAACGACCCAAGAGTGAACTCTGGGCAACAAAAGAAATTTGGGGGAAACTTGGAAAGCATTCGCTCAAATTGTAAGACTTGAGGCTCGATCCCGTAATCGTGCGGAACGAGAGTGAATCCCCAAACGCGATGTTCGTTATAGTGATGAAGAGCCGCTCCCAAGTCTGTTCCTTCCCAATCTTTTTCGCCGTCTTCCTTCTGTTCGGAAGTCAATCTTCTCACAAACGGAGCAGGGTAAGGCACTTCTCGCTGAACGATTTCGGTAATTTCAAAAGGCTCAAAGTATTCGTCCAAGTTCCTTCCTTCTAGCACGGCCCTCGCAAATCCCAGAGCTTTACTCGCGCTTAGCATGTAACCTGGAAATCCAACTTCTTTTTCGCGAAGCATGTACTTGTGCAGCTTTTCGGCAATGTACACCTTTGTCGTTGGTATCGGCATCTCTTCTCCTGGCGCCATGGAAGGCACGCGGCTTTTAGCCTCTTCTTCTTCGGTAAAAGGAGGAGGCGTGGGGGGTTTTGGAGGAGCCTTCTTTTTTGGAACCGACACGCTATTCCATAGCGCGTCTGCTTCCTCCTCGTCAAGTTCTTCTGGGGTAAGTATTTTTGCTTTTTTGGGGGGATCCGGAGGAATCACAGAGGCAACAGCAACGCAAACAGGGGCGGGGGCGTTTCTAGAAGCAATCGCTTCTCGGGGAACAAACTCAAACTCTTTCCGAACCGGAAGGCTCGACAGTAAGACTCCTTCTTCTTCGTAAGGGTTTTCTTCCGAATCTCGCTCGTCCGGGCGATCGTCGTGCCCTCTAAAATTCATTTTTCTTTCGTTTTCAAATGAAACCTCGCAAAAAGAAAGAGTGATTTGGGTTTCACACTTCATAGAATCCAAGAAAAAATGGGAGATTGCAGGTATTGCTTTGAGCCAACAGAGATTCGCTTACCGTGCGCATGTAACATAGGGACCTCTGGATTCGCACATCCTGCTTGTCAGTATAGGTGTCCCAGAAGAAATAAGTGTGCGTTTTGCCTGATGGAAATTCCCAAAAAATGGTTCGGGGATATCAACCTTGAGAAAAAGAAACAACGGAAAAAGCGCAAATCTCGAAGCAAAGAAGAGCCGACGTTATGCAAATGCTTGTTTTTTTGGTTTGCCATTGTGGTCTTTTTTACTTTTATTTGGCCGATCTTAAAAGCCGAAGCTTAGTCGTTTCTTAAATAAAATCCGAGTGCATGTTTTTAGTCCCCTCTTTTGTATTGTCACACTCTGCCGCGTCACAAATTCACAAATCAAAAACAAAATAAAATGTCGGGAGAGAAGCGCGCTCGCCTTTCTCTCGAAGAGAAGCACGCGCGGTTCGCGGAGAACGCCGATGTTCCACTCGGAGGAGAAGAGGAGGAGAAAGCCGAAAAAGAAGAGGACAAGTACGCTTCCGTCTTTAAGTCGATGACAAAGGAAATGCTCGAGAAAGCCCTTCGCCAGCAAAAAATTACTCCTCTCAACATCAAAGACCGACGATATAAACTCGAGAACAAGTTGCGAAATGCCAAGGTTTCTGTCGCCTCTCTGGTAGAGATTCGCGACGAGATGGCGGAAGGGGCGCGACTTTCCAAAATCGCCCACGATCTCGACACTGAAGAAACCCTTGCCAAGTTCAAGGAGGGCGATAAGGTGGCGTACGACACAAGATGGTCGGGGTCGGATTACTCGTTTGGGATTGTGGAAAAAGTCGGGAAAAAGTTCATCAAAGTCAGGCTTGTTCGAAAGCATAGCGTGAATAACTCGCATCCTCAGTCGCAAGATTCGCATGAAATAGTCTCGCCCATCTGGGGTGAACTTCTTTCTTCGGTTAGCCTTAAAGCATCCGTTCCAAGGCCGTTCGAAGAAGATAGAGTATACCAGGATGTTTCGTACGGCTAAAAAGGCCAGCAAAACCTGAAAATTTTTACTTTTTGAGTTTAAAGAATCCGAGCGCATGTTTTTAGTCCCCCCTTGTTTGGTATGCTCGCTTTCTGTCGCTCACAAATCAACTCAAGGTTCCAAAAACTCGAAATCAAACAAAAACTCAAACAAAAATGGAGGGGATCAATTATTCGGCGTTGTTTGAGCCCAAGCGGTTAAAGGACGTAAAGCTCTCTACCAATAAGGAAATTCTCTGGTGCCTCCCTCGCGATTTTAAGCTTACGTTCTCGGGGTTTCTCGACTTGCTGATTGGCGAGATGGGAAGCGCTGCGCTTGGAGAGCTCGAGTTTATGACGTTTATGCTCAACGAGAACGTTTACAAGCGCGTTTACATTCACGCTTGCTGTGCCAGCAAGGGCTGGATGGGGGAAGTGCGGCAAATCGCCGAGAAGTGGAATATACAAGGCTCGCTTCTTGCGTACACCCACTCGCTCGACGACAAGGTCAAGTTCATCCAGGAGAATTGGACCTTTGTTCGCTATTCCAGGAAGCACGAGCACCATACCAAGGTAACGTCGCGCCCGACTCTCGAACTTTTCCTTGAAGACTTGAGAGCCCACTACGCCGACGCGAACGATAAAAACAAGAAAGCGCTCGAACCGTATATTCAGGTCATGCAAACTCTCTTGGCGAACTAAAATAAGTAATGCTTAATATGAATACCCTGTGTTACCACCGCACACGCTACAATGATGTCCGATTACCTACAGGAATTTGAAAATGAGTGGGAAAACGGGAGCTCGGCGAGAGCCTGGCAATTCCTCTCGAGTAAAATGGACGAGATTGTCACGGATAAGTGGCATAGAGTAGCAAATTGTGCTCTATTGGATTTGTTAGTCATTGGCCCTTTTGCGGAGATGACAGGAGCGATGGAGAAGATTATGGAAAAAGACATGTCCAGAGACGATTTCTTCAAGTTTTGGGGCTGTATACTAAAAGATTCAGAAAATGCTCCCCCAAACTCTATTTTGTTAGTATGGCTAAGAAACTTGAGGATAGGGAACTACCCTGTCAGGTACGAGATGGACACGGACGAAGAGCTTTACGTTTGCTCCGCGTTCATGCAACCCGAAGTCTTTGAGCACATGTGTAACGTGCTCATCAAAAAGGGGGAAATCAAGACTCTGGTGAAGCGAATCGCGGCGAGGTCCATCTCCGGCCAAGGTATCGTAGTGAGGTGTATGCTCAAGGCTTTAAAGAAAGCAGACGACGGGGATAAGCAATCATTATTTGAGCTCCTGTCGGAGATACCTGGAGGGGAGTGCGAGAGAATATGGTGCTTCATCGAGGAAGATTGGGAAAACACTGTCGTTTGGTACGCGGCAAGCGAGCTCAAGAAAGACCAAGGAGAGTATAGGAAATCGGTCGTTAAATTTCTGTGCGCGTTCTTCAGGTGCTACCCGACAGAGAGGTGGGTGAACGAGCAATTCAGAGCAAACGATATGACTTTTTTCACCTCGCTGAATCTGATGATCCATACGATTGCCAAGAACGGAGGAGGAAACGAATTGGCGAGAATCATTTCCGAAAAGCCGCAGCTTTACGCCAACAAGGATAACGTAGTGAAAAAATGGCTTTACGGCGCGAGAGCTTCTCTTGCTCCTCCTCCTGGTTTCTTATAGCTATTTATTCCTTAAAAGAACCAATCGTGGTAGAACTGTCGATAATTATCGTTATCCGTTGTTGGGTCAAGCGAACCAGCAAGCTCGTTGGCTTCTTTAGAATTAGTAAGATGCACAGTCGCATCCGGCTCTTGCCAAGACTCCTTCCCCACTATTGTTATCGCTCCGTCGTTGTTTTCAGAGAGCCATTTCATGTGCTCCTCTTTTAGAACAGGGCATCGGGTGCGATGGTAGCCCCAGAGAATCTGTGCTTTCGAGTACGTTGGGTTATCCACAAACACGTCCAGAGCATCCACTACTGGGATCCTACCATCTTTCTCTTCAACACAGTAGTGGTGCTGTTCAGTAAAGCACGAGGAACAATCTTTTGAAGAGCTTGGAGGAAAACACGCGCTAAAGTATTCCTCTCTTGATTTTTTCCATCTACTGAGATATTCACGGGTGAACATCCCAACATGAGGCACCTTCATGTCTCTAAGTTTCTTGTAAATCTCAAAGTACTCATACTTTTTTCGCAAAATGTTAAGGTCGAAGTTCTCTCTCGCTTCTGTCATGAGCGAAACGCGGTGAGCTTCCTCTGTCGTGGGGTATGATCCCAGCACGCGCATCTTCAACTTTTCATCTGCAAAACAGAACGTATGCAAGCTAGCCACAAACGCCATTTTCTCGTTGCATTAAAAAATGACAAGAATTTAAATTTGTGATGTGAAAGATAGTAGTCGGAAATTTCGAAAAAGGTTACAAGTTTTGTTTTTCAAGTTCTATTTTGAATCTCTCCACGGAAATCGGATACTTTTCTGTTAGGTATCTCTGCTGCTCCTCGAGATTCAGCAAGTAGCTTTCTCTTACCCTCGGCATCTCTGACGCGGTGAGTACCAAAAGGTTTTCCAGGCCTTGCCAGCGAGCCAGCGCATTCTTATTTCTTTCATTCCTGTAATTACTATACCAGAAAATCAAAGCGATAGAGGCAACGTTGAGAAAGAAATGGAAATCGTCGCTCACGCAGCCCGTTGCGAAAAGGACTAAAGCAAATTGAAACAGAAATACCAAATAAAAAGCACAAGCTTTGTCAATCGAAAATGCTTTGTGAGCAAGTATGGCGCAATGGGCGTGCCTCCTCATAAGTAAGATGCGCGTGTACCGCGAAGCAAACTCTAAGGCGTCGCCCATTTTCAAAAGTGTGTTTGTAAATCTCGTTACAAAAAGTTACTTATCTCCAGAGTAATGAGAAGAATCGTCTTCTTCTTCTTTATCTCTTACGAGCTCTACGTCCAGCAAATCGGCGACGATGTCTTGGAGGGACTCGAGCGTGTGGCCATTTGGACCCAGCAAGTGCTTTCCCTTTTTCCATTCAACAATCCCTTCCAGCAACTCCGCGTTCAGCTTACTGTTGTCAATCCAGTACCTGTCTTCCTCCCAGCTTTCCAAAACAGGAGCAAAGGTCTTGTGGAGGTAATCTGCAATCTTCCTGCGGCTTTCCATCTCTAGGATATCTTCCACGATTTTCTTGTGGCTAAGAGTTTCTGCAAAGGCGTAAAGCTTCTCCAACCTTTCCTTCCTAGCCTTTAAGTCGACAATGAACGAGTCAAACTGCCTAAGAAGTTCCTTACGCTCGCCATCGGCGTTTTCCAGGATCTTATCGATATCATCTTGGTGGTCTTCGTACCCGTTCTCAACCGCGTCAGGCTCAATGACACATTCTCGCTTTTGTTTTTTAGAACGCCGATCGCTCATTTTCTTTTGTTAAGTTAACAGGATTGTACGTGTGTGTGAACTTCGCCAATTTGTGATTCCCCACACCCTATTGTTTTTAAAACTCCAAAAAATGGACCCCGATCAATATTTTTTTTCCCTTCCTGTCCGAGTAAACGTGGCTCCGGGAATAGATCCCCCGACCATTTATTATATTCCTATCAAGCCATTGTTGGACGGGAAATTTGAAGTTCGCCTATTTACCAAGCCAAACGGAAATAACTTTATGGCGATCCAGTCAACAAGGGATGCTCAGCTCAAGTTCCCGGATAAGAAACATTTGTTGGAATCTCTAACGGATAAGGATATGGAGACGTTATACGCCCACGCCTTTCACTTGGCGATGAAGGTCCCTCCGAAAGAAAGAGAGTTTATGGAAGTCATGTTTTCAGACATCTTATACAGGGAAGGAGGATACGTCACCTACTTGGGCTAAGCCAGTAAAGAATAAACATGCCTCACAATTGAATTTGGTATTTTTGCCGTCTCCTGGCTTTTCAGCTGGGTAAGCAAAAAATAAAAAATTTCCCTCGCCGCCCGAAGAGATTGTGGAGTAATCGACCTCTTGCTCTTCATTGGCATGACTGGGTTCATGATTTTATCCCCTCCGTCGATTTCTCTCCAGCTAACAAACGGCTTACTTTTTTCCAAATCCCTACACCCTCCCACACGTATCTTGACCATTGCCTGAGACTCTATGGCGACAATTTGCCCGAATGAGTGTGTTTCAACAGTATTTCCATAAGCCGAAGTCCGATACTTTACCCGCTGCCCGACTTTAAAGAACTGAGCGTACCATTCCGCAAACTCTTTTTGCTCTTCTGTCATTTTTCTGGAATTCAAGTTTGTGGCGCTTTTCAAAATGGACGAGGGTAACTTGGAACAAAGGCTCGAAGCCAACAAGAAGAAACTGTTAGAGTACTACGGAACAGAAAACACATGCTTTATGGTTTTGGCGATTGAAAAGACGATTCGGGACGTTCTTGGGGGAACGTGGAATCCTCAATACGTGACGTTTCCCCCGGATGCCAATAAGCCTCCCCCAATCGCTGTTGCCATCGCCTTGGTTCTCATTACCCTGCCGACAAAAAGAGTTACGGTGATGACAAAAAAGCCCTTGCTGGGGCTTACTGTACAGGGCATTTTGGACAAAGTCTTTCCCGGAGAAGAGCATGGAATTCTAACTTGTGTATTCCCGAAAGAAAAAGTTGCTGAAGAAGAAAAGTAGTGAACTTTTACTTGGAGGAAAGCATAGTAAAATCTAAGTCCTTACTTTCTTTTTCGGAGGCGACAGAAAGCTTTCCATTTCAAGAGGCAAAAATCCCCAGGCTTCTTCGCCTATACCAAGCATCTTTACCGAACTTAAAACTTCCTGTCCTTTTTCTAGCTCGGGAGAAGGCAGGGCTTTTCTGAGCTTGGAAGCAAGCGAACTGGCAAACGCGTACAGAAGCATCCAAAAATCATTCTCTTTTGATTTCCGAGTTTTTCTCAGCGTCCCAAACCCGCACAGAGATCCCTTCTGTTGGCTGTTCACCATCACGTGCTCTGGGGTGACGCTCTGGTGCATCAATCCTAACCCATGAATCGCGTAAAGCTGAGCGCGGCATTCCAAGTATATGGCTTGCAAATCTTGCCCCGAGATTTTGGGGAAGGAACGCACATAATCTAAAAGAGTTCTCCCAAGGTCTTCCATCGAATAATAAACCCCATTTTCAGCTCGAATCATATTTTTTAGCCTTTTTAGCGACAGCAAAACATCCAATTCCATTTGAAAATGCGTAAACCTTGCTTCTGGAATAAATTTTACTGTGACCTCCTCGGCCTTGACCCAAACGTCTCTCCCAAGGCTTTGGAGTTCTCCCAGGCCCTTCACGTTGACTCGCTCTATTCCTCTCGGAACAAACTTTTCCGTCCGAATCACTTGGTAAGGAAACTTTAGCGCAAAGAAAACATCTTCTTCTCTGTTAAATGTCACCGCTGTCCTCTCGAGCCGCATGAGTCTCGGTTCCGAGCCGATAAACCACAGGGGAGGGCTACTTAAGTTCACATTTCGCGGCAAAATGCCGGCTTCGATTTCCTTCGCAATCACCATGGCCGATATTGGTCTGGCGTTTCCCTGGACAGCTGGAGCTGGAGGGGCATAGGCGTCGTACGAATCTCCTCGTTTGATGACTTGGACAACAGGGTTCAGCACGTGGCTCAGCAGAGAAACCTTGAGCTGCTCCACCCAATCCACTCCCTGTAGCTTTTCCAGGCCGGCAACGTACGTCCCCATCTCGCTAAACGCAATGGCCTGGTGCGCAGCGACAGCAGAGGATACTTTGGAAGAAACGGCGCCAAAAAACTTCCCAAAGGGATTGGGAAGAGATATCCCCAAGTTATCCACTCTAAACAGCAGCCGATCCACCGTATCTCTCTCCCGGGGCCGAAACGCAGAGCACGCTCCGAAAAGCCTGGCGGCAAATTCAAATCCTTCCAGTGCGTTTCTGGTTGGAGTCGTTCGCTCGACGGAAGATTTCGATTTGATTTTCGAAACCAGCTCGGGATCTAACAGAGGAGAACACATATCGAATAGCACCAGCCCCAGGCCCCACGTATCCATCTTGGAATCCACCAGCACGCGAGTACTTCCACTGGCTCGCTTAGATTTCATCTCCTCTGTCGTTTCTTTCACTTCAAACAAAACCTCGGGAGGAGAAGTATCATACGGACAAAGGATATCGCGAATCGCCACGTCCCGGTTAATCGGCAAGCATATTTGGTACCCTGTAAGCACCGGCTCTCCTTTGGAGACGCAAATCGTTTCCGTGGTTAGGTTTAGGTGAACAAAGCCTTTCTGGTTGAATTCGAGAACTTTTTGAGCGACTTTCCGAAACAAATTTCGGATTTCGTTCTCTTGCCATTTGGCTTGGGCCTCAATATGCTCGCGAAGAGACGGGAGCTTCTTGGAAAATACGCAAAAGTGTCTCTTTGTCAGAAGAAACAGCGAAGCGTACTTTTGGAGGGCGCACGCTCTCGCCCATTTCCCGTCATACCCCCGAGAATCCCCCAAGGTTTGCTTGGCGCAAGTAATAGTTACTTCGTCGGCTTCGGAAGAAAACATCTCCAGGCCTTCCATCTCACCGACAGCAAAGACTTTGGAGGTTTCTTCCAATTCATCTTCGTCCAAGAGTTGGAATTTCCGTATGAGCTCTGCCAGCCGATTAGAATGGTTGGAAGAGCTCTTTTCCGGAGCGTACCGAATATCCGGAGGAAATAAAACCCTCGCGCTCACCCTCTTTTCCTTCCTATAGGTAAAAACCGTCGACTTCAGGAACGAAAACTCGTATTCCGACAGAGCTTTACTAAGCTTCGCGAGGTCCTTGGCCACCGTATGAGCTTCTTCGCGGGTATTAAGTTTCGTATCGTATTTCTGAATCACAGCCGTTGCTCCCGCCCCCGCATTTGGTACCAATAGTAAAAAAGGACAGACGGTTTTAAACTTTCCGGAAAGCTCCAGCTGCGTGGCCCACGCGTCGGTGTCGTACTTTTTCTCCTCGTAGCTGGCCAACCACGTATCTTTAGGAAATTCTCTCGCCGCGTCGAGGCGCAGCGCCTCTACTCTAGCCTCTGTCCAGGGGTTCATTTTTCCAGCGTGTGTTTGCCCGGTACACTCCTGGAAACTAACGAATTTTTGTTGTGGCAAAAAACTGACAATCCTCAAAAGTAACCGCGGGCTGGGAGGCGATTTCGGCATTATCGAGGAAGCCGCTTACGTAGAAGAAGAATTCGTTACTGGAATCGTGGCTCCCCTCACGATTGAGGCATCCGTTTCTCTCCTTGCGCTGTCAACCATCAACAGGAAACCGTCGCACTACTTTAACCGCCTCATCAACTGTAACAAGTTTCGCGTCATCCGAGTAGCCTACGTGTGCGATGTGTGCCGCGCCAAGGGATTCAAGAAAGAATGTCGCCATCGGCTGGATTCCAAGCCGTGGTGGGTGGACGGCGCCAAGCTTTCGGAGATTGAGAGTATCTTGGGAGCGGATAACGCCGACAAGTTGGAATTGGAAAACTTGGGCCTCGACCCGGAAGATGACGAACTGGAAGTCTTTCCCAGCAAGCTTGTGCTCGAGCTGTTTAACAAGCCGCGAGTCGTATTAACGAGGCCAATTCGAGTGGTTTACATCTCCATCGACCCGTGCGCAGGATCGATCAAGCCAGAAGACAAGGAACCAAGTGATATGGCTGTTATTGTAATTGGGCAGCCAGGAAATGTCATCTTGGGCCAAAATGGGTGGAGAGTTGGGCGTACAGAAGCGTACAGAGATAGGTTGGTTAATATGTTGAATAAAATCATGTCGCACCCCATGGTCGAAGGCGCCACCATTGTCGTGGACGTGGAGCGCGGGACGGGCCTGGTCGCTGGAGACGCGCAAGCGATTATCCAAAATAACTTCCAGCACGTGTGCGTGATGAACGACTACGACGAGGATAATCCCGGAAGGATCACGAACTACGACGTCAAGCACGAGATGGCTCAGCTGACAAGGGCGTGGCTGGCAGTAAACGACGTCGGTTTCTGGGAAAATTTGTCGTGCGACGACTCCGTCAAAACATCGGCCAAGCTAAAAGATCAGCTCTTGAAGTTCAAGAGGAACGTAAAGGAAGGAAAGGGAATGAACTCCGACACCGTCATTTACTCAGGAAAAGGAAAAAACAAGGACGACAAAGATGACCTTTCCGTCACACTTCAGAAATGTGTCTTGGCGATGAAGGACTTTGCTGGCCAACGCAAGTACGCAAGATGGCACCGCTAGTGCTAGGTACCCCTTCTACAAGTGAAAGAGAACCAATTTCTCTGTTGACCTCGTCTCTCTCTATTTATGCCTTGATTATAAAACTGGCAGTCGACGATTTTATAATAATAACAGATGACCTAATCATCACACTTCAAAGAAGCTTGAGAGCAACAAAAGAGTTTTTTAAAGATCTAAAATACTCCGCGTCAACAGCATGGCGGCGACAGTGAGCTGCGGGTACGGCGAGTTGGCCCCAAACTCTACTTTCGCGTGCGTGTGCGCGGCAGGGTACGAGAAAAATGCGCTTCCTTATGTATTTAAATCATGCTTTCAAAAAACAGAAGTGAAAATTTCAATGTCTGCTATTTTCATTGTGCTTCTCGCCATATACATTGGCTTTTCTGTTTACGGCATGCGAAAGTCTAGAGGAAATGCCTTCTGGGTAAACGTTATTGTCGCTTTTTCCGCGCTGGTCCAGGTCTCGTACGTCGGAGTGGCGCTGGCAGGCGACAGGAAGTACGACGTGCTTGCTACTTATTTCCTGACAATGGGCATGTTTCCTGGAGTCATCTTTCCATTTTTGCTGAAGATTGCGTCGCTGGATTACAAGATGCAAAGGTGCTTCTTGCACATGGTGACGTTTGCGCACGCCATGGTAATGTTTGTGTTGGTCATTGTGTCGGACGACTGGAACATGGCGATTAGTGCGTACCACGTGACGTATAGTGCTCTTGTGCTTGCTTACGGTATTCTGTTTGCGCTGGCGTGCAAGAAAAACGGAGGGTCTCCGATACCCCTGAAAACAGAGCGAGAAAGAATCATCTTGGCGATGTTGTTTCTGAGCGTAACGACATTTGGGATTTCAGTATCGGGATTTGCCAATACGATTGAGAAAAATGCATACGTGCCTTTTATCTTTATCAACATGGCGTTTTTGTTTACCTACGCCGTCGCCCTAAAAGTAGGCGCTCCTCAAAACGAACCCATCGTAGCTCCAGAATCCGATTTTGGGCTCATGTAGCTTTTAATCTACTTCATCCATTCATTTCAATATCTTTGCCAAATTATCTTTTTCTCTTTTCTCCGCCTCTTCCTTCCTGTCGCGATATTTTCTTTCCAAGACAGATTTCTTCCATTCTCCGAAAGCATCCCATGATTCAATCCCCATCGTGATTGGCCTTAGAGAACAATCCCACGCTGATTGTCTAATAATTCTCGATAGAGGAATTGGAGGAAAAATGACAGTAAAGTCACTTGGCTTTCTTTCTTCTGGCTTGATTGACCCCGCATAAGGCTGGATCGGCGCGATATACAGCCAACGATTCATAACCGTCCGTTCGATGCCATATTTTAACGATAACGGCTTCATTAACCGAATCAAATCGGGAGAGAATTTCCGGTAAAGCACCGTTAACTTTTCCCTGCATTTTTCGTCC
>VFSW01008914.1_pt1 | contig 14357 bp, 13 predicted proteins | sample 5358111 | NCBI WGS metagenome assembly VFSW01 (sample SAMN11554181, study PRJNA540505) | mine drainage metagenome | isolation source: sediment from site ElyBrook_90M | place: USA: Ely Copper Mine, Vershire, VT | collected 2017
GGTCTCATAATCCCAAGTGCAAGAAATCGGTATATAGCAGCAACTCGCGAAGTTCTGCTTCCGACACAGGCTGTGTAAAAACACAGAAATTAAATCATACGCGCGATTTTCGATTTGTGGTGGCTAATAGCGATGTTCAAGAACTGATTACTGCATCTGTAATTTTTATTTTTCAGAAATCGAATCCATAAATATTTTGCCGGGTAGGCCTGCAACGGGTCTGTCAGAACGCAAACAGAATGGCATTGCGGCCTCATGCCATCACCGCTTGCATCATTGGGCCGATGCCTAATATTTTCATCACCCGCTTAAAGTTGTACGCGAGTACATGCAAGCTCATCTCAGTACTAACCCGATCAAGTGTCTTCGTTCGGAAATGCGTCGCTCCCATCCACGCCTTGAGCGTACCGAAGAGGTGCTCGACTGTCTGTCGCCGCACTCGCGTTATTTCCGGCTCCCCAATCGAATCTGTTTTTAGTGGCATGGCACGCGCAATTATTCACAACAGCGATTACGAATCTACTAAGGCGGCAATGGATGCTATTGACCGTCATTTCATGGAAAGAAATCAGTACTTTCTTAATAATCCAAAGCGTGCGGGGAATAAGATTTGGGGAAAGGAACGAACGAGTAGTGAGTTTGCCGCAAGCAATAACTGCAAAGGCCCCGCTTATAGATGAGGCGAAAATAAATTTCGCTCACAAAAGTTTATTAACCCACCATCAGTTAGTTTGTTGTAAACGCCACCTGAATATCACGTGTTGTTGCACCGCTTGCGATGAGCGCACGCACAATCAAATCCAGCGAAACCGAGGGGTCACCTGCTTCAATTTTAGCAATACGCGATTGACTCGATTTCATGCGTTGCGCGAGGTCAATTTGAGACAGTTTTCGTTTGATACGTGATTTTTTTACCGCGCTGATCAGCGAGAGTTTGAGTGCAACAAGCCGCGCATCTTCATCGCTTAGCTGCAGAAAATCTTCTGTGCTGCCGACCTTCCATCCATCGGCTTTGAGACGCTCTATTTTGTTTGTCTTCATGGCATTTATCCTTCTGCTAAATTAATTTGTAGTGTTTTAGCCTGGCCTTGCAAACGTCAATCACGACCTGGGGTGTTTGGCTTGTAGTCTTGGCGAACACTTCAAGAATTACGATGGCTACCGTATCAACGTAATACACAATGCGCCAAGTGCGATTTTCGTCCGGAATTCTTAGCTCATGGCAACCGCGACCTATATTGGGCATTGGTCTTGAGTGTGGCAGCGATATTTTGATGCCCTCTTGCAGGTGTCGCAGTAAAACGCCTGCCTCAATTCTGGCCTCGGCGGAAAAAGGCGGCGTTTTGATTTCGCCATGTAGCCACGCCAATGGCTTACGCTGTTTGCTCACGGAAAACAGTATATGTCAGAAATGACATATCCGCAAGTGGAATAAGCTATCGACAAGCGCGGCAGCACAAGAAGAAAACAATGCAAGATATTTTGGTGAATGGCTGCTTTGGAGCCGCATTCTCTACATGCCGGTATTGGAACGTTGTCGTCCGTGGAGAAGGTCGGCTTTCTGGCATCGACTTTTCAAACTCGAATGTCGCTTCATGGCACATAGCAGAACTTAGATCATTGAAAATTACATCCCGATAGCGGATTTCTGAAAAATTTATACGGCGTTGCCAAAACGTAACCAAGTAATAAATAGTCGCGAGCATTGATGCGCTTCCCATAGCTGCCTGACAAACACTGCGGATGAGGCAAGGCATTGATATTCCATAATGACTGCTCCTACCACCATAACAATTGATCACAGCGGCGAGATCAGCACGCTTTCGCGCAGCTTCTTCAACTGGTCGCGCAGCTCGGTGGCTTTTTCGAACTCCAGGTTCTTCGCGGCCTGCAGCATTTCCTTTTCCAGCCGCTTGATCTCTTTCGACACATCCTTCTCGCTCATCGCCAGGTATTTCGCCTGGTCCTGCGCGGCCTTGAGCTGGCTGCGCGCGACGTCCGGTTCGTACATGCCTTCGATGATGTCCTTGATGCGCTTCTGCACGCCTACGGGCGTGATGTTGTGCGCGAAGTTGTAGGCCACCTGCTTGGTGCGGCGGCGCTCGGTTTCGTCGATCGCGCGCTTCATCGAGTCGGTGATGCGGTCCGCATAGAGGATGGCCTTGCCGTTGAGGTGGCGCGCGGCGCGGCCTATGGTCTGGATCAGCGAGCGCTCGGAGCGCAGGAAGCCTTCCTTGTCGGCATCGAGTATCGCGACAAGCGACACCTCGGGGATGTCCAGCCCCTCGCGCAGCAGGTTGATGCCGACCAGCACGTCGAACATGCCGAGGCGCAGGTCGCGGATGATCTCGACGCGCTCGACGGTCTCGATGTCGGAATGCAGGTAGCGCACCTTGATGCCGTGCTCGGAAAAATAATCGGTGAGGTCTTCGGACATGCGCTTGGTCAGCGTGGTGACCAGCACGCGCTCGCCCAGCTTGACGCGCAGGTTGACCTCGGACATCAGGTCGTCGACCTGGTGGGTGGCGGGGCGCACCTCGATCTGCGGATCGACCAGCCCGGTGGGGCGCACCAGTTGCTCAACCACCTGGCCGGTGTGTTCGGCCTCGTACACCGAGGGCGTGGCGGAGACGAACACGCTCTGGCGCATCACCTTCTCGAATTCGTCGAAACGCAGCGGGCGGTTGTCCATCGCCGAGGGCAGGCGGAAGCCGTAGTTGACCAGGTTCTCCTTGCGCGCGCGGTCGCCTTTGTACATGCCGCCTATCTGCGGCATCATCACGTGGCTCTCGTCGAGGAACATCAGCGCGTTGGGCGGCAGGTAATCGATCAGCGTCGGCGGCGGCGCGCCCGGCGGCCGCCCGGACAGGTGGCGCGAATAGTTCTCGATGCCCTTGCAGAAGCCGATCTCGTTGAGCATCTCGAGGTCGTGGCGGGTGCGCTGCTCGATGCGCTGCGCCTCGACCAGCTTGTTCTCGCGCTGGAAGAACGCGATGCGCTCGGCCAGCTCGACCTTGATGGTCTCCAGCGCCTGCAGCACGGTGCTGCGCGGCGTGACGTAATGGCTGGACGGATAGACGGTGTAGCGCGGCACCTTCTGCAGGATGTGGCCGGTGAGCGGATCGAACAGCGACAGGGTTTCCACCTCGTCGTCGAACAGCGTGATGCGCAATGCGGACTCGTTGCTTTCCGCCGGGAAGATGTCGATCACGTCGCCGCGCACGCGGAACTTGCCGCGCGAGAAGTCGATCTCGTTGCGCTCGTACTGCATCTCGATCAGGCGCTTGATCACGTCGCGCTGGTGCATCTTTTCGTTGTGGCGCAGGTGCAGGATCATGCCGTGGTAATCGACCGGGTCGCCGATGCCGTAGATCGCCGAGACGGTCGCGACGATCACGCAGTCCTCGCGCTCCAGCAGCGCCTTGGTCGCGGACAAACGCATCTGCTCGATCTGCTCGTTGATGCTGGAATCCTTCTCGATGAACACATCGCGCGACGGCACGTAGGCCTCGGGCTGGTAGTAATCGTAATAGGAGACGAAATACTCGACCGCGTTCTCGGGAAAGAAATCGCGCAACTCCGAATACAGCTGCGCCGCCAGCGTCTTGTTCGGCGCCATCACCATCGCCGGACGGCCGAGCTGCGCGATGACGTTCGCCATCGTGTAAGTCTTGCCCGAGCCGGTCACGCCGAGCAGAGTCTGGAACGACAAGCCGTCGCGTATGCCCTCGGCCAGCTGCGCGATGGCCGCGGGCTGGTCGCCCGCCGGTTCGAACGGCTGGTGCAGGATAAAGGGGCTGCCGGGGAAGGTTTTGATGTTCATGGTCAGCCGCGCATTTTACCGGCAAACGCGCGACATGGTTGCGATCCGGATGTTTCGCCCCGAATGCCCAGCGGGCCGGCAATTTAATCGGGCCGTTCGAGCACGATGCTTTTATCGAGTTTTCGGCCCTTGCGCAGGATGGTTACCGAGATTTTGTCGCCTGCCTGGAGATCCTCCAGCGCGCCCAACAACTCATCATCGCTGGCAACCGGCGACCCGTTGATCGCGGTCAGTTCGTCCCCCATGACGATGCTGCCCTCCTCGTCCCGATAGAATGGCCTGATTCCCGCGCGCGATGCCGGACTGTCGCGTTCCACGCCCACGATAACGACTCCGGGCGGCAATCCCAGAGCCTGGCGCACATCGTCGGAGGCGCCGTGTATGCCGATTGCGGGGCGTACCAGGTTCCCGTCGCGTATCAGGCGCGGCACGATGCGGCGTACCTCGTCCACCGGAATGGCAAAGCCGATGCCGGCATAGGCGCCGCTCGGGCTGTAGATAGCCGTGTTCACGCCGATCAGCCGCCCGGCCGAATCCAGCAGAGGCCCGCCGGAATTTCCGGGATTGATCGCGGCATCGGTCTGTATCACACGATGAATGGGCCTCAGCGTGGCCGACTGGATTTCGCGGTTGAGCGCGCTGACGATGCCGGCGGTAAGCGTCTGGTCCAGCCCGAACGGATTGCCTATTGCATACACCTTCTGCCCGACTTGCAGGTTGCTGCTCTCGCCGAGAATTATCGGCTTCAATTTTTCCCGGGGCGCTTTTATGCGCAACACGGCCAGGTCCCGGTCCGGGAAGGCACCCACCAGCTCCGCTTTCCAGGTCGACCGGTCGGCCAAGGTCACGCGCGCCGCACTGGCATCGCGGATCACATGGTAGTTGGTGACGATGTGTCCCTGCCCGTCCCAGATGATGCCGGTGCCGGTGCCGCGCGGAACCTGCGTCACGTCCAGGGTGAACAGGTCGGTGGCCAGGCCCAGCGTGGTGATGTGCACGACCGACGGCGATATATTCCTAAACACCGCAATGTTGTTCTGTTCGTCTGCAGACAACGGGCCCCGCGGCGTAACTTCACGTATCTGCAATGGAGCCGGCGCGGCCTCCCGCGGACCGAAGCAGGCGACAGTGGCCGCCAGCAGCGCAAGTGCGGATAACATTTTTTTCGATTTGATCAAGCCGGACGGCTCAGGCATGTTGGAACCTCCGTTAAGTTATGGCCGGGAACTTTGAAGGCAAGGCCGTGAAGACTATATTCATAGCATGAAAACCCGCGCAACATCTCGCCTGCCATGCGCACTTCTTGTTGCATCCGCAAAAAAACCCGGAGCGTTTTTTCCGCTCCGGGCAGGCCTTGCAGGAGAAACAACCTTGCCTGGGGTTTTTAGTAGTCCATCTCGGCCATGGCGGGCGCTGCGGCCTTTTCTTCCTTGGGCGCCTCGACGATGGTGGCGTCGGTCGTCAGGATCAGCGCGGAGATGGAAGCGGCGTTCTGCAACGCGGTGCGCGTGACCTTGGTCGGGTCGATCACGCCGGTCACCATCAGGTCGCCGTATTCTCCGGTCGCGGCGTTGTAGCCGAAATTGCCCTTGCCCTCCTGCACCTTGGCGACGACGACCGAGGGCTCGTCACCGGCGTTGGCCACAATGGCGCGGATCGGCTCCTCCAGCGCGCGCAGCACGATCCTGATGCCGGCATCCTGGTCGGGGTTATCGCCTTTCAGGTCCCTGATCGCAGCCCGCGCGCGCAGCAGCGCGACACCGCCGCCGGGCACGATGCCTTCCTCGACCGCGGCGCGTGTGGCATGCAGCGCGTCATCGACACGATCCTTCTTCTCCTTCATCTCGACTTCGGTGGCCGCACCGACCTTGATCACTGCGACGCCGCCGGCGAGTTTTGCCACGCGCTCCTGCAGCTTTTCCTTGTCGTAGTCCGAGGTCGCTTCTTCGGCCTGGGTCTGGATCGCCTTGACGCGGGCATTGATCGCTTCCGGCTTGCCGGCACCGTCGATGATGGTGGTGTCGTCCTTGCGGACTTCGACGCGCTTGGCGCGGCCGAGGTCGGCAATCGTGGCTTTCTCAAGCTGCTTGCCGGTCTCTTCACAGATCACGGTACCGCCGGTGAGGATGGCGATATCCTCCAGCATCGCCTTGCGGCGGTCGCCAAAGCCGGGAGCCTTGACTGCGGCCACCTTGAGAATGCCGCGCATGCTGTTGACCACCAGCGTCGCCAGCGCCTCGCCCTCGATGTCCTCGGCAATGATCAGCAGCGGCTTGCCGGCCTTGGCAGTTTCTTCCAGCACGGGCAGCAGGTCGCGGATACTGGAGATCTTCTTGTCGTGGATCAGCACCAGCGGATCTTCGAGGATCGCGATCTGCTTGTCCGGATTGTTGATGAAGTACGGGCTGAGATAACCGCGGTCGAACTGCATGCCCTCGACCACATCCAGCTCGTTCTCCAGCGACTTGCCTTCCTCGATGGTAATCACGCCCTCCTTGCCGACCTTCTCCATCGCCCTGGCGATCATGTCGCCGATGGCGCTGTCGGCGTTGGCCGAGATGGATGCCACTTGCGAGATTTCCTTGCCGGTTGCACAGGGTTTGGAAATCTTCTTCAGCTCGTCCACCACCGCGGTGACGGCCTTGTCAATGCCGCGCTTGAGGTCCATGGGATTCATCCCGGCGGTCACGTACTTCATGCCTTCCTGGACGATGGATTGGGCCAGCACGGTGGCGGTGGTCGTTCCATCGCCGGCGACATCCGATGTCTTGGACGCGACCTGTTTCACCATCTGGGCGCCCATGTTCTCGAACTTGTCCTTCAGCTCGATCTCCCTGGCGACGGTCACGCCGTCCTTGGTGATGTGCGGCGCGCCGAAACTGCGCTCGATCACGACGTTGCGGCCTTTCGGGCCCAGGGTCACCTTCACCGCGTCGGCGAGGACGTTCACGCCTTTGACGATGCGGGCGCGGGCGCTATCATGAAATTTGACTTCTTTTGCAGACATAATTTATCTCCGATCAAGTGTCAGGTTGAAAATCAGGCGGCTTTTCTGGCCTGCCCGCCGGACGCATTCTCGATGACGCCGAGAATGTCTTCTTCCTTGAGGACGAGATATTCATCGTCGTCCAGTTTGACCGTCTGGCCGGCATATTTGCCGAACAGCACGGTTTCGCCGGTCTTGACCAGCAGCGGCCGGATGCTGCCGTCCTGCATTAACCTGCCGTTGCCGACGGCGACGACCTCTCCCTGCTCCGGTTTTTCCTTGGCCGAATCCGGAATGACGATCCCGGAGGCTGTTTGTTTTTCCAGATCAACTCGCTTGACGATAATCCGGTCGTATAGGGGACGAATGTTCATTGCTGTATCTCCTTATTCGATATCAGATTAAAAAATAAGTAATCGATTTCCCTGTCGGCCCGCAAGGCGATACCCCATTGAACCGTAAGGGAAAACAAACGGCGCAAAGTCCGTCGGATGCGAATATAGGGACAGCATGCCGGTTTTCAAGTCCCCGGCAAAAAAATTTGAATCGGCTTTTTGCCGGCTTTTTCAGGGAAGAATGATGCGGTCGATGCGGCCCAAGCGGTAACGCGTGCGCGACATTCGGGTTCCAACCAGTGTCTTGACTCCATGGGGACAGGGGGGTGTACGGCCCCCGTCATCAGACAGGCTGTCGTCCGGCGCGACACCCTTCCAGACGCCGCCCCATACCGGCCTGAAATGCCAGCGCAGATAACCCATGCGCGCACCGGCTTCCATCATCTCCTGCCGGTCGGGTGTCTCGGCCACAAGATGGTGTTCCTCGCCCGGGTTGAACGGGTCGTCGCCGAACGCCTGGCGGCATGCCATGGCCTCGTGTTCCGATGCGCCGGCCACGCTGCAACTCCTGCGCTCTTCGCGCTCGAGCTGCCAGGCGCCAAGTTGCCATGCAGCATCCAGCATGGCCTGGTCCAGCGTCGCGAAGTCCGGCCAGCGCTCGTTCAACTGCATTGCCGAACTGGGGATAGGGCTGCGCCTGGGCGGGGCAGCGGGAAAATCCCCGGGAAGCGGATCGCTCCGGAATCCATGCCAATGCAGCATCAGCAGAACTGGTGTGTTGACGCAGGGAACCGCAGTCAGGCTGACTGCAAACAGGGGTTCACCGACAGCTTCTATCTGCCCGGTGATGGCTTTAACTACGTCCACGATTCCTCCATGCACGATCTACCGGGATATAAATTTATCAGATACACGGTTTGGAAGGCAATCAGGAAACGGTCAGCAGAAAATCGGTATGCCGATGTTTGCCGACCCGCATCCATGACGCCACCGTGGCGTCATCGACGAGGCTCACTTTCATGCCGGCGCCTGTGCGCCGCTGCGAACGGCCGGTGCAGGATGCGGGAACTGCCATGGCAGTTGATGTCCGGGCGATTATTGGACGGGGATGGGTGAATGAGCTTGGACGCGGCGCACGCGTACCGGTAAGATTCGGCCATGACAAACGAAACCGGCCCTTCGGCAGGACAGGCAGCACGCCCGAAAAAATGGCGCGGCTATGCGGTCAACGCGCTGTTGCTCGTGATACTCGTTGCGGGCATACGCTGGTGGCAGCATCGCGACATGGTCAGCGGCGCGGCGCCCGCTTTGCAGGGTGTCACGCTCGCGGGCCAACCCTACATGCTGGCCGCGCACACCGGGAAGCCGGTGCTGGTGCACTTCTGGGCGACCTGGTGCCCGATCTGCCGCGCCGAACAGGGCTCCATAGCTGCGATCGCGCATGACAATCCGAACGTGATCACCGTCGCGATGCAGAGCGGCACGGCTGCGGAAATTATCCGGCACATGCGGGAACAGGGGATAGCTTTCCCCGTGCTGAACGACCAGGACGGATCCCTCTCCGCCGCGTGGGGCGTGCATGCGGTGCCCGCCAGTTTCATCATTTCGCCCGACGGCCAGGTGCGCTTCATCGAGGTCGGCTACACCACCGGCATCGGCCTCAGGCTGAGGCTTTGGCTGGCGGGGATTTGACGCATGCGGCGACGCGCGGGCTGATATCCTGCGGAAACGCCGGACAATCCCGGTTTTGTCATTCCCTGTTTCGGGAATGAGCATTGCGATAAAAGTATTCGCCATGAATTTCGGAATGCCCCGTGGCCGAACCGCCTGTTGCGCAGGCAAAGATTGAATTGCAAAACCGCACGGCGCAACGGAAAATACCGGGCAGGAAAAAGCATGTTGTCCAATGAAGTGCAATCGAACCGAACTTGCGCCATACAAGGGAGAACAAAATGAAACGATCGGTTATCAGTCCTTCAATATCACTCCTGTTTTCCTTGCTTGTCCTCGCCCTGTTCAGCGGTTGCGCAGGAACCACCCAGCATGTCACGCGCACCGTCGATTACCTTTATCCCGATACCAAAGCACCCATCGTTACGCCAAGCGTTCCGGTGCTGACCCTGCCCCTGCGCGTGGGCATTGCTTTTGTTCCGGGTGGGGGCGGAGAAAACATCCGGTATGGCGGCGGATTCCACCCCGGCACGTTTGTATTGACCGAAGAAAAAAAGATGGCGCTCATGCAGGAAGTCGCCGACCATTTCGGAAAATATACTTTCATCAGGGACATCACGCTGATCCCCTCGGCTGACCTCACCCGCGGCGGCAGTTTCGCCAACCTTGATCAGATTCGGGCCACCAGGAATGTGGATGTCATCGCGCTGCTATCCTTCGACCAGGTGCAGTTCACTGATGAAGGTGCGGCCAGCCTCACTTACTGGACGCTGATCGGCGCGTATATCGTTCCAGGGGAAAAAAACGAAACGCATACCCTGCTGGATGCGGTTGTATACGACATCAAGAGCCGCAAGATGCTGTTTCGCGCTCCCGGCACCAGTGTCATCAAAAGCAGCTCAACCCCGGTAAATCTCTCCGAACAGCTCCGCGCAAGCAGCGATCAGGGCTTCAACCGGGCCGCAAAGGATATGATTGTCAACCTGGACGAACAACTTGCGCGCTTCAGGGAAAAGGTCAGGGAGAATCCTGCTGAATTCAAGGTCGTAAAATAACCGGGAACAATGCGCGGGAAGCGGATTGCGGTGGCCGCAACACGCATTCCCCGGCCCCGGTTTTTTGCATCGATGATTTTAAATGGAGGGAGGCACAGTGAAAACCACAGGTATCAGTCTTTTTACCGCATTGGCAATCTCGCTATTGGTCGTTGCCTTGTTCGGGGGATGCGCCACCGGCGCGACGAAAAACGCAACCAGCGTGGTTGATTATCTGTTCCCGGACACCAAAGATCCCGTTGTCACGCCCGGCATCCCGGTACTCACGCTGCCTGTGCGCGTGGGTATTGCATTCGTGCCAAGCGGCAGTCCGGGGCGCAGCAGCCGTTATGGTGCAGGGGGGTTTGGCTCATTTCAGGGCGGCAATCTCGCGCTTACCGAAAAGAAGAAGAACGACCTCATGCAAGCGGTTGCCGATCGCTTCAAGAAATACCCCTTCGTCAAGGATATCGAAATCATCCCCTCTGCCTATCTCAAGCCGGGCGGCAGCTTTGCCAATCTCGACCAGATACGCACGATGTACGGGGTGGATGTCATCGCGCTGCTGTCCTACGACCAGGTGCAGTTCACCGACGAGGGAACACTCAGCCTCACGTATTGGACCATCGTCGGGGCCTATGTGATTCCCGCCGAGAAGAATGACACGCAGACCATGCTCGATGCTGTTGTCTACGACATACCCAGCCGCAAGATGCTGTTCCGCGCACCCGGCCTGAGCCACATCAGGGGTTCGGCCACACTGGTCAACCAAAGCGAGCAGCTGCGCGCCGACAGCGGCAAGGGTTTTGACGATGCCTCGAAAGAACTGATCGTAAACCTGGATGAACAACTCGCGCATTTCAGGGAAAAGGTGAAGGAACGCCCTGAGGAATTCAGGGTCGTGAATTCGCCGGGATATAGCGGCGGAGGATCGGGCGGCGGAAGCATCGATCCGGTCTCGCTGTTGCTGCTCTCCGGACTGGGAGGATGCTTCCTGTGGATGCGAAAACGCACCTGACCCCGGCGCACATGCCCGTCTGGACACTGGCGATTTGCGCCGCCGCGCTGCTTGTTTTCTTCATGCCCGGACTGGGGGCGCTGCTGGTCTATGACCGCGCCGCAATCGCCCAAGGCGAACTGTGGAGACTGGTGACCGGCAATCTGGTGCATCTCTCGGTTACACATCTGGCCTATGATCTGGCCGCATTCCTGATCGCGGGCACGATCATCGAAATGCGCGGTTACCGGCATTTCGCTTTGCTGTGCACTTCGGCAGCGATGCTGATCGGCATTGCCATCCAAGGGCTTAAACCCGAGCTGAATTTTTATGGCGGCCTTTCCGGCGTGGTGACTGCCGCAATCACCTATCTGTGCCTGCAGGGGCTGACTGAGAAGGGAACCTGGCGCTGGCTGTGCGCCGCGATGCTGGCTGGTCTGGCCGCCAAGTCCTGGGTCGAACTGGTGCCGGGAAAATCCTTGTTGGCGGCCGTCAGCACGGAAGCTTTCGTGCCGGTACCCCTGAGCCACTTGACCGGGGCCGCCAGCGCGATCCTGCTGTTTGTGCTGATGCGCTTGTCGGCAAGCATGGGGCAGGCGAAGACTGCCATGCACCCGTAGAACTGGAATTATAATCGGGGCTTCGGCAGCCACCCGCGCCTCAAGCGATGAGGCAGGCTCATGAACAGGCAAACCACAGGTCCCTGGCGGCTGATGAATCCACACGGCAATCAATGACGCATGAACCTGAAAATAAATTCCCCGTGCTGACAAATCAGAATATCCCGGTCAGTATTTTCAACTCCGCCCTCGCCGCGGTCGACCCGTACAACGCAGTGCTCAACGCGACGCGGATCGGGCACGGCCGGTTGCAGATTGCCGGTGCAAGCTACGATCTTGACGCATGCGGGCGCATCATCGTGGTCGGTGCGGGCAAGGCCACGGCGCGCATGGCATCGGCGCTCGAAGAACTGCTCGGCAGCAAAATCTCCGCCGGTTTGATCATCGTCAAGGATGGGCACACAGCCCCGCTGAAAATCATCGGGCAGGTGGAGGCATCCCACCCGGTTCCGAACGAGGCCGGGACCGCGGGCGCGCAACGCATCCTGCAGATGGTGCGCGGCGCCGATGAAAAGACGCTGGTCATCTGCCTGCTCTCGGGCGGTGCCTCCGCGCTGCTGATTGCGCCTGCTGCAGACGTGACGCTGCAGGACAAGCAGGAAACGACCCGGCTGTTGCTGAATGCGGGCGCATCGATCAACGAGCTGAACGCGGTGCGCAAGCATCTCTCTATGGTGAAGGGCGGCAGGCTGGCCCAGGCGGCCTTCCCGGCGCAACTGCTGACGCTGATCATCTCCGACGTGATCGGCGATGCGCTGGACGTGATCGGATCGGGGCCGACTTCGGCGGACAATTCCACCTTCGCCGGGGCATGGGCGGTGATTGAAAAATTCGGCCTGCGGAATAAATTGCCGCGCCGCGTGGCGGACCATCTGCAACGGGGCGTCACGGGCCGGGTGCCGGAAACCGTGAAAAAAAACGATCCCTGCCTGGACAGGACGCGCAACGTGATCATCGCCGGCATCCACCAGGCGCTGGCCGCGGCAGCCGAAAAAGCCGCCCGGCTCGGATTTGCAACGAAGACAATCACCGACGCGCTGCAGGGCGAGGCGCGCGAGGCGGCGCAGTTTCTGGCACGGGCCGCGCGCGCGGAACTGGACGAGATGCAGGCGGGCGAGCGGCGCTGCCTGCTCTGCGGCGGCGAGACCACGGTCACGGTGCGCGGCACCGGCATGGGCGGCAGGAATCAGGAACTCGCGCTGGCGTTTGCGCTGGAGATCGAAGGCGAGCGTGGCGTGTCGCTGCTCTCCGCGGGCACCGACGGCAGCGACGGCCCGAATGATGCAGCAGGCGCGCTGGTCGCGGGCAATACGGCATCGCTGGCGCGGGAACTGGGAATCGACCCGCTCACCCACCTGGACAGCAACGACTCATACGCTTTCTTTCGGGATTTCGACACTGCGGCAGGCGCGCACAGTCATTTCAAGACCGGTCCGACCGGCACCAATGTGATGGACATCCAGATTGTGTTATTGGCCAAAGAGTAGCCACGCGCGGCGCAATCCGTCCGGGTTGGGATACACCCGGCCCGTGGAATCGCCCCCGGCTTGCCACCATCCACTTTTCCGTGGCGCGAGTATAATCCGCGCCATCTTCCAACCCCTAAGGAACCATCGTGTCATTGTCTACGCGCGTACAAGCCATCAAACCCTCCCCCACTCTTGCCGTCACCGCCAGGGCGGCGAAGCTGAAAGCCGAAGGCAAGGATATTATCGGGCTGGGCGCGGGCGAGCCGGACTTCGATACGCCGCAGCACATCAAGGACGCGGCGATCGCCGCGATCAACAAGGGTTTCACCAAATACACCCCGGTGGGCGGCACGCCGTCGCTGAAAGCAGCGGTAATCGCCAAGTTCAAGCGCGACAACGGTCTGGACTATACCGCGAAGCAGATCCTGGTTTCGTGCGGCGGCAAGCAGAGCTTCTTCAATCTGGCATTGGCGGTGATCAATCCCGGCGACGAAGTGATCATTCCCGCGCCTTACTGGGTGTCGTATCCGGACATCGTGCTGATCGCGGAAGGCAAGCCGGTGATCGTGCAGGCAGGCATAGCGCAGGGCTTCAAGATGACCCCGGCGCAACTGGAAGCGGCGATCACGCCCAAAACCAGGATGGTGGTGATCAACAGCCCGGGCAATCCGTCCGGCGCGGTTTACACGCTGGCCGAATTGCAGGCGCTCGGCGCTGTGCTGCGCAAGCATCCGAAAATATTGATCTCGACCGACGACATGTACGAGCACATCGCGCTGACCGACGAGAAGTTCGTCAATATTTTGAATGCCTGCCCCGACCTGTATCCGCGCACGATGGTGCTGAACGGCGTTTCCAAAGCCTACGCGATGACAGGCTGGCGCATCGGCTATGCCGGCGGCCCGGAAAATATCATCACCGCGATGGAGAACGTGCAGTCGCAAAGCACTTCGAACCCGACCTCGATCTCGCAGGTGGCGGCCGAGGCCGCGCTGAACGGCGACCAGGGCTGCATAGCGCCGATGCTGAAGGCGTTCCGCGAGCGCCATGTGTTCGTGGTGAATACATTGAACAGGATTCCGGGACTGAAATGCATTATGGCGGGAGGCGCGTTCTATGCGTTCCCCGATGCCAGCGCTGCGATCGCCAGGTTGCACAAGAAAGGCGTCATCAGGGAAGCCAACGACCTCGCGCTGTCCGAATATCTGCTGGTGGAAGCCGGCGTGGCCGTGGTGCCGGGCTCGGCGTTCGGCAGCGAGGGTTACATCCGCTTGTCGTTCGCGACCTCGATGGAAAATCTCAGGAATGCACTGGAGCGTATTGCGAAGGCGCTGGCCTGAGATTTCGGCGTAGGCTAATCTTCAAGTTATGCCGGAACCAAAATCTCAGGAATGCACTGGAGCGTATTGCGAAGGCGCTGGC
>VFSW01008915.1_pt1 | contig 14357 bp, 18 predicted proteins | sample 5358111 | NCBI WGS metagenome assembly VFSW01 (sample SAMN11554181, study PRJNA540505) | mine drainage metagenome | isolation source: sediment from site ElyBrook_90M | place: USA: Ely Copper Mine, Vershire, VT | collected 2017
AGGACAGCGCCCAACAGGCCGCGCAGCAGGCTGCTCAGGAAGCCGCGAACCAGGCGGCCGAGGACAGCGCGCAACAGGCCGCGCAGAGCGCCGCCAAAGATGCGACGACGGGAGACTGACAATCCCGGCTTCCGCAGCGTAACAAATCGCCGCCCTCGAACGTGTCGCACATGGCTGCGTGTCGGCGCCGCCGAATCCAGAATTGGCGATCGCCAAACTTACGGCCAGAGACCGGACATGTTCGCAGGTCCGGCGTCGCCTAACATCATCAGACCGAATCACCCGGGGAATTTTTCATGATCACACGCGGCACAATCGCCAAATTCGTCGTCTACGCCGCCGCGTTTGGATTGAGCATGTCCGCCGCGCCGGCCGCCGACGAAAAGCCGTGGTCGCTTCAACTCAAGGCCGGCGCGTCCTATGACGACAACGTCGTCATCGAGCAGATCGATACGAAGGCCGGGGTCGGCGATTCCGCCGCCAATTTCGCATTGTCCGCCGGGTACAAGTTCGTCGATACAAAAACCGACAAGCTTTCCATCGGGTACGACTTTACGCAGAGCCTGCACAGCAAGCTCTCGGCCTTCGATATTCAAAATCACGATCTCTCGATCTCCGGCTCGACCGAGCTCGACGGCGCGACGCTAGGCGCCACCTACACCTTCTATCACCTGCTGCTGGGGGGGCGGAATTTCCTCGACCTCCATATGGTCAATCCCAGCATCCTCGTCCCGGTCACGTCCCATGTGTTCGTGCGCGGCGCCTATCTCTACATGTACAAGTCATTCCTCGGCGTAAACAGCAATCGCAGCGCATCCCACCACCAGCCCGAAGCCCAGGTTTTCTATTTTTTCGACCAGTCCCGCGCTTACGTCCAGGCCGGCGGCGACTACGAAATCGAGAACGCGAACGGGCCGGAGTTCACGTATAAAGGCTATGCGCTGAACACCAGCCTGCAGCTCCCGTTGAATGTGATGTCGCACGACGTCAAACTAACGGCCGGTTACACCTATCTGCATCGCTATTACGACAACATCACGCCCTCGATCGGCGCCAAACGTCGCGAGACGCGCTCGACCGTCACCGCCGGCTTGGAAATCCCGCTCGTCAACCGGTTCTCCTTCTTGCTCGACGACCGGTATGTCGACAGCATTTCGAACCTGCCGACCGCCAAATACACCGAGAACGTGATCAGCGGCACTTTGAGCTACGACTTCTAAGCCGGACGCCGCGCGGGACCGGCAACAAGGCCGACGCCATGCTCAAAGCGCCGCGATGACGTCGTCGGCCGCCGCGACCGCCGCCTGGCGCGGAAACACTTTGCGCATCAGCACGCGATGGACCTCCTCGTCGGCGTCGGAGCAGCAATCCTCGACGACCACGACGCGATAGTCCGCATCGGCCCCATGGCGCAGCGTCGACAGCACCACGCCGCTGGTGGCGATCCCGGCCAGCAGCAGCGTGTCGATGAAGTTGGCGCGCAGGATCATGTCGAGATCGGTTCCCATGAAGGCGCCGACGCGATGCTTGGTGACGACCACCTCGCCGTCCCGGGGCGCGACGGCGGGATGGATCGCGGCATCGGCGTCGCCCGCGGCGAACCGGCCGGACGCCTTGGCCGCGCTGAAGGCGAGGTTGCGCGGACTGATCTCGGGATGTCCGGCGCGGAAGCCGACGACCACATAGAGCACCATCGCATCCGCCCGGCGGGCGGCGGCGATCAGCTTCGCGGCGCGGGCCAGCAGCGCTTCCTGGTCGGCGGCATAGCCGTTCACGATCATCATCTGGAAATCCATCACCAGCAGCGCGGTGCTTTTGGGATTCAGGGACAGCCGATCAGACATGAGGAACTCCGGGATGTTGCCGCCCGTCTTCGCAGCGCTGCGCGATGCTTCGACGTGGCGAGCGGGGGCAGAAAGGCGCGGCCGCCGAAAGGTTAGAAGCCGGGCCGGCCGCGGCGACGCATGCCGAAGCCTTTGTGCTGTACCGCGCGCTGGCCGATGACCTGGCGTTCGGCCGGCGTCAGCGTCGCGGCGCTTTCGGACACCACCTTGAGCGCTTCCGCTTCGAGGGCGGCGTCGGCGCTCTTCACATTGTCGAGCGCCTTGTCGAAATTCTGCGGCGTGAATTGCGGATCGGCGAATGTGAGCATCGCCTGATGGCGCGCGTCTATCGCCTCGATCCGGAGAATCTGAATCCGCTCGCTGTGGTCTTCCATGATCCTGCGGATCTTGCCGGCTTCGTCCGGCGCGAAGCGGATGAGGGTGTGCGGATTGAGCGGCCCCTGCCCAAGCCCCAGTTCGCGGCCCTGCCCGGGTCCGGGTCCCATGCCGGCCATCGGATGCGGCATGTGAGCCCGCCACAGCGCCATCGCGATGAGACCGACCAGCAGCAAATTCACGCAAAGCGAAATGATCAGCGCCGCATGCGATCTGCCCTGCGCCGCGCCGGACTCGAAGGGGCCCATGGCTGGCCGCATGTCGTCGCTCATCTCAGAGATCCTTCGCAAGGTCCAAGGCCGGAGTCGTATCGTAAGCCAGCGACTGGGACTGGACGGCGCCGCCGGCGGGCAGCACATCCGACGACGGAACGAAGGCGCCGGCCGCAAGTCCGACGATCAGCGACAAGGCCAGAACCGCCGCCGGCTTCCACACGGGCGCGCCGGGCCACACCACATCGCGCATGCCCTGCGTCAGGCGCACGAACCATGGCGCCGACTTCAGCCGCGCCGCCAGCACGTCGAAATCCGCGAGGATGCGCGCTTCCAGCGCCGCCGGGACGGCCACGCTGGGCAGCGCCGACAAGGCGCGGGCGACGACTTGCACATCGTCCCCGGCGCCCGCCAGCGGCGGAACACGTCCGTTCGAGAATTCCTCCGTCATGCCCGTCTCCTACCGCTCCTTCAGATGCGCCAGTTTCGTCCTTAACGTCCGCCGTCCGCGCGCCAGAAGGGACTCCAATGCTTCAACGCTGACGCCGAGGATATCCGCCGCCTCTATATTGCCGCGCTCCTGGTAATGGCAAAGGAGGATGGCCGCCCGCTGGCGTTCCGGCAACTCCGCCAGCGCCGCTTCGACCTCCGCCGCCAGGGCCGCGTTCTCCAGCGTCGCCTCGGGCCCCGGCGCGGCATCGGCGATTTCGGCCGCCGCCTCCAGCCCGAGCACGGGCTTCCGGCGCAGCCGGTCGTAGCACTGATTCAGCGTCACACGATAAAGCCAGGTCTCGAATTTCGCCGGGCCGGGCCGCCAGCGGGCGGCATGGGTCCAAAGCTTGAGAAACGCCTCCTGCACCGCATCTTCGGCCTCGGTCCGGTCGGACAGCATCCGCCGGGCCAAACTCAGCATTTTCGGCAGATGGCGCGCCATCAAGGCCTGGGCGGCCGCGCGGTCGCCCCTGCCCACGCGGGCGACGAGGTCGGCGTCCGGATCGTCGTGCATTCCGGCGTCCAAGCCCATCGCTCCCACCGTTAAACGCTGGCAGGCGGATTCTCCGTCGCGGGGGCGATCGGACCCGGAGTCGGCAGAAATGGCAAGGCCGCGGCGCGGCAGGCCGCGCCGTTCACGGTCAGCGCCGTGCCGGGCGCGGCGGCTTCGCTATCGACGGCGGCCAGCGCCACGGCGCGCCGCAAGGCCGGAGAATAGAGCGAGCCGAATGTGTGCCCGACGACGGCGCCGGCACGCACCAGCGGCGCATGCGGCGCGGGCGCTTCGGACGGCAGCAGGATGCCGGTGAGGATCTTCTGCGGCCCGATCCCGGCCGCACGGCCGTTGAAGACATGCTCGCGATCGACGAGGGAGGCGAGACCGAGCGCGTAAGGCGAAGGCTCGGCTGCGAAGCCGTCGCGCGACGGCGTGTAGTCGGGGCCGGGCCGCGCCAGCCCGCTTTCCAGCGCCAGAATGTCGAGCGCGTTCTGGCCGGCCGGGCAAAGCGCGAAAGAACCGCCCGCCGCGGCCAAGCGGTCCCAGACGATCAAGCCGTCGTCGGGCTCGCACCACACTTCATAGCCGTCGCCGAAGCGGGACAGGGCCACGTCGAGTCCGCGCCAGAAGACTTTGCGCAACGCCAGCGGCGCGATGGCCGTGTCCAGTCCCGCCGCCGCCAGCACCTTGGCGGCGGTGACGCCGACCACCGCCAGCACGCCCTGCTCCGGCGTGAGGTCTTTCACGGAAACGCCGAAGAGGCTTGCGGCCTGCGCGAGCCAATCGGAGTCCGGGCTCTCCGATACCAGCACAAACGTCTCCACTCCGAAGCGCGCGACGGTGCCCGCGCCGCGCACCGCGCCGCCGTCGTTCAGCCACAACACCGGCGCCGCCGCACCGGGTTCGAGGCGCGAGACATCGCGGGTGAAGAAGCGCGCGACGAATTCCGCGACGCGGGCGCCGGAGAGCATCACGCGCCAATGCCAGGAGATATCGCCAAGCGCGGCGCCGAAGCGCGCGGCCAGCGCCTCGCCGTGCGGATCGCCATAGCTCGACGACAAGGTGAAGCCGTTGCGGTTCTCCCAGCGATTGAGCCTGTTGGCTTCGGCGGCGCGCGCATGGAACGGCGTGGCGCGGAGAAGGTCGTCGGTCATCGCGCGTCTCCTTTCAGACGCGCCAGCGCCAGGCCGGCGGCAAGGCGCGCCGCGCGTCCCGACACCGCGGGCACCGGTTCGGCGGTCTCGCCGCACAACAGCAAGCCGCCGATCGGCGTCGCGATCCGGGCGCGCCAGCCGGCCAGCAGATGCGCGGCGGTCAGCGGATCGCGCTCCGGCGCATTCGGCGCGACGACGTTCACGGCGAGGCAATCCGCCCGCAGGCCCGGCGCCCGGCGTTCGAGCGCCGACAGAACGTTTTCCGCCAGTCGCGGCGCCAGCTGCGGCCAGCCTGCCGCGGGCGACACCGGCAGCGGACGCACGAGGACGGAGAGAAGATGCGTGGTCCCCGTTGTCAGCGACGAATCGAAAAGCGTCGGCACGACCGCTTCCAGCGCCAGCTCGTCGGGCAAGCGGCCGGCGCGGGCTTCGGCATGCGCGGCGATGCAGCCGTCCAGGCGCTCGGCGACGACAAAGCGGCCCGCGGGCCGCGCCGCGGCAAATCCCGGAGCGGACTTCAAGGCCAGCACCAGCTTCGCTTCGGCGGTTTCGGGCATATGGTTGAGCTGCTGCGCGGCGGCGAAGCCGGCCACGCCCGTGGGCGCAAGCTGCAGAAGAGTGCGCCGGCGCGACAGGCTCGACAACACGCCGGACGCCATGACTTCTTCGCCCGACGCGAGCGCGACTCCGGTCACGGCCTGGCCGGACACGAGCAGCTGCGCGACGCGCGCGTCTGTCCTGATCTCGGCGCCCGCGGCCTGCGCCGCCGCCAGCAGGGCGCTTGCCAGCGTCGCCATGCCGCCGCGCGGAATCGCGACGGCGCCCTGCAGGCCGCACATCTCCTGCGCGGCGCGCCACACCAGCAAAAGAGAAGAACCGGCAGCGGCGGGCGACACGCCGCCGGCCAGAGCATCGAAGGCGAGCGCCGCTTTCACCGCCGGCGATTCGAAGGCCGCATCGAGGAAGGCGCCGGCCGCGGTCATGCCGAGGCGGCGCAACGCGTCGCGATGCGCGGCGTCGCCAAGCACGCCTTCGTCCCACCACACGGCGCGCAGCGCGCGGGCAAGGGTGAAGAGTTCGCGGCGGAATTGCGGATAGCGCTCCGCGTCGCGCGGCGAATGGGCAGCGATGGTGCGCGCCGCGGCGTGCGCGTCGCGGCCCAGCACCAGCGGCTTGCTTTCGCTGCGCAGGCCGATCAGCGCCAGATCGCGCGTCGCGAATTCGAGGCCGCTGCGAACGAGTTTCAAATCCTTCACGACGCGCGGATCGAGCGCGTACAGCGATTGCGGGCCGGCCGGAACGACGAAGTCGCCGACGGACACCGCGTTGACACAGGCGCCGCCGCAAACCGGCTCGGCTTCCAGCACGACGACGCGCAAGCCCGCCTTCGCCAGATAGGCGGCGGCGACGAGGCCGTGCGGACCGGCGCCGATCACCAGGATGTCCGCGGCGCCGCTCATCGGAGCCGTCCCGCCGCGAAGTCGGCCATCACCGCATGCGCCGCGGCAACGCCGGACGCGCAGGTCGCCAGTGGTCCCAGCGCCGAAGAGCCCCCCGCAAGATAAAGCCCTTCCACCGGCGTGCGGGTGCCGCGGCAATCGGCAAACGCGCGGAAGCCGAGCATCTGATCGGGCGCCAGCTCGCCGCCCGCAAGATCGCCGGAAGCGACACCGAGCAGGCTCTCGATGTCCGGCGGCACGATCAGTTCCGCCGCGCGCAGGCGTTTCGCCGTGCCCGGCAGCGCGCCGTCCACGGCAGCCAGGATGATTTCGCGCAGACGGTCGCGCTTGCCATGCGTCCAGGCGCCGTCGAAGGGCGTGTGGGGAACCGCGCCGAGGGTCACCGTCATGCAGGCCGCGCCATCCGGCGCCAGCGACGGATCGACGGCGGAGACGACGCGCAGCAGCATGGGCAGACGTTCCGGCACCGCGCCCCCGCGCCAGGCGCGACACGCATCCTCGATCGCATCGGGCGCGACATGGACGGGGCCGCGCAGGACGCTCGCCTCCATCCCGGCCGGCGGCTCGGGCGGCGCGTCCAGCGCCAGGAGCAGGCGCGCCGTGCCGGGCGCCGGGCGGAAGGCTCCGACGCGATCCACCACGGCGCGGGGCAGATCGCTCCACGAGAACAGCGAGAGGAAGGTGCGCTTGAGGTCCAGCGTCGAGACGACGGCCCGCGCGGCGATCTCGCGCCGGTCGGCCAGTCCGACGCCGACGGCGCGACCGCCTTTGCGCCGGATGTCCGTGACTTCCAGGCCGCAGGAGATTTCCGCGCCGGCATCCCGGGCGGCGGCGCCCAGCGCCTCGCCGAGCCGGCCCAGGCCGCCCGCCGCCATGCCGCCGGGAACGCCCGCGAGCAGGTGAAGCGCGCTGCCGGCGAGGACGGGATCACAGACCTGTCCGGCCAACTGCGAAGCCACCCGATGCGCGCGGCCGTCCGGGTCCGCCGATGCCTCGCCCATCACCTCCATCAGCGAGCGCCCGGCCAGTTCTTCGCCGGGCCAGGACAGCTGCGACTCGCGCCTCGCGAACAGGGAGCGGCGCGGCGGCTTGGCGGCATCCGCCATGACACGCTCGCGAATCGCACGGCGCCACGCATCGGCGCGCGCCGCGACCGCAGACGCGGCCGCCCAGGGCAGCATCAGACTCTGTCTGTCGGGCCACAGCGCGAGGGAGGTGGAAGCGGACGCCAGCACGACGCCGCGCCGCGCCAGATCGAGCGACCAGAAGATGTCGGCGGGGATGGCGGGAAGTTCGTCGGCGAAGGGCGAAGCGCGGAAGCCGGGATGAAACTCGCGCGTGGTGCAGCGCCCGCCACAGCGCGCGTCGCGCTCGACCACCACGACTTTCAGGCCGCGGCCCGCAAGCGTCGCCGCCGCGGCAAGTCCTTCCGCGCCCGCGCCGATGATGCATGCGTCGTATCGCACGTGCCGCCGCCCTGCTCGCCCCGCATCATTATCGCTCAAACGCGGTTGGAACGCGGTTAATGCAAGCTGATCTCCAGTGGCACAGGATAGAAGCTAAAGAAAAAGGGCGGAAACGGTTTTACGAACCATCTCCGCCCTTGGTTAATTCACGCTTCGAGGCCGATTAAAGCACGCCGCGCTTGTGTTCGCCGATCACGAGACGGCCGGGATTGAAGGCCGCCTTGAACACGGACAGCGCCTTTCTGGGTTCGGCGTCGCCGCACATGAAGACGTCGAACGCCGCGTACTTCCTTTCAGGCCAGGTATGAACGCTGATGTGACTCTCCGCCAGAACGGCAACGCCCGAGATGCCGCCGCCGTCGGTGAACGTATGCAGGTGAATGTGCAGCAGGGTTGCCCCGGCCGCCTTCACCGCATCGATCAGCGCCGTTTCGATCCTGTCGCGATCGTCGAGACCCTCGGCGTCCCATAGATCGATGATCAGGTGACTGCCCGCATAGGTCAGTCCGTTACGCGTGATGAAGTGGTCTTTCTGTTCCGCGACGGCCGGTTGAGCGGCAATCGCAGCGGTCTTCGCCGAAGTCCGGACGCGTGGCGCCCTTGCTTCTTTGGTCGCCGTAACAAGTTGGAGTCTAGCCATTTCGGGCACCTACCCCTTCGGTAAGAGTTGACACCTGCGCCTTGGCCTTACGGACTTCCGGACGCGCCTCAAGAAGAAAGCGGCGGACGGAAGGCCGCCTCGCCGCTTTGTCCCCCGAGGGAGACGGGCGAAATATAGGACTGTCGCCCCCCGACGCAAGAATTTTGTCATCCCAGTGTAAATTTTCTTTGCCGGGGCGTGGCGAGCTTGCCGCCGACGGCTGTCACAATTCGCCTCGCAGAGCGTCCGACGCGCGCGCTTGCCAGCGGAGAGAAGCGGCCCTAAAAGCGCCGCCTCGCATGTCCACGACGATCAAGACGAAGGAAGTCACGATGCCGGCCAGCAGCTTCAGAGAGCGTCTCCACAAGGGTTACGCACAGACGATGGAGCTTGTCGGCAAGCCGCTCGCCGACGAGAAAAGCCAGTATCAGCGCATCAAAATCTTCGATTCGGCGGCCAACGGCCGCGTGCTGGTACTCGACGACATCGTCCAGATGACGACGCGCGACGAAAGCGCCTATGCCGAAATGCTGACGCATTTGCCGATCCTGGAGCACGGCAAGGTCGAGCGCGTGATGATCGTGGGCGGCGGCGATTTGTCCATCGCCGACGAGGCGCTCAAGCACAAGAGCGTCAAGGAGGTGGTGCTGGTCGACATCGACGGCCGGGTGGTCGAGCTGTGCCGCAAGCACTTCGGAGACGTTAACGCCAAGGCGTTCAAGGACAAGCGACTCAAGGTCGAGATCGCCGATGCCTTCGAATATCTCGGCCGCAAGGAGAGCAGGGCGCGCTTCGACCTCATCATCGGCGACCGCCCCGACCCCATCGGGCCCGGCAAGGCGCTGTTTGGCGAGACCTTCTACGACCGCATCAAGCGCGCCCTGAAGCCGGGCGGCTTCGCCACCTTCCAGACCGGCGTGCCGTTCTACCAGCCCTGGGAGATCACCGAGGCGCTGGAGGAACTGAAGGCCTTCTTCCCGCAATCGGGTCTCTATCTGACGGTGGTGCCGACCTATATCGGCGGTTTCATGGCCCTCAGCTGGGCCGGCAAAGGCGCGCGGCTGGGCACGCCGAAGGGCCTCAAGCGCGCGGCCGCAGCATATAAGAAGAGCAAGCTGAGGACCGACTACTACAATCCGGCCGTGCACGCGGCGGCGTTCGCCCTGCCCGAGTGGATCCAGCGGCTCGTGCCCTGATGGCGGGCGGTCTTCCATCACCCGAGGCGCGCGAGGCCGCCGTCTACGAAAGGCTCCAAGCCCTCGGCATCGCCTGGAAGACCTACGCGCACATTCCGGTGTTTACGGTCGACGAAGCCGACACCGTCCACCACAGCGTGCCCGGCGGCCACACCAAGAACCTGTTCCTCAAGGACAAGAAGGGCGGGCTGTGGCTGGTCGTCGTGCGCGACCGGCTGCGGGTGGATCTGAACGCCCTGGCCAAACAGCTCGGCGCACCGCGCTACTCCTTCGGCTCGGCCGAGCTGCTGATCGCCACGCTGGGCATCGAGCCGGGATCGGTGACGCCGTTCGCCCTGATGAACGACACGGAGCGCGCCGTGCGGCCGATCCTGGACGAAGGCATGCTGGCGCTCGATCCGGTGAACTTCCATCCCCTGCGCAACGACCGCACCACGGCGATCTCGCCGGGCGACCTGCTGCAGTTCGTGCGCGCCTGCGGCCACGATCCGATCATCGCCTCGCTGCCGGAGATCGCGCCATGAATCCCGTCTCGCCGCTCGGACCGAAGACGCTCACCGGGCGCTTCGTGGCGCTGGAGCCGCTGGAGGAGCGCCACCACGCCGCGCTGATCGCCGCCGCCGCCGATCCGGCGATCTGGACCTATATCCCGCTCGACATGACGAAAGGCTTCGCGGCCAGGCTCGGCTGGTTCGTCGAGGAGATGGCGAAAGGCACGCAACTCACCTTCGCCGTGCGGCGGCTGGCCGACGGCGCCATCGTCGGTTCGACCTCCTACCTCGCCATCACCCCGAAGGATGCCAAGGTCGAGATCGGCGCCAGCTGGTACGTCGCCGGCGCGCAAGGCACGGCGGTCAACCCGGAAGCGAAATATCTGCTGCTCGGAAATGCCTTCGGCGCCGGCTACAACCGCGTAGAATTTAAGACGGATTCGAAGAATGCGCGGTCACGCGCGGCCCTGAAAAAGCTCGGCGCGACGGAGGAAGGCATCCTGCGCTGCCATATGTGGATGCCACAGGGCTATTTCCGCGACTCCGTCTATTTCTCGATCCTCGCGGCGGAGTGGCCCAAGGTTAAGGCCGCACTGGAACGCCGCTTGGCCGTCTAGGCTCTTTTCTTTCGTGGCGCTTGCGCCCATGTTTCACGCTGCAAATTAGGAAAATCCGACTATGACGTTGATCGGTTCCAGCGGACGCCCTCTCGGGCAAAGCGGCAGCCAGCCGGCGGCCAGCACCAGCCCGTATGTCAAGGACGCTTCGCTCGCGACCTTCGCCGCCGACGTGCTCGAAGCCTCGCGCGAGGTGCCGGTGATCGTCGATTTCTGGGCGCCGTGGTGCGGACCGTGCAAGCAACTCGGCCCGGCGCTGGAGAAAGCCGTGAACGACGCCAAGGGCGCCGTCCGGCTGGTCAAGGTGAACATCGACGAGAACCAGGAGATCGCCCGGCAACTGCGCATCCAGTCGATCCCGACGGTCTATGCCTTCAAGGACGGGCAACCGGTGGACGGCTTCATGGGCGCCATCCCGGAGAGCCAGATCAAGACCTTCGTGGAGACGCTGATCAGCGGCGGCAGCGGCGCACATGGCGGCGCGGATCATGCCGCCGAAGTGCTCGCGGTCGCGGACGAAGCCTTTGCGTCCGGCGACGTCGGGCAGGCCGCGCAGGCCTACGCGCATGTGCTGCAGGACGATCCGGGCCATCCCAAGGCGGTGGCCGGCCTCGCCCGGTGCTATCTGAAAAGCGGCGATCTGGAACGCGCCAGGAATACGCTGCAGCTGGTGCGTCCGGACGGCGCCGCGGACGAGGCCGTCCGCGCCGTGGAAGCCGAACTGAAGCTGCGCGAACAGGCTGCCAATGTCGGCGACACCGCCGGACTGCAGGCCAAGCTCGCGGCCGATCCCAACGACCATCAGGCGCGCTACGATCTGGCGCTGGCGCTCGACGCCAAGGGCGAGCGCGACGCGGCGCTCGAAACCCTGCTGGAGATCGTCAAGCGCGACCGCAAATGGAACGACGAGGGCGCGCGCAAGCATCTGGTGACGCTGTTCGAGGCCATGGGGCCGACCGATCCGCGCACCATCGCGGCGCGACGCAAGCTCTCCTCCATCCTGTTTTCCTGAGGCCGTATCGTGGGCGGAAATTATCATGCACTCGACGATCTGCCCTCCGCGCTCGACATCTTTCCGCTGACGGGCGTGCTGCTGCTGCCGCGCGGGCAATTGCCGCTCAATGTCTTCGAGCCGCGCTACCTGGCGCTGGTGGACGCCGCGCTCGCCGGCACGCGGCTGATCGGGCTGATCCAGCCGACGCAGCATGAGGACAAGGTCCTGAAGCCGGCGCTGTCGGCCATCGGATGCGTCGGGCGGATAACCTCCTACCGGGAGACCGAGGACGGGCGCTACCTGATCACGCTGACCGGCGTATGCCGCTTCCGCGTCGCCGAAGAACTGCAGACCTCCGCGCCGTACCGCCGCGTCAAAGCCGACTTCGCGCCTTTCACGGACGACCTAGTCGCCGCCAGCGAGAACGATTTCCCGCGCGACCGCCTGCTGTCCGCGCTCAAGGATTACCTCAGCCGGCGCGACCTGAAAGCCGACTGGAAAAGCGTCATGGGCGCCGCCCCCGAGACGCTGGTCAACGCGCTCGCCATGCTCTGCCCGTTCGAGCCGGCGGAGAAGCAGGCCCTGCTCGAAGCGCCGAGCTGGCTCGAACGCGTCGACACGCTGGTGACGCTGCTCGAAATGTCGAATGCCGGGCCCTCCGGGCCGGTATCGGTGAACTGACGACGCGAGGGGAACATGGAACCAGATCCCAAGCTGCTTGAAATCCTCGTCTGCCCGGTCACCAGGACGAGGCTGATCTACGACCGCGAGCGGCAGGAGCTGATCAGCCGCCAGGCGAACCTCGCCTATCCGATCCGCAAGGGCATCCCGATCATGCTGGCCGACGAAGCGCGCCCGCTCACCGACGAGGAACTACACCGCCGATGAACGATCGCCCCTGGCCGACCGAACTGCGCCTCGATCCCGCCAAAGCGACCCTGACCGTGGCCTTCGAAAGCGGCGAGCGCTTTGCGCTGCCGGCGGAATATCTGCGCGTGGAATCGCCCAGCGCCGAAGTCCAGGGCCATTCGCCGGATCAGAAGCAGATCGTCAGGGGCAAGGACAAGGTGACGATCACCGCGCTGGAGCCGGTCGGCAATTACGCCGTACGCATCGTCTTCGACGACGGCCACGACACCGGCTTCTTCAGCTGGGACTATCTCCACGAACTCGGCCGCGACCACAAGACCAAGTGGGCGGCGTATGTAAAGGCGACACGTGGCGCCCGCGCCTGAACCGCCCGGCCACCGCTTCGCCGGCCCGGCCGATATCATGCGCGCCCGCACGGGAACGCGCCTTGCGGTCATCAAAGGCCAGGACAGGACCCGCTGGACGGATTTCTATCACGGCGTCCTGACGGCGCCGTGGTGGCTGTTCTTCCTCGGCCTCGCCGCCGTGTTCGTGGGCGTGAATTCCGTCTTCGCGCTGCTGTACATGGCCGATCCGCACGGCATCGCCCATGCGCGGCCCGGCTCCTTCTCCGACGCGTTCTTCTTCAGCGTCGAGACCCTGGGATCGATCGGCTACGGCGCGATGTACCCCGCCTCCACCTACGCCAATCTACTGATGACGCTGGAATCCTTCTCCGGCATCGTCAACCTCGCCATCGCCACAGGCCTCGTCTTCGCGCGCATCTCCCGGCCGACGGCGCGCGTGCTGTTCTCCGACGTGGCGATCGTCACGCTGTTCGACGGCACGCCGACGCTGATGTTCCGCGCCGCCAACCAGCGCGGCAACCAGATCCTCAACGCCTCGGTGGCGTTGACGTTCGCCTATGAGTCGGTCACCAAGGAGGGCATCGCCATGCGCCGCTTCGAGGACCTGAAGCTGGTGCGCGCGCGGACCTCGCTGTTTGCCCTGTCCTGGACGGTGATGCACCGCATCGACGAAACCAGCCCGCTCTACGGCACGACGCACGACGCCCTGGTCGACAGACAGGTCGAACTCATCGCGCTGCTCAGCGGCACCGACGACACGCTGTCGGAAACCATCTACGCCCGGCACGCCTACAAGCCGCACCAGATCCGCTGGAACCACCGTTTTGCCGACGTCCTGTGCGTCGATCCCAAGGGGCGGCGCGTCGTCGACCTGCGGCGCTTCCACGATACCGAGCCCGAAGCGGCTATTTCCGCCCCATAGCCTTGTTTTCCACCTCGGTGATCGGGCCTTCGGTGAAGAGATACTCCTTCAATTCCTTGTTGAATTGCGGGTCGTTGCGGCGGATCCATTCCAGCACCATGGAGGCGTGCTCGATCTCCTCGCCGGCATTGTGCAGCAGGATCGCCTTGAGGGCCTCGTCGTCGGTGTCGTCGGCGCGCTGGCGGTACCAGTCGACGGCCTCGAGTTCTTCCATCAGCGAGACGATGGCGTAGTGCAGGTTCAGGGTCCGGCGGGACAATTTCTCGTAAGGGACGTGAATACCTTCGCTCGACATGGATGGAACTCCTTGTGCTTGTGCCGGCGCCGCCGGCCCGGGCGCCGCTGCGGTTGCCCTGCGCGCCTTGCGGCGGCGGAATAGGAAATCGAACATACTCCACCTTCGCGCCGCGACAATAATGCAGGACCGGTGATTTTGGAATGGTTCTAACTTGTGGCGGACGGCCGCAGCCGTTAAGTTCCGCGCCGCCATGGAACCATTCACGCACCTGTCCGGCGTCGCGGCGCCGCTGCCGATGATCAATGTCGACACCGATATGATCATCCCCAAGCAATTCCTCAAAACCATCAAGCGCACCGGTCTGGGCAAAGCCCTGTTCCACGAGATGCGCACCACACCAGACGGCGGCGAGAACCCGGATTTCGTGCTCAACAAGCCGGCCTACAAGAAGGCTCAGATCCTGATCGCGGGCGCCAATTTCGGCTGCGGCTCGAGCCGCGAGCACGCCCCCTGGGCGCTGCTCGATTTCGGCATCCGCTGCGT
>VFSW01008916.1_pt1 | contig 14352 bp, 13 predicted proteins | sample 5358111 | NCBI WGS metagenome assembly VFSW01 (sample SAMN11554181, study PRJNA540505) | mine drainage metagenome | isolation source: sediment from site ElyBrook_90M | place: USA: Ely Copper Mine, Vershire, VT | collected 2017
TCCCCACACAGGGCTGACCGAGTACAGCGACGGAGTAACGAAGATTCCAGCGGCGGCAGTGACGGCCGAGGACGCCGACCTGCTCAAGGACCTGGCCGGCCAGGGGCCGGTAAAACTGCACCTGACGCTGACGCCGCGGACCCTGCCCGATGCGGACAGCTACAACGTGATTGCCGACTGGAAGGGCACGGAACACCCGGAGCAGGTGGTGATCGTCTCCGGCCACCTGGATTCGTGGGACCTGGGCACGGGGGCGATCGACGACGGCGCGGGGGTGGCGGTCTCCATGCAGGTGATTCACCTGCTGCGCGACTTGGGCATTCGTTCGCGGCGGACGGTGCGGTTCATCGCCTGGATGAGCGAGGAAGAAGGCTCGCAGGGCGCGGCGCAGTACATGGTGGACCACAAGGACGAGGCAGCCAACCACACGGGCGCGTTGGAGGCCGACCTGGGGGCGGACCATCCTACCGGGATTTTCTACGCGGGCAAACCTGCGCTGGGCGAGTGGCTGCGGCCGGTGGCGCAGGTGCTGGACAAGATTGGCGCGGAGACGCTGGTCAGCGCGAGCGGGGTGGGTGAGGACGTGCAAGGGCTCACCGAGAAGGGCGTGCCGAGCTTTGCGCCGGTGCAGGACAGCCGCTTCTACTTCAACTATCACCACACGGCGGCGGATACCTTCGACAAGGTGGACGCCAAGCACCTGAACGAGAACGCGGCGGTGATGACGGTGCTGGCGTATGCGCTGGCGGATTCGGCGGAGCCGGCGCCGCGGTGAGGAAAGGCAGGGAGAAGGGAACAGGGAGAAGGGAACAGACCGCTCGCGCCTGGAGCGGGGCGGTGGTTTCCCATTGGCATTCAGCTAAAACAGAGTTGGTTCCGGTTTGGCGGTGATTCGACCGAAACGCGGCACTGCGACCCAAGAGTGCCGTCATTGAAGCGCCGTTATTGCTCGAACCACTCCGGAATGATGCTTTGCTCTAGCGTGTCCAGCCGGGACCCAAGGGCCTCCGCCCACTCAGGCGTAGAAGGAACATTCACGGGAATGACATCCTTAGACGATTGACCTTTCGCTGCCAAGGCAACCCACTTCCTCATTTCCCAAATGTAGCCCTCAAGTGCATCCTTGGGCGTCTGACAATCATCCGTGACTAAGTACATCCGTGACTAAGTAAGCAGACGGCATATCTCCCACAATAATCCAAAAGTACTCGTCCACATTCGCGCGAGATGGCTTGATGTGGGCGAAGAATATTGCAAACACGTCGCCAACTCCAGCCCCGAAGTACAGCTCCTCTATCGACTCGCACCATGGAAAGGAGGATAGGAAGGCACGTGCGCGTCCTTCCATCCCGTGGAGTCTCGCCGTTTCGTCTTCGTCTTCGCCAGTCACCGCGGAAATTGGAACAACGCCGGTTACTGGGAGCTCTGCTGGCATTTGGCAATCCTCGTTCGTTGGTAGCCTACCAGAACCTTGCTCCGGTCGTATCGTCGCGTATCCGGAAGTTCCTCGCAGCAACTCATGCAGGCTTTCTGCCCCGGTTCCGGAATCGCTGATCGCTGCCTTCCTCACGCATCGTGCGAGCGGCGTCCTAGGCCTCCCCGATTTGAGACCTGGGAAGGCCAAGCGCGGGGGACGGTCGGAGACAGGCACAGACTTTGTGGCGCGCAAGCGCTGTCTGCCCCACCGCAGGGGTTGCGTAGAATTACCCTCCCTGGGCGCACAATGGTCTTTAGAAGCGCAAACGGAGGAGAGGGGCAAGGGCACAAAGGAAGGGCGAAGAGACGAGGGTCGCAACCCCTGTCCCCCCCCTGCTAAAGATCCCGCTTTTCAGGAAGAGGTTTTTAACGTAAGTGAAACAAAATAAAAAGCCTGACAGATCGCACCCAGGTACTTGTCAGCCCCCCAACAAACCGTAAGCGTTCGAAGTTCCCATCTTGACCGAGAGGGCGTTTTCTTCGGAAGTGTCCACCGTGCCGATGAGGCTATAGAGCGATGCGGCTCGCTGACCGCCAGATTTGGCCCCCATAGACAGGTAGTTCTTCCTTCCGATGGGGACAACGCGCAGTGCGAGCTCGGCTGCGCTCTTGTCGATATCGAGCTGCCCGTTGTCCAGGTATCGCGTGAGAGCACGCCAGTGCGAAAGCCGATAGCGGATGGCGCCCGCCGTCTCGCTTTTGGCTGAGAGCGATCACAGCGACCTCTCCATCCAGTTACGCAACTGATCGACAAGCGGCCCGGCGCGGGCCTGACGAATCTCACGCCGCAAGTCGGCAGGCTTGCCGCGGATCTCCTCCTCGATTGCGTAAAGCGCGCCGATCCGTGCGAGCGCCTCGGTGGTGATAGCCGACGCATGCACGGCATGGGTGTCGTGGAACTTGCGTCTTGTGTGGGGCCAGCTTGCGTCAGGATAAGCCCTGGGAAGGGGGATGAGATGTAGAGGCTGAAACCTTTGGATCTGATCCAGAGAAGAGAACTGTTGACGGGAAACATGGGAGGGGACACTGAACCCTGCAAACCTGTACACGAAACGGCAGCAGATAGCGGAACTGGCGAGGAGAAGACCGGGGGTGGCTCTGTACTCGTTGAGTCACGTTATCGATCTGGAATGGATGCACGAAGCTTATCGACTGACGCGCAAGGGAGGCGAATCTACTCAGTCTCCTTGAACGTATTCCTTCCGGCAGCCACAAGGCTCCGCCGGTGCGCAGATCTTACATGCCCAACGCGGACGGAACGAAGAGATCTCAGGGCATTCCGACCTTCGAAGATAAAGTGGCACAACGCGCGATCGCAATGGTTCTGGAGTCGATTGATGAGCCGGACTTCTATCCTTGCTCGTATGGCTTCCGGCCCGGGCGGTCAGCGCATCAAGCACTGCCGACGCTGCGTACGGGCTTCATGGCGCAAGGACTGCGATGGGTTCTCGATGTCGACATACGCAAGTATTTTGACTCTGGCGGGGGAGTTCTGAGGCCAGGAAGACCCTGTCGCGGACTACGCGCCGAAGATTTTCTGGCGTCTCTGCTGTCCTGCCGCCGCATAGGCCAGTGGCTTGAGGGGGCGCGTTACTCGCCGGGGTCGAAGATTGAGTGCCTCAACAGTGAGCAAGCAAGGCGGACAAGGGCAGACGATTCATGGTTTGTTTCCGGGATCAAATAGACGACGGAATGTCGTCAGAGGCGATGGCCATCACCATGCGGTCGCTATCGCGCCGGGCGAAACCGAATGCGGCGACAGCGAGCAGGATGCTTGCGCCGATGCACGAGAACGATGTGACCGCGATGGCGTTGCCGAGGCCGATCCGGTTGGCCAGGTAGCCCACAACAAGCGGCGCGGCGCCGCCGCCGAAGAGCCAGCCCATCAGGTTCATGGCGCCGGTGGTGGTTCCACGGGCCTCCGGGCGCACCACGTCGAAGACGGAGGCAAAGATGTTGGCTTCGTACCATCCCTTGAAGATTCCCCAAAGCAGAAGACCGGCAATGAGCCACGCCATGGAATGGGCAAGGGCCGATAGCGCGACAAAAGGAGCTTCAAGGAAGATTCCGATGGCTTGTACGAGAATGCGGCCGCCGGGCATGCGCATGCGCAGCGCATCTGCCATCCATCCGCCGATGGGAGAGCCGAGCATGCTGGTGAATTGAACATAGAGGGTCGCCGTGAGTCCGGCCATGGCCAGGCTGAGGTGAAACCTGGTGTAGAGGAGCATCGGCATCCATGTGAACAGAACTATGGTGGTGAAGTTTGCGCACATGAATGCCGCCACGCACAGGAGCACGGTGGGCGTGGAGGCAAGGATACTGATCGACTCGCGTAACGAGGTGTGATGGGTCACTACGGGGACCGCGGCGCCCATATCGGCAAGGTCGGCCGCGCCGCGCGGCGGTTCCCGCAAGAGCCTGCCGAGGACAACGCTGAGCAGAACGCCGCAACCGCCGAAGACAACAAAGGAGAGTCGCCAGCGTTTGTGCGGGCCGTTGCGGCCGGCTAAGAATCCGCGGGCTTTGGGGCCTGCATAGACGCTGGTCTGGTGTGCGCCCATGGCGCGCGACCTGGTTCGTTTGCCATGGTAGTCGCTGATGAGCGACATGGAGGCGGGGAAGTAGGCGGTCTCCCCGAGGCCCTCCGCCGCGCGGAAGAAAAGAAGTTGACCAAACGTCCGTGATAGCGCGGTAGCCATGCAAATGATGCTCCAGACGCGCAGCCCGCCCAGGATGGCTGTCTTGCGGCGCACGCGATCAACGATGTATCCGGCCACCGGAGCCGAGACTCCGTAGCACCATGCGAAGGAAGACCCCAGCAGCCCCAGTTGCACATTGTCCAGATGAAAATCTCGAGACAGGAGCGGGAACAGCGAGAAGACGGCCTGGCGGTCAGCGTAATTGAAGAACGCGATCCACCACAGCATGCCGACGACAAACCATTTGTAGTGTCTCTTGAACATGCTCATGGGGATCGGACGCCTCAGTTGGTTTAACAAGCTTACGTGAGCGGGGGAACCGGTGTCAGGGCGCCGCGCCTCGGCATACATCCGATCACGATCAAAGAAGAGGACCTCATCGGCAATCCAATTTCGCACCTGATTTCCTTCGTCCGACTTCGGCTGAGAGGAAACAAAGTCGAGCTTGAATCCCAGACGAGGCTCGAACCGAGCGACGAGAACAGGCCAGGCAACACCGACGTCGGCGGTAATCGGAATGCTGCCTTCAAGGCGCGCAAAGCCGGGCATCTCCATGCGAAATGGGATGCCGGCGGTCCGTCGCAGAGAGTGCCCGACTCCAGGGCGGGGCTCCTTCCTGCCAGGGCCGTGGGGAAGAGCCCCGGCCGCGGCCAGCAATTACACTGGGTCAGTGAAGCCCACTTCTCATCCCGTTCTGCCAGGCCGCAAGGAGTTTCTTCTCCTTGCCAAAGAACACACGCTGGTCCCTGTTTGCCTCACGCTGAGCGCCGACCTGGAGACGCCGGTGTCGGCGTTTCTGCGCGCGGCGTGGCCGGAGCGGGAGTGCTTTCTGCTCGAGTCGGTTGAAGGTGGCGAGCAGGTGGGTCGCTACACCTTCATCGGCATTGAGCCCTTCAAGCGGATCGTCGCCCGCGGGCGCTCGATCACCATCACCGAAGGCAAGCGCGTGACGCGGAGCGAGGGCGATGTCTTCGAGGTGCTGCGAGGGGCGCTGGGCGGACACAGGCCTGCGCGCCTGAAAGGGCTCCCGCCGTTTACCGCCGGGGCGGTGGGATTTTTTGCCTACGATGCGGTGCGCCAGATCGAGCGGCTGCCCGCACTGGCCGCCGACGAACTGGGCGTTCCCGATGCCTGCCTGCTGTTCTTTGACGAAGTGCTGGCCTTCGACCATGTGCGCAAGGAGATCTGGCTGGTGGTCACGGCGGACGTGCGGCAGGGCAGGCCGGGGGAAGCGTACGCTAAGGCCGTGGCGCGGCTGGCGAAGCTCGAGAAGCGGCTGGCCAGGCCGCTGCCCAAACTGCCCGCGGTGAAGAGCAAGGGCAAGCTGAAAGTGAAGCACCGGACGGGGAAGAAGCAGTTTCTGGAAGCGGTGGCGCGAACCAAGGAGTACATTGCGGCGGGCGATATTTTTCAAGCTGTCCTGTCGCAGCGGTTCGACGTGGAGCCGGGGGCGGACAGCTTCCAGGTTTACCGCTCGCTGCGGACGGTGAACCCGAGCCCATACATGTACTTCCTGCGGTTTGCGCCGGAGGGTGCCCTTGGCGGAGGGCCGGGCCGGCCTAAGGCCTCGATCAAAGGACCCAAGGGGGCGGAGACCCTTGAGCTGGCGGGGTCGTCGCCGGAGCTGCTGGTGCGTGTGCACCAGGGCAAGGTGGAGTACCGGCCCATCGCCGGGACGCGGCCGCGCGGGGTTACCGACAAGGAAGACCAGGCGCTGGCAGAAGAGATGCTCCACGATGAAAAGGAGCGTGCCGAGCACGTGATGCTGGTGGACCTGGGCCGCAACGACGTTGGCCGCGTGAGCCAGTTCGGCTCAGTCAAGGTCGATCGCCTGATGTTCGTCGAGCGCTACTCGCACGTGATGCATATCGTCAGCACCATTGAGGGGAAGCTCAAGCCAGAGCTGACCGCCGTGGATGCGCTTCGCGCCTGTTTCCCTGCAGGCACGCTCTCGGGCGCGCCCAAGGTGCGAGCCATGGAGATCATTGAAGAGTTGGAGCCGGCGCGGCGCGGCACGTATGGCGGGGCGGTGCTCTACGCGGACTTCAGCGGTAATCTCGACTCGTGCATCGCGATTCGTTCGATGCTGGCTACGGGCGGCAACGGCTACGTGCAGGCAGGCGCGGGGATTGTGGCGGATTCGATTCCGGAACTGGAGCATCAGGAGTCGATCAACAAGGCGCGGGCTGTAATTCGGGCGATTGAGCGGGCGCGGGAGCGGGGACGTCAGGGATCAGGGGGCAGGGGTCAGGGGTTAGTAGTCAGGACCCCGCCGGCCCGGCACTTATTGGAGCAAAGCAATTTCCGAACTTCCCGGGTTATGATTCTCCTGCCATGATTCGAACCATGCTTGCTGCGTCCGCGCTTGTCCTGTTTTCCGCGCCGATGAGTCCCGCTCAGAACGGCTTCCCAACCGGAACCTCCAAGCCCTTCGGCGAGGTAGTCACGCGCGCAGAAGCAACCTCGGCGCTGCATGAGAAACACACGCCGCCGTACCATTTGAAGGCAAGCATCATCGAAACGACAAAGCCGCAGTCGGAGTACCACGGCGAAATTACGGAGTTCTTTCAGTCGGAAAAGAACTGGCGGCGCACGGTGACGGCCCCTGGACTTGTTTGGACCCAGGAGATGCGGAGCGGCCAGATCAGCGACGAGTACAGCGGGGACTACGCTCCCCTCTGGCTGCGAGAGCTTCTAAGCGGAATCGGCGACCCGCTCCCGCAGCATGAACAGTTGGAGCGGATGCAGCAGCCCATTCGCGTGATCGAGGGAGCGCATTCCAGTAGCTGCATGCGCAATCTTCCCGGCGACCTTCAGGTCTGCATTGACGGCGAGCACGGCGGCTTTGGTTTCATCATGTCTGATCCGGGCGGCCTTGAGTTTCACGATTATCAACCGTTCCATAAGAAATGGATCGCGCGCAAGCTCGTCTCGAACCCCGAGAGTGGAACCACGCTGCAACTCGCTATCACCGAGCTTTCCGACCTGAAGGACCCGTTCGCCGCAACTCCTCTTGCTCCCAGTCCGACTCCGCTGATCGCGGTCGAAGTGTCGCAAAGCGTAATACAGGCCATGCTGAGATCCGACGCGCACCTCAAGTGGCCCCCGATCCACGGCGGAAAGACAAATGGTTTTGTGCATGTCTTCCTCGGAATCGGCCCGGACGGCAAGGTCCGTGAAGTGTGGCCAGACGCGACGGAAAACGGCGATATGGAAGACTTTGCCCGCCAACAGATCAGGAACTGGCGGTTCACGCCGTATCTATTGAACGGCCGACCCATCGCCGTTTCGACCCATTGGAGCATTGCGTTTGAGACGAAAATCGGAACTCCTTAAGGTGGCGACTGCAGCCTTCACTCCGCGCCGAAGATGCGCTTGAAGAAGTGGCCTACGCGGGTGAAGAGGCCGGGCTTCTTTTGGTGCGGGGGTGCGGCGGCAGGCGGGTTTGCGGGCGGCGTAGCTGGCGCCGGAGCTGCTTCGGCGGGCTTGGGAGCGTGGTCGGCGGCGTTATAGACCAGGGCCGCGGTGGTTTGGGCCTCGGGACCGGGCTGCACCGCGGGACTGGGAAGGGGATGGAGGGTCGGAGCCAGCCCCTCACTCTGGGCGAGTGGAAACTCGTTCGGGCTCTTCACGGCGGGCGGGCAGCCGCAGGGTTCCTTCTCCTGGTCCACCACCTCGTGCAGGCTGCCGTGCTGGAACATGACGCGCTGGCCGGGTTGGACGCGGTAATCGCCTGCTTCAAAGACGCTGGTCACCAGGACATAGGGCGCGTTGACGCCGGCGTTGTCCACGCAGGTGTCGCCGTTGGGGCCGAGGCGGACCTTGACCTCGGCCGCGCCGGGGCCGCTGATGAGGATGCGGAAATCGGGCGTCATGAGAATGTCGGAATCGCGGCCGGTGGCGAAACTGGCTTCGACCGCGCCGTGATCCATGGCCATCATGAGGCCGGGGATCTCCCCGGCGGGGACGCCGGAGTCGGCTGCAAGCTTGACGGTGGTGGAGGCGCAGACGCGCAGCGTGCCTCGATAGGGCAGGGTGACCTGGGTGGTGTCATTGCCGGCGGTGATGGCTCCGTTCGCTGCGATGAAGGCCCGGCCATTGATGACCTGCAGCGCTCCGGTGACCTCGGAGGCAAAGCCTGGAATCTTGCTATCGAGAGGGACGATGGCAATGGGTCGGGGCGCCATGGACGCGCCCTCAGGCATGGGCGGCGCCTGGGCGGCAGCAGGCAGCTGGACAACCGGCACTGTTTGTGCCGCTGGCGCGGCCTGGTCCGGCGCAGTCGATTGGGCCCACAGACCGGATGCGGCCATGAGGGCTGCCGCAAGGGCCGCGAGCGGGACAAGCGATCTGCACCGTACTGGACTCGGTAGCCGGGTTTTCCTTCGGACAGGCACTTGCATGGGGTCTACATTTCGAGGAAGTTGCGGATCATCTGGTGGCCGCCCTCGGTGAGAACGCTCTCGGGATGGAACTGGACTCCCTCGATGGGGAGGGTGCGGTGACGCAGGCCCATGATGACCGAGCCGCCTCCGTTCTCGGCGGTGCGGGCGGTCACTGCACGGGCGGCGGGGACCGCGCCCGCGGCCACGATGAGCGAGTGGTAGCGCGTGCCGGGCCGGGGGGTGGGGAGCCCAGCGAAGATACCTTTGCCGTCGTGGTCGACGGGGCTGGTCTTGCCGTGCATGAGGTGGTGGGCGCGGACGACCTGGCCGCCGAAGGCCTCGCCGATGGCCTGGTGGCCGAGGCAAACGCCAAGGATGGGCACCTTGCCGGCCATGTGCCCAGCGAAATGACGGATGAGCGGAACCAGGATGCCTGCTTCGCCGGGTGTACAAGGCCCCGGCGAGAGCAGGATGCGCTCGGGTTTCAAGGCTTCGACCTGCTCGACCGTGAGCTCGTCGTTGCGATAGACCTCGACCTTTGCGCCCAGTTCGCCGAGGTACTGGACAAGGTTGTAGGTAAACGAATCGTAGTTGTCGAGGACGAAGACCATGGTTGAGTCCAGTGTAGCGCCTCGAACAACGAGAGTCCCAGGGAGAGTTCCGGGGCGAGTTGGCGGTCTTGGATTTTGCTCGACAACCAGCGCTCGATCCTCCATGATGGGTTCAGCGCTGCCCCGCGCTTCCCTATGTCCAGTTTTTTGCATCGGCGCAAGTCGCGCGCCCCGCGCTCCGATATTCCCGCATCGCCAGGAGATGCGCACACTCCAAAGGCCGATGCCGCGAACGATGCGCGCGGGGATGGTTTCGCGGGTTTGCCGCAGGCCACGAGCGCATGGATTGGCGCACTCGGCGTAACGGCCGGACTGGCGGCGGCCGGCTTCATCGGGAAACTGGCTCTGCAGCAGTTTCTCGGCATCGAACTGGGCAATTGGACCGCGCTTGACCTGAGCATCTTTGCGGGCCGATGGGCGATCGATACGCTCACGATCGTCCTGCAAGGCATCCTGGTTCATCCATTCTTGTGGGGAGGCCCGATCCTGCTGTATCTTGCGCCAACTCTGGTGTCCTTTTCGTTTCCACTTGAGGACACGCGCGGCCAGATTGCAGCCCGGGCCAGCATTGTGCTGGCGGCCGCCGGACTGTGCTACGCGCTGGTCTGGTGCGAAATGCCGACGCTCTCGCTCAACGACTGGTTGACCAAGGAAGTCAGCCGCCAACTGGACGATCCGGGCCCAGGGATCATGCCCGCCCGCGAAGCCGATATGCGCACCACCTTGCTGGCCTCCAAGATGGATGGCGTTGCCCGCATGATTCCCAGTCAACAGCCTGGCGGAGCGCCGTCGCTTGACGTATGCGGCCTGAAGAGCGACCAGATCCCCGACCGGCTGCGCTCTCACCTGAAGACCGGATACCCTGCGCGAGCGGCGGCCAACAGTCTTCGCGGCATTTATGCTGCCTGCGTCATCATCTGCCTCACTTCGCTGGTCGCGCTCTTTCTTCACCAAGTGGTTGAGAAGCCGCGCCTTTTGGATGACGGGTTCCGCGCGCTGCGGCTCTCCGCTTCGTTTGTGCTGCTGCCGCTGGTCGCGTGCCTCATCCCCTATATGTACGGCAAGTTGCTCTACCCAAGTACTTTTCCGAGTGTCACGGTGACATTCAACAGGGAAGATGCGGCCAAATCCACCCAACCGGGCGGCGGGCCCGCTTCCACTCCGCGCTTGCTGATTGTGGATGAGACCGACAAGGACATCTCTCTGCTCAACACGCAGGTGAATTTGCCCTACGAGGTCGAAATCATCGACCGTAGCGAGATCAAGAGCATTGTGCGCTACGACAAGGAAGACGTACTGAACAAAATCCTCATGCAATGCAACTGGCTGCCTGCCATGCGCATTGAGGGCGTGGGCAACGCGACCAGCAGTTCTTCGCCGGGAGATAGCCAATGAGCCGAACTCATGTTGCAGCGACTTCCCTTCTCTTCATTGCCGCGGGCTGTGCGGCTGCGGCGCAGGGCGCAGCGCAGATCCAGGTGCTGCAAATGCCCGAAAGCGCCAAACATCAGCCGCGCCAGTCCGCAGACCGAGTGGTGTCGATCCACTACGAAGGCCGGCTGAGTGCGTCGCGCTCCATCTGGGTGCGCGTGTTTCGCGAGCCGCTAAGCGACCTGGTGGACAAGTATCCGCGGCAAACGCCGGCCGGCCACTGCGTGGTGTATACGCATGTCGCCTTGTTTCGCGTGGACCACGGATACGACCGCGAGCTGCGCATCGGCGACCTGGAAGACTTCTTCAGCATGGCCCGTTTTCAGTATGACCAGACTTTGACCATGGTATTTGAAGAAGGCGTTGACCCCAGCACGAGTGGTCCGCTTTACCTGGAGAAGAGCGCGGTGCCGGCCTACTTCGCCAACGCGGTCACGGTGCAATTAACCGCCAGCGATGCCATCGACGGGCGTTGGAAGCAGGACGCGGCGCGTGAAGTCGCGGCCAATCATCCGCCAAGCGGAGGCTTTTTCGACCGACTGTTCGGCGTCAAGCCGGTGGCCGCAGCGGGCAGAGCAGTTGGTCCAATGCCGGGGGCCGCACCACCGCCGCCGCCCATGGCGGAACCGGACTACCTCATGCCCCATTGCCAGACGGTGAGGCCAGTCCCCTACGAAGCGCGCGGTGACACCGGCACTTCACCCGAAGGGGCTTTAGAAGCGCTGGCTCCGGCAGTCCTGCGCGCGAGCGGGACTTGCGGAGAGTGACTTTCCGGTGGCGAACTTGCGTCACACCGCTGGCTTTTGCAAGACTGAGCGTGAGCGAGGGGCAATGGTTCTTCATTTTCTGATTCAGGGCCGGGTGCAGGGGGTGGGTTTCCGGTGGTATGTACACCGCGAGGCCAGCGAACTGGACCTGCGCGGCTGGGTGCGCAACACCGAAGACGGCGACGTGGAGGTGGTGGCGCACGGCGATGAGGCCGACCTGGCCGAGTTGCGCGCCAGCCTGCGGCGCGGTCCGCGGGGAAGCCGCGTGGACCGGCTGGTCGAGCACTACCTTGACGAGAGCGAAGCAGCCGCTCTGGAGTCGTTCCGGATTGATGGGGCGTGGTGAAGAAGGCAGAAGTTCAGGGGAGGTTTACTGCGAAGCGAGAAGCTCTTCCTGAGCGAGTGAATCTAAGAGCCTATCCGCACATAGCGGCGCGGTGTCTCCAGACAGGCTGTAATGACGGCTTCCAAGCCGCCAGATGCGGTTGGTGCGGGTTTGGAGACCCGCACAACAGCATCCTTGGAGAGCGGCGCTACAAAGCCCGCAATTCTCGGATAGGCTCTAAGTTTCTGCAAGGTATGCAGTTGGAGGAGCATTGAAGGTCCCAGGCAGGGATTTTCTCGTGAATCGGCTGCGCATCGTAAGCTGAGTCAATCAGGTCGTAGAGGTTGGTAACGCGCTGGGCGATCATGCGGCGGCATAATCGCTGCCGTCTTTTGCTTGCGAAGCTTCTACTGGCTGCTTCTCGGTGACGGAGAGGCGAAGCCCCAAGGTCTTCAAGACGGCGACCAGGGTCTTGAGCGTCGGATTGCCCTTGGGCGACAGGGCTCGATAGAGGGACTCGCGGCTGATGCCCGACTGTGCTGCCACAGCGTCCAGACCGCCGTAGGCCTCGGCGACGGCGCGCAGGGCAAGCAACCCGCCGCCACGCTCGCCGGGATTGTCGAGAGATTCCATAGACACTTGAAGGAGCGCGACGGCATACCCCCGGTCCTCGCGCAGTTCCTCGATTGAGCGCACGTTATGCGAAACGCCGGCAACGAGCTTTTTCATAGTTTCCTCCGCTTCCAATCTGCCCAGAGCGCTTTGGCTTTCGTTGTCCTTCGTCTGACTACTCTTCCGGCAGCCGGATTACGCGCCGTAGAAAAAAGGCAAGTTCGTATGTTTCATCGCGGCGAAGCATGTCTCCGACTCGGAAGCGCTTGTTTCGGGCTGTGAACTCGACGCGGTTATTCAAGTTGTGCCATGGCGTCGCGGCCTTTACCGCAGTAATCTCTGACACACGGAGCTCAAGCTTGCGCTTCCAGAAGAGCGCATCTCGCGTCCAAGAGAATTCTCCGTTTTCGATAACGATCTGCTCGACACCAAATGCACGCCACATTGCAACACGGGCCGCAAGGAGATACCAGAGCACAATGAATGCGATGACTGGGAAGAGGACGAGGTCTTGGGAAGACAGCGGCTTCCGGAAAAAGGGCGCAATGCAAAAGAACTCAAAAACCAAGAAACCAGCGGTAAACCAGGCCAACATGAAAATGGACATCAGCCAGTTTTTGTGTTGGGCGATTTTCACGACTAGCGCGTCGCGATTCTCCTGCTGCAAGGAGACGCGCTTTCGTGGGTCGTTTATTGGGCGCACTGGCAGTAAATCTCCTCAGGGAAATTCTCGCACAGTGTCAGACATCTGCTGCGCACTCAAGCGAAAAGCCCTTGCTCAGGGCCTCAAGCTGTTGCAGAGAAGTGGCACGCAGATCCTTCGACTCCCTGCGCTACGCTCCTGTAGCTCAGAATGACAGGGCTGTATTCCAATCGAGCCTTTCGGGCCTGCACTCTAATCCAACGGGAGTTCCCCCGGCTCTGCCGGGGTGGCAGTAGAACTTTGAGAATTCCGGGAGTATGTTTTCTCTCGAAATGCCTGTGCTACGGCAGTGAAGACAGCAGTTCGAGGCTTTTGCTTTTGTTCTTGCTTTTGCTTCGGACGGTTGCGAAAAGGCCCCTTTGAGGGGCCAGCAACCGTAAAGCCACCGGCTCTGCCGGTGGATACTTACTTCAAGAACATCGTCCGGTAGAGTGTGTCGCGCTGGACGGGCTTGAAGCCGGCGTCGCGGATGATCCTTCTTAGCTCTTCTTCGGTGGTGCAGTTACTGGTTCCGGCGGCCTTTACCACGTTCTCTTCTAACATCACCGAGCCCACATCGTTGCCGCCGAAGTGCAATCCCACCTCCAGCACCTTCAGGCCTTGAGTTACCCAACTGGCTTGTACGTTCTCTATGTTATCGAGATATAGCCGGGAGATAGCCAGAACCTTCAGGTATTCGACGCTGGTTGCTTCTTCCCAGCCGCGTCCGCCCAGCGCTGTGTTTCCCGGCTGGAAGCTCCAGGGGCTGACGGCGGGGAATCCGCCGGTCTCTTCCTGGATGCAGCGCACCACTTCAAAGTGATTGATGCGCTGCTCGAAGGTTTCGCCGACGCCGAACATCATGGTGGCGGTGGTCCTCATGCCGAGCTGATGCGCGGTGCGGTGGACGCTGACCCAGTCTTCTGTGCGGCACTTGAGGCGGGCGATGCGCTTTCGGACATCGTCGTCGAGAATCTCCGCGCCGCCGCCGGGGATGGAGTCGAGGCCGGCGTCGCGCAGGCGGGCGATGGTGGTGCGCAGGTCGAGGTGGGAGTACTCGGCGATGGCCAGGACTTCAGAGGCGGAGAGACAGTGCAGCCAGATCTGCGGGAAGCGCTGCTTGATGCCGGTGAAGAGGCGCTCGAACCAGTCGATCTTGAGGTCGGGATGGATGCCGCCCTGCATCAGCACACCGGTGCCGCCCATTTCAACCGTCTCGGAGATCTTCTGGTAGATCTTTTCGAAGTCGAGGATGTAGCCCTCGTCCGAGCGTGGGTCACTTTTTCCGTTCCTGGGCAGCGGGCGGTAGAAGGCGCAGAAGGTGCAGTACTCGGTGCAGAAGTTGGTGTAGTTGATGTTGC
>VFSW01008917.1_pt1 | contig 14352 bp, 11 predicted proteins | sample 5358111 | NCBI WGS metagenome assembly VFSW01 (sample SAMN11554181, study PRJNA540505) | mine drainage metagenome | isolation source: sediment from site ElyBrook_90M | place: USA: Ely Copper Mine, Vershire, VT | collected 2017
TTGACGCGCAGAGAGAAATCCATTTGATACAAGAGCCGAGCAACCGTATTGGACGATACCGGAATGTCGATTTCCTGAAGCACCTCGGCGATCTTCTCTGTCGTCATGCGAGTCCACTTCAGCCCTGTGATCGGATCTCCGGCGGTGTCGTGCTCCAGAAGAAATTCGATGGCGTGGATTATTTCGGGCGTTTTTTTCCCACGGGTACGCGCCCGCCGCCGGCCTTGCGCGTGCGCTCCACCTCCACGTCCTGCGCCAAGAGCTGTTGTCGCCCGCGAGCCACGGTGTGAGAATCGAGTTGGAGGAAGTCAGCCAGTCGATGATCGCCGCCACGGCCCAGCTTAAGCGACTCCAGTCCGGCAAACAGGCGGCGCTGCTGCTCGTCCAGCAAGCTGTAGAACAGTAGGATGGATGCTTTCAATTCCTTCTCCGCGACCTGCAGCACAGACACATCCGCTGCGATGGGAACTGCCTCAACGGAGCGTCGCGTCTGAAGTTGCCCAAGCCGAATAGCGCGGTCCGTAGCCGTGTAAAGGTAGCGGCCGGAGACGATCTCTCGATCCACCCGCTTCTGCTGCGCCAATTGGTGCAGCGTATCCTGCACATCGACGTGCAAGGCGCGCGCCAGTTCATCGGCAAAATATCCGCATGGTGAACGATTGACGAACGCCTCGGCGCTGGCCAGCAGTGTACCGAAGCGAGAGAACCAGACGTCTTCCTGCGACCAGAGTCCGTCGTCATCGAAGCGGGCAACATCACGCAGGGTATAGTATCGGCCGCGATGGGAGTAGCTGGTGAGATAAGCCAACGGCTTCAGTTTCCGGAAAACCGTGACATTGACGGAGGTTCCGAGAGCTCGCTTTAGTTCGCCCAGGGTGGCGATCTTGTTGCGTAGCAGCAGTGAATGCAAATCATCGGAACGGAAAGACAGAGGCCTCATAATGTTATAGTTCCGGCTTAACCGGCTCCTTCTGTTCGGAACTATAACAAATAAGAGCATGCAAGTCCAGCACTAGTGAAAGCGCCATGCACCAATCTTTATAGGGATGCTGTCATCGTTCCCTCTTGAATACCCAGCTTCGACCGGGCGACGCATTATGCAATAGAAACGACTACTTGTGAGTTGTTATTGTTGCGGCGTCGCTAAGTTACCCACCCTACAGGAATTCGAGGTTTCGCTGGAATGAACCCACAAACAAAGGTCTACGAAGAGACGCATCTGGGCGGTAAACATATCGCTTGGAACAGCCTTCTCAATGCTGGCACCTCTGTTTTCATTGTGGGGCTAAATATAGTATTTGTCCCCCTGATGCTCCACAGATTCGGTACTGAGTTCTATGGGGTTCTTACCGTTACGTGGATGGTCTTAGGAAACTTCAGTTGGCTTGATTTTGGATTCAGTCGAGCCTCTGCTCGCTATGTGGCCCAGGAACTAGCCCGCGATCGGCACGATCAAGCGGCCCTGTGGACTTTTACGGCTGTGATCTCTCAGGCGTTTCTTGGTGCATTGGGCGCGTTGGTCGTTTGGTACCTTGCTCCATTTATAGTTGATCGCATTCACATTCAGCCTGAACATCGCGGACTCGTAATATTAACTTTGAAATTATTTGCTTTCTCTATCCCCATTACTTTCGCGAACAGATCGGTTACTGGAGTCATGCAAGCTGGTCAGCGTTTCGACTGGGTAAATGGACTAAGCGTCTTCAGCACTCTCTCCAACTATGCAGCGTATGGAATCGGCTTTCTTCCGGGGCGGAATTTCGAAACAGTTATCTATGGTCTCTTCGTAGTCAGAATCCTTAACCTCCTTGGCGCATATCTGGGTGCAACTCGTGTGTTAGCGCCGCTGAAGTCTCTGTCCTACCTTAGAGGCCTGACATCTAGCTACTGGTCTCGAGTTGTTGTGCTTGTACGTTACGGGTGGTGGGTTGCATCTGCATCGGTGGTGGGTCCACTCCTATTACTTTTCGACCAATGGATGATCAGTGTACTGATAGGAGTAGCTCTGCTCCCGTTTTACACAATACCCACCGACCTCCTTTCGCGACTGGGACTGTTCCCAAATGCCCTCACCACGACGCTCTTTCCTGCATTCAGCGCACTCCAGGCAAGAACGGAGTGGAAACGCGCCGAGAATTTGTTTGTTCGTGCTCACCGCTATTTGCTGGCGGTCCAGGTTCCGGTTCTATTCGTTCTTTACTCCTGGGGCGGAGAAACTCTGCGGCTCTGGATCGGTCCGGAATTTGCCGCAAAAGGAGCTCTGCCGCTACAAATACTGTCGATAGGCTTCTTAATCGGATTACTTGCGCCGCTATCTGGCGCGCTCCTTGAGGCGGTTGGGAGGCCGGACATCCTCGTGAAATTATATCTCATTGAGCTGCCATTTAACGTAGTCGTTGTCTGGTCACTGACCAAGTATTTCGGGATAACGGGAGCAGCTCTGAGTTACACGGTGCGAACCATCGTTGAGACATTGATCCTATGGCGTGTGGTGTGCCGAATTGCTCCGATATCTGGCTGGCAACTTGCGAGGAAGGGACTGCTTCGACCGTCGCTGGCGCTTCCCGTGTTTGCGGGTGCAGCCTATGCTATCCGGGGAGCCAATATTCGGAATTACATTGATATTGCGATAACTCTAGCTGTACTGGCAGGTTACACGCTGTATGCATATCGGCTCATATTTGATCAGAAAGACCGCGATCTCAGCTCAGAGTTCTATTTCTCCAAGAGACGAAGACTGCTTGACAGAATAGGTATTCGCCAAGGGATTCTGGTGGATGCAAGAGAGTAGTACAGCAGGCGATAGGTTGGGCGAGCCACCTCGGCATGGACTTCAGTAGGATCGACACTTTACAATCTTGGAAACATAATATGAGCGCTAATCGAATGTCAGTTGCGATGTGCACCTATAACGGCTCCCGTTACTTGCGAGAGCAGTTGCAAAGCATTCTTTCTCAGACGCGACCGCCCGATGAAGTTGTCATCTGCGATGATCGCTCTTCGGACGAAACAGCTACTATCCTCGAAGGTTTCTCAGCTCAAGCAACTGTCAAAGTGAAGATTTACTTGAACAGTCGTAACATTGGACCCGCGCAAAACTTCGAAAGGGCGATTCAGCTTTGCAGTGGAGACATTATCGCGTTGTGCGACCAAGATGATATCTGGAATTCGCAAAAGGTTTCACGTTTGTTGTACACTTTCGAACGGAATCCCGACGCCATCTATGCTTTTTCAGACGCGGAACTTGTGGACGACGAAGGCGCTCCATTGGCTGGAAAACTGTGGGACGCGGTGGGACTCAAGAAGAATGTGGGACGATTTTCAGGAGCCGGCCAACTGGGGATCCTTCTCAGACACAACCTGATTCCTGGCGCTGCGATAGCATTTCGGGGTGCCTTCAAGGACATCCTCTTACCGTTTCCAGCTGGTTGGATGCATGACTATTGGATTGCTTTGCTCGGATCGGCATTGTCGTCTGGCATTCCCGTGAATGAGGCCTTGTTCAAATATCGGCGCCATGCCATGCAAGTATGCGGCTGGCGAAAGCAGACATACCTGGAGGTGTTGAGGGGCTCTCTTAAGACGAAGCCGGAGGAAGCTTGGAAAAAGCTCGATACATTTTGCAAGCTGACCGAGCGCATTGCTAGGGTGTCAAGGATCGCTAAATGTCCTCCGGAGCGCCTTAGAATGCTTCAAGATAAGGAACTTCATCTGTTGCGAAGAGCACAGATTCGCTCAGCAAGTGGAATCTCTAGAATTGCCAGCCTGGTGTCCGAAGCGAGATCCGGAAGATACGGCCGGTACTCCGATTCATGGCAAAGCATTGTCCGAGACCTCTGATTCGGTATGCCAATTGATTTCCTAGGAGAGATTGGAGCGCTGGTCTGGCAATCGGCACCTTGGGTGCCTAAAAACTTCTATGTCGGGGGTGGCCCAACTGAGACCACGGTGACTCTCGTCTCGAGGGTTGTTCTGGCTTGTGCTCTTGTTTGTGTGCTCCTTCTACCACGAAAGTATGTAGTCGTTCCAATCCTGTTTACTCTGTTCCTTATACCCATGGGGAACATCTTCGTTGTGGGCGGACTGCACCTCATGCCCAACCGCGTTATCTCCTTGATTGGATGGATAAAGCCCGGTTGGAAATGGGTCTCTTCGCGCAAAGGCATCTTTGAATGTCGGCTGAATTCTATAGACAGCGCCTTTACCTGGAATGTCATTTGCCACACTGCAGCTTTTCTACTTCTTTGGCGAAGCTCAGCAGCAGCAACCAATCAGTTTGGGTTCTTATGGAGCGAATTCGGCGTATATTTTCTATTGAGATATTTGATCCAGGATAGGCGCGACGTCCTATTTGTAGTCAAACTCCTAGCGATTATAGGGGTTGTCATTGCGGTTGAGATGATTTATGAGCATTTCAAAGCGCAAGACCTCTTTGGTACCATCGTTGGTGGAGTCCCTCAGGTACCCGAAATCCGCGATGGAAAAATTAGATCCCAAGGACCGTTCGGGCACGCAATCCTGGCAGGAACATACGGCGCGGTTATGATACCCCTGTTTGTTTCCCTCTGGAAAGAGAAATCGAGAGTTCTGGGTGCGCTTGGCGTCGCATCGGCAGCAGTCATGGTGTTGACCTCCGCATCCAGTACTCCGATGCTCGGGTTTGTCGCAAGCATGGTAGGCATTTGCTTTTGGCCGGTGCGGAAAAGCATGCGAGCAGTGCGTCGGGGGATTGTCATTGGATTAATTGTAATTCAAATGTTTATGAATGCCCCGGTTTGGTTCTTGATTGAGCACATGGACGTGACCGGATCGTCTTCTGGATATCATAGGGCTGAGCTTGTAAATCTATTCATTATCAAGTTCTTTGATTGGTGGCTGATAGGCACTAGAGACAACGCAACTTGGGGATGGAGCATGTTTGACACAAGCAACACATATGTGACTCAAGGACAGTCAGGCGGCCTGCTAGCGTTTATCTTTTTTATTCTTTTAATAACAAGGGCATTTTCTCGGATTGGGAAGGCGAGACTGGCTGTTTCCGGTGATGAAAGACAAGAATGGCTGTTGTGGTTAGTAGGAGCAAGCCTCTTTTCGCACGTCATTGGTTTTTTTGGGATAACCTACTGGGATCAAATGGAGGTAGGTTGGTTCGCCTTTCTGGCGATGATCTCTGCTCTGACCGGCCCCTTCGTTACTCGAGGAGTGCGGTAAAGACGCGTGATGCGGACCTTATTCCCCCTACCGGTGACCTTACCCCCGCAAAATGTAGCCCTTAGCTAGCCGCGATCTACTGGGACAGGTGGCAAGTTGAGCTGCTTTTCAAGGCGCTGAAACAAACAGCAAAAGTGAAGTCGTTCCTGGGCACCAGCGCCAATGAGGTCAAGACGCAGATCTGGACCGCTTTGATCGCCATGCTGATCTTGAAGTACCTGTAGATGAAGTCCAGCTTCGGCTGGTCGCTTTCCAATCTGGCCGCGGTTGTGCGCCAGCAACTGTTCATCTTCAGGGACTTGTGGGCGTGGCTCAACAATTCCCTGGAGGGACCGCCAGCCGCAAGGCAACTGGCCGAACAGTTGCCCATGCCGCTGACTTGGTAGTCATGGGTTGGACAGCAGAAGAAACGCTTGCATCCACTTGAGCCAGTAGAGCAGCACTTATACGATCACAATTGGACAGCAGAAATCCAGAAAAGTAGAAGGTCCTCCAGTGCGAGTCATCGAAGAAGCCTGTCGTCATCGCGGGGAGACAACACCTGTATCCAGTGAAATCAGCCGCGCAATTCACAGAAAGGGCTGTATTGGACAAGAGTGAGGTGGAATTGAATGTGTTTGCAATGTCAGACCACAATGTGAGGAGATATGTGGTCATCACACCAGTTCGCGACGAAGAGTCGTATCTGCCGCTCACGATCGAGAGCATGGTGAGCCAGACGATTTTGCCGCAGCGGTGGATCATCGTGAACGATGGTTCCAAAGATCACACGGGCGAGATCATCGACGAAGCTGCGCAGAAATATTCCTGGATAACGGCTATGCACCGCGACGACCGCGGATTCCGCAAGTGGGGCGGCGGCATTATCGAGGCATTTTACGACGGTTATAACGGTCTCGATTCCGATGACTGGCAGTATATGAGCAAGCTGGACGGAGATCTGTCTTTCGAGCCGGACTACTTCCAAAGAGCATTTGAGAAATTCAGCGAGAATCCGAATGTCGGTATCGGAGGGGGAGTTCTTTACCATTACGAGGGCGATAAGAAGGTTCTCGAAACACATCCGACTTTCCACGTTCGGGGAGGCGTCAAGATTTACAAAAGGGCCTGCTGGGAGGCAATCGGCGGCCTTTGGGTTGGACCGGGCTCGGACACAGTCGATGAAGTCAAAGCCAACATGCTTGGGTGGGCAACCAGAAGCTTCTTCGACATCCACATGATCCACCATCGCTTCACGGGGGCATCGTGGGGCCGCTGGGGTGGCCTTGTGAAAGATGGGAAAATCGACTATGTCACAGGGTACCATCCCTTGTTTCTCATAGCAAAATCAATCGTCCGCCTTCTTCAACCGCCCTATTTTCTGCGCTCATTCGCGCTCTTATATGGGTATGTGAGCGCTTATTTACAACGCACGCCCCAAGTCGATGATCCAAATGTAATCAAATACCTACGCCAGCAACAACTAGCTCGCCTCTTTGGCGGCGATACGATTTGGAAGTGACCACCCATCAAGCTATGGATTCCACGACGCTCTCATCAAGGCTCTTCGAGAACAGTATGGCCTGGTCCTCCGGAGAAGCGGGGAAAGACGGGCAGGTCAATCCTCCAGACATCTCCATTATCACTGTCAATTGGAACTCTCTGAATTATCTCGTTGATTGCATCGCCAGCATCTATGAGCATACGCGTGAGATTTCGTTCGAGGTGATCGTCGTGGACAATGCCTCCCCAGAGGGAGGAGTTGAGACTCTTGTTGAAAAGTTTCCACTTATCAAGCTTCTGAAGTGCGATAGGAATGTCGGATTTGCAGCGGCGAATAACATTGGATTCAAAGAGTCCTCCGGTCAATATATTCTTCTGCTTAATCCAGACACGAAACAGGTTGGACCTGCAATAAAGACCATGTTGGACCAGATGAAGGCTTTGCCTGATGCAGGTATAGCAGGGTGCAAGCTCCTTAACACTGATCTCACCATCTCAACTAGCTCCATTCAGAAATTTCCCACAATACTAAATCAGCTTCTAACCGCGGAGTGGCTTCGAATGCGCTTTCCAGCGTTCCCACTTTGGGGGATCGATGCACTCTTTTCAGAACCGCCGGGGGCTATCAAGGTTGAGGTTATTCCCGGTGCCTGCATGATGTTGAGTCGGGATGTATTCGAACGAGTTGGCATGCTGAGCGAAGAATACTTTATGTACGCGGAAGACATCGATCTAAACTACAAGGTCCGCAGACTTGGGTATGGGAGCTATTATGTGGGTGAGGGCCAGGTCATTCACCATGGGGGCCGTAGCAGTTCACAGCAGCGAGTCAGCCAATGGTCCACTATTATGACCTGCAAAGCGATGTTGAGGTTCTATCGCATGAACCGCAGCCACGCTTATGGAGCAGCCTATCGTGTAGCGATGGGAGTTGCCGCGGTCATTCGGCTCACTCTGCTCGCATTCATGTATCCATTTGGAGACAGACGGGGCATCCATTGGGCGGCTGCAAAGTGGAGCGCAATTCTGAAATGGGCAGTTGGCATTGAGCAACTCGGCGCCAGCAGGTAGCCGACTCTTTCGGAGAAGGAATTTATGTGCGGCATCTGCGGCAAGCTAGATTTTGATCGTGAATCCAAGGTGTCGCCAGGACTGGTACGTGCAATGGCCGACACAATTGCTCATCGGGGGCCGGATGACGAGGGATTCTACTTATCGGGTGCTGTTGGACTCGGGTTCCGTCGCCTCTCTATCATCGATCTGGCGACAGGTCATCAACCCCTTTCGAATGAGGATGGGACAGTTTGGATCGTTTTTAATGGAGAAATATACAACTATCAAGAGCTTCGTTCGGAGCTTCTAGGTAAAGGGCACGTTTTCAAAACGAGGACCGACACTGAAGTGATAGTTCATTTATATGAAGAGTTCGGCGAGGACTGCGTCAAGAGACTTCGTGGCATGTTTGCATTTGCAATCTGGGACAAGCGCGATGAGAGTCTATTCTTAGCCAGGGACCGTGTTGGCATTAAGCCGCTTTACTATTGGCTCTCAGATAAATGTCTGATCTTTGCCTCAGAGATCAAGGCGATCCTCGTTGATCCGCAAGTGCAGGTGGAAGTCGTTCCGAAAATGATAGACAGGTTCCTCACGTTCTACTTTGTTCCAGGTGAGGAAACGCTCCTGAAGAATATTTACAAACTCGCGCCCGGATCGCACATGTTGATCCGGGACGGGAGAGCAACGGTCAAGCAGTATTGGGACCTTCGTTTCAATCCGACTGAGTGCAGCCTGCGCGCGGCGGAGACGAAACTGCTCACTCTACTAGACGAGTGCGTCCGCATGCACATGATCAGCGACGTCCCAGTCGGATTCCTGTTGAGTGGCGGAGTTGACTCAACGGCTATGCTCGGCATGGCCGTGGGCAAGACCGACCAGCACCTCAGCAGTTTTACGCTCGGATTCTCAGCCCCGGGACTAGCTGATGAAAGACCATACGCAAGGTTGGCTGCGAGACGCTATGGTTCGGAACACCATGAAATGACGATCAGTGCGCAGGAGTTTGCGGATTTCCTGCCGAAATTTGCGTGGTATATGGAAGAACCGGTTTGCGAACCTCAGGCGGTTGCCTTGTACTATGTAACAAGACTAGCGAAACAGTTCGTAAAGGTGCTCATATCAGGTGAGGGGGGGGATGAAGCTTTCGCCGGATACCCCATCTATAGGAACGTGCTATGGATGGAACGGCTCAAGAGCATCTGTCAGCCTTTCAATGGTATCCTTTCTGCCGGCCTCACTCTAATTAACAATCTGTTTCCTTCTCCTCGGCTGGAGAAGTACGCGCCTTTAGTAAATCTTCCATTCAAATCCTATTATTACAGCCGGACATCTAGCCCAAGCCGCTTTTTCAATCGCCACGGCAGTGAGTTGTATTCGACCAATTTCTCACATTGCATAGACCGAGAATTTTCAACAAGGCCAGTGCAGAGATACTTAAATGATGGCTCAACTAGAGGGCTAGTCAATCAGATGCTCTACGCCGACACAAAGACTTCTCTACCTGATGACCTACTGTTAAAAGCAGACAAGATGACAATGGCGAATTCCATCGAATTGCGAGTTCCCTTTCTCGATCACAAATTCTTAGAGTTTGCAGCATGCCTCCCCGAGACCTTCAAAGTACGGGGATTTACTACTAAGTTTGCCGCAAAGTCAGCCCTGAAAAACGTCGTACCACGAGAAATCCTGCGTCGCAAAAAGGTGGGATTTCCCGTTCCTTATGATTCGTGGATGAGAAACGAACTCAAGGACTGGGTCCGGGATATCCTCCTCGACAGCAAGACCATATCCCGAGGCTATTTCAACCGAGGATGCATTGAGTCCCTGTTGAAGGAAGACCTCAAGTTGCACAACCATCCCAAGGAGATCCTTTCCCTAGTGTCTCTCGAACTGTGGCATCGGTCCTTTGTGAATCAATCATCGAGTTCCACAAGAGGCGGAGATTGCATACCGCTCGTGGTCGGCAAATGACACTGTCCCGGCCGATATGCCTATTCGCGCCCAAGCCAGGAAACCATGTACGAAACAGAAGCCAATCGTCTAAATGAGTCGCAAAAGCAGATTCCAATCGAGGTGACCGAACGATTGGGAGAAGCGAGACGCACTGTTGTGGCCCGCACCGTGCTCCCATGGAGCGAGCACTGCACGGAGTGTGTGTGGCCTACCTGCTATTCTTCGTGCGATCTATATAGCGCGCGGGAGGATGGCAAATGCCGACGATTTGTTCATGGCATGGTTAGAGTCAATTGCCCCGAGGCTCTGAACTCTTATGTCTTGAAGATTACTTTTAAGCGTTGGGGGAAGTTATGGACTCCTGGCAATCTCAGTCTTCGCCCTGTGGAACAGGCGCTTCGGATCGAACACCGGGACTATCGAATTGGTACGATATTGCATCAATTACCGGTTCCACTGCCCCTTAAAGTGATCGTCACAGGAAAGCGGTACAGTCTCAAGAAGAAACTTACATACCGTGGTAAAGCGATGGGACCTCCACCAACGTGTTTCCTAATTGAATGCTACAACCCGGGAACACAGGAGATCGGTCTTTCACTAAGCATTCGATCGGTGGACGAGAGACCACAAATCCCGTTTCAAGAATTAATAAGACTTGATCCTGGTTTCCATCGCGTGCGTATACCATTCCAGAAGATTATACAAGTCGTAGACCTAAGCGGGCCGTTCAATGTTGAACTGATTCCCAACGATGATACCGACGAGCTTACGCTATTCTTTGGGCTCATGGAGTTTGTCCAAGAGAGGAAAGAGTCAGAAGGGTTCGGAAATTCGACAACTGAGCGGGCATCTCAGAAGGTGAAATGTGTCATATGGGACTTGGATAATACCTTGTGGGATGGCATCCTTATTGAGAATGGCCCAGAGAAACTCGCCCTGAAACATGGGATCAGGGAAATTATTCACGAACTTGATCGGCGTGGCATTCTGCAATCGATTTCGAGTAAGAATAATCATAATGAGGCCATCGCAGCGCTGAAGCGGTTCGAGATAGACGAATTCTTCTTAGCCCCGCAGATCTCGTGGTCGCCAAAGAGCGAGGGAATTAGGGAACTTGCTCGCCAATTGAACGTTGGTCTTGACAGCCTTTTGTTCGTTGACGATTCCGAATTTGAGCTCAGCCAAGTCAAGGCAGTTCTCCCCGAGGTTCGCACATTGAACGCTAGAAGGCATCTTGAGATACTGAATCTCGATGAATGTAGAGTGCCTGTGACCGCTGAAAGTCAGGAGCGACGCAAGATGTACTATGTCGAGTCACAGCGGCAAGAGGTAGCAGCTAACTTCGCTGACGATTATATAGCCTTCTTACGGAACTGCGATATTCGGTTGAACGTTCGGCCAATGATCGACGAAAATCTTGAGCGAGTCCACGAATTGACACAACGCACAAATCAGATGAACTTCTCCGGCAATCGATACGATCGGGGTGTTCTGAGAGAGATCTTGTCCAATCCAGATCTTGATAGCTATGTGTTGGAAGTGGAAGACCGATTTGGAAGCTATGGTGTGGTTGGTTTCTGCGTTGTAGATAGTCGAGTGCCACTTATGACCGACCTCATGTTCAGCTGCAGAATCCAATCAAAGCGCATTGAACACGCTTTCCTTGCCTATCTTATCCGCGAATACACGGGTAAGACCAAGAGAGATTTCATGGCAAACTACCGCAAGAACCCGAGAAACGCCCCCTCGGGACGGGTGTTTGCAGATATAGGCATGCAGGAGTTGGAGAACAAGGATGGAGTGTCACTGCTAATCTTTGGCAAGGAGCAGGTCTTGTCGGATGATGGCCTTGTGAACATCACCTCGCACAAGAGCGCCAGACCGGAGCGGTCGTTGTGAGCCTGCGATCACAGGTAGGGGAAATGCGCAAGGAGATCTTGTGTTCCTTCCACAGACGCACGGTCGGATTAGGGGAATTGGGGCCAATTGTCACGTTTACATTCGACGACTTTCCTTGCAGTGCATTGGCGACAGGCGGGGAGATTATCAAAGGATTCGGGGGACGTGCCACTTATTATGTATCGATGGGGTTGATGGGAACTACTAACTGTCTGGGTAAACAGTTTCATCTGTCAGACCTGCATTCTTTGGTGGAAGAGGGGCACGAAGTGGCTAGTCACAGCTTTAGCCACCTTTCCGCTCGCAGGACGCCGATTGACGAGTTTTTGAAAGATGTTGAATTCGGCGAGAATGCAATTCGAGCGAGCATTGGGGGTAGCCTATGCGGCAATTTTGCTTACCCTTATGGCGAGGTGACTCTGGCAGTGAAGAGGGTACTAGGACCGCGGATGGAGAGTTGTCGTGGCACTTGTGGTGGATGGAATGGGCCCGATGTAGATCTGAATCTGCTTCGAGCGAACCGACTCTATGGGGGTATGGATCAATCTGATGTCGCCAAACAGTTGATTTTGCGAAGCGAAGAGCGCAGAGGCTGGCTCATCTTCTACTCGCATGATGTAGCCAGCAACCCATCTCGGTTTGGATGTACCCCTGATTTGTTGGAGGAGGTTGTCTCTTTCGCGGTGGCTCGTGGCATCAAGATGGCCACTGTTGAGCAGGTTGTAAATCGGCTCTGCCGTACTGGACACGCCGACGGATGAAGTGGGGGTTCCATTGTTGAGGGACGGTGTGTCGATGGGCGTGCAAGGAGAGGCTAGTCGGCTCTTGACGGATCACTTTCAGTGTCCGGAAGGACTTGTCGATCTTGTGGTTGTCGGAGACTTGTCGCCCGAGTCTGGCTACTTCCTATTTGGGCCGGGCACCATTTGTTATGGTCAGTGCTCTTCTGGAGTACCAGCGCTTGTCGGGAAAAATCCTCTGCACGATGCTCTCCCGGATGCGAGCACAAGCGGATCTTCGGTGCATCTTCCCTTTGATCCGATCCAGGTTTTGAATAACCTTCGCCATGAGCGGTATATCTCTAGAGAATCGCCAAGCAGAACTGAAAGACTGGTGCATGATATGGTTCGGCGGATATATTATCTAGCGCGGCCGTTGATGCCGGTTGCTGTTCGGAAGCATTTGCAAAGGCACTATTTGCGAGGGTGGGACAAGATTCCCTTTCCTAGTTGGCCGCTAGATGTGACTGTCGAAAGCATCTTTGAGCGATTGCTAGTGCTCTCAATGAGAGCGAAGAACCTTACCAGGATTCCGTTCATCTGGTTCTGGCCGGAGGGAGCGCCAAGTTGTACTCTCGTGACGCATGATGTGGAGCATAAGGCTGGTTGGGAATACTGCACGCAACTAATGGATTTAGACGACTCGTTCGGGATCAAGTCGGCGTTCCAGATTGTGCCTGAAATGCGCTACACCGTTTCCCAGACCTCCGTGGATTCCATGAGGGCGCGAGGCTTCGAGACAAACGTTCATGCCCTCAATCACGACGGCTATTTGCTGACAAACAGGGGAGAGTTTCTGCGCCGAGCCAATGAAATCAACCGTTACGGAAAGAAGTTTGGAGCACTTGGCTTTCGATCAGCCTTATTGCACCGGAACATCGATTGGCTGAGTGCACTGGATTTCTCTTACGACATGTCTGTGCCTAATGCGGCACATCTAGAGCCCCAAAGAGGTGGTTGCTGCACTGTGTTTCCTTTCTTTAATGGCAAGATGCTGGAACTTCCGGTGACGATGGCGCAGGACTATTCGCTTTTCCACATCCTGAATGACTATTCGACCAGTGTATGGAAGGAGCAGATCTCTCTTATCCAAGAAAAGCACGGCATCATCCAAATCATTGTGCATCCCGATTATGTCATTGAACACCGGGCTCGTGAGGTATACACAGAATTGCTGGCGTATCTCTCCGAATTGCGTGGCCGGGGAGAAACATGGATTACATTGCCGGGTGAGGCGGCCGCATGGTGGAGACTGAGGAGCGCGTTGAAACTGGTGAACGAAGCCGGTTCGTGGACAATTCAAGGTGAAGGGCGGGAGAGGGCACGGATTGCGTATGCCACCATTGTCAATGGGAGGATTACGTATGAGTTTGATCCAGCACGTGAGGAAAGAAGTAGACTCTCCGTATCTTCCTTGTAAGTGCCCAGTCTTCATTTCGATTACCCACCGGTCGATGCCACTTCATTGGAATGGATTACCGTTCATCCAAAGGCGCTATTGCTCGGGGAGACGATGATGACTAATGAACCGAGTGACTTGCAAGTAAGTGTTCCTGAACTTCACACGGAGTCCACTGCTGCAATACTCCGTGTGAGGGAAGTTGACTTCAGGCAGGATCCGCGCTGGCTGGAGTTCATTTCTGTACATCCCGATGCACTTATCTACCACCATCCAATCTGGCTTTCCGCGTTGGAAAGTGAATACGGAAGGAAGTGTGTTACTCTCGCCTGTGAAGATGCTGAGGGAAGATTTCAAGGTATTTTGCCACTCCTTCAGACACGCGGAGTGCCCATACGCATCTCGCGTCATCAGATCGGGAGACGCTTGTCATCGTTGCCACGAACGCCGCTGGCAGGTCCACTGGCAACAAGTAACGTGGTTGCAGCGGCACTAGTTAGGGCCGCGGTAGATTATGTCTGGGGTTGCCCCCTTAGCTGAGACAAACAGTTAAGACTTTATTTGCCGTTCGCT
>VFSW01008918.1_pt1 | contig 14352 bp, 12 predicted proteins | sample 5358111 | NCBI WGS metagenome assembly VFSW01 (sample SAMN11554181, study PRJNA540505) | mine drainage metagenome | isolation source: sediment from site ElyBrook_90M | place: USA: Ely Copper Mine, Vershire, VT | collected 2017
CGACCCGGCGGACCGGCTTGTTGAAACACGACCGTCTGGACGCCGGACAGGGCCTATGGATCATCCCCTGCGAATCGGTCCATACGTTCTTCATGAAATTTCCGATCGACCTGGTGTATCTGGACAAGCACAAGAAAGTCCGCAAGGTGCGTCACGCGGTGCCGGCGTGGCGGCTTTCGATGTGCCTCGCGGCACGCTCGATCCTGGAACTTCCAGCGGGCACGGCGGAGCGGAGCGGTACGCAGGCGGGCGACCAGTTGGTGATGGAAACGCTGCCCTGAGGCGACGGTTCCGCGGCGCCGGCCACGGGACCAGCGGCATGGTCAACCAAAGGGTATTGGATGCGGGGCGCAACCGCGATGAAGTGGGGTAACGTCTTTCGTCAACGACCCTGTTCGACCGGGCTAATCCCTCGCGTGCGAGATGATGAGGGAACGAACACGATACCCACGATCAGGTGACACTGCGTCTCAGTTCGCCGTGGGCTTCTCGGCGCGTTCCACTATGATGACGTCCAGGGGAGCCTTGCCTGGCGTCAGCTTTAATCCAAGCTGTTTCTCTAACGCCGAGAAGATGGAGGGACCCGCCGTGGGATCCGACGCAGCCGGCGGCAGATCTGTCGCGACGCCGTTCAGGGTGACGGGACCGGTTACGTGGCGGTCGGGAACATATTCGATGTGGACATCAAACCGCTGTGTCAATCCGGTCTGATCCACTACTGGCAGATCCACTGCACTAATCAACATCCTGCCGGCAAGTTCCTCCATACTCACACCGTACCAATCGGCGACCATCAACGATCCGTTGCTTCTTGTGCGGCCCATTCCACAGTAATTCGGCATCGTCTCACCAGCTTTTGGCGGCGCCGGCGGCCGTAGGTTATTCAGGTCCATCTCGATGCAGCTTCCCGCCTTCGCCGGCTGCAGCTTGGGACCGCCATTGGTGACGGTCAGAATGTACACGGCGGAACTCTTGGTCTCTTTCTGGACCTTCACCTTGAATCTCTCTTCGAGCAGCGTTTGCAGCATAGGAGCCGCCGGCTGTCCCGCGGCACTGCCCTCGGATTTCGCGAAAATATCATAGCGCTCCGTGTCGAGCCAGCTCGGACCACCCTGAACTTCCATCCGGCGCGCACCCAGGCCGGGCCCGACCAACACGTCCCCATAGGCAAGCCGAATCAGGGCCCGGAGCGACACGCATGGTAACGCCAGATTGCGTGGCGAGATGCCAAAACGCCCGCCGGACCCAGTCTGACAATTGGGATTGAGCTTGACCGAAGCTACGTCGAACGCCGGGGGAGTCGATTGCGCAGGGCTGGTCACGGCACTGAGAAGTATAAGGAAAGAGAAGAGAACGCTCGAACGGCTCATCCCCTATCGTAGCTCGGCTCAGGTTGTAGAGTTCGGGGACACGCGCGCCGAACCCTTCGGCTTAGTCCCTGGGGTTTCATTCCATTGATCGCCGCAACCGGACCCCGGCGGACCACTTCTACGATGACTCCGCATCACAGTGGCGATCTTATGGAATTCCACGACTGCCGGATTATATCCGCCGAGGTCTGACCGGCCGCTCGCTTTCCAGTGTTTGCAGGGGGCTTTCGATGGCTGGGGCACATCGGGCCAACAGGTCGTGAGAGTTGGGTTCAACCGTCCGTCAGCACTGGTTCGATAGTTCCGACGGGCGCTCATGGTATGCTCGTTTCGACCCGGTGAAAAACTCTGCAAGCTTCGGTATTGCAATCGGCGCATTCTTGATCCTGGTTCTGGGCGCAGCGTACATAGTCGTTTTGCGGGAGCCGGGATCCCTCTTCTTCCCCTTCGCAGCCCTGATTTTCATCGCCGCTCCGCTAACCGGAGCGACCATAGCGGCACTCAAGGCGTACACGAATAAGACTCCCGTTTTCCTGCGCGTCGCCGGCGCAGTATTGGCGTTAGCGGCGCTGTCATTCATCCTGACCTATGCCATCTATCCGGAATTCCAGCGGACCAGCCTTCTGCTCCCCGCTTCCTGCGGCAGTTTCGCAGGCGCCCAACCGCCGGCAAGCTTCGTATACGATCTTCCGGGCGTTGGTCGCACCACGCTCGTAACCAGCGATGCACGGTCGGCCCTTGTAGCAGCAATCGATTTCCGCAATCCGCCCTTTCCGAGCACGGTATATCTCGTGCGGAAGAGCGACAATCACATCCTGTGGAGCGCCCATTTCGCCGATGACATCATCGCCGCGAAAATAGACGATGAAACAGATGGAACACTCTACATCTACAACGACAAGCTCGGATTCTGGATCGACTCGCACACCGGCTTGCCCGAGCGCAAGATCTTCACAATCGATAATTACGGTGGAGTTTCCTCATCCGACCGTCCCGTATTCGCCTCGGCGGCTTCGACGGGCCGCTGGTACATGGAAACCTCGGCCGTGATATCGAGCTGGAATCAGGATGGATCGGTCGTACCCCGCCGCCGCGTGATCTTCAATGGCACCGCATTCAACTGCTATATAAATGGCGGCACACGGAACGTCGAGCAGCTTTGGAGCCGTTAGACCGAAGTTTTAGGCAAGCCAACGGCCGCAATTATTGAACGGCCATCGACAGGTTGCCCTGGCTGGAGACTCCGCCGATGGCCACCACCACGGGAACGGAAGAACCCGATTTCAGGCCGCCGGGCACGATGGCATCAATCTGAGTCAGTCCGTTGATCGCGCCGGGCGCGACGCCAGAATAAACCACTTCCGCCGAAAGGCCGCCGATGGTCACGGTTACTGGCTGGGCCGCAAGGGCTGGAAAGGGTGGAGTGAGCGTGGCGAGCGCGCCATCCGTGGACGGCGGTACAGTGACTCCCGCTCCGGTGCAGTAAATGGCCACCACGCTGCCTGCCGCGGCAGGACGGGCCGCGGAGTTGACGCTGTAGTCCTGATTCAGAATCGCGCCGGGTCCGCTGCCGGAGCGATCGTAGGAAAAAATCCCGGGTGTAGTGGTTTGTACCGTCACGGTCAGCGCCGGCGAGATCGCATTGTTGTAACTCACCGTCACCGCCACGGTGGAGCCGGTGACGGAGTACGGCACCACGGCATTGATCTGACCGGCAGAGACGTAAAGCAGAGGTGCGGCGGCGGTTCCGAACAGCACCTGCACTCCGCCCAGCGTGGTTCCAAAGGTCTGGGTGTTGGCGATTCCAGTTACCGGTCCCAGGCTGCTGCCGAACAGCGCCACAATCTCGCCGGGCGAGATGGAAACAGGAGTAGGTGTCCCAATATCGTAACTGGCGTCGTTGACCACGGCGGCCAACACAGGGCCGGCGGCCTGGATTGCCTGCTGCGTCACGGTCAGAGTTGCCGCCAGAAGCGGATTGCCCGTCAGATCCACGCCCGATTGGAAATAGATGTGGCCCGTCCGGGGTGCCCCCAGGTTGGCATCAACGGAGTACGTGAAAGCGCCCGGCCCAGAACCGGCGATGCCGGCGGGAATGTGCAGCCAGTTGGCGGAATCGGTATAGGCCTTCCAGGGGCAGGCGGCACCGGTACTCACAGTCACGTTCTGGTTCGTGAGTGCGCCCGCGGGGTCAGTCACGCCGGGCGGCGAGAGCGTGAAATTGGAGAAAGACCCATCCTGCGTGATCTGGAAAACGGGAGGATTCGGCAATCCCGTTTGGAGAGCGATCAGCCCGGTTCGCGGCGCGGCGCAGAGATTCGCGGCGACCTGATAATTGATGGGGCCGGTGCCCAGTGTGCCGTTCGGCGCAGTCATCGTGATAAAGGTGCTGGCGCCGGCGCTCCAGGTGCAGCCCGTGTTGACGGTGAAGGTTCCGGAACCGCCGGTGACCGGCACATTGGCCGAGGAAGACGAGAGAGTGTAGTTACAGATGCCCGCTATCTGAGTCACTTGGAACGGCAGTGACTGAGTGTCCAGAGTGACTTGTGTGCCGGGATAAACGAGTATCTGGCCGGTACGGAGCTGAGTACTGGTGTTTGCATCGACGGTATAAGAGACTTGGCTGGCGCCGCTGAAATTGGCGCCCTTCGCGGGCGCCGCGACGTGCAGCCAGGTGGCCGTGCTAACGGCCACGAACGGGCAAGTAGCCTGCGTGGTCACCGTAAAGGAGGGAGTCCTGTCAGGAGCACTGGCGGCGGCACTCACCACGATTCCCACCGCCGAAAGTTTGTATGTGCACTGAGCAGTCTGGCCAAAGAGCGGAGCGGCAGCGGCAAGCAGCAGGAGCCATCGCATCACTGGTATAGTAGCGCCTCCCGGCACGCTTTCAAGATGGCGACGGCGCCCGGGGTATCGCCGTGGACGCAGATGGTTTCGGCGTGGCCCTCGCGGGCGAGCCGCACGGCCTGGGCGGCGGCAGCGGCAGGATCGGTGATCAGAGCATCGGCGAATTTGCGATTGCGCAGGGAGCCATCCGGCTCGTAGCGGCGGTCGGCGAAAGCTTCGCCGGCGACCGGAAGTCCCATTTCGCGCCACACATCCAGCATGGGCGATGCGGCCAGGCCGAAGATGGCCACGCGAGGATTCCAGCGGGCTACGCCCCTGCCGATGGCCTGTGCCACTTCGCGATTCCGCACGGCCACGTTGTAGAGCGCGCCGTGCGGCTTCACATGCACGATTTCGCCTCCCAGGCGGCGGACAATCGCGTCGAGACGCTGGATTTGTTCGAGCACGGTGTGCTCGATTTCTTCAGGCGTCAACGGCATTTCGATGCGGCCGAAATTGGCGCGATCGGGGTAGCCGGGATGGGCGCCGATGCGGACGCCGCGGTCCATGGCCAGGCGGGCAGTCCGCTCCATGATGGCGTCGTCTCCGGCGTGGCCGCCACAGGCGATGTTGGCGGAGGAGATGTACTCCATCAGCGCAGCTTCGTGCGCCGCATCTTCCAGTTCTCCCATGTCGCAGTTGAGGTCGATAGTCATAGGCGTTACGGCTGTCCCAAGCTGTATAACCAGCGCTCCTGATCGCGCAGCAGCTCGACGGCATCCTCAATGGTAACCTGCTCGAAGCGGACCTGGTCGCGAGGGCGGAGCTGGCCCAGGCGCCAGAAGTCTGCGGAGATGACGTTGGCCGGTTTGGGATAGCCGCCGGTGGTCTGGTGTTCCACGAAGAGGATGATGGGCTGGCCATCTGGCGGCACCTGGATGGCGCCCAACGCTACACCTTCGGTCAGCATATGGCCGGCATGGCTGGGAATAGGCGGACCGGAGAGACGCAGGCCCATGCGGTTGGATTCTTCGGTGAGCGTATAGGGAGCGGCCAGCAGTTCTCCCGCGAACCAATCGGCCTGCGGGCCCGCTGTGACCCGGAGCAAACCGCCGCGGACGAATTCCGGGACCTGGCGCGCGGCCGGACGGGGCTTGCGGACCGCGGCATCGCCGACGGGCAGGATGTCGCCGTTGCGCAATGGACGGCCACCCACTCCGGTGACGATGTGGACCGACGCGCTGCCCATCACCTTCGGCACGGCGATGCCGCCGCGCACGGCCAGGTAGCAGCGTGCTCCGGAGCGGGTGGCGCCGCATCGCACGGTTTGGCCGGCGCGGATCTCGACGGCGGTCCATAGCGGCAGTCCGGCGCCGAAGTCCGAGCCGGTGAGCGCGATCACGGCATCGCCTTCGAACTCGTAAGCGCCGCCCGCCAGGGTCATCTCCAGCGCCGGGGCGTTTTCGGCGTTCCCCACCAGCAGGTTTCCGGCGCGGAGCGCCAGCGCATCGGCCGCGCCCGAGGCGGAGACTCCGAAGTGGGCGAATCCGAAGCGGCCCAGGTCCTGCACGGTAGTCTGCATACCGGGCGAAACCACGTGAATCCGGCTCACAGGGGCGACTCCGGCAGGCGGACGAAGCGCAGGCGGTCGCCCATCCGCAAGAGCGCCGGCGGCTCGGCCGAGGGGTCGAAGAGGCGCAGCGGCGTGCGCCCGATAAGACGCCACCCCCCGGGCGACGCGATCGGGTACACGCCGGCCTGCGCGCCGGCGATGCCGATGCTGCCGGCCGGCACCAGTTTGCGCGGGGCGGAAAGGCGCGGCGTGGCCAACTCGGCCGGTAGCCCGCCGAGATACGGAAAGCAGGTGGCGAAGCCCACAAAGTAGACCACGTATTCGGCGGCGGAGTGGCGTTCGGCCACTTGCGCGGGTGTGAGCGAGTTGTGGCGGGCAACGTCTTCCAGGTCCGGCCCGAACTCGCCACCGTAGAACACCGGGATCTCCAGGGTTCGCGGTTCCGGTAGTGGCTCGTGCGTGGCGGCATCCAGGCGCTCCCGCACCAGGGCCTGGATTTCAGCGTGAGTGCGCAATCGCGGATCGAAATCGATCAGCAGGGTGGAGAAAGCGGGATGCAGGTTCAGAATGCCGCGGACGCCTTGCAGGACCCGCGTTAAGCTGAGCACCTGCCGGTGCATTGAGAGAGAGATTTCATCGCCGAAAGAAACCAGGATAGAGCGGTCGCTGGCGGGCCGAATGGTCACGTCTTCGTGATGTTAGCACTGAAACGGACTCATGCCAGCAGGGTGCTCACCTTGGCCCGCAGGTCGTCCAGGTTGAACGGTTTGGTCAGCAGCGCGTGCCCCTTCTCGACTACATACTTCTGGACGACGTGGGTATTGTCGTATCCGGAGATATACAGCACTTTCAGGTCGGGTTGAAGGGCCGTCAGGCGGTCGGCCAGCATGGGTCCGCTCATGCCCGGTTGAACCACGTCGGTGATCAGCAGCGCCAGAGGATCCTTCTGTTTCCTGACCAGCGTCAGGGCGTGTTCCCCACTATCGGCGGTGAGGGCTACGTAGCCCGACTGGTTGACGACCGCGCCGACCAGTTTCCGAACTTCGGGCTCGTCATCGACGACGAGAACGGTTTTCTTGCTTTCGACCATGACACCCCGATTTTAGTCCAGAAGTGCCGGTTTTCAACGCGCTGAGAGTGACTGGGCGGCCAATACCGGCTGCAAGTATGAACAGACGCACACAAACTAAATTCACAGCGGTGGAAATGTCTGCTCGCGTCAGTATTTTACCTTCGCCGGCGCGAAATTCGGCGAGATCAGGTGGAGTAAAAGCAGCGCCACAAAGTAAGTGCAACCGCACACGGCGAATACCGCAATGTAGCTGTGAGTCCATTCCACGATGTGGCCGACGAACACGTCGAATCCCGCTCCCGCGGCCGCACCCAGCATGCCGCCGATGCCCACTACGGAGGCAACCGCCGCCTTGGGAAAAAGATCGGAGGGAACCGTGAACAGGTTAGCCGACCAGCCCTGGTGTGCCGCCATCGCCAGGCAGACCAGCCCCACAACCACCGGCAGACTGTTCATGAACGGTACCAGGACGACCGGCAGGATGCAAAGCGCGCACAGGAGCAGCGCCGTCTTGCGCGCCGTGCCGACGCTCTTGCCCCGCTTGATCAATGCGCCCGAAAGGTAGCCGCCATAAATGCCGCCGACGATGGAAACACCGAACGACAGCATCACCGGAAGGCGATTGCCTTCCAGCGTCAGGTGAAAGGTCTTTTGCCAATAGCCCGGCAGCCAGAAAATGTAAAACCACCAGACGCCGTCGGTAAGGAGTTTGGCAAGGCCGAACGCCCATGTCTCCTTGCACGGCAGAAGCCTGGCCCATGGCACGCGCGCCAGGTTCTCCGGAGGATCGCTCTGGATGTGCAAGAGCTCCGCCTTCGAGACGCGCGGATGCTCCTCCGGCTTGCGGTATAGCCATAGCCAGAGCACCAGCCACACAAATCCGGTGGCCCCGGCGGCGGCAAACGCGCCGCGCCACGTGAACGCCACCACCAGCACCGGAACGATGATCGGAACCGCCATGGCGCCGATGTTGGCCCCCGAGTTGAAAAGGCTCGTGGACAGAGCGCGCTCGCTTCGGGGGAACCACTCGGCCACGGTCTTGATGCAGGCCGGGAAGTTCGCCGCTTCGCCCAGTCCCAGGAAAAACATGGCGATCCCGAAGGTGAGCGCGGAGGTGGCCAGACCGGGCGACATCGCCGCGAAGCTCCAGAGTACGATGGCGATGGCAAACGCCTTCCGGGTCCCCAAGCGGTCCGTAAACCATCCGGCCACCACAAGGCCGATGGCATACGCCACTTTGAAGGAGGCGGCGACATACCCATAAGCGATATCGTCCCAGCCGATCTCCTTGCGAAGAGTCTCCTGAAGGTACCCGAGAATTCCGCGGTCGATGTATGCCACCACCGTGGCGAGGAACAGAAGGCCGCAAATTACCCATCGGTATCGCGACGCTGTAGGCCTTTCGGCGGCAAGTGCCATGGAAGCCTGATTATAGCCGTTTGTTCCGTCCAGATATATCACCCACAGTAAAGTGGTGCTAATATCGGAATTGACGGTATGAGTATCTCCAAAGCCATAGCGGAGCAGATGGAGCGGTCGTCATGGATCCGGCGGATGTTCGAAATCGGCGTCCAGATGCGGCAGGAACGCGGGGCGGAGAACGTGTTCGATTTCTCGCTGGGCAATCCGGAAGTGGAACCGCCGGCGAGCGTGGTGGAAGCGCTGCGCCGCGTGGTGGCGGAGAACCTGCCGCACAGTCACGGCTATATGCCGAATGCCGGCTATCCCGAGGTCCGCGAGGTGCTGGCGCGCGGTCTGGCAGCGCGCACGGGCCTGCCCTTCGAAGCCGGCGACCTGATCCTGACCAACGGCGCCGCGGGGGCCATCAACACGGTACTGAAGTCGATTTTGGATCCCGGTGACGAAGTAATCCTGCTGCATCCCCACTTCCCCGAGTACCGCTTTTATGTGGAGAACCATGGCGGGCGCGTGGTGTTTGTGGAGACGGACGCACGGTTTCAGCCCGACGTGGAGCGAATCGCGAGCGCGATTACGCCGCGGACTAAGGCGCTGGTTCTGAATTCGCCGAACAATCCCAGCGGCGCGGTATACTCCGCGGAAACGCTGCGGGAGCTGAACGGTGTAATTCGCGAGCCCATGATGGTGATCAGCGACGAACCGTACCGTCCGCTGACCTATGACGGGCTGGTGCCTCCCGAAGTGCCCGCTCTGGTGGAGCGGAGCGTGGTGGCGTGGAGTTGGTCCAAGGCGATGGCGATTCCGGGCGAGCGCATCGGGTACCTGGCGATCTCGCCGCGCCTGGCGGAGCGGGCGGCGTTGCGCAACGCCTGCACGTTCGCCAATCGGATACTGGGCTACATCAATGCGCCGGCGATCTGGCAATGGGTGGTGGGGCAGGTTCCGGACGCCGCAGTGGACGTCCGGCCGTACCAGGAAAAGCGCGATTTGCTGTGTGGCGCACTAACGAAGATGGGGTACGATGCGCCGCGCCCGCAGGGGTCGTTCTACATATTTCCGCGGACTCCGATTGAAGACGACGTGGCATTCATCCGCTTGCTGCAGCGGGAAGGAATTCTGGCGGTGCCGGGCACCGGTTTCGGACGAAGCGGGTATATGCGGCTGTCTCTGACAATTGCCAGGAGTGAAATCGAGCGCTCTCTGCCGGGGTTCGAGAGGGCCATGGCAGCGGTTTGCGCAGGGACCGGAGCGCACACGAGCGGCGTTAGAGGTAATGGCGCCAGGTCATGAACCCGATGAGGGTTTTGGCGTCTTCGATTTTTCCATCGCGAATCAGGCCGGCCAGTTCCCTGCTGGTAAACCATCGCGTTTCGATGCGCTCGTCATCCATGGGAGTGGCCGTGCCGGCGGTGAGACCGGTGGCCAGAAAGATGGTCATGCGCTCCTGCACGAAGCCGGGACTGACGAAGAACGAGGCCAGCTTTTTCCAGGTGCGGGCGCGGTAGCCGGTCTCTTCGATCAGTTCGCGTTTGGCCGCCTGAAGCGGCTTCTCGCCGGGGTCCAGGCGGCCGGCCGGCAATTCCCAGAGATACTTTTCAGCGGGAAGGCGGTATTGCCGCACCAGCAGAATGCGCTTCTTTTCGTCGACCGCCATCATGACGGCCGAACCGGCGTGACGCACGATGGAGCGTTTGATTTCGAAGCCGGTCTTGGGATCGACGGCTTCGTCTTCGGTGACGCGAAAGAGACTACACTTGTACACTTCTTTGGAGGATGTGATTTTCATGATTTTGCGTGAATCGCGGCGGCGAAGCGGTCGGCCGGCAGCGTATTCATAATGTCGTTCGGTCCCAACCAGCCGCGCCGCGCCGTGACCACGCCGTAGCGCATCAGGCCCAGGTGCTTGGGATGGTGCGCGTCGGTGGAAATGGTGAAGCGCGCGCCCTTGGCCCTGGCGCTGCGGATCAGCGGGCCGCTGAGGTCGAGCCGTTCGGGGCTGGCGTTGATTTCCAGCCAGACGCCGCGCTTTACGGCCTCGACGGCGACGCGGTCGAAATCGAACGGGAACGGGTCGCGCTGCAACAGCAGGCGTCCGGTCGGATGGCCCAGGATGCGCAGGCTGGGACATTCTAGTGCGCGCAGCAGGCGGTCGGTCATCTCGGCGGCTTCCAGGTTCATGTGGCTGTGCACGCTGCCGATGACCAGGTCCAGTTCCGCCAGGGCATCGTTGGCGAGGTCCATGGCGCCGTCTTTGAGAATGTCGCACTCGATGCCGGAGAAGACGCGGATCCCCATGCCCGCGCGATTGAGTTCGCGGACCTGTTTGGCGAAGGCCACCACGCGGGCTTCGTCCAGACCGTTGGCCATGGCCAGCGCTTTGGAATGGTCGGTGATGGCGACGTATTCGTAGCCGCGCTCCCGGGCGGCTTCCACCATTTCTTCCAGAGAGGCGCGGCCGTCGGTCTCGGTGGTGTGCATGTGGAGGTCGCCGCGAATCTGCGCGAGTTCCACCAGTTCGGGCAGGCGATTTTCAAGGGCCGCCTCAATCTCGCCGGAATTTTCGCGCAGCTCCGGTGGAATCCAGGGCAGACCCAGCGCGCCATACACCTCCTCTTCGGTGGCGCCGGCGACTTTGCTTTCGTCCTCCACCCGGAACAGGCCGTACTCGCTGAGCTTCAGTCCCATTTTGACGGCGCGGGTACGAATGGCCACATTGTGGTCCTTGCTGCCGGTGAAATACTGCATGGCGGCGCCGAAGGTGTCGGGGGGGAGGGTGCGCACATCCACCTGCAACCCTTCGCGACCCACTTTCGCGCTGGCCTTATTTTCGCCGCGGCTCAACACCTCTTCCACGCGCGGGAACGCGACGAAGCGCTCCAGGGCGCCGTAGGGCGAAGGGCCGGTGACCAGCAGGTCCAGGTCGCCCACGGTCTCGCGGCCGCGGCGCAGGCTGCCGGCAGGCGTGATGGCTGCCACGCCGGGCGTCTCCTTGAGATACGCGGTGAGTTCTTCTGCCATGGCCTCGGCATAGCTCAGAAGGTAGCGGCCGCTGCGCATGCGGTATTGCGCGATGGAACGGAGCACCTTCTCTTCGAGCTTGGCGCCCATGCGCGGCAGCACGCGCAGTTTCTGCTCGGTGCACAGGCGCTCCAACTCGTCCATGGTACTCACGCGGTAGTGTTCGAAGATGAGGGCGATACTCTTGGGACCGAGTCCCTGAATCTTCAGAAACTCGAGCGCGGTAGGCGGAAACTTCTGCAGCAGCAGATCGCGCCGCTCGCAGGATCCGCGCTCGATGAGCTCGGCCAGAACCACGGCCAGCCCTTTCCCGATGCCGGGAATGTCGGTGATTTTGCGTTCCGGGTCGCGCAGAATGTCCTGGATGCGCTCGGGGTAGCCTTCCACGGCGGTAGCGCCGTTGCGATAGCTGCGGATGCGGAAGCCGTCTTCGCCGGCGATCTCCATCAGGTCCGCCGTTTCCCATAACAGGCGCGCGATTTCCTTATTCTCCAAGCGGTGACCCTCGCTTCAATTTTGGCATACGCCGCGGGACCGCTATCCTGGAGGTTCCATGCCCGAGGGATCGTACCTCTACTGCGACGTCAGTCTGCCGGTGCCGCTCGACCAGCCGTTCACCTATGCTTTGCCGGAGACTCTGCGGCATCGGGTGCAGCCGGGCAGCCGGCTGGTGGTGCCGTTCGGGCCGCGTAAGCTGAATGGAGTGATTATGCGGTGCCACGACGAAAAGCCTGCGATGGCCGCCCCCGAGGCATTTCGCCTGATCGATTCGCAGCCGGTGCTGGATGGCGAACTGATGGCGCTGGGACGGTGGATCGCGGGATATTACTGCGCTCCGCTGGGCGACGTGCTGCGGGGCATGCTGCCGCTGGCTTCGGAAATCCGGCGGGGTAAGGTGTGGTCGCTCACCGATGCGGGGCGCGACGCGGCACGGCAACTGCTGCTGGATTCGTCGCCGGACGACCCGGTGGCAAAGATTCTGCGCATGCTGGAAAAGCGACCGCTCTCGGCGGCATATCTGGCCAAGGCGATGCCTCTGGCCGATAAGGCCCTGCGCGCGCTGGAGCGCAAGCGATTCATTGTGGCCGAGCAGGTGCAGACCGAACGCGATCCGCTGCGCGCTCTGGCCGAACGGTTGCGCGTGGAACTGGCCGCCGCGGGCGCCGCCGCCGAGGTCAAGCTCAACAAGCCCGAGAGGGAACTGCGGGCCTTTCTGGAACTGCATCCGGGCTCGCACAACGTGAAGGAACTGGAGGCGATGATCGCCAATGCCAGTCCCGCGGCCCGCTCGCTGGCGCGCAAGGGGGTTGTGTCCCTGCAAGCCGAGACGGTGGCGGTGACCGCTGGGGCGGTGCGCGTTCCGCATACGCTGAATCCCGCCCAGCAGGCGGCGTACGACCAGATTCGGGAAGCTATGAACGCGGGGGAGTTTCGCACGTTTCTGCTGCACGGCGTCACCGGCTCCGGCAAGACGGAAGTGTATTTGAAGGCCATCGATACGCTTCCGGAAGGTGCGGGCGCCCTGCTACTGGTGCCGGAGATCGCACTGACTCCGGCGATGGCGGGGCAGTTCTTCTCGCGATTCGGCGACCGCGTGGCGATTCTGCACAGCGCCTTCACCGATACGGAGCGTACCGAACAGTGGCGGCGGATTCGTTCGGGGGCCGCCTCGGTGGTGGTGGGGACGCGGAGCGGCGTGTTCGCCCCGGTGCGCAACCTGAAGCTGATTGTGGTGGACGAAGAGCACGACGGCAGCTACAAGCAAGAGGAAAATCCGCGGTACAACGGCCGCGACGTGGCCATTGTGCGGGCGCAGGGGGCGGACGCGTGCGTAGTGCTGGGGTCGGCCACGCCGAGCCTGGAGAGCCGCTACAACGCCGAACGCGGCAAGTATACGCTGCTGGAACTGCCCGGCCGGATTGAGGCGCGGCCGATGCCGGCGGTGCAATTGATCGACATGCGCGAAGAGTTCCTGGAGACTCGCAAGCAGGAGACGTTTTCGCGCAAGCTGCTGGAGGCGATTGGCGGACGGCTGGAGAACGGCGAGCAGACCATCGTGCTCCTGAACCGGCGCGGGTTCTCCAGCTTCGTGGCCTGCCGGTCCTGCGGCGAGCGTGTTCAGTGCGTCAACTGCTCGCTCACCCTCACCTTTCACAAACGCGACCGGCGTTTGTTGTGCCACTATTGCGGATACGCCGAGAAGGTGCCCAGCGCGTGCCCCAAGTGCGCCAGCGAGCACATCTACTTTCTGGGGCTGGGATCGGAAAAGGTGGAGGAGGAGCTGCACCGCGCTTTTCCGGCGGCAAGGATCGCGCGCCTGGACCGCGACACGGTGACCGGCAAGCGCCATTACGAGACCATTTTGCAGGAGTTCCGCGAGGGCAATTACGACGTTCTGGTGGGCACGCAGATGATCGCCAAGGGTCACGATATTCCCAACGTCACATTGGTGGGCGTGGTCTCCGCCGACGTGGGGCTGGCGATGCCCGACTTCCGCGCGGCGGAGCGCACCTTCCAGTTGCTGACTCAGGTGGCCGGACGCGCCGGACGCGGCAACGTGCCCGGAATCGTGCTCATCCAAACCATTAATCCCGATCATTACGCCGTGCGCATGGCGGCGGCGCAGGACTATCAGGCCTTCTACGAAAAGGAGCTGCACTTCAGGCGCATGATGCTCTATCCGCCGTTCAGCGCCATGGCCAACGTGCTGGTACGCAGCGAGAAGAAGGAGATGGCGATGCGGATGAGCTCGGAATTGGGCTTACTGCTCCAGCCGCCGCCGGAGAAACTGCGGATCATGGGTCCGGCTGAGGCGCCGGTGCCGCGGCTGAAGAACGAGTACCGCTACCAGTTCCTGATCAAGGCTGCCAGCCGGAAGTCCCTCAACGAGTTGCTGCGGAAGATCCGGGCGTTTGCCGTGGCGCAGAAGTGGGGCGCCACGGCATTAGTGATCGACGTCGATCCGCTGACGTTGATGTGAGACTCAATTACCGATGGCGTCCTGAATGAACAAGCATTGCCTCACCCCTCAAAGGCAAAGCTGCGCATCGACAGATTCCCGTACTGAAATCCTT
>VFSW01008919.1_pt1 | contig 14350 bp, 12 predicted proteins | sample 5358111 | NCBI WGS metagenome assembly VFSW01 (sample SAMN11554181, study PRJNA540505) | mine drainage metagenome | isolation source: sediment from site ElyBrook_90M | place: USA: Ely Copper Mine, Vershire, VT | collected 2017
CACCTGCCCGGAGACGATAACGATGCCTTCTAGAAAGAACTTCACCCAGGCTTCGTAGTTGCCGTCGGTGCGCACCTGTTGCAGGCGATCGTAATATTCCTGTTGATGGGCCTTAAGGTAGGCACTCAGATATAACATCGGCTCGTTCAGCACGCCGCGCCACGCCAGAAAGAAGGTGATGAGCAGGCGCCCCAAGCGGCCATTGCCGTCATTGAAGGGGTGGATAGTCTCAAATTGATAGTGGATGAGCGCGCAGAGCACCAAAGCCGGCGCGTCGTCTTCCGCGTGCGGGTACTTTTCTAGATTGTCGAGGCTCGCCAGCATCTCGTGCGGCGGCGGAATAAAGCGCGCGTTATTGAGGTTACTGCCACCGATCCAATTCTGGCTGGTGCGAAATTCCCCGGGCGTGAGTACCGGCTTGCCGCCACGGACCTGCTGCATGAGGATGCCGTGAATCTCGCGCAGTAACCGCAGCGACATGGGGAATTCTTCCTTCCGAAGCCGGTCGAGTCCGTAGCGCATGGCCTTGATGTAGTGGATCACCTCACTGACATCGGCGACTGGCTCGTTCTCCTCGTATGCGCCGAGGACGTCCACCAGCGAGGACTGCGTGCCCTCGATCTGGGAGCTTAAGAGCGCCTCTTTCTGTATGAACACGGCGACGAATAGCTCCGGGCTGGGGAGCACACTGGCTATAGTATTGATCGCGCCCAGGGCCTGATCGGCCCGGGAAAGAAGCAGGCGCAACTCGCCCTCCAGATTGACCGGGGGGCCGGCGGGAGATCGGCCGGGAAGAAGGCAGTATATCCCCGCAAGGTCTGCCGGAAGCCGCCACTACGGGGCATAATCCTTCTCCGTGGATTTTGGCCTAAAATTCAACGGCCAAATTGTTTATTTGTGAAATATGGGCTTTTATTTTTACGTATATTATTCAGATAAACAATATATAGACGGGAAAATAAACACATATTCGCTTTCTTGGCCAATTTCCGCATCATCCGGAATGGCCTGACCGGTCTTTTGTGCCAGGTGCGCAGAGAAATTACTGCATCATCATCGGTTGGTGAACCGGTTTCAGTTTCGGGGTGACAGTCAGCGGTGCTGGTGGTGGTAGTCGTGGATGTCGTATCTGATGTATAACTGAAACAGCCAGTTACGACGCTTGCCGATGTTCTATACCCGACGTAAGTCATTGATTCTCGGTTGCATCAAATCCGGCAGTGACACATTAAATTTGGCACACACACCCGCTAACCCACAGTTCGAATCTGTCGCTGTCCGTCAGTCTTTTGAGAATTGAGTCGAGGCCCTAGCGCTGTGCGGTACCGGAATTGCGCAACTGCGGAGACACCGGGGGCATTCAGCTCCGGAATAACAGCTTAGGTGTTATCACCGACTGATAATTACCTAAGGTCTGCTAAAAGGCGGTGCCCTGACGTAAACCGACGGGGCTTTCTCCTCAAGATGAACCCGGAGGTTGGCTAACTATTTTTGCCTTGCGGCGCCGTCCGCTGCAACCGGCGAATCACCGTATGGTTGCATGTTGCAACCATACTGGACTAGACTCGGTATAGGAACAGAGGAGCCCGATTATGGCTATCTTGCACGTGCGTAATGTCCCCGAGAAGCTCTACAAGCGTATCCAGAAACTTGCGGAAGAAGAGAACCGCTCGGTAACCGCCGAGGTCATCCAGCTCTTAAACCAGGGCCTTCAGGCACGCGAGGTGCGCCGGGGTGCGGCTGAGGTCATCGAGCGCATCCGTCAGCGGGCACAGAAGATCGAGCTGCCCCGTGGCTGGAAGGATTCAGCCGAGCTGCTCCGCGAGGACCGCAGTCGGTGAAGCCGGCCTCGTTGCGGGCAGTGGTGGATGCCAGCGTCGCGGTAAAGATTTTTGTGCCAGAAGTGCTCTCGGCAGAGGCCCAGGAGATATTCGCGCGCTTCGCCTCGGAAAACGGTGCTGAGTTGATTGTGCCCGATTTCTTCTTCATCGAGTGCGCGAACGTGTTCTGGAAATGGGTGCAGCGATCCGCCTACCCGGTGAAAGCCGCCCAGGAGCATATGCGTGATCTAACGGGCCTTGGCCTGACGGCGATCTCTGCCGAGGTTCTGGCTGATGATGCCTTGGAGATTGCATTGAAGTACCGGGTCACAGCCTATGATGCCTGCTATATTGCCGCTGCTTCGCAACTACAGCTTCCCCTGATCACAGCGGACGAGAAGTTAGTAGGGCAGACAACGAAGAGCTCCTACCATGTGCAATGGTTGGGGAATATGGAGCCGGTACAGTTTTGATACGGAACGTCAGGCAGTGAGGGAGGAGTGGCCGTAGTGACTAACACCAAGAGAAAGCAGGCGCCTGTCAAAGTCGCCGAAAAAGACAATTCCCTGCAAAAACATTTCGCAATTGCGTCTGGGTATCAGCGTGAGCCGATACGCACAGGCGCCCGTGTTTCCAGGTGCATGGATCACCACCGTTGCGTGGTCTGGCAATTAGGCCCATGAATTCTTGACTGGACCAGGACGCAAAGGGACTCTCTGACGGCGGTACGCCAATTTTGCATCAGGATGAAGCAAGATACTGCAGCTTTGCTTTTCGTTGGTGCAGTTTCTCCCTGGGCAGGATGACCGGTGTAACGCAACCGGCTGATCGAAAAGAACTGTCAAGTCTGGCACGGCAATTGCTATTTTTTGCCGCAAGGCGCACGGGAAACATCGAAATGACATTGCGCGTGCTGCTGGTCGATGACAACACCGGGCGCGCGGCTACCTTGCGGTCAGCATTGGAGGCGGCCGGCTACAAGGTGGTCGCAAAGGTGCAGACGGCGGTCGAGTTGATGGCGCGGGTACGCGAGATCAAGCCGGATGTGATTATCATCGACCGCGACTCACCGGACCGCGATACGCTAGAGCATCTGTGCATGATCACGCGCGATGATCCGCGCCCGATCGTGATGTTTACGCAGGACAAGGATAGGATGATGATGCGCGAAGCCCTCAAGGCGGGGGTCAGCGCCTACGTTGTCGACGGCTTGGCGGCAGAACGAATCCAGCCGATCGTGGACTTGGCGCTGGCGCGCTTCGAGCAGTGGCAGGCACTGCGCCAGGAACTGACCGAGGCACAGGCGAGCCTGGCGGAACGCAAGGTGATTGAGCGCGCCAAGGGGATAGTCATGAAACAGCGCGGTTGCAGCGAGGAAGAAGCTTACCGGCTGCTGCGCAAGATGGCGATGGATAGAAACCTGCGGGTAGGGCAGGTGGCGGAAAGCCTGATCGCCATGGCGGGTCTGTTGACGTAAAGGAATTTGCAGCAGTGCGCCGGCCCAATGGCGGGTCAGCGGCACAAGACAACCACTGCGGGTCATGATGGCCCGCATACCGGACAACGGCGTCCTGGTCTGTCGCTTCGGCGGCAGGCTGGACGCCGTTTTTTTTTCGGGAAGAAACGATACGAGTCGACCGGCAGGCGGACAAGATGCAACTCCGTGCAGTGGATGACGACAATGTGTCATACCGCAATTTGCCTAAGACTGGTATTGCCGACGGCAGCGCTGCCGCCGGAGTTATCAGGAGTGATTTTATGCCGAAAGCAGGCAAGGCGTCGGCTGCGGCCAATGCCATGGCCGCCCGGTTTTTGGAGGCCGCCGTGTAACAGAACGCGGCCGCGAGCGTGGCAGTTTGAGCGGTCGGCCGCGTCGATTAAACAAAACAGCAGGAGACAGAAGCAATGCAGGAAAAGATCAAGACTCGCAAGTCCGATGTGCAGATTCCGGAAACCAACGGCGCCCGCCGCGGCTTTATCAAGGCTGGCGTCGCCGCTGGAGCGGCTGGGGCGCTCGGCATGCTGCCTGCCGGCGTGCGCAATGCCGCCTGGGCGGCCGGCTCTGACGCGCCAGAGAAACCCGAAGTCCGAATCGGTTTCATCCCGCTTACCGATTGCGCGAGTGTGGCAATTGCCTCGGAACTCGGTTTCGACAAAAAGTACGGCATCAAGATCACACCATCGAAGGAGGCAAGCTGGGCGGCAGTGCGCGACAAACTCATTGACGGTGAGCTCGATGCGTCGCATGTGCTCTATGGCCTGATCTACGGCGTGCAGCTTGGGATTGGCGGACCGAAGAAGGATATGGCAGTGCTGATGGGCCTCAATAATAATGGCCAGGCAATCACGCTGTCCGATCAGCTCCGTGACCGGGGCGCAATGGACGGACCCAGGCTCAAGGCGCTCATCGCAAAAGACGCGCGTACTTACACTTTTGCGCAGACCTTTCCGACCGGCACGCACGCGATGTGGCTCTATTACTGGCTCGCGACCTACGGCATCAACCCGTTCACCGAAGTGAAGACAATCACGGTGCCACCGCCGCAGATGGTCGCGAACATGCGTGTCGGCAACATGGATGGTTTCTGCGTGGGCGAGCCCTGGAACGCGCGCGCCATCTTCGACAAGATCGGTTTCACCGCAGTGACCACCCAGGAGATCTGGAAAGACCACCCGGAAAAAGTGCTTGGCACGCGCCTTGAATTTGTGCAGAAGTATCCGAATACCGCGCGCGCCATGATCATGGCCATCCTCGATGCTTCGAAATACATCGATACCATGAAAAACAGATCGAAGGTTGCGCAAATCATCGCCACCAAGTCCTATGTAAACACCGAAGAAGCCGTGATTGAGGGACGTATGAAGGGCGAATACGAGAACGGCCTGGGCAAAAAGTGGAAGGACCCGAATTACATGAAATTCTACAATGGCGGCAAGGTCAATTTTCCGTATCTTTCAGATGGTATGTGGTTCCTCACCCAGCATCGCCGCTGGGGACTGCTCAAGGAAGACCCGGACTATCTCGCAGTTGCAAAATCGGTGAATCAGATCGAGCTTTACCGGCAGGCAGCGGCGCAGGTGAAGGTTCCTGTGCCTGCGAATCTGCTGCGCACCAGCCGGCTCATCGACGGCAAGGTGTGGAATGGAAAGGATCCGAAGGAATATGCGCTTGGGTTCAAGATAAAAGCAGGGTAACCGGGGCCGTGACCATGGGTATAGTGCAACTGAAAAAGATTCGGCAGACAACAGCCACTGTGCCCGCAAACACGGCATCGGACTCCGCCAGGTCGCGCCCGATTGCGCGCGAGACTGCAACGCCACGGTCGCGTTTCGCTGCGGCGGCATTCTGGCTGCTGCAAACGGCGGTGCCCCCGGTTCTCGGAGTGATGTTATTTGCATTCCTGTGGGCTCAGATTGCAAGCTTCAGCGGTTTGCCCGGGCCAATCAAGACCTGGGAGTCAGCGGCACGCCTGTTTTCCCATCCCTTTTACGTGAACGGACCGAACGATCAGGGAATCGGCTGGAATATCCTGCGCTCACTGGAGCGTGTGGGTGTGGGTTTTGGCCTTGCCACTGCGGTTGGCATACCGCTTGGATTTCTGATCGGCCGGTTCATGTTCCTGAGCCGCATGTGTGCGCCGATCATCAGCCTGCTGCGCCCGGTGTCGCCACTGGCATGGCTGCCGATCGGCTTGTATATCTTTAAGCAAGCGCAGCCGGCAGCAGTGTGGGTAATCTTTATATCCAGTATCTGGCCCATGATCATCAACACCTCTGTCGGAGTAACGCGCGTTCCGCAGGACTACCTCAATGTCGCACGTGTTCTCAAGCTGTCTGAATGGAAGGTATTCACAAAAATTCTGTTCCCTGCGGCTCTGCCATACATGATGACCGGAATGCGTTTGTCCATCGGCGTTGCGTGGCTCGTGATTGTCGCAGCCGAAATGCTGACCGGGGGCGTAGGCATCGGATTCTGGATGTGGGACGAATGGAATAACCTGAATCTCGAGCACATCATCGTCGCCATCTTTGTTGTCGGCATCGTCGGATTTCTGCTTGAACAGGTGTTGCTGATGATTGCCAGGCGCTTCAGCTACTACGGAATCGGACCATGACTCCTTACGTGCAGATGGAAAATATTGGCAAGGTATTTGAAACCAGGAAGGGGCGGTTCGTCGCATTGCGCGACGTGAATCTAACGATTCACGAGGGCGAATTCGTGTCGATTATCGGTCACTCCGGCTGCGGAAAGTCGACGTTGCTTAATCTGGTCGCCGGATTAAGTGATGCCTCCAGCGGCATCCTGCTTTGCGCCGGGCGCGAAATATCCGGTCCGGGCCCGGATCGGGCAGTGGTGTTTCAGAATCACTCATTGTTGCCGTGGATGACCTGCTTCGAGAATGTATATCTTGCAGTCGAGCGCGTATTCGCCCGTAAAGAGGAAAGAGCGAAACTCAAACAACGTACACAGGCAGCACTTGACCTGGTCGGGCTTGGCCACGCTGCGCAAAAGCTTCCTCACGAGATCTCCGGCGGTATGAAGCAGCGCGTCGGTATTGCACGTGCCTTGTCAATGCAGCCCCGGGTGCTGTTGCTGGATGAGCCGCTTGGCGCGCTCGATGCACTTACCCGCGCACATCTGCAGGACGAACTCCTGCGCATTGTCAGCGCCAGCGGGTGCACGACGATCATGGTGACGCACGATGTGGACGAAGCGGTTCTGCTTTCTGACCGCGTAGTCATGATGACGAACGGACCGGGCGCGACCATCGGCGCGATACTTGATGTAGACTTGCCGCGACCGCGGCTGCGTCTTGAGCTTGCCAATGACCCGGATTACAACGCGCGGCGCGCGGCATTGCTCGAGTTCCTGTACGAGCGGCAGGGTGCCGCAGGCGGCGAGGCAGCGTGAACCTTGAGCGAAAATCGGAGCACAGGCCCATGAAAGACAGACTCGTCCTGGTTGGTAATGGCATGGCCGGCATGCGGGCCATCGAGGAGCTTCTCAAGATTGCACCCGGAAAGTACGACATTACCGTGTTTGGTGCCGAGCCTCATGGCAACTACAACCGCATACTGTTGTCGCCGGTGCTGGCAGGTGACAAGCAATTTGCGGAAATCGTGCTGAACGATGTTGACTGGTATGCGGCAAACGGCATTACCCTGCACGCCGGCAAAGAGGTAGAGCGCATCGAGCGTAGTTCAAGGACGGTGGTCGCCACGGACGGCACCAGCGTGAAGTATGACCGTCTGCTGCTGGCGACCGGTTCAATGCCATTTATCATTCCATTGCCAGGAAACGATCTGCCGGGCGTGCTCGCGTTTCGTGACATCAAGGATGTGGAGGGCATGCTTGGTGCAGCGCAGAATTACCGGCGGGCGGTGGTTATCGGCGGCGGGCTGCTCGGCCTTGAAGCGGCCAACGGCTTGCTCCGCCAGGGTATGGAGGTGACTGTTGTCCACCTGCTCGACACGCTGATGGAAAGACAGCTGGATGGTGCTGCGGCGGCATTGCTCAAGGCGGCACTGGAAGAGCGCGGCCTGCACTTCCTGATGCAGGCCCAGACGCAGGCGATTCTCGGAGACACCCGGGTGCGTGCCGTGCGTTTCCAGGATGGCACCGAGATCGAAGCCGATCTTGTGGTCATGGCGGTCGGCATCCGCCCCAATTCAGCGCTTGCCAGGAGTGCGGGTCTTTATTGCGAGCGTGGCGTGGTGGTCAACGACACGATGCAAACCTATGACCCGCGCATCTACGCTTTGGGTGAGTGCGTCCAGCATCGCGGTCAAACCTACGGTCTCGTGGCACCGCTGTTCGAACAGGCCAGGGTATGCGCCAACCACCTCGCCGAGCTCGGATTCGCACGCTACACCGGTTCCATGAGCTCGACCAAACTTAAGGTCACGGGAGTCGATGTGTTTTCGGCAGGTGACTTCCAGGGTGGAGACGGCTGCGAGGAAATCGTTCTCAAGGACGCCGGTCGCGGTGTCTACAGGAAAGTCGTGCTCAAGGATAACCGCATTCGCGGGGCAGTCATGTATGGCGACACTCTGGATGGCGCCTGGTATTTTCAGCTCATGCGTGACGAGACCGACATCGCCAATCTGCGCGAGAAGCTGCTCTTTGGCCAGGCGCATCTCGGCGATGCCGGCCACGGCGACATACGGAGCCGCGTGGCGTCAATGCCTGACAGCGCCGAGATCTGCGGATGCAACGGCGTGTGCAAGGGTACAATCGTGAAATCGATCGGCGCCAGCAAGCTGTTTACGCTGGAAGATGTGCGCGCCCACACCAAGGCCTCCAGTTCCTGCGGTTCCTGCACTGGTCTTGTGGAGGCACTGCTTGCCTCGACGCTCGGCGGCGACTATTCATCGACGCCAAAGAAGAAACCTCTGTGCGTCTGCACAGAGCATACCCATGATGAAATCCGCAGCGCCATCCGCGATCTAGCGCTGAAAAGCATTCGCGAAGTAATGGATCGGCTCGAATGGAAGAGCTCTGACGGCTGCAGCAAGTGCCGGCCGGCGCTTAATTTTTACCTGCTTACTGCATGGCCGGGCGAGTATGTAGACGATAACCAGGCGCGGTTCATCAATGAGCGCGCGCACGCCAATATCCAGAAAGACGGAACATACTCGGTCGTGCCGCGCATCTGGGGCGGCGAGACCACACCGGCGCAGCTCAAATCCATCGCCGAGATCGCCGAGAAATACCGGGTGCCAACGGTACACATCACCGGCGGACAACGTATCGACATGCTCGGTGTAAAGAAGGAGGATTTGCCGGCCATGTGGGGCGATCTGTCTGCTGCCGGCTTCGTCTCCGGGCACGCCTACGGCAAGGCGATTCGTACCGTAAAAACCTGTGTTGGCAGAAACTGGTGCCGTTTTGGCACGCAGGACTCGACAACCATGGGTATTGATCTGGAAAGAATGGCCTGGGGCGCCTGGATGCCGCACAAGGTCAAGCTCGCCGTGTCCGGCTGTCCGCGCAATTGTGCCGAGGCGACGATCAAGGACTTCGGCGTTGTGTGCGTTGATTCGGGTTACGAGCTTCACATCGGCGGAAATGGCGGCGTCAAGGTCCGCGTCACCGATTTCCTGTGCGCTGTAAAGACGCCGGAGGCGGTGCTCGAATTCTGCGCCGCCTTCCTGCAAGTCTATCGGGAAGAGGCGCACTACCTGGAGCGTACCGCGCCATGGGTGGAGCGTGTCGGTCTCGCCTACGTGAAACAGAGAATCGTTGAAGACGAAGCCGGCCGGAAGGCTCTGGCGGCGCGGTTTCGGTACGCGCAGCAGTTCGCGCAGGTTGATCCCTGGGCTGAACGCGCCAGAGGAGTCGATCGGCACGAATTCATTCCGCTCAAGCTGGTTGGGTAAGTAATACCATGACGCTGCGAAGATTATACGCGTCCTGGTGCGAACGCATGGCGCCGGCAGGGCGGTCAACAAATTATAAAGGAGGAATAAGGTGAGCCTGGCAAACGCGGCAAGAAAGGCAGCGGACGGATGGATCGAGATCGGAGCGCTCGATGAAATCCCGCGCCAGGGCGCGCGCGTTGTCAGGACTGCAAGCGGCGATATCGCGGTTTTCCGTACTCTGGACGATGAGGTGTTTGCGCTGCGCGACCGTTGCCCGCACAAGGGCGGACCACTTTCGCAGGGCATGGTTCACGGCCGCAAGGTCACTTGCCCCCTGCACGACCGGAAGGTACATCTCGATACCGGGATCGCAGTGGCGCCGGATGCGGGCTGCACGGCCCGCTATCCGGTGCGGATTGAGCACGGGCGTGTGTTCCTGTCGCTCACGGCCGAAGACGTCGGAGCGCTCGCTTCATCCTGAGTCGGGTGAGCAGTCCTCAAGATACGCAGACACCCGAATCGCCATGACACAAAGCGATGTTCGCACCACCTGTCCCTATTGCGGCGTCGGCTGCGGTTTGCTGGCGCGTGTCGAGCCGGATGGTCAGGTCGTGGTGGGTGGGGATCCCGATCATCCCGCCAACCGCGGGCGGCTTTGTTCCAAGGGCGCAGCACTGGCCGACACACTGGATCCAGCGCCACGGCTGCTTTATCCCGAGATGGGTGGCACACGCGTTGACTGGGACGTGGCGCTTGATGCGGTAGCTTCTGCTATCCAGGCAGCGATCGATACCCATGGTCGGCAATCCGTGGCTTTCTACGTATCCGGGCAGCTTCTCACCGAAGACTATTATATTGCCAACAAGCTCATGAAGGGCTTTCTCGGCAGCGCCAACATCGACACCAACTCGCGGCTGTGCATGGCTTCGGCGGTAACCGGCCACAGGCGGGCCTTTGGTGCCGATACCGTGCCCGGCTGCTATGAGGATATTGAGCGTGCCCAGCTTGTTGTGCTGGCCGGTTCGAATGCCGCCTGGTGCCATCCGGTGCTGTACCAGCGCCTGGTCAAGGCGAAAAAGGATCACTCGGAGCTGCGCGTGGTGACAATCGATCCGCGCCGCACCGCAACGGCCGACATCGCGGATCTGCATCTCCCCATCAGGCCTGGCATGGACGTCGCACTGTTCAATGGCCTGCTGACGTGGCTGCACGACCGCGGCGAGACCCACCCGCTGTTCGTTAACGAGCACACCGAAGGCCTCGAGGAGGCGCTCGCTGCGGCGCATGCTGGCGGGTCAGATGTCGACAGTGTGGCTGCAAGCTGCGGCCTGGAACGCGCGCAGATTATCGAATTCTACGACCTGTTCGCGCGAAACGAACGTACCGTGACGCTGTTCTCGCAGGGCATCAACCAGTCATCGAGCGGAAGCGACAAGGCCAATGCCATCATAAACTGCCATTTGCTTACCGGGCGCATCGGCCGCCCGGGAATGGGACCGTTCTCGCTCACCGGCCAGCCGAATGCCATGGGTGGGCGCGAAGTCGGGGGGCTTGCCAACCAGCTGGCGGCCCATTTCGAGCTTGATTATCCATCGCACCGCGCGCTGGTTCGGAAATTCTGGGGAGCGCCGACTATTGCCACCCGGCCAGGACCGATGGCCGTCGAGCTCTTTCGTGCGCTCGAAAATGGCGACATCAAAGTGCTGTGGGTCATTGCGACTAATCCGGCGGTAAGTCTGCCGGATGCCGGTCGGGTGCGCCAGGCGCTTGCGAAATGCGAGCTTGTGGTCGTATCCGACTGCGTGCGCCGGACGGATACAACACGGCATGCACACGTGCTGCTGCCCGCCCTCGCCTGGGGGGAAAAAGAGGGCACCGTCACCAATTCCGAGCGCCGCATTTCACGCCAGCGCGTGTTTCTCCCGGTGCCGGGCGAGGCGCGTCCTGACTGGTGGATGTTGGCTGAGGTGGCGAAGCGGCTGGGATTCGCGGGAGCATTCAGCTACCCGAATGCGGCCGCTATCTTTCGTGAGCATGCGGCGCTATCCGGGCTGGAAAACGGCGGGACCAGGGATTTCGACATTTCCGCTCTTGCCGGGATCAGCGATGATGACTATGCCGCGCTCGCGCCGCTGCAGTGGCCGGTAACGCAGGGCAATCCGGCGGGTACGGCGCGGATGTTCGGAGATGGTGGTTTCTTCACGCCGAACGGTCGCGCGCGATTCGTGGCGGTGACTGCACGTCCGCCTGCAAATGCGCCGGACAGCGATTATCCGCTCGTTCTCAATACCGGTCGCGTGCGTGATCACTGGCATACGCTTACCCGTACCGGACTTTCGCCGCGTCTTAGCGCGCATACGATCGAGCCTTTTGTTGAAATCCATCCGCACGATGCTGCATTATTCGGCCTGGTCGATAGTGGACTCGCACGTGTCACTTCACGCTGGGGGAGTGCCGCTTGCCGGGTTCGGGTAAGCACTGCCGCTCGCAGCGGATCGGTATTTGTCCCCATGCACTGGAGCGACGAGTTTACCAATGCCGGCTGTATCGATGCCGTGGTAAACCCCGCGGTTGATCCGCTTTCGGGCGAGCCGGAGTTCAAGCACACGCCCGTCAGGCTTGTGCCGCTCGCTTTGGCCTGGCATGGGTTCCTGCTGTCGCGGCGCAGGCTGACGCTGCACGATGCGACTTACTGGGTTGCGGCCCGTGGTCGGGGGTTGTGGCGATATGAACTTGCCGGCGATGAGCTTCCCGGCGACTGGGCAAATGCTGCGCGCGCGATGCTGTGCGCCGAAGACGAAAAGGTCGAATGGATCGAGTATTTCGACAAGGCCGTGCGCCGCTACCGCGCCGCACGGCTCGCCGCGGGCAGGCTTGAAAGCTGCATATTCATCGGTCCTGATCCGGTGCTTCCGTCACGCGACTGGCTTGCGTCACTGTTTCCGCTCGACTTCCTCGATACCCCGACCCGCGCAAGTCTGCTGACCGGTATTCCACCCGCGGGCAGGGCCGAAACGGGTCGCCCGGTCTGCGCATGCTTCAGCGTCGGTGAAAGCGCCATTCGTGCTGTTATCGACGCCGGATGTGTGAGCGTCGAAGCCATTGGTCAGCGCCTGAAGGCCGGCACCAACTGCGGATCCTGCCTGCCGGAGATCAGGGCACTTCTGTCTGCAAATTGCGCGGAAAGGAAGACGGCTTAGGAAGCAGGTGTTGCGCCTGGCGCGATCGGGATGCAATTTTTCCGGTAATGACGAGCCGGAAATTTCCTCAAAGATCAGGTGCTTTCGGGTGGATCGGCATGCGCTTTATGTCCTGAGTTCCCTTCAGCGTTAGCGCCGTCGCCAGATATTCGGGGCATTCCTGAATATGGTCGAAATTCACCATTCCGGATTCCCGAGACCTTGATCGGCGCGGCGTCCGCATGCTCAAATGTGGGTGTGCGAGTTCTGGCTATGTTACGGGAACGATGCCATCGCTATGCGGCTCAATTGACCAACGCCGGGGCATCGGCAGTTTTTGGGCCGCGTCCGGACATTTGCTGGCTTGATCCGGAGAATTGCCGCCTTTTTGTGGGAATCGGAAACGGATGTTATCGGCTTCGGAAGATTCGTTAAAGCCGCACGAACGCGTTAATCATGCGCAGACCAGCCGGCTCGCAGATTGTGGTGAAACACGGGTTGCAACATTGTCCGAATTCGCGTATCGGTCACCGGCGGATTGTCTGGAACCATGATGAAAGTCCGATTCTCCAGCGAAATCACCGGCATTTCCTGGGAGGAGGTGGCGCGCCTCTTCGAACTTGCGCCGCTTGGCAAGAAGCGTGATCCGGATCGAATTGAAACCGCATTTCGCAACAGTATGCTTAGGGTATTTGCCTTTGCGGACACGCGGCTTGTTGGTGTCGGTCGGGCGCTTTCCGACGGCGTATGGCGCGCTGCCATCGACGATGTCGCTGTCCTGCCGGAATACCAGGGGCAGGGCATTGGAAGCGGGATTATTCGCCAGCTTATTCAAGCTGCCGATGTTGATGTAGTGATGCTCCACGCGGCACCAGGCAAAGAGGCTTTCTACGAACGATTCGGTTTCCGGAAAATGAAGACGGCAATGGCAATAATGCAATTTCCGGAAGAGCGCCAAAAGAGCGGATTTATTGAATGACCCACATCAATGCCAGTGGCAGGGACCGCAGAAAGTCTGCGACCCTTCATTGTGGAACCGGCGGCGCAGCATTCCGGACCCGCGTGCGTGAGTCTGCCCCGATCCGCCGTTTTCGCACCAGCGCACTTGTTTTTGCCACGTTTTTCCTGGCGGCCTGCACGCCAATGCGGGCGGTCGATGCCATGTATTTCCATTCGCCGAAAGACCTGCCGCGCATCTCCGCTGATCCGCCCATTTATGTGGAGCCGGGAGCCGAGGATATTGCACAGGCGATTCAAAACGCGCTGCCGGGTGCCATCAGCAAGGTTGAAGCCAGCGACGGTTCCAGGCTGGGCAAGCTGCCTGACATCGTCGTATGCGCCACACGCGCGTGCTACGCGCGCTATGCAGCCGCGCCGCGTTCGTCGGGCGAGACGCTGCTCGACCGGCGCATCGACATCAATGGCGAAAAGATTCATCGCAAAGGCAAGGATCCGGTAGCGATATTTACTCACGAGCTCACGCACTACTTCTGGTACTCCAAGGGAGTGCGCTTCCAGCCGCCATGGTTTGAGGAAGGAATGGCGGTGTGGGTGTCAGGCGGATGTTGCGCGGAAGGAATCAGCGCGAAAGACGCAGAAGTGGCCATTCACGCGGGCAAAACCATAAACCCGACACTTCACAGCGGTATCCGGAATCTGTTGTGGAGTCCGATGATTCACGGTGATGTGGGCGTGTCCATGTTCTACCGGCAGTCGGGCATGTTTATTCAGTATCTGCACGACTCTGACCCGAAATCCTTTGCACTGCTGCTTTCCGACTTGCGTCAGACCCGGGAGCTGCGTTCGGCGTGGGCGGAAGCGTATGGCCAGGACGTAAACGCCAAGTGGGCAGGTTTCGTAGCGTCGCTTCCAGAATAGCGCGGTGCAGAGTCGAAATAGTACCGCCTTGCCAATACCGCTCCAGGCCCGCAGGGTTTTTGATTGTGCGCCGGCCCTCGTGAAGCGCGACAGGACGTCCAAGTCCCTCTC
>VFSW01008920.1_pt1 | contig 14350 bp, 26 predicted proteins | sample 5358111 | NCBI WGS metagenome assembly VFSW01 (sample SAMN11554181, study PRJNA540505) | mine drainage metagenome | isolation source: sediment from site ElyBrook_90M | place: USA: Ely Copper Mine, Vershire, VT | collected 2017
AGAAACTCTTCGCTGATGAAAAGAATCACCCAGCGGCCCGGCGGCTCCGTCTTTCCCCCACCCAGCGTCCCGCACGCATCGTTTTGAGGTCGTGCTCATTCGTGAGGGCTTTGATTTTCTGGCGAGCCATCGTGCGGCTTCCTTCAGATTACAGATCTCTTGAGATTTCTACCCACGGAAGTAAGGCTTTCCTTATCTAGCATGATTCCCTGTTGATTGAGAACATCATCAGTGGCATTCAGTTGCATTCGGACATCATTTGCTCCCTCGCTCGTCTACCTCTTCATCAGCCCAATTGAGGTAGGCCTCCCAGTCTCTGCTGCCCCGTCTCAGTGTAGATGTGGAGCCCACGACTACAAGGCCTCGTCGGGGGCGAGTGATGGCTACGTTTAGACGTCTGGGGTCAGACACAAATCCTATGAAACCCGAGCTGATCGAATGCAAAAAAGAGGATTCAAAGAGGATTGAATTAGTAACCATCATGAACAGCATCCAGCCCCTTATCATTCACAATCAAGCAGATCGACGGGCTCAAAGCAAACCTTTTTCAAAGGCGTACTGACCTGTTGCACCTCACAGCGCTAAACACCACAACGTCTGCCTCTCTCCCTTGATATCCGTCCACTGATGAGATCACGACATCCAACCCCTCGAAGTTTGAGGCATGTGCGCGCAGTTTGGCCTCGAGGCACCGCACTTGACCACGGTAGGGTGTAAGGATCTGGAAAAATCACCAGCAAAGCAGTGAAAGGCATACGCACGATTTGAAGACATACAAATACATACAAATAACTCAAATTCAGAGCAACTATGCCTAATAACCCACTCACCGCCGCCGTTTTCACGTCTCCTCCCCTCAACAATGCATATACTGCTTGAAGAGCCACATTCGCTTCAGTTTCATTGAAATACGAAACTCCATATGGGCCTCCACTGCTGCTGTTTTGACGGCCGCCCATTTTTGTGTTGTCAACTTTCTCCATTGCGCCAGCTGCTGCTCCCATCACATTTGCTGCTCCCATCACATTTGCTCGCTTCTCAACTCCATCCACCGGAACCACGGCCACAGATAATCGTTTGTTTGGCCACGGGAGGCCCGTCGGGGCGGGCTTATCAGCCAATCCGACTCCGTCCTTCAACTTGGAGTTGTAGAACCAGCGAGAGGGGAATGAACTAATGGAGGGACTCATGCGGTATTGCGTGTCCAAGAGTAACGGTTGGACGCCGTTCTCACTGATGCGGTCGAATAGGGTCACGTCCAAAGAGAAGTTGTATGCCAATGGGCTGACAACCTGCAAGTATTGCGAAGAGGATCACTTCGCATGAAGGGAGAGAGCGAGGACTATCCATAATGGAATACTTAAAAGCAATGTTGACTAACCGTTGGTGGCAGCTGTTTGGGATCTCCCGCCATGACGACGCACTGAGCTCCACGCGTGAGGGGTATAAGGACTGCTGGCTCTGTGGCCTGAGTCGCCTCGTCTATGACCACCATCCTGACGTGCATGAAAAGGGACAACCGTTAAGCTCAAATTTGGGACTGCCGTCAATTCCATTCTGCTAAACGATGCACTCATGCGAATGCAACAGTCAAACCTTGCCTGAAGATGCGATTGGACAACGACGAGTCTCCTGCTCCGGTGCACGTTGCACAAACTACCTGGACAGAGGATAATGATAATGAATAGTTAATGTTTCTTACCATCACACCGACAACAACTGATGAACCACACTGGACTACTATTGTCTCACCTGAGCATTGTCAATGACAACAGCCATGGCGTCCCTCAAAACCGCGTCTGCTCTGGCCCAATCAGCCCTGGCCCTGCCTTCGACCTCGGAGAGGCGCGCCAACACATCAGCAGACTCGAGGGTGGTTTTGGCGCGGATTTCCCTTAGTTGACAAGGCGGTTATAACTTCGGGATGTGAGGATGAAACATGTTGCATTTCTCAGCCGATCGGCCATTTGATTGAACCATGATATCCCCGCCCTCCGTCATACTTTCCTGCCGCTCACTCACTTGCATCTATCAAGATCCACTTTGGCCCGTTCCCTCAGCCGCACTGCCTCTTGACCCGACCCCGTGGACTCTGCCTGAGCCTCTAATGTCAAGTGGCGAAGATGCTCTCGCACCTGATTGTTAGAGAAGAAGCTACTGAAGGAAAACAAATCATCAAGACAACACCACACCCACCTTCGCCGGAGATCCGACCCTCACGACTCGTATGCCCCTCGCCACGAGCCCCTCGACTAAGTTATCCACCGCCGCATTTGTATCAGCGCACGCCAAAAGCGTTCCCATTGCCCGCCAGCGAGCGACCGCCTGCTGCTTGCTTGCGGTGCTGACTAAAACTTGCATCAAAGCAAGCAGAGTACGAGTCTTTCCGGTACCGGGCGGTCCCTTCAAGGTGAAGTTTGTGAGTACGTAGCGTGAAAAAAGTATTCGGCAGTTGGTTCAGTCACTCAACTCATCGGTCGAGGCCGAGTGTCGAGTAATATCAGTTTGTTTCGATAAGCACCCATCTACACCTGATGATCGTCTGGTCAACAGCCCGCTGCACCCACCTGCCACAATGTGAGCGAGCTGACCATGGCCTTGGCCACCGCCCGCCTCTGGCTGCTGTTCAAGCCAGACTGCATGGCCAGGGCCTCCTTGGCATCTTCACGCCACTGCGCCCCCGAGAGTGAATGGGAAAAGAGATCACAAAGCAATTGTGCCGCCACGGAGGAGAGGGAAAAGAATGACCTGCTAACCTGCGCCTCCCGGACCCACAACGGTGGCTGCTCAGAGATCAAAGCTGCGTTTCGAGACCCCACTACAAGCAACGTTGAGATCATCAGATTGCTTCCTCCTGGCCCCCATTCAAACTCTCACCTATGACGCAACGGATGAGCTTCTCGCTTGGCGCATCGGGGTCGAAAAACGACTCCAACTTCTTGACCGCTTCAATCTGCCGCTGCGCAGTCGTATCCCTGATGCTCTGGTCCAGCCGCCACGTCACCTCACCCTCGCCTTTCCTCTTCATACTACTGCTGCGGGCCTCCTCCATGGCCTCCGCATCCTGACCCTCAACAGCGACGAGCAAGTGACCCCGCCGGAGCTCCAAGACGGTACCCTCCATGTGCATCGCAGCTGAAGCATTGCCGCCCTTAACCTTGCCCTCCTCACCATTGGTTGAAAACTGGGTGATCAAAACGCTGTCCCCTACCCTGAACTTGTGGTACGGCAGCTCCGGAGTTCCTCCTTTAACTTTATCGGCCCCCCTCGACGAGGCGCTGCGCACAGCAGGGGTGAATTTCCACACTGAGCTGCGGTAGAGATCTCCATTGTGCTCTCCTCGCAACTCGGTCAAAACCAAGCCATCCTTTTGCAGCTTGGAAAGGCTGGAGCTGCTGTACAGACTCTGCAACGCTTGCCTCTCATGCTCCTGTGCATGAGGGCGAAGCTTCATTATGCAACAACAGAGAAAAGAGGAAACATAGAAGAAGGAAAATCAAACCTGTTCAGCTTTGATCCCCCCCATCAGTCGAGCCTGGAGCGCCGGCGTCGCATTCTGCAGCCCTGCAATATCTGCCTCGTGACCCCTCAGCTCCCACCTCAAGTAAAGTGAGTTAAGGAAGGTTAAGTAGGCAACGTAATTGCACCTCTTTTGACGCCCCTCCCTCCCACCTCCCGTCAGTGAGCACAATCCGAGGGGCAGCAGCGACGGCCGAGGAGGGCGACGAGGCTCCTCCCTCCCGTCCGGCTATTGCTGGCTGCATGCCGCGCTTATCCATCCCCCCGGAGTCTCCTCTTGCACCACCACGCTCGAGCGTCCCTCCCGCTAAGGCAAGCTCACGGTCAGAGAGAGAGGCACCCGTGATGATGTCCCTCTTGACGATGGATGAGGAGAGAGCAGAAGAAGCGGGCTGTGCGACCGAGCCCTTGGCGCTCCACCCTCCCAGCCACGCCGGCCTCTTCTTGGGCGGCTGCCCCACATTTGAGTCGGCAGAGGAGGCGGATTCGGAATTCATCTTTTAACATGACTGGTGCAGCCTACCTTGATTGATACGTCGCCTGCCGTTGACTCTGCAGCGCTCGGCAGACCATTGCCGCCGCCTCCCTCAGCATCAACTCCGATCGGCCGTCCATGACTCAAATCGTCTTCATTGGGCAAATTAACACTAAGCTGCCTTGCCTCTTCTTCCTGCCGCTTTGGCAGTTGCTGTTGTTGCTGCTTAGAAATGACTTGAAGGTGCCTTTGCTTCCAAGAAGGCTGCTCAGTCGACGGGACGGTAGCGGAAGGGGCAGATGATGTCGTGGATGGCGGCGTTGAAGAGAGACGGCGGCGGCTCAAGGCGCTGCGTGTGCTCGGGGTGAAGACCTGCTGAGGCGTCGATGATGAACGGGGCTCGGGATCTGGAGGCTGAGAAGCTGCTGTCGATGCAGCGCCCGAGTTGTACCCCAGCATGTTGGGGTTCAGAGAGGGGGCGAAGGGCCGCACGAACCGCCCTCGGCGTGGAGCCCGGAGAGAGACCGCCGCCCGCTCTGTGGATAGGACCTGCCGCTTAGGCTCGGGCGACGCTGCAGCCGCATCGCATCCTTCTGCGACCTGACCGCTCGCATCCTGACTGGGCACATGCTGAGTATCGCTCGCCTTTGTTGCGTCGCCTCCTCCCGTCCGTTTGCTTGCCGAAAGCGTTGGCCCTAGAGAAGGAGATGACGGAGAGGATGCTTTTGGGGCGGCCATCTCCCGAGGGAGGAACACACGGGTGCGCTGCAGGCCGCCGTCTGACGCCGCATGGCCGTCTGCCGCGGCTAGGACGTGGAACCTCTGGCGGCGCGGCTTGGAGAAGTAGCATCGACTTCGAGGGGCAGCCGCCACGCCGCCTCTGAAGATGCTCATCACACTGCTGCTGCGGCGCGGTGGCGCTAGAATGGGCAACGAATGGCGGTCGGCGTCTCTGATGAACGTGGTCCAGACTTTTGTTCAGGGCTTATTTCAATTCGCACAGGCACTCACTCACAGCATGTCCAAGCAACCAGCTGCCGCCTTCTCCCAAGACCGAGTCTCCGAGCTCAAGGAGGTGCGCGTGCTCTCCCTTTACCCCCCCTATAGCCGCGGCTACGGCTCTCTAAGGCTCAGATGATCGAACTCGCGTTCGACCTTTACGACTGCAGGCCTTCTCGCTGTTCGACAGAGACGGCGACGGTGCGCTGTGGAGTTCGCTGTGGTCGAGCCTTTTATTGGGCTTCAATTCAAATTCGACGCAGGCTGCATCACCACCAAGGAGCTTGGCACCGTGCTCAGGGCCGTGGGAAAGAGCCCGACCGACGCAGAGATAAAGGTACCTGTCTATACAATCGTCATGTTCATGTGTCAAGAGCACGCCTTCCCCCACACCATGCAGAAGATCACATCTGACATTGACTCGGACGGACGCGGGTTGTTGGACTTCCAAGAGGTGCCTGCTCCACGTGCATGCCGCAAACTGCTCTCTCATTGTGTCATGTTATGCCTCGACATGGGTGCAGTTTCTCTCGGTCATGACTAGAGACATCAAGAACTACGACAACGAAAGCGACCTCAAGGGGGCATGGAAGGTTTTCGACAGGGTGCGTGCGGATCTGCCCCTCGCATAACGTCGTCGATTGCAACATGTCCCCGCCTGCTCCTCAGGAGGGCAAGGGCTTCATAAGCACTGCGGAGCTGCGGCATGTCCTTGGCAACATCGGGGAGTCGCTGAGCCCGACCGAGTTGGATGACCTGTGCAAGGAGGCGGATCCGCAGGGCACCGGCAAGATCATGTTCGAGGAGGTGTGACCTCGGGAGGAGTCTATCGGTTTTCGGAGAATAGGGAACAGCTCTCGGTTCCTAACTTTCTGCACAAGGGAATGGAATGCCCGATATCCTGAAATCTGTGTCCCAACATACCTTTCATGCAGTTTGTGAAGATGATGATGGCCAAATGAGGGATGAGGGACCAACCAACTGCAAGAATTTCAGTGCTAGAATAGGGTCTCTCCTTCAAATGTGGCCAGTCATCCCACTTATGTAGAAAGCAAGTGCGTCGGTATTCTTGCCATGGCCTCGCCGACAACAAACGTGGCTCCTTCGGGGGACGTGCAGGTTGTGTCAAACACAACCCAGGGGTCCTTGCGCTTGCTGACGGTCACTCGCGCCACAATCTGCTGTCCCACCTGAGAGGAGGCAGCGAGGTGGACTGTAAAGCAAAGTGACAATAGAGCGTCAACATCGTCAAGCGGCCATCTGTCGCCGCTCACCAATGCAGGAGACCGAAACTTGGCCGTTTGAGAGGCGTAGACCGCGCCGGGGAAGGCAGTGCCGATGATGGCAGGGAACATGGACACCATCATGTTGCCGGGCACCACAAGACCCCGGAACCCCGAAGCACCCGCTGCCTGTAGATTGCGATGAATCGGATTGAGGTCCCCTGGATATGGAAAGACGTGCTCGGTTGTTGCGCAGTTCTTTCGACAGAGGATGCAGGCCTCACTCACCCGTGACTTGCGTGAATGTTAGGATGTCCTCGCTGCTGTAGGTCTTGTGCATGGAGTGGCAGTCTCTGGACACACAGCAATTGACACAGACAACTGGTGCACGGAGGAGACGTCGCCGACTCTCTCGCACCCAATCTCAAGCAGCCTTGCTTCATTCTGCCGACGGCCAGATCCAGCTGCAAAGGCACGGCAGCTTCTGAGAATGCTGAAGCTAGTCCATCTGGACGTCAAGATGAGCATTATTCCACTCTCTATAAGACGCCTCCTCTGATGAGTTTTGTGCGGTTTTGTGGGCGATGTCGCGTTGCGCGATATTGGACGAGATATCGAGGCTGCGTGAAAGGCTCGCTGAGCTGGAAGGCGCAGCGAAGAACCGAGTCTCAGTGGAACGCAATGAGGTGCGCCGAGTGGCTCGATCGGCTCATTCAGGAGCGCTCACGTTACGTACCCCTGTGCAAGGCGGCGGGCGTCCCCTGCAGCCCGTCTCCTGCACCCGACGTTCCCATGGGCTGCACGCGGGTGGTGATGAACAGAATCGTGATGCCGTCAGAGGTGTGACATGGACGCCCCGGCGCATTCTTACTCTTAATGTCGTTGTTGCTCGTAGGTCGATGAGATGGGGATCTGCATCGGCGGGCTGGTGCTGAGCTGGATAGACGAATGCGCGGGCATGTGCGCAAAGTTGCATGCCAAGGCGGCATGTGTCACCGCCGGGGTGGATTCCGTGCACTTCCTCAAGTGAGAGAGGCTGTTCAAAAGCTGTTGCACGCTAGACGCTCATCACCTGCTGATGCCTCCAACCCAGGCCCTGCCGCCTGCACACCGTTGTTGTCGTCGCGGCCATGGTGAACCGAACCTTTTCCACCTCGATGGAAGTCGGAGTGCACGTCGAGTCGGAGCACGTGCAGACGGGTGTGCGCGTGCACTGCTGCAGCGCCAACCTGGTCTTCGTCACGCTGCCAAGGGCCGAGGGGCAGGCCCGACCTGTCCTGCGACGGGTGGTCCCGAGCAGCCCCGAGCACGAGAGGGTCTTTGCAGAGGCAGGTGCGAGGCGCGATGTGCGGCAGCGCCGGAAGTCGCTGCAGCGCGTGTCGACCAACGGAACGGTGCAGCCCGTCGTCGAGGTCACACTCAGACCCGTTACGCATAGAGACCAAGGTGAGGGCACGCCCCATCTCCCTGCTGCGCCAATCTCGATTCAGCTGACGCAATCGCTGATCACACATCTGCAGGTCCAACGCTTGCTCAACGCAGTATCGAGCTATCTACTCTCGAAACTTTGATCCCCGGCGGCTTCAACGAGTCAGCGGCGGCGGAGCAAACGCCCGATGACAGCTTCCGGGGAGAGAGGGCCGGCTGCGACAACAGCGTTGTCTCCCGGCCACTCATCACTCCGGACCTGACCACTGCCTACATGACGCAAAGCATCATGCCCCAACACGCCAACACGTTGAACATCACCTTTGGGGGGCAGGTCATGTCGTGGATGGAGCAGTGCGCGTACATTTCAGCCTCTCGCATGAGGGCACCGCACATTCTGACGGCCTCGATGGACAGCGTCACCTTTGACAAGACGTCACGGGTGGGGGACATCCTGTACTTCACTTCGCAGGTGAGGGAGTTTCGTGGAGCGTGAACACGCTCCTCAAGGGAAGGCGGTGCAGTTGCCATTTCGTGTCCTCGTTGCCTGCCTGTACCTACCCTTTCCTTTTCAATGCGTTATCGAACTCACAACATGTTGTACAGGTGACGGCAATTTTCGGGTCCTCGATGGAAGTTATGATCTCTGTTCATGGGGAAAACCCCCTCGTGGGAGAGCTCTTCCACGTTGCCGATGCCTTTGTGACCGTGGTGATTGTGGCGCAAAGCGTCTCGTCACCAAACGCCGCCGCCAGCAGCAGCTGCGGTGGGCCGTCCGAGGTGACGCCGCTGCAGTTGCCCTACAGGCTCGCTCCGCAATCCCCCGCCGAAATCATTCGCAACAAGGTGACGATGTGATCTTTCAGATCATTGGATCCTCGCTCATGCTCGCTGTTCCTGCATAGGATGCCCTGAAACGAAGGGAGCTCAGATTGAGGGACAGGCGGGCCCTGCTGGACGGGCTTCCGGCGAGGCTTTCGTCCGAGCGCGCGCGGTGATTTGATCTGATTTGGATCCTTATGACAAATCTTTGGTTCCGGTTTCGACCCCCCGGTCGCGCGCCCTCGCTGCGATCCTAGCATTCGCGATCCAAGGCGATCGATTACCGAGAGATGGCAGGGGGGGACGAGCACGTGAGTTGATCATCTTACTCGCTCGTTTCGCTAGTTTCGCTCGTTTCGCTCCTACGCTTCTCCTGACGAAGCCCTTGTAGGACGTCGCTCGGGAGCGCGAGCTCCTCCTTCTGCACGAGGAGAACGAGCGAGCGATGCAGCTAGAGATTCAGAGGTGGGCCGTGGCCGCTGCGACCCGCCCATCTTCCCTCGCGAAGATTTAGCTGCGAAGATTTAGCTGCGCAGGTTGAGGGAAGCGCTGTGCCAGGCGCTGGCCATCATGGACGATCGGGCCGCGCAGCAGCGGCCCACCAGCAGCAACGTTGGAGACACGCCGGCCAGCATGGCCGTCGACCTGTTGGACCAGCTCATCTATGGCGAAGAGGCAAGTGCTGGAGGGGGGAAGTCGTTGATCCACCGATGCCACTCGATCACTCGCAACGCAGGTCGAGCTTTCGCAAGTCATGGCGGTGAGGGACGCCATCGTCCACTCTGACAGGCTGTGGAGGCCGGTGAATGCTGAGGAGGGGCGGACGTTGCTGAGAGGCTTGGCCGGCGGCGATAGCGAGGTGAACAGGGCTCTGGAGCAGATGCTCATGCCCAACGCGGTGATCAACGGAGACGACGAGGGCGGATGGGACGGCGGGTGGTCTGTGGGAGGTTCCAATGCCGGTGCTGCTGCGACAGCCTCGGGCCTGGGCCTAGGGAGCCCCAGGTCAATGCTGCTGTCTCTGGCTCCTTCTTCATCCAACTCCCTCTGGCGGGGAAGCTCGCCGGTGGAAAGCTCTCCTCAGGCAGACGCCCAACGGCAGGGAGCTGTTGCTGGCAGCAGCAACTCGTGTCAGCCATCGCCGAGTGGCAAGCTCTCGAGGCTTGGAAGCTGCAGGTGATTGAAATTACGGGAGAGCGAGGTTCAGGTGCAAATATATGTTGGTATGCGACAGGAGCTCCATTCCCTTGAGCAACAACCTCTCAGTCATCGTGAGCGAGATGCAGTGGAGGGACGAGGACGGTCTTGCTAGCCAGACAACCCGGTCCGAAGCATTGCCAAAGGTGGCACCTAGGCACCTCTTTCACAGCAGTCGTGGCATCGCACGCGTGTCAGAAGGCCAACCAAACACAACCGACTTCCCGCTTCGGCCTGCTACGTTGTCCCACTTGGTCGGAATAGCTGCTGCAGATGAGGCCCAGGCTAGTGTCGCAGCAGCACCGGTAGCAGCCAATACAAGCGCGACACTGCACGCAGAGCGAGGTCTCTCCTCGCAACAACGCAGTCCTGTCAGAGCCATCAAGCCGACATTGTTTGTGAGTCATTCGTTATTGCATTTCTTTTCTTAAAGCCAAGATTCATTCGACCCTTGATCAGGGACGTCTTGCCAAATGGATGTGCGGCTGCGGCGGCCCCTTGATTCTTGGTCACGGCATGAATGAGCCCCGTCTCACACCCGTTGCACCTATGCAAGCTTCACCTACTGCAGGCCCAGATCAGCGACAGACGCCGGTGAAGATGATCCTCTCGGTGCTCGGCGATGAGCGTGATGATGTAGATGTCGATCCGACTGTCTGGGGCGGACACATCCCTGCGACTGCGAGTCCCAGGGCCACCCACTCATCCAACGTCAGAGGAGGCGCACAATTGCCCATGGGCGGGAGGATCACCGATGAGAGCCCCCGCCTGTCCCCATGTGGGCAAGGTTTCCGCTCGCTGCCGGCTTCGGTCCACAAGCAAGTTGTACGCCGCTCGCTGGACGCCCGCCACTCTGGTGCAGTTCTTCTGTCGCCCCGGATGAGCAGGAAGTCTGTTGTCCCCGACGTCAGATCACCGTCAAGACCTAACAAGCCGCCGTTTTCGCCAAGCCCGAATCTCATGTTGCTCAAGATGCTGGTGCAACCGTCTGATAAGGTGCGTACTTTTCAAGACTCGAATGAGAGAATCATTCCGAGTATCATCCTCTCCTCTTGTCGTGCAGCTCGCCAGCTGCTTCGGCCAGGTCGACGAGTGGGTGTTTGACGCGTTCAGGCTGGACGAGGCCAGTGACGGCAGGCCGCTGTCTTGCCTGGCCTTCTACTTGTTCAAAAAGTTGGAGCTGGTCAGCAAGCTTCGCCTCGAGGAGGCCAAGCTGGCAAAGTATGATGCTCTCTGTCGCCTAGAGTGAATCCTGTGCTTGCCTTGCTGCACGTACGGCAATCAAAACCTAAAACGTCACATTGCCCTTTGCACAGGTTTCTCATGCGCGTCGAGGACGGCTACCCGGACAACCCATATCACAACCGGGTCCACGCCGCTGACGTGCTGAGGACGCTCCATGTGCTCCTGCACCGAGGAGGAGTCCTGGATGCAGTGACCAAGGGCGGCGCTGCTCAGGACAACGGAGAGCACCAGCAGTCAAGGGAGGGTGCTCAGGACGGTGGTGGATGTACAGACGGCCATGCGTCATCCTCTGCCAGGCTCATTGCCTGCTACCTCGCTGCAATCGTTCATGACTTTGAGCATCGGTGAGAGCAGGGCGTTGATGACAGTTGCATATTCTTGGAAGTGTTGCGAGACCAGACAGGTCAATCATCCAATCCGTTCTTTGACAGGGGCGTCAACAACGACTTCTTGATCCGCAACATGGACCCCCTGTCGTTGCGCTACAATGATATGAGCCCGATGGGTGAGGGGGGGTCGCTACGGCTGCCGTCACACCACTTGATTCCCTTGACTCCCCCTCCGTCACAGAGAATCACCACTTGGCAGCTGCTTTTGCACTGCTGCACAACGATGAATTCGCTTTCTTCCCGAAGAAAAGCAAGGTGATTGACAAAGAATGTGGCCCGCTTGTTTCTTCATTTGACATTCACCCCACCCACTGTACAGCTCAAGGCCGCAGTGCGGCAGCAGGTGATCGCCATGGTCCTCGCAACGGACATGAAGCAGCACTTCGCTCTCATGGGCAAGTTCACGTCTAAAATGACGCCACGCCGCAAGCTTGCTCGCTCTGCAAAGAGGATCACTTCAACGGGTAGCGGCGCAGATCCCGAGGGATTCGACGCTTTGTCACCGATTGGCGCCTGCTCTTCATTTTTCAGAGATTCCACCAACACCGCCTCTTTGTCCCAGTGTTTCAGAGACTCCCCTGGCACTTTTGTCTCGTCCCAGTTTGTCAGAGAGTCAACCAACACTGTCACCTCGACCCAGTCTGCCGGAGCCTTGGCGACGAGGGCATCGGAAGCAGTCGGCGGCGGTTCCCCCATCCTGCGGGCCGTGAGCTGCATCAATTCTGGCGGTCCATCCCGGCCTTTGTCTGCCTCGCCGGGATCACAGTTTATTACTTCTGAGAGCTTCCAGCAGAAGCAGCCGACCATCGCCGAGGAGAGCAACGGGGTGGGGTGGAGAGGGGTTCCGCTCTACAGCAAATCTGGCCGCCGTTTTTCTGTGCCGAGCAGCGAGGCTTGTCCGCCGCCCTCTGACTCTCCCTCGTCGCCCATGCCCTGGGACGAGGAGACAAACTCGCTGGTTCTGCAGGCGCGTGATTCTCCATATGTGACCTCGTATTCGCTGTCGAATCTCTCTATCACTCCTGACAGGTGGCGCTCAAGGTGGCCGACTTGGGCCACCTCGCCAGCGAATTGGAGGTGCACAAGCAGTGGGTGTCAAGCTTGGAGGAGGTGAGGCTTCATTCCACTCTCTCTGATTCAAGGTCAGAGCTGGGAGTCTCCTCGTTTTTTACCGTTCCCTGCCGACGTTCCGTACATCAGGAGCTCTTCCGTCAGGGTGATTGGGAAAAGCGGTTTGGCCTGGCCGTTTCGCCTCTGATGGACCGAACCAAGCCGGGCGTGACCAAGAGCCAGTGCAGCTTCTTCAGCATCGTCGCCCTGCCGTTGTTCAAGGTGACAAGCAGGGACAATCAAATCTCGTTGGTTGTTACGCATTCTCAAGAACAACCAAACCCACCGCTGCTCGCAGACATTCACGGAGGCCTTCCCCAAGGCTTCCGAGGTTCTGACCAATCTGGAAGGGAATTTCAACGTGTGGAGCGAGCTGGAGGGCGATGGAGGACCGCGCTGCTGAATTGAGTTTGGGATATTGTTTTCTGTAAATTTGTTTTCCCCTTTCCCATCTGTTCCTTAGAACCTTGCTAAGTAGCTCTACTACTTATCTAGCAGAGCTTAAGGTTTCTCCTGTGATGTGAGCGCGCGCGTGAGCCTAGTGAGCGTACAGCCTGAGGAATATATTGTTAGCTTTTATTCTGGATCTTTTCATTTGAATGTCCTATGCCCTATATGGCATCACTGCTGTTCGAAGTCTCTTAATTTGCTTTTTTCTTTCGGGGTCATCCTTTAGTTCACCTTCTTTCTTCACAAACGTTCGATTGTGATTGCTTTGACTTCTTCACCCTTACATCATTAAAATATGTCGTCTTTCTTTAAATCACGCCTTGCTCGGGACGGCGACGTTCAGAACCTTGCAGGCCTGTAGAGTGGCCTTGAATCGGCCGAGGTCCTTGGTGTGAGCCTGCAGTAGTGAGAGGTGAGATGAGAGGCCCGTAATGCTCCCGTAGGGATCACAACCCTCCGACATAGCTTGCCTTGTCGTGAGTGAAGTTGATCAGAAGATTGACCTTCTCCCACGTCGATCCCTTGGGGACGCCGGACTCGGGACTGGCCGTCTCGGCGTCGCGGTTGGCCTTTTTGCGTTTGGCAAGCTCCTTTGCATTCCAAAAGAACGGAAAAACTTTCAGAACAGTCTATAACACCGGCCTCACTGCGCCCCACTGACCTTGGCCCGGTCCTCGTTGAACTTGGCAACGTGTGCCTTGGCCCGATCAGCGGCAGCCTTCTTGCCGGCCGCCTCCTCCTTCTCCTTCTTCGCCAAGAGCTCCTGGTGCTTGCGGTTGAGCGCCACGCGCGGGTCGTTCATGCTGGGCGACTTGGGCGTCAAGGCCACGGGGGCTGCGGCCTCGACCGGGTGAGGGGTGTAGCCGCCGATGAACGCGGCCTGCAAGAAGGAAAGGGGAGGAGGGGGATGTGCGTGAAGCATGGATCCCATGCCATGACGCCCGACGCTCATGCATGGGACCCGGATCACCTGGCTTTCTTGAGGGGTCAGCTGAAACACGTCTGCCACGGGACCAGCAGAGCCCGTAGGCGTCCCGACCTCTGCTCCCTGCGGGCGAATGCTACAGTGACTGGAGGACAACGCATGGACGCATCCCTGGACCCCTGCTCGATGCATCGCCGTTACCTCGAACACGTCGAGCGGTGCAGCAGCCTCGCCGAACGATCCTGCGAAGGTCGATCCCTCGTCTGGCGCACCGAACGCTCCCGGAGCCTACGGTGGAGGTCACGAGAGGTCGGATCAGAACGGGCCCGTCTCGCGCAGTCTCCCTCGAATGTTTGCTCGACCTGCAGCGGCTGGCCGAACGTATCGTCGTCTCCGAATTGAGCCATCGATTCAATAAGCGGGTCGACCAGAGCGATGGGGGAAAATTTTCATCAGAACGTCATGACGTTTGCGCCCGCAGGCTGTGCGGGGGAAGGGAGCGTGCCCACGAGATGGATGCTCCCTGGCCCGAGGGTGGCGTTTTGCGCCCACCTGCAAGAAGGAAGGC
>VFSW01008921.1_pt1 | contig 14349 bp, 9 predicted proteins | sample 5358111 | NCBI WGS metagenome assembly VFSW01 (sample SAMN11554181, study PRJNA540505) | mine drainage metagenome | isolation source: sediment from site ElyBrook_90M | place: USA: Ely Copper Mine, Vershire, VT | collected 2017
GCCTCGACGGCCCGGTCCGCGGCAACGGCAAGATCATCCAGGAACTCGAGGCGGCCTTCCTCGGCGCCGGCTGGAACGTGATCAAGGTGCTGTGGGGTTCACGCTGGGATCCGCTGCTCGAGAAGGATCACAAGGGTCTGCTGAAACGGTTGATGGAGGAGTGTGTCGACGGCGAGTACCAGAACTTCAAGTCGAAGGGTGGTGCCTATACGCGCGAGCACTTCTTCGGCAAGTATCCGGAGCTTCGCGAAATGGTCGCGAACATGTCGGACGAGGAGATCTGGCGCCTGAACCGTGGCGGCCATGATCCGCAGAAGGTCTACGCGGCCTATGCGGCCGCGGTTGCGCACAAGGGCGCACCGACCGTGATTCTTGCGAAGACCGTCAAGGGATTCGGCCTCGGCAAGGGCGCGGAGGGGATCAACGCGGCCCACCAGCAAAAGAAATTGAACGACGATTCGCTCAAGGATTTCCGCGATCGATTCAACATACCGATCACGGACGCGGAAATCGAGGGCCTGACGTTTCGCAAGCCCTCGGCGGACAGCGAGGAGATTCGCTATCTGCAGGCACGACGCAAGGCGCTCGGCGGCTATCTGCCGGCGCGCAGCGACGAGGCCCCGCCGCTCGCCGTACCGCCGCTCGAAGCGTTCAAGCCGCTGCTCGATGGCACGGGTGAGCGCGAGATCTCGACGACGATGGCGCTGGTGCGCATTCTCACGACTCTCGTCAAGGACAAGAATGTCGGCAAGCACATCGTGCCGATCGTGCCGGATGAGGCGCGCACATTCGGAATGGAGGGCATGTTCAGGCAGATCGGCATCTACTCCTCGATGGGCCAGTTGTACACGCCGCAGGACGCGGATCAGCTGATGTATTACCGCGAGGATCGGCAGGGTCAGATCATCGAGGAGGGCATCAACGAAGCCGGCTCGCTTTGTTCCTGGATCGCCGCGGCGACCGCGTATGCGAATCACGGGATCAACATGATCCCGTTCTATATCTTTTATTCGATGTTCGGCTTCCAGCGCGTCGGCGACTTCATCTGGGCGGCGGGCGACAGCCAGGCTCGCGGCTTCCTCGTCGGTGCCACCGCGGGGCGCACCACGCTCGCCGGCGAGGGGCTGCAGCACCAGGACGGGCACAGCCAGCTGGTCGCGACCACGGTGCCGAACTGCGTCGCCTACGATCCGGCTTACGCCTACGAACTCGCTGTGATCGTGCACGATGGCATGCGGCGCATGTATCAGGAACGCGAGCGGGTGTTCTATTACATCACCTGCATGAACGAGAACTACCTGCAGCCGTCGATGCCGGCCGGGGTCGAGCGGGGAATCCTCAGCGGCATGTACCTGCTGCACATCGGTGGACGAGGCAAGGTGCGGGCGACGCTGTTCGGCGCCGGAACGATCCTGCGCGAGGTGCTCGCGGCGGCCGAGATCCTCGAGCGTGACTTCGGCGTACCCTCGGACGTGTATTCGGTCACGAGCTTCAGCGAGCTGCGCCGTGATGCGCTGGCCGTGGAGCGGTGGAATTTGCTGCACCCCGATCAACCGCCTCGTCAGACCTACATCGCACAGGCGCTTGGGGATCGCGAGGGGCCGTTCGTCGCCGCCACGGATTACATGAAGACTGTAGCGGATCAGATCCGCCAGTGGATACCCGGCCGCTTCGCGGTGCTCGGCACCGACGGCTACGGACGCAGCGATGCGCGTGCCGAACTGCGCCGGTTCTTCGAGGTCGATCGGCACTACGTCGTGATCGCGGCCCTGAAGGCGCTGGCCGACGACCACAAGATCGACGGCAAGACGGTTCTCCTGGCGATGCAGAAATTCGGCATCGATCCGGAAAAGCCGAACCCCTTGACCGTGTAGGCGAAGACCGTGACCAACACCATAGAAGTTCGTGTGCCCGACATCGGCGGTTTCAGCGACGTCAACGTGATCGAAGTGCTGGTGAGCGAGGACCAGCGAATCGAGAAAGATGCGCCGCTAATCACGCTGGAAACGGAAAAGGCGGCGATGGACGTGCCTTCGCCGATCGCCGGTCGTGTTGCCCAGATGAAATTGAAGGCGGGCGACAAGGTCTCGCAGGGTTCGTTGATTTTGCTGCTCGAGCCCGCGGAGGCGGCAGCTGCCTCGGCCGCCGCTGCGCCACCGGCGCCACCGGCGGCAGCACCATCACCACCGGCGGCCGCAACGGCTGCGGCGGCCGCGCCGCCGCGGACGCCGGCTGCACCCGCGCCGCTCGCGCCTGCGTCGACGTCGCCGCCGGTCGTGTTCGCGATCGACGAGGCGGGATTCTCGAAGGCGCATGCGAGTCCCTCGGTGCGCAAACTGGCGCGTGAACTCGGCGTCGATCTTGCCCGAATCACGGGCGGAGGGCCGAAAGGCCGGATCATGGCCGAGGATGTCAAAGCGCACGTCAAGAGCCTGTTGAGCGCAGCCGCTACATCGGCGAGCGCGCTGCCGAAGGTGCCGCAGGTCGACTTCGCGAAGTTCGGACCGATCGAGGTCAAGCCACTGTCGCGGATCCAGAAGATATCCGGCGCGCGCCTGCAGGCGAGCTGGATCAACCTGCCGCACGTGACCCAGCACGAGGAGGCCGACATCACCGACATGGAGGCCGGCCGCGCGTGGATGAAGGGCAAGGCGACCCAGGCGGGAGTCAAACTCACACCGCTCACGTTCCTCGTCAGGGCTTGCGTGCTCGCTCTGAAGGAATTTCCGCGTTTCAACGCCTCGCTCGATGCCTCCGGCGAGAATCTCGTGCTGAAGAAATATTTCCATATCGGCTTCGCCGCCGACACACCGAACGGTCTGGTGGTGCCGGTCATTCGTGACGCCGACCGGCTGGGATTGTTCGACGTGGCCCGCGCGCTTGCGACCCTTTCGGAGAAGGCGCGTGCCGGCAAATTGACGGCCGCCGAGATGCAGGGGGGCACCTTCACGATCTCGAGTCTCGGCGGCATTGGCGGCACCGCATTCACGCCGATCATCAATGCGCCGGAAGTGGCTATCCTCGGCGTGTCTCGCTCGACCCAAAAGCCGGTGTTCGACGGCAGGGCTTTCGTGCCGCGGCTGATGCTGCCGCTATCCTTGTCCTACGATCATCGCGTGATCGATGGCGCGGAAGCCGCCCGTTTCGTGGTGTTCCTCGCGAAGACGCTCGGCGAAGCGCAGGCCTTGCAATGAGCTTGCTCGAAGTTCACATTCCCGATCTCGGGGAGGTCAAGGATGTCGGCGTCGTCGACGTTCTGGTCGCGCCGGGCAGCGAGGTGCGCCTGGAGGATCCGCTTCTGACGCTCGAGTCGGAGAAGGCCTCGATGGACGTGCCCTCGCCGGTCGCCGGCATCGTGCGCGAGATCCGTTTGAAGAAAGGTGATCGTGTCGCGGCAGGCACTCTGATCGGTCTGTTCGAGGTCGCGGGGGCCGCGGCTGCACCCGCACCGGCACTGACGCCCGCACCCGCACCCGCACCCGCACCCGCAGCCGCAGCCGCAGCCGCGGCCGCGGGAGTTGCGCCGGGCGGACCGCCCTCCGGGGCTCTCGACCTCGTCGTGCTCGGCGCCGGCCCCGGTGGTTATACCGCGGCTTTTCGGGCAGCCGATCTCGGCATGTCGGTCACGCTCGTCGAGCGCTGGCCGACCTTGGGTGGTGTCTGCCTGAACGTCGGCTGTATACCGTCGAAGGCATTGTTGCATGCGGCGAAGGTGATCGACGAGGCTGCGTCGCTCGCCGAATGCGGCATCACCTTCGGGGCACCGAGCATCGATCGCGATGGTTTGCGAGGCTGGAAGAATCGAGTCGTCGGCAAATTGACCGGCGGCCTCGCGGCGCTCGCGAAGCAGCGCAAGGTCGATGTGGTGTGCGGCACCGGGAAATTTATCGGGCCGCACTGCATCGAGGTCGCAACGCCGAATGGCGCGCGGCGGCTCGATTTCAAACAGTGCATCATCGCGGCCGGCTCCGAGTCGCTTCGCCTGCCGGGGTTGCCGCAGGATCCGCGCGTGATCGATTCGACGGGCGCGCTGGAACTGCCGGCCGATTGCAACCGGTTGCTCGTGATCGGCGGCGGCATCATCGGCCTGGAAATGGCCTGCGTCTACGATGCGCTCGGCGCGCGGGTCAGCATCGTCGAATTGTCCGCCAGTCTGATGCCGGGCACGGATCCGGACCTCGTCAGACCTCTGCAGAAGCGCATCGAAAAGCGCTACGAGCGCATTCTGACGGGAACCAAAGTCGCCAGGCTCGAGGCGCGCCCGGAAGGCTTGCGGGCGTTTTTCGAGGGAGCCGCCGCGGTCGAACCGCAGGACTTCGACAGGGTGCTGGTGGCGGTCGGACGCACGGCCAACGGCAACCTGATCGACGCGGCCTCGGCGGGGGTGACGGTGGATGCGCGCGGCACCATTGCGGTCGACAAACAGATGCGCACCAACGTCCCGCATATTTTTGCGATCGGCGACATTGCCGGACCGCCGATGCTCGCCCACAAGGCCACTCACGAGGCCAAGGTTGCCGCCGAGGTGGCAGCCGGGCACAAGGCCTCGTTCGATGTCCGCTGCGTTCCGTCAGTGGCCTACACCGATCCGGAAATCGCCTGGGTCGGTCTCTCCGAGACCGAGGCGAAAGCGCGCGGCATCGCCTATGGCAAAGGCGTGTTCCCGTGGGCGGCCAGCGGCCGCTCGCTCGCGCTCGGTCGCGACGAGGGCTTCACGAAACTGCTGTTCGACAAGCAGACGGGGCGCGTGATGGGAGGCGGTATCGTCGGCAGCAACGCCGGTGAGTTGATCGCCGAGGTCGGTCTCGCGATCGAGATGGGCGCTGATGCGGCCGACATCGGTCTGAGCGTCCACGCCCATCCGACGCTGTCCGAGACGGTCGCCATGGCCGCGGAAGCCTTCGAAGGCACGCTGACCGACCTGTACCTCCCGAAGCGCTGAGTACTCAGCGCCGCAGGGCGGCGCGGGCGTGGGCGAGGTATCGTTGCTCGTCCGGTGCGCCCCCGGCGCGCTGGGCCTCCCATAAGGTTTGACCGAGGGCCTCCATCAACAGGTGTTCGGCGTCGTGAGGATCATGCTGCAGTGCCACCGCGCGCTGATGGATGGCGCGAACGCCGGGCGGGCGGTCGATCGCGAGTTGTTCGCGAACTGCCATGTGCAACCCCATGTGCAGGAAAGGATTCTCTCGGCCGCCGTCGCCGCCGGCATCGACCGCGAGGGTGGCTTCGAGGTCGGCGAGGATGGCGTGATATTCGGGATGCATCGCAATCACGTCGACGATCATCGTCTCCAGCGGGGTGAGCGGTGCGGCGGCACGGGCCTTGGACCAAGCCTCGGCATAGGCTTTGCGCAGCTGCTCGCGGGAATAATCACCGATCGCCATCAATCGTCCTGCCGCCGGATCTTGCCGCGGAACTCACACAGATCCTGGATGATACAGCCCGCGCAGTCGGGGTTGCGCGCCTTGCACACGTAACGGCCGTGCAGGAGCAGCCAGTGATGGGCGTCGCACCGATATTCTTCGGCCACGACCCGCATCAGCTTGTCTTCGACCGCGCGCGGTGTCTTGCCCGGCGCGAGGCCGGTGCGGTTGGCGACCCGGAATATATGCGTGTCGACCGCGATCACGGGTTGCGCGAACGCGCTGTTCAGGACGACGTTCGCGGTTTTGCGGCCGACGCCGGGGAGTGCCTCGAGCTCATCGCGCGTGTGCGGCACCGCGCCGGCATGCCGTTCGACCAGCATCCGGCAGGTCTCGATGATGTGCTTCGCCTTGCTGTTGTATAGACCGATGGTGCGGATGTACGGCGACAGGCCGCGCACGCCGAGCGCGAGCATCGCCCGTGGCGTGGCGGCATCGGCGAACAGGCGGGCGGTGGCCTTGTTGACGCTCTTGTCCGTTGCCTGCGCTGACAGGATGACCGCGATGAGCAGTTCAAAGGGCGTCCGGTAATTCAGTTCGGATCGCGGCGATGGATTCGCGGCCTGGAGTCTTGCGAATATCGCCCGTCGCTTCGCGTCGTTCACCGCAGCTCCCGGTTCAAGGCGCGTCGGTCGGGCCATGCCGCGCGAGCGCCTTCTTTTCCGCGATTTCGTGCGCGCGCTCGCGCAGGCGCGCCTCAAACCTCGCGCCGTGGGCGGCGAAACGGGCGCGATTGAGCGTGGCATCGTTGCGCGCGGTGTCCGGTGCCGGACGCATCTCGATGCAGTCGACCGGACACGGCGCGATGCATAGCTCGCAGCCGGTGCAAAGCTCGGCGAGCACCGTGTGCACATGCCGCGCGGCGCCGATGATCGCGTCGACGGGGCAGGGTGGCAGGCATTTCGCACAGCCGATGCAACGTGGCTCGTCGATGAACGCAACTCTTGGCGGGCTCTCGGTGCCGCAGTCCGGATCCAGCGCCAGCGCTTCTTGCCCGAGAAGCCGGGCGAGAGCCGCGATCGTCTCGTGCCCCCCCGGCGGACAGCGGTTGATGCGTGCCAGGCCCGCCGCGATCGCCGCGGCGTACGGGGCGCAGCCCGTGTAGCCGCAGCGGGTGCACTGGGTTTGCGGCAGCAGTGCATCGATCGCGACGGCGAGTTCGTCCCCGGACCCGCCGCTCATGTCATTTGATGCGCATGCCCGGCGCGGCGCCTGCATCGGGAGACAGGAGGAACAGATCGCCGCCGCCGCCGCCGGCGGCGAGGAGCATGCCCTCGGACACGCCGAATCGCATCTTACGGGGTGCGAGATTCGCGACGACCACGGTCAGACGTCCGCTGAGCGTCGCCGGGTCGTACGCGCTGCGGATGCCGGCGAAGATCTGCCGTTCGCCGAGTTCGCCCAGATCGACGCGCAGCCTGAGGAGCTTGTCCGCTCCCTCGACGTACTCGGCGTGCACGATCAGCGCGACCCGCAGGTCCACCCGTGCGAATTCCTCGATCGAAAGCGGCGCGGCCGCCGGGGTGCCCGCTGCGGCGGGGGCGGCCTTTGCGGTTGCGATGGGCGCGGGTTCCGGCGCGGTGCCGACCAGGCGGGCGACCGCGGCTGGATCGAGCCGTGAGGCGAGCGCGGCATAGGCCTTAATCGGTTGACCGAGCAGCGGTGTCGATGCCGACTCCCAGTTCCAGGCCGTCTCGCCGAAGAATCGCTCCGCCTTCGCGGCCATCGCCGGAAGAACCGGTTTCAGGTAGATCATGAGCGTCCGGAACAGGTTCAATCCCTGGGTGCAGACGCCGCGCACTTCCTCACCCGTCCCCTCCTGCTTGGCGAGGGCCCAGGGCTTGCGCTGGTCGATGTATTGGTTGGCCCGATCCGCAAGGCCCATCACCTCACGCATCGCCGCCGCATAGTCGTGCCCCTCGTAGGCCGCCGCGATCGCATCGGCGGCCGCCGTGAACTGTGCGAACAAGCCGGGTTCCGGCAGTGCGCCGGCGAGCCGTCCATCTTCGGTCTTGGCGATGAAACCGGCGCAGCGGCTGGCGATGTTGACGAGCTTGCCGACGATATCTGAATTAAGGCGCGCAGCGAACTCGCCCAAATTCATGTCCAGATCGTCGATGCCGGGACCGAGTTTCGCCGCGAAGTAGTAACGCAGGTATTCGGCCGGGAAGGCGTCGAGATAGCTGCGCGCCGTGATGAATGTGCCGCGGGACTTCGACATTTTCTGACCGTTGATGGTCACGAAGCCGTGCGCATGCACCGACGTGGGGCGGCGCATTCCAGCCCCCTCGAGCACCGCGGGCCAGAAGAGCGCATGGAAATACAGGATGTCCTTGCCGATGAAGTGATGCATCTCGGCGCCGCAGTCCGGAGCAAGGAAATCCTCGAAGCGTATGCCGGTCCGGGCGCACAGCTGTGTCAAGCTGCCGAGATAGCCGATCGGCGCATCGAACCACACATAGAAGTATTTGCCGGGTGCGTCCGGAATTTCGAAACCGAAGTAGGGTGCATCGCGCGAGATGTCCCAGTCCTTGAGTCCTTGCGAGAACCACTCCTCCAGCTTGTGCGCGACGCTCGGTTGTACCGCGCCGCCGGCCATCCAGGTCTTCAGGCTCTCCTCGAAGGCGCTCAGCCTGAAGAAATAGTGCTCCGAGTCGCGCTCGACCGGCGCGGTGCCGCTGACCACCGAAATCGGATCTTTCAGGTCGGCCGGCGAGTACGTGGCGCCGCAGGCCTCGCAGCTGTCGCCGTACTGATCGGCCGTGCCGCAGTTCGGGCACGTGCCCTTCACGTAGCGGTCCGGCAGGAACATGTTGGCGCTTGCATCGTAAGCCTGGCGGATCACGCGCTTCTCGATGTATCCGCTCGAACGCAGCGCGAGATACATCTGCCGGCAGACGGACTCGTTTTCGCGCGAGTCGGTCGACCCGAAGTTATCGAGCGAGATCAGCATGTCGGCGAGGTCGCGAGCATGCTCGGCGTGGACTCCCGCGATCAGCGCCTCCGGCGTCACGCCCTCGGTCCGTGCCTTCAGCATGATCGGCGTGCCGTGGGTGTCGTCGGCGCATACGTAGTGGCATTCGTGGCCGCGCAGGCGTTGGAAGCGCGCCCAGATGTCGGTCTGCACCGCCTCGAGCACGTAGCCCAGGTGGATCGGACCGTTGGCGTATGGCAGGGCGCTGGTGACGAGAATGCGGCGTTTTGCGGTCATGGCCCGCAATTATGCCATGCGCGGCATCCCGCGGCGTTCCCGGCGACTCAGGAAGCTTCCCGGTACTGCTCGAAGCGGCTCTTGTTGATCGCCTTCTTGAAGGCGTCCCGGCCGGTGATCAGCCGTTGTTCGAGCAGTTGCTGGATGGCCGAGTCCATCGTACGCATGCCGAACGAGGCGCCGCTCTGCATCGCGTTCTCCAGTTGGTCCATCTTGCCCTGGCGGATGAGGTTCGCCACGGCCGGCGTGTTGACGAGAATCTCCAGAGCGGCGATGCGCCCCTGCTTGTCGGCGCGCGCAATCAACTGTTGCGACACGACTCCCCGCAGGCTGGTCGAGAGCATCGTGCGCACGTGTGGCTGTTTGTCGGCGGGAAAGACGTTGACCATGCGGTCGACCGTTGCCGCGGCGCCGTTGGTGTGCAGCGTGCCCATCACGAGGATGCCCATTTCCGCCGCGGTGACCGCGATGCCCATCGTCTCCAGGTCGCGCAACTCGCCGACGAGGATCACGTCCGGATCTTCGCGCAGGGCCGAGTGCAGCGCGGCCGCGAACGACGGGGCGTGCACGCCGATCTCGCGCTGGCTGATCAAGCAGTTCTTGCGCTGATGCACGAACTCGATCGGGTCCTCGATCGTCAGGATGTGACCCCTGGTGCGGGTATTCAAGTCATCGATCATCGAGGCGAGTGTCGTCGACTTCCCGGAACCGGTCTTGCCCGTCACCAGGATCAGCCCGTTGTTGGCCTGGCTGAGCGTGCGCACCGCCGGCGGCAGATCCAGTTCGTCCATCGTGCGCGCGGTCGACGGAATCGCGCGGAAAACCGCCCCCATGCCGTTGAGTTGACGCATGACGTTGACGCGAAAGCGCGCCACGCCCGGGATGCTGTACGCGAAGTCGGTGCCGTCCTTCGCTTCGAAACGCTGGGCGGCGATCTTCGGCATGATCTCGAACAAGGCGCCCTTGACGAACTCCGCATCGAGCGGCTGCGGGTCGAGCGATTGCAGTTCGCCATACAGGCGGATGCGGGCTGGGTCGCCGGCGATGAAATGCAGATCCGAGCCGCTCTTCTCCAGAACGCGGGTCAGGTAGCTGTCGATCGTGGCCACGTGAGTCTCAGCCGCCCGCCGCCGGCTCGGGCGCGCGAAGACCCACGGCATCGGTCGTGAAGCGCTGGAATTGGCGCTTGTCGAGTGCGTAGCCATAGGCGTCGTCGGGGTCGACTTCCTTGGCGTTGATGGCCGCGAGCAGCGCCTGGTCCATCAACTGCATGCCGTAGTCCTTGCCCATCTGCAGCTGGCTCGGGATCTGGTGGCTCTGCTCGGTCATGATCAGCTTGGCGATCGCCTTCGTGACCACCATGACCTCGCAAATCGCACGGCGGGCGCGCTGGTCCGGGCTCTTCACCAGCACCTGGGTGATCACCGCGATCAGGCTCTGCGAGAGGAAACTCTTCGTTTGTTCGCGCTCGTCGGTCGGCAGCGCGTCGATGACGCGGTCGATGGTCTTGGTCGCGCTGGTCGTATGCAGCGTGCCGAGGACGAGATGGCCCGTTTCCGCGGCGGTCATCGCCATCGAGATCGTTTCTGCGTCGCGCAGCTCGCCGACCAGGATCACGTCCGGATCCTCACGCATCGCCGCCCGCACGCCCTCGGCGAACGACGGCAGGTGCGTGCCGAGCTCTCGCTGGATGACCTGGCTGGTCTTGCTGCGATGGACGAACTCGACCGGATCCTCGAGGCTGATGATGTTCAGCGCGCGGGTCGAATTCAGGTGATCGATCATCGCCGCGAGCGTCGTCGATTTGCCCGTGCCGGTCGAGCCGGTCACGAGGATCATTCCCTGGTGGTGGTCGCACAGCTTGCGCACGATCGGCGGCAGGCCGAGCTGGTCGATGCTCGGCATGCTCGTCGGGATGGAGCGGAAGGCGGCGCCGATGCCGGTTTCCTTGCGGAACACGTTGACGCGGAACCGGCCCCCTTCCGCGGACACATACGAGAAGTCCAGGTCGTGGCCGCCCTGCAGTTGCGAGCGTTGCGTCTGCGTCAGAACCTCGGTGATGTAGGCCTCCAGTTCGGCCTCGCCCAGGTTGCGGAACTTGATCGGCATGAGGTCGCCGTGCATGCGCAGCATGGGCGGTACGCCGACCGCCAAATGCAGGTCGGAGCAACCCTGCGCCAGGCCGAGCTTCAAGAACGCGTCGATTCTCGCCATAGACCCCGTAGGCTACAGACAACGGCGCGGTTTTTCGAGTCTCATGCCGTGATCCACCGCCAAAACGTGAGCCCGGTCATGCCACAACGGTCCCGGCGGCCGCTCAGAGCGAGTGTTCCAGCGCGGCGCGCAGTTCGTCCATCGTCTGTACCCGCTTGTTCTTGTCGAGGGCCATGCATTTGAGGACCAGTTCGTTCAATTCGCGCGGCAGCTCCTTGTTCAGCTCGATCGGCGGTCGCGCCTTGCCCTGGACGTGCTGGTACATCACGGACATGTGGTCGCCGCGGCTGTAGGGCGGCACTCCCGTGAGCATCTCGTAGAGGATGACGCCGAGACTGTAGATGTCGGCGCGGACGTCGACCTTCTTGCCGAGAATCTGCTCCGGCGCCATGTACTTCGGCGAGCCGATCACGTATCCGGTCTTCGTCAGCTGCGTGTCGCCCTGGCTCTGCGCGGCGGCGACGCCGAAGTCGACGATCTTCAGGAGGCCCTCGGCGTCGATCAGCAGGTTGGCCGGCTTCAAGTCCCGATGGACGATGCCGACCTGGTGGGCGACGGCCATGCCGGTGGCGATGTCGATGCCGAATTGGACCGCGCGCTTCAGCGGCATCGGCTTTTCGTTGACGATTTCCGCGCCGAGCGTGTGCGATGGGAAGTACTCCATCGAGATCGCGTAGTTGCCGCGGATGTAAAGGAAGTCATAGATGCGGATGACGTTTTTGTGCGTGATCTTGCGGCTGTAGCGCAGTTCATGCACGAAGCGTTTCATCATTTCCTCGTCCGTGGAGACGTTCGGGTTGAGGAACTTGAGGATCAGCCGTTCCTCGACGACCGTGTCCTCCATCAACAGCACGGTGCCGAATGCGCCCTTGCCGATCTTCTCGATGTACTTGTAGCGGCCCTCGACGATGTCCCCGGGAGTCAGGGTTGCGATGTCGAGGCGCGAGGATTGCATCTCCTGTTCCCTGACGATGCTCGAGATCTCCTGGTTCTCGATGAGCAGAGTGCGGGTCTGCTCCTGCATTTTCGCGGCCCGCTGGTTGGCGGCGATCTGTTGGGTCGAGAAGCGATTGTCGAGCTCTTGTAGCGCCCGTTCCGCCGCGCCGGTTATGGTCGCTTCGCCGGAGTTGGCGGCCGCGTGCAGGCGCACACGGATCGTGTTGGCTCGCCGCTCGTCGGCGAGTTTGGCGAGGGCCGCGATCGCCTCGATCTTGATCTGCGGCTCGCTCCGCTGCAGCATCGGCAGCAGCTGCTCGATATTCTTCTGGTCGCCGACCTTGCCGAGCGCGCGTATCACGGTCGGCAGGCTCTTGGGCTCGCCCTTGCCGAGCATCTCGAGGAGCCGTGGCACGGCCTTGGTGCTGCCGATTTCGGCGAGCGCGTCGATCGCGCGTTCGCTGACCCACCAATCCCGGTCCCGCGTCGCCTCGATCAGCTGTGCGACCGCGCGTTCGTCCTTGGTCTGGTTGAGGATCTCGATCGCCGCGCGACGGATGTCCTGGTTGTCGTCCTTCACCAGTTCCAGCACGGCCTCCACGACGCGCGGGCCGCCGATCTTGCCGAGCGCGTCCGCGGCGCGTGTGCGCACCCACCAGTCGCTGTCGGCGATCACTTCGAGAAGGTGCTTCACGGACTTCGAGGTGCCGATCTCGTTCAGCACTTCGACCGCGGCGCGACGCGCGTACTCGTTCTCATCTTTGAGCACGTCGATGAGGTATTTGATCGTCTCCGGATGGTTGGCACGAACCACCAGGTCGACCGCCTTGTTCTGAACGTCGATCTCCGGGTCGCGCAGCATGCCGCAGACCGTGGCAACATCGAGCGGCCCGTCCATCCGCGACAGCGCCGTCAATGCCGCCGTGCGCACGAACTTGCTCGGGTCCTTCAGCTGATGTTGCAGCGCCAGCTGCACCTTCGGGACGTTGAAATTGGCGAGCACGTTGATGATGTGCACCCGCACCCCCGGGTCCTTGCCCTCGACCCGTGCGAGCAACTCATCGATCGAACCGGCGTCGGCAACCTCGCCGATGATCTTGAACACGCCGCCGCGGTCGCTCGATTCGAGCGCGTAGGCGGCGTTCAACAGGTCGCGGACCGAGAACCGGGCCTTCTGGGCCGCGATCACGTCGAGGATCGCCTGTTTCGGCATGTTCGGCTTCGAAAGCGCGTCGAGCAGCACGTTCGGCGGGTACCCGCGGCTCGAGGACAGCGCCCAGCCGATGCCGGCAACGGCACGGTTGTTCGCCTCCGTCATCGCCTTCAGCACGAGCGGTGCGGTCTTCGCGTCGAGCAACTGCGAGAGCGCATCGACGTACGCCAGCGTTTCTTGTTTGTCCGCGTTGCCCAAGGCCTCGATGAGCGGCGCGATTGCGTTGCTGCCGAGCGAGACGAGTTTGGCGAGCGCCTTCTGCGCCACGGGGCCGGAGGGGTTGCCACTCGACCTGACGTCGGCGATCAGCCGGTCGGCGCGATAATTGGCGAATAAACTCATGCGTGGATTCGTGCCTGCAATGAAATATTATGCCATATCTGCGGCATCCAGCCGCTTCCTGAGATAGAATCGCGGGCCATCATGAATGCAGCCTCCGCCGCACAAGACGCCGTTCAAAAGCGGCTCGCAAGCTATCTGGACCCCTACTTGGGGCGTACGCTCGAGGAGGCCAAGGCGATCGTTTCGGTGTCGGTCGACGGTGCGCTGATTCGGGTCGAACTGCGTTTGGGCTTTCCTTGCGCCGATTACGCCGCTGAATTGACGCCTGCACTCCTTGACCACCTCGCGCCGGTGCTCGGCGGCGCGGGTCTCGAATTGACGCTGCGCGCCGACATCACGGCGCACGCGGTCCAGAAAACCTTGAAGCCGCTGCAAGGCGTCAAGAATATCGTGGCGGTGGCTTCTGGCAAGGGGGGGGTGGGCAAATCGACCACCGCCGCCAATTTGGCGCTCGCGTGGGCGGCCCAGGGAGCGAAAGTCGGTCTCCTGGACGCCGACATCTATGGACCGAGCCAACCCCAGATGATGGGCCTCGCCGGCCAGAGGCCGACCAGTCCGGACGGTAAACGCCTGATACCGCTCGTCTCGCACGGCGTGGCGGTCATGTCGATCGGCTTCATGATCGACGTGGAGCAGCCGATGGCCTGGAGAGGGCCGATGGCGACACAGGCATTGACGCAACTGTTGGGGGATACCGACTGGGGTGACCTGGACTACCTGGTCATCGACATGCCCCCGGGCACCGGCGACATCCAATTGACCTTGAGCCAGCAGGTGCCGCTCAGCGGCGCGATCGTCGTCACGACACCCCAGGATATTGCCCTGCTCGATGCACGCAAGGGGCTGAAGCTGTTCGAGAAAGTGGCGGTTCCGGTGCTCGGCGTCGTCGAGAACATGAGCGTGCACGTTTGCTCATCCTGCGGGCACGTCGAACACCTGTTCGGCAGCGGCGGCGGCGCGCGTATGGCGGCGGACTACGCCGTGGCGCTGCTCGGCGAACTGCCACTGGA
>VFSW01008922.1_pt1 | contig 14349 bp, 10 predicted proteins | sample 5358111 | NCBI WGS metagenome assembly VFSW01 (sample SAMN11554181, study PRJNA540505) | mine drainage metagenome | isolation source: sediment from site ElyBrook_90M | place: USA: Ely Copper Mine, Vershire, VT | collected 2017
TATTGCTCGTGCATGCGTCGTCGTCTCGACGTTAAGGCAATCCGAATCGGTAGACAGCCGCCCCGCATCGATTCCACGCGATGCGCGCGCGGAATCCCAATCAATTCGACTCCGCGGCCCTCATTGGGAGTTTAACTCCCAATTGTGGTCGTTCTCGTGAAACTCTAGGATTTACGCGGTCTTACGCAGAACATTGTGGCGTTGTTCGCGATTGATTGCCGCCGAACAGCCCCTCTAACGGGCAGTCATAGGCCAGGGAGATCTGCACAACATGCATGAGGACGACCGGCAACTCGTGCGCAAGCTGATATCGGGCGATCATGCCGCTTTCCGCGGTTTTTTCGACGATTATTTTCCTCGTCTGTTTCGCTTCATCGTGCGGCGCGTGAATGGCGACGAAGACAGCGCGCGCGACATCGTGCAATCGGCACTCATTCGTGGCGTGCGCAAACTCGACACCTACCGCGGCGAGGCGAGCTTGTTCACTTGGCTGTGCCAGATCACCAGACGTGAGCTCGCCGACCATGTTGCCAAAAGCATTCGTCAGGAAACCTACATGCGGCGATTGGTGGAACTGGAGGACGACCCGCAGACGCGCGCGACCCTCGAATCGATCCCGGCGCCGGGCGATGCGGAGCCGGAGGCCGTATGCCAGCGCGAGGATCTGGCGGCGCTCGTGCACACGGCGCTCGACTATCTTCCGAGCCAGTATGCCCGGGTGTTGGAATTGAAGTATCTGGATGACTTGTCGGTCGAGGCGATCGCCGAACGTCTCGGCGTGACCGCCATTGCGGTTCAGTCGCTGCTCGCGCGCGCTCGCGGTGCGTTTCGCGATATTGGTAAGACCCTGTTGCCGAGTCTTGGAGGCATTACGTGAAGGAATCGGAATCGGAACTGAAATCGGATGCGTCATTCCCGGATGACGTCGCGCGGTTAATTGCGCAGGCCGGGCGGCGGCCTATGCCGCGTGCCGAGACGCACGCGGCGGTGCAGGCCGCAGTGGAGCGGGAATGGGCTGCGCAAATTTCGCGCAGGCGCCATCGACGCACAACGGCGTTTCGCGTTGCCGCCGCGCTCGGCGCGCTCGCGATCGGTTTGTCTTGGCATGAGATTCACAGGGAAGCGCCGAGCAATCCGGCCGCGGTAGGCACATTCGTCGCCGCACGCGGCGCGGTACATTTTGCGCCGATCCTCGGACGCGGCTTGATCGTCGCAGGAAACCGCTTGAACGCCGGTACGCAAATCGAGACCGGCCCGACGGGATTTGCGCTGCTGACCGTGGCGACGGTCGCGCTGCGCGTCGGTCCCGGGTCCGTTTTGACGTTGCAGCGCCCTGGTCACGTGGCGCTCGAGCGCGGCCGCATCTACGCCGACAGCGGCGCTCCGAGCGCCCCGGCGCACAGCTTGGTCGTCGACACCGCGTTCGGGCGCGTGACGCATTTGGGCACTCAGTTCCAGGTGCGCGTCGATTCCGCGGCGATGTCGGTCAGCGTACGCGACGGCAAAGTTCTCGTCAGCGAGGCTCGCGGCCAGATGCAGACGATCACCCGTGGGCAAGGCGTCGAAGTCTTCCGCGGCGGCGCCGTCACCCGCGTCGCCGTCGAACCGTATGGCTCTCAGTGGAATTGGGTGAGCGATTTTGCACCCAACTTCTCGATCGATGGCCGTCCCCTGTCGGCCTTTCTCGTGTGGTACGCGCGCGAAACCGGTATCACCCTCGTGTTGCATAGTCCGGTCACGCAGGCCGACCTCGATCGCACCACGCTGTCCGGCAGTATTTCCGGATTGTCGCCGGCACAGTCGCTAGCCGCGGTCATGGCGACGACGCGCTTCGAATATGATATGAATGTGCCGGGTGAGCTTCGCATCGAAAGCCGCGGCACGGCAGGCGAGGGGAAATAGCCGTCTCGGGGGACAATGTAATCCCGCGCGGATTCTCGCCGCTCTGCTGTGGTTGTCGATTACGCCGGGGGTTGCCAGGGCGCAAGCGGCGGAGCCGCTGCTCAAGGATGCGCTGGCGGCGATCGAACGCAGCGGCGTGCGGCTGATCTACAGCTCGCAGCTCGTTCCGCCCGGCTTGCGCACTCGAAATCCAGCCCACGGCGCGACTATCGCGGAGCAACTGGAGTCGCTGCTCGCACCGCTGCACCTCGAGGCGCGACACTTGTCCGGCGGCGGCTACGTGATCGTAAGTGCGCCCGGGCGTCCGTCGAGCGAGCGGCCCACGCTCGGGAATGCACACCTCGACCAAATCGTCGTGCAGGCGAGCCGCTATCGATCGAGCATCGGCGGGAGCATGTCGCTCACCCGCGAAGCGCTGCAAAACTCGCCGGAGACCCATAACGACGCGGTGCGCGCGCTGCAAGTCATCCCCGGCACGGCGGTTGCCGGGTATACCGCGCGCACCCACGTGCGCGGAAGCCGCGACGACGAGATTCTGTTCCGCTACGACGGCGTCACGCTCAATCAACCCTATCACCTGAAGGAGCTGCAGAGTCTTTTCAGCCCGGTCGACCCCACTGCGGTTGAGTCAGTCACCTCGTGGACGGGCATCGCGCCGATAGAATTCGGCGATCAGATCGGCGGCGTGGTCGACATCAAGCCAAGGCGGATCACGCGCCCGACCGCCGACATTCAAGCATCAGAGCAAGGCCTCAGCGCGATGACCGGCACGGCGTTCGCCGGCGGGCGCGGTTCCGTGTTCGCCGACGTGCGCCTGCAAAACGAATATTCCCCGGTCGCCTGGATCGACACCCACGTGGGCGCGCCAACGCTCAACGACCTGATCGTGCATGCGACCTGGGAATTCGACCCGCGCACACAGCTCACCACTGGCATGCTGGCGATCGACGACCGGCGCAAATATTTTTCAGCGGAGAACGCGCAGAACAAGGCCGTGAACGGCGGCGAGACCTATGCATGGCTGCGGCTTCACCATGAATTTTCCGCCGACGTCGGCAGCGAAACGATCGTTTCCAGCGAGGACTCGCACGAAAACGTCGCGGGCGGGGTCGACCAGCCGAATATCGCCGTCGGCACGCTCAACGAGCATAGTTGGCATTCAGTGTTTACCGCACGCGAGGAGGTCAAAGGCGCACCGACGCCCCTGTGGTCCTGGCATGTCGGCGCCGAGGCGGAGGCCATCGATCTGGTCGACCTCTCGTCGGGCACGGCCCAGTTTTCGGCGCCATTCGTGCCGGCGTTGCGCCCGAGCGCGGTGGTCGTGTACGACGAAAACGTCAGGGCGCGCGCCATGACGTACGCGCTCTATGCGGGCGTGCGCCGGCAACTGGCCGCCCGCACGATCATCGATATTGGCCTGCGACGCGATCAGCGCAAATTCCGCTACGCGCCCGCCGACCGACAATGGAGTTTCCGCGCCAACGTGCGCCAAGAACTCTCGGCGGCGACGACTCTGCGTCTCGGCTGGGGCCAGGAATCGCAGGCCGACATCTTTGATCCGCACGTGGCTGCCGGCGTCGTCGATCCACGCTCGGTGCGGCGCGTGAACCAAACCAATGTCAGCGTCGAACACTATTTTCGGGACAGATCGGCGTTCCGTGCCGAGGCATACTATAAACGCGAGAGCACACCCTACGCGGATTCCTCGTACATATTCTCACCGTTCGCTCTCTTGCCGGAGTTGGCGGTCGACAAGGTGCGTGTGCAATCGCAGCGTTCACGCATGTACGGAATCGAACTCAGCGTGACCAGCGATCGAGCGCGACCGCTGAGCGGCTCGTTCTCGTACGTGTGGTCGCGCGCAGAGGACGAAGTCGCCGGGAGTTGGATTGCGCGAACATGGGACCAGCCGCACGCGGTCAAGATCAACGGACTGTGGCACGGCGGCCCGTGGAGCGTTGCCGGTTCCCTGTCCTGGCACAGTGGCTGGCCGTACACGCGCTTGTTGGCTTCCACGGGGACCTGGGTCGATCCGAGCACGGTGACCCTATCTCTGGCACCGCTCAACAGCGCCCGGCTCTCCAATTTCTTCTCGCTCGACCTGCGCCTCGCCTGGCAACACCGCTTGGGTGTCGGCCAGTTTCAAGCGTTCCTGAACGTCTACGATATGACCGATACCCATAATGCGTGCTGCCGTAGCTATGCGGTGTTGAACTATCCGAATGGATATCACCGGCTGGTCGAAAGCCGATCGCCATGGCTGTCGCTTACGCCGGTGGTCGGCTTTCGTTGGCATTTCTAGCTCAGGCGGCGCGCATTTGTGTCATTTGTGTGACGCCCAACTTGCGCGAATGCACACTGGTGGCGGACAGCGCCGCCCTCGACTTCCGGACGGTTGATTTCCTTGCGTCGAGCCGTCCCACGATCGACAAAAACCACAAGTGGACGCCCGCTCATGCAAACCCCAGCCGCGCCTCGATACGCACGATCGCTCGAAATCGGAATTTAGGTCTTGCCTGCCGCTCAACAGGGTTCATCCCTGCGCGCTCTGCATCGGACCTATCGCCGGCTACGCCTGATCATCGATCATCTGCCTCAGGGCGTGATCGTCGCCGACGTCGACGGCACCGTGCTGCTCGCGAACGCGGCAGGCGCGCGATTGCTCGCGGCGTCGGTGGCGGAGGCGGAAGGGCGCCGGTTCGCCGTGCTGGAGCAACAGCGTTCGCGGGCTAGCGCCGAACGCGCAGATTCGGCGCCGCGCACGCTGACCGCGCCGAGCGGGGCGCTGCACAAAGTTCGCATAACCACGCTGAACTCGGACATAGACGACGATGCGGCCTGCGTCATGTGGATGACCGTGGACGAGGAGGGCGCTCGCAGCGGCGGCGCGCGGCTCGACGATCAGGTCCTGCGCGATATCGTCGATCGGATGCCGAACATCGTCTACGGCAAGGACGTCACCGGGCACTTCATTTACGCCAATCGCGCGACCGCACGCGCGTTCGGCACCACGGTCGACGATCTGATCGGCCGACACGAGTCCGAGTTGTCGCCGGTTCTCGCCGATACCGGCCGATATCGCGCGCTCCAACCACTACCGGTCGATGCGGACGGCTCGCGCGTATTGCCCGAGCACGCGGTCACCGATGCAACCGGCGCCCATCGCATATTGCAAACCGTTTCAGTGCCGGTCAAGGAACGCGGCGTATTCGGCATCTGCGTGGACGTGACGGAGCAGCGGCGCATGGAGGGAAGCCTGCGCATCGCGACGGAGGTATTCGACCGCTGCCGTGAATCGATCATGGTCACGGACCCCGTACGCTGCGTGATATTCGTCAATCCCGCGTTCACGACGATGACGGGCTTTAGCGCCGATGAGATCGTCGGCCGATCCGCCGACTCGCTGCGATCGGGCCATTACGATGCGGCATTCTACGCAGGCGTCTGGTCCGAGGTCGACTCGGTCGGCTACTGGCAGGGGTGTCTGTCGAGCCGCCGCAAATCGGGCGACCTCTTCGACCAATGGCTTTCGATCACCGCCGTGCGCAACGCGGCCGGTTCGATCGAGCGCTATATCAGCATCGCCGCGGACGTCACGAGCTACAAGCACGCGCAGGCGCGCGTGAGCTACCTCGCGCACTACGACACGGTGACCGGGCTGCCGAACAGGGCGCTGCTGCACCAACGCCTGAGCACGATGATCGAGGAGACGGCGGCCGCGGACGGCACGTTCGGCGTGCTGTATCTCGATCTCGACCGCTTCAAGCAGATCAACGATTCGTTCGGCCACCACGTCGGCGATCAAATGCTGTGCGAGGTGGCGACGCGACTGCAGGGCGTCGTGTCACCGGACTGCACCGTGGCGCGCTACGGCGGCGACGAGTTCGTGGTTCTGCTCGCGAAGGCGGACGAGGAAGGCGCGGCGGTGACTGCCGCGGCCATTCGCGCGCGCGTGGCCGCGGAATTGATCGTGAGCGGGGTCCAACTGCGCACGACCGCCAGCGTCGGGGTAAGCCTTTATCCGAATCACGGTGCGACCGCGGTCGATCTGCTGAAGAACGCGGATCTCGCCCTCCACCACGCGAAGCTGCGCGGGCGAAATCACCTGCAGTTCTTCACGCCGTCGATGACGCATGCGGCGAGGGAGCGGTTGCGGATCGAGGCGGGGCTGAGGCGCGCGCTCGAACACCAAGCATTTTGCCTGCATTACCAGCCTCAAATCGACCTCGTAAACGGCCGCCTGATTGGCGCCGAGGCGCTGATACGCTGGCTGGATCCGGATCGCGGTCTTGTCGGCCCGGGCGACTTCATCACGGTCGCGGAGGATTCCGGGTTGATCGTGCCGATCGGCGAATGGGTCATCGCCGAGGTATGCCGTCAACAACGCGCCTGGAATGGGGACGGACGCGCGACCGTGCCGATCGCCGTCAATGTGTCGGCGCTTCAGTTTCAAACCGCCGGATTCGTCGCGCGCACCGTGGAAGCGCTTGCGCAGCACGGAGTGCCTGGCTCCGCGCTGTGTCTCGAGATCACGGAATCCGTTCTATTGCGCAATCCCGACGTCGTCGGCCAGTCGATGCGCCAACTGGCGGACGCCGGCATCCGCCTGGCGCTCGATGACTTCGGCACGGGATTCTCCAGCCTCAATTACCTCAAGCAATTGCCGTTGCATCGACTGAAGATCGACGCATCCTTCGTCAAGGGATTGCCCGACAACGAGCATGACGTCGCCATCGTCCGCGCGGTACTGAGCTTGGCGCATCACCTCGGCATCGAAGTGGTGGCCGAGGGGGTTGAGGTGGTCGAGCAGGCCCGGTTCCTGACCGACAGCGGCTGCCGCTTCGCGCAGGGCTTCCTGTGGGGCGAGGCGGTGCCCGCCGCCGATTTCCAAGACGCGTTGCGCACCGGGTCATGCGGCCAAGGGGTGTCGAATGTCGTCAAGACACGCCTACCAGGTCCTGTGATCACCGCCAGATGAACAAGAAAAGAGCAATCGCCGATTGATATTCGGTCGTCGACCCCTCCAATGAGGGTGCAAGAAGCCGGACTTTCCAGACGATCAATTCACCAACAGGCGGGCGAAGCATGGACCAAGTCGTGAGGAACTCACTTCAGCCGGAGCGCAGTTTCTGCGCGCGGCAGATTCACGCCGGCATTGCGGGGTCCTCGGACTCCATCAAGGTGTGCCTGTATTCCCACGATACGTTCGGCCTTGGCCATCTGCGGCGGAACCTGGCGATAGCCGACCAGCTATTGCGCGCCGATGGCCGCTTTTCCGTCTGGCTGCTGACCGGGTCGCCGGTGATCCGGCAATGGAACCTGCCGTTGGGCCTGCGGGTTCAGCCGCTGCCGCCCGTCGTCAAGACCGGAGCGGAGCGCTACGCGTCGCGCTTCCCGGGCCAGGTCTTCGGGCTCACGAAGGGCTATCGCGAGGCGCTGATCATGCGCCTCGTCGAGTCAGAAAGACCCGACGTGTTTCTCGTCGATCATGCGCCCGCGGGAATGAACGGCGAGCTCCTTTCGACGCTCGCCCTGATCAAGAACGAACTGCCGCACACGCGCACCGTACTCGGACTGCGCGACATCCTCGATGAACCGGCGATTGTCCGCCAGATCTGGCGTGACCAGGATATTCATGCGCTGATCGAACACGCCTACGACGACGTCCTGGTATACGGCAGTGAACGCCTATTCGACGTGGTCGACGGCTATCAACTCTCCGCGACCGTCGCAAGCCGGGTGAAATATTGCGGCTACGTGGTCGGCCGCAGCCGGGCGGAACACGTGGCCGGCCAAGCGCCGGAATCCTCGTGTTGGGATCGAAAGCGCGCCGCCGGTCGTCCGGTCGTGCTGGTCACGGCAGGCGGCGGCGGCGACGGTTATTCCCTCATGTCGGCCTACTTGAAGGCGCTGCAACGACTGACGGACGGCGCCTTTTATTCCGTGATCGTCACGGGTCCGCTGATGCCGCCCGAACTATGTGCGGCATTGCGCGCGACGATCGGTGATCGGCCCGACGTGGAATTCGTGACTTATACGACGGACTTGGTTCCGAGCATACGCGCCGCCGAAGTGATCGTTGGCATGGCCGGGTACAACACCAGCGCCGAATTGCTCGCTGCGCGGAAAAAGGCCGTACTCGTGCCGCGTAAGGGTCCGCGCGAGGAACAGCGTCTGCGGGCGAGCATGCTCGCGAGACTGGGCCTGGTCGCGTATGCCGAGCCCGGCCCGAATCTCCACGAAGATCTGGCGGCGCTCGTCCCGAAGCTGCTGTCCGCCCCGGCCCGGGATGCCCACACGTGGTCGTCCTTCGACTTGCGCGGGGCGGAGCGCGTCGCTGCGCATTTCGCGGCGGTAGCGAGCGGCGCGGCCAAGCGGATGCAGGGTGCCGCATGACGACGCAGGCGCGCGCCCCGGTCGCCTACATACTCAAGCGATATCCACGGCTGACGGAAACGTTCATTTTGAACGAAATCCGTGCGATGGAGCGCCTCGGCGAGAAATTGCACATCTTCTCGCTGTTGCCGCCGGAGCCGCCGCCGCACCATCCGACGGTGGGCGAGGTGCTCGCACCGGTGCATGCGCCGGCGACCGGACTCGCCGCGAAGACGGCGGCGGTGCTGCGTGCGCACGGCGCCGTACTCTCAAGGAATCCGCTTCGGTACGCGCGCGCCCTCGGTGCGGCGACGCGGTGGTGCTTGACTTCGAGAAAACCCATTTCGCTGTGGCGGCAATTCGCGCGCGCCGGAATCGTCGCCGATGCGTGCCGCGGAAGCGGGATACGCCACATTCACGCACATTTCGCCAACGCGCCGACGACGGTTGCGCACCTCGCGAGCCTGATGTCCGGCATACCGTTCAGCTTCACCGCTCACGCCAAGGATATCTACCTGACGCGGCCGGAAGTGATCCGGCGACATCTGGCGGCGGCGCGGTTCACCGCCACCTGTACTGGTTACAACGCCGCGCATCTGCGCCAGATCGCACCATCCATCGATCCGCGCAAGATTCGCTTGATCTACCACGGCATAGACCTCGAATCCTTCAACGCGGCCGCCGACGCGATACCGCAGACGCACGCGCGCGAACGGCCGTTGATATTGTCGGTCGGACGCCTCGTGCCGAAGAAGGGCCACGAGGACCTCATCGCTGCATGTGCGCGCCTGCGGGACGAAGAGATAGAATTTCGGTGCGTGATCGTCGGCTCCGGTCCTCTGCACGAGGCGCTTGCCGCGGCGATACATCGGCACGGCCTCGAGGGCGTCGTGTCATTGCACGGAGCCATGACCCACAGAGACTTGATCGGCTTGTATCGGCAAGCGAGCCTGTTCGTGCTCGCGCCGAGAATCGCCGATGACGGCGATCGGGACGGGATCCCGAACGTGATCGCCGAAGCGATGGCCGTCGGTGTACCCGTGGTTGCGACCGACATCTCGGGAATACCGGAACTCGTGCGCCACGAAGTTACGGGCCTGCTCGCGCCATCGCGGAATCCCGCGGCGATCGCGTCTGCGATGACGCGTCTGCTGGTCGATCGTACGCTGGCGCGCGCGCTCGCCGCAAGTGCGCGGGCGTTGCTCTGGCGCGACTTCAATTTGTGGGACACGACGCGGGACCTGCGTCATTTGATGTCCGCGATGACTGAGAAATCCTGCGGCGCTCCGCTGGACGCGTGCGACTGTGCCGGCGAGCCGGCCGCGATGCCCGTCCCGCTGGACGAGGTGCCGCCGTGCGCGGAAGGCTCAAAGTGAAAATTCTCTATTTGAATTTCGATCGCGGAATCCCCGTTCTCGGAGACAAAGGCGCTTCGGTGCACGTGCGGGAATTCATCAACGCGGCCGCCGCACTCGGCCACGATGTAATCCTCGCCTGCGCGACGAGCGGCGTTGGCAACGCACCGCCGCCGGCTAGAATCATCGAACTGCCGGCGGGCGAGACGTGCGAAACCGCCGAACTGGAGCGCGAGCTGCAGAAACTCGCGCCGTCGAGCGCGCAAGAGAAGACGCTGCGACGCGAACTCGAGCGCCTGTCGTACGATCGGAGGGTGGCCACGCGGCTCATGCAGAGGCTCGAGGCGATCAATTTTCATCCGGATCTCATCTACGAGCGCCACGCATTATTTCACTGCGCCGGCGTTGCGATCGCCGCGCAACTCGGATGCCCCCGCATTCTCGAGGTCAACGCGCCACTGGTGGACGAGCAGAAGCAATTCCGCGGATTGTGCCTCGAACACACCGCTCGCGCCGTCGAAGCGTCGTCGTTCGGCGGCGCCGACCGGATCGTGACCGTATCCGACGAGGTTCGTGCGCACGTGCGCGCAACGGGGGTCGCGGACGAGAAGATTCACGTGATCCGAAACGGTGTAGACGTGCGCCGCTTCTCCGTCGCCGGCCGCAGCGAGACCCTTCGCAGAGAACTCGGCTTCGATCGCGACGCCTGCGTGATCGGCTTCGTCGGCAGCTTCAAACCGTGGCACGGAACGGCTTTTCTTTTCGACGTGTTCCGCGAGGTGGCCGCGCATCGGCCGGCCGCGAGGCTCCTCGCGGTCGGCGACGGCCCCGAATTGGGAGATTTGCGGGCGCGGGCCGAGCGATCCGAATGTGGCGACCGCGTCACGCTGGTCGGGCGTGTGCCGCATGCGCAGATCCCCGCCTGGGTCGGTGCGACGGACATCATGGTCGCGCCGTACCTGGCGATGCAGAAGTTCTACTTCTCCCCGCTCAAAGTGATCGAGGCGCTGGCGAGCGGCAAGCCGGTCATTGCGCCGCGCCTCGGGCAACTGGCCGATCTAATCGATCATGGCCGCACCGGTTTGCTGTACTCGCCCGACGACGCGGCCGGTTGCCGCGACGCGATCCTCGACCTGCTCGACGATCCGGCACGGCGCCGCGCAATGGGCCGCGCGGCCAAAAGGGGCGCGACCGACCACGACTGGGAGCGCGTCGTGGGACGGGTACTCGAAATCGCGGCATGAGGACATCGACGAGCAGCACCAAGCGATGGCTGCTGTCGCATCTGCGCGATGAATGGCGCGCGATCAGCGCGGGCGCGGCGGTCATGGCGGCCCGCGCGGGCGTGCTCTTGCTCCTTCCCTGGCCGTTGAAATTCATCGTCGACAGCGTCATCTACCGAAGGCCGCTCGGACCATGGTTGTTGGCGGTGCTGCCGGATCCGGCGACCCATCGTCTGGCGCTGCTCGATCTATTGGGCGCGGCGATGCTGCTTCTCGGGGCCACGGACGCGCTTCTCGTGTATGTCGGGAATCGTCTGTTTCTCGGCGCCGGACAGCGTGCGGCGTTCGCGGTGCGCCGGGACTTCTTCTCGCATTTGCAGAGGCTGCCGCTGGATTTCCATCGCCGCCACATGAGCGGCGAAATCGTCTCGCGACTGAGCGACGATATCAAGGCGCTGCAGGAATTTCTCGTTGCCGTCGGCATCGACCTGCTGCCGCACCTGCTGACGATCGGCGGAGTCGTGGTCGTCATGATCTTCATGAACTGGCGCTATGGTCTCGTGACGCTCGCCGTCGCGCCGCTGCTGTACGCGACCGCCCGCTATTACGCAGACAAGATTCGCGTTGCGGTGCGCAGCGTGCGCGAGAGCGAGGGATCCCAGTGGGGCTGCACGCAGGAGATATTGGGCATGGTTCAGCTCGTTCACGCGTTCGCGCGCGAGGAGCATGAGGACCGGCGCTTCGAAGATCGTGCGCGCGCTTCGCTCGTGGCGGGACTGCGCGCAAGCCGCATTCAGTCCCAGTTCGGTCCGGCGATGAATCTGATCATTGCGGCCGCGACCGGCGGCATCTCCTGGTATGGCGCGGTGCTCGTGATCCACGGGACGCTGACGGCCGGCGACTTACTGGTATTTCTCGCGTACTTGCGGGCGATCGCGACGCCGGCGCGCCAGTTGGCCAAAGCCGGACGCGTATTCGGCCGCGCAGCGGTTGCGCTGGAGCGCGTCGCCGACTACCGATCGGAGCGCTCGTCGATCGCCGACACGCCGCACGCGCTGACGCCCCCCGTCTGCGAAGGACGCGTGCAGTTGCGCGACGTGTCGTTCGGATACCGTCCGGAGGAGCCGATTCTGCGCGATATCTCATTCGATCTGGAGCCGGGCAGGACGGTAGCCCTGGTCGGGGCGACTGGCGCCGGCAAGAGCACGGTAGCGAGTCTGATCACCCGCTTCTTCGATCCGACGCTCGGCCGGATCTTGCTCGACGGCCGTGATCTGCGGGATCTCGGCCTCGCGTATCTGCGCTCGAGGATTGCGTTGGTGCCGCAAGAGCCGATGCTGTTTCAGGCGCCGCTCTGGATGAACATTGCCTACGGTCGCGACGGCGCGACGCGGAAGGAAGCCGTCGCGGCGGCGGTCGCCGCCGGCGTCCACGACGTGATCGGGCGTCTTGCGGGCGGCTACGACGCGATCGTCGGAGAGCGCGGCTTGACGCTGTCGGGCGGCCAGCGGCAGTGTGTGGCGATCGCGCGCGCCATGTTGAGCGGCGCCCCCGTGGTCATATTCGATGAGCCGAGCAGCAGTCTGGATGCAATCACGGAACAGCGCCTGATGCGGGCGTTGCGGTTGCTGGCCAAGGGCCGGGCCGCGCTCATGATCGCGCATCGTCTCGCGACGGTCATGCATGCCGACACGATCCTGGTGCTCGATCACGGGCGCATCGCGCAGCGCGGCAGTCACGCCCAGCTATTGGCGCAAGGCGGCGTCTACGCCGGCTTGTGGCGGGCGTCCGGGTCCGCCGCGGCTATCGACCCGCTGCGCAAGGCGGCATCGTGACCTCGCTCGCCACGCCGTCGGCGCGCGCACTGGTGTTCTCATGCGCGGGCGTGCTCGCGCTCGCTTGCCTGCCGACGCCGGCGCCTGCCGATCCCTGGGTACCCGCGGCGGGCGACGGCTCTTTCGAGCCCATGGTTCGGCAGTACGACGCCACCAGCGCGTTTCCGGCAGCGCAATTCAGCTCCAGTACCTCCGCGTCCAGCGAGGAGCGCGACACGATGTATCGCGTCACCGGCGTGCACGGATTAGGCCACCGCCTGTCGATCGAATACGACTTGCGAGTCGGTCATCTGCAGAAGATACGATTCAAACACAATCGGCGGCTGATGAATTCCTCGTCGGGCGAGGAGGACCAGGAAGTCGGCTTGAATTATGGATTGCGCCAGCTGCGCGCCTTCGCCGACTCCGTCGCTGTCAATTTCGTCGCGTCCACCGGTTCCACGCGCACGGTTCCGCCGCTCGGCACCGGCCAGGCAGCCGTCGAACCGGATTACCAATTGGGCTTCAGATGGGGCGCCGCGCTTGCGACCCTGAAAACCGGGCCACGCGTATTCCTCGACGGCGGCGCCGCCCAATTGCGCGCCGACATGGCGGTCGGAATCGACCTGCGCAACCGCATCGAATTGACCGGCACCGTATTCTTCGTGCGCACGATCCGCTTGCGTTCGCGGCCGGCGCCGACAGACGGCGCCGAAATGTACGATCTTCTGCGTCCTGGCGTGCGTCTTAAGTATCGGGTCAGTTCGCATTTCAAGCCGTTCATCGCCTACGAAGTGAATGTCGCGGGTCGGGCAATCCATGCGGGTCGGCGCATCAGCGTCGGATTCGCATACGATTATTGATGCAGAGCGCAGCGGCGATGACAGTACGCGTGATTTTCATCCGCCACGGCCGAACCGCGTGGAATTCCGCCGGGCGCTACCAGGGCCGCACGGACACGGCGATCTCACCGGCGGGGATCGCCGAAGCTTACGCGATTGCGCGCCGATTACGCGATGCCGGCGTCGACAGACTTGTCACGAGCCCGCTACAGCGGGCCCGAGCGACAGCGGAAGTTCTCGCGCAATGCACTGGACAGGTCGCCTGCGCCGTCGATGACCGCCTCGCCGAGATCGCGTTCGGCGATTGGGAAGGGTTGACGCAGCCGCAGATCAAGGAACGTTCGCCGGCGGCAATGCGCGAGTGGAAGCGTACGCCCGAGACCTTTCGCTTTCCCGGAGGCGAGAGCTTGGCGGACGCGCGCACGCGGTTGCGCGACTTTCTGTCCCATCCGCCGTGGATCGGCGGCGCCGAACCGCGCTGCGTGGCTGCGGTCACGCATGCGGGTCTGATTCGATTGGCGACACTCGAGGCGCAGATGCGCCCGCTCGCGGACTATCGACGGATAGCCGTGGCGGCCGCCGATGTGCGGGAATTCATTTGGGAGCCGGTCGCGCGCGCGGCCAAGTTTTACGTTGAGAAGTCCTAGGATCTAGAGTGAAAGTCACCGTATTCGGCTCTGGGTACGCAGGCCCGGTCGCGGCATCGGTTCCGATCCGCGCACCGGTCGTCGGTGCAGTGCCGGTGAGGCACGCTCGCCGCCGTCGGACGCCTTGAGTCAGCGTGCGGTCAATCGCCGTCGCCGATCGGTTGACCAGGCGGCGCGTCGAGCAGGGCCGG
>VFSW01008923.1_pt1 | contig 14349 bp, 7 predicted proteins | sample 5358111 | NCBI WGS metagenome assembly VFSW01 (sample SAMN11554181, study PRJNA540505) | mine drainage metagenome | isolation source: sediment from site ElyBrook_90M | place: USA: Ely Copper Mine, Vershire, VT | collected 2017
TTTTCAGCACAGTGTAACTGCTGATGGAGCAATTGGCCGGAGCCGTGCCCGTCCAGTTCAACGTCGTGCCGGAGCTGGATGTGCCAGATGCCGACAGGCCTGTTGGGGCGCTGGGTGCAGAGGTGCAGCTCGCCGCTCCAGACGCGAATGCCATCGAGTCAATATTCCACCCGCCAGCATCCTCGTTCAGCGTCAGCGTTTGTGTGCCTGCGGGTAATGTAACTGTGGCTGTTACAGTTGTCCATGTTTGCCAGCCGCCTGTATTCGGAACAGCAACCGAGCCGCTCAAATTCGTTCCCGACGAGTTAGAAAGATGGAACGCATCAGTAACAGCGCCCCCGCTCCCATTAGCAACCAGGAAGCTGACCGTGTAGGTTCCTGCCGTGGCGGCGTTGACGGTGTATTTGAACCACTGTCCAGCAGCCGACCAGCCAAGGTCGTTACCCGTTGCTGGAGATGACGCTGCTTCCAGATCGACGCCTTGAGAACGATAGGTGTTCGCTGACCCATTGGTTGCAGTTACATTGTAGGCAACTCCCTGGCCGCCCGTGTCGTAATTCTCGTTCATCACCGTGCCGGGAACTGCTGCGGCTACGCTGGGATACGGACCTTCGCCGGTGCTTACGGATTCAATCTCGATTCCGCTGATCGCAGCGTTATCCGCTACTGATACGAACTGGATGACAATTTGGCCGGAGCTGTTAGCTACAGCATTGAACTGTTCGACAACGGCTTTATACTCGCCGCCTGCGGTGGCAAAGATATCAAAATTGGTCAGCACCTGCGTGCCGTTAATCAGGACGTTGAATTCCCGCTTGCCCGCCGCAGTCCAATAAAACTCGGACATGTGCAGACGCACCGTGTACGTGGTTCCGGCAGTAAAGCCAGGAACCGTGTAGGTAAAGTTGCCGTACCGTTGGTTTTGATAAACGGCCTCGGGTGCCGGGTTAGTCACGCCCGTGGTGCTGATTGTTGTCGCAGTGTAGGCAGCCGCGCCGCCTGAGAAGTCCTTATCGGCCACATAGCTGCCTGAGGCTGCTGTTGTACCGGCACTGATGTCCAAGATGTCCGTGCTTTGTGCCAGGAGCGAATAGCTACTGGAGAGAAATGTCGCAAGCATCAGGCACAACAATAGCCTGCCGATGCCCATTGCATGTATAGAACGTTTTGATATCATGGTGATTTTCTCCAAACAAACATTATGTTATTGAACCGGATGCAACGCTCAGCGCTTGCTCCTTAGAACTCGGCTCAAGAATACGGATTGTACGTGCAAAGCGAGATTCCTTCTGGCGACCGAACTGGATCACATCATGCCGACCTTTGGTTTCCGCATTCGCGGGGATTTGCAAACTAAAACAAAACTGGATTGCCTCCTCAATTTTCATAGCGGCGCACACAACAAGCTAGGGATATTCCCGGAACTATCAAACTTCGGTAATCACCCCAGCAAAGCCGGGGTGACTACCCATTTGATTTGTTACCAGCCGATCGCTACCAGCAGCGTGTTCGGGTTCGAGCAGCCGATGTCGCTCGAGTAGCCACCTGCATCGTTATAGGGGAAGGCATATTGCTGCATGTTGATCGCCTGTGCTTCAATCCACTGCGCGTAGTGATCGTAGGGTTCCTGCTGATAGAAGCTGGCAGGATTGCCCCACATTCCCTGGTTGGTAAGATCGCCTGCAGAGTTGAACTCAGGTGTACCCGAAATAGGAGCCGTATGACGGAAGATTGCCGCAGAGAGGTCAGGATTCGACGGTAATCCAGATCCATTGGGACCCGCTTCCGGAATAGTGATTCCATTGAAGGACCAGATGTTCGAGATGTAATTGGCGTAGTAATTCTGATCTGCTCCACCAGCATTGAAGCCAGCTGATCCCGGTTCGATGATTCGATACGGAGCATAGACCAAATCTGATTGGAAGTTGCCCCCTGATGTTGATGGAACAGCGTTGGCATAGCGCTGGAATGTAACCGACCTGTCTTCCATGAAGGTCTCTTGATTTTCTCCAAGCGCTACATTGGTTCCGTCGCTGCAAGTTAGATTGAATGCGATCTTGAGACCGAAGGCATCTACACGCGTTGTATCCATATTGATGGAAGTCGGACCGACGGTGAATTCGATAAAGTCCCAGTAGTCGGTGTTATCCTCGTTCGCTGTTGGATCATTCAGGAAGAAGTACATTCTTCCCGCAGAATTAGCGCCCATTGCGTAAGTCGGATTCGCAGCGATCGAAGTATTCACTGTGTTTCCATTGATGGTTGCCGTGTAGGTTATCTGAGAATTGGTGTACTTTCCATTTGTCCGGTTCAGGAACTTTACCATCAACGTATCCCCGGCTGGCTTGGCAGGTATACCGCTTCCATCAAAGAATGGTGCACCTCCCCATAGGTTCGGGTTTAGGGCAGGTGTAACCGAGGAAACCGTTGCGTTCGACGGCGAAACCCCGAGCGAATTGTTGGCTACAACCTGGTAGTAATACCGCGTCGACGCAGAGACCAGTTCGTCCTGGAACCAGTTACTTTTTGTGGTGCCAATCAGATTACTGGTCGAAGGTGTGAAGGTTGCTGTTGTGCTCCGGTAGATGTAGTAGGTTGTCACCACCGTTCCGACGCCAGAGTTAGTAGAGTTCCAGAGCAGATCAATCTCGTTGGCGGTCTCTGCCATCGCTGTCAATCCGGTGAGTGCCGTGGGAGCGGAAGTTGACGGGGTAGCGGGAAGCGATGTGGCTGAAGCTGAGGCAGCCGTCGAGGTCCCTGCCGGTGTCGAAGCCACTACCTGGTAGTAATACGTGGTCGAAGGCTGAACTCCCGGCCCGGCGGAAATCGTGGCTGGGTAGTTGCTGTCGAGATAGTTTGTGATCCCGATAGTAGTTCCCATCAGATTGGATGCAGAGGGCGTAAAGTTTTGCGTCGTGCTCCGATAAACAGAGTAGTTTACCGGCGCAGTGTTTGGGGCTGGAGTTGTGCTCGCCACCCAGCGAAGATCAATCTGCCGAGAGGAAGAACCCACTGCCGTCAATGATGTTGCAGGAGCCACTGATCCTGTTTGCGCCGCAAGTGTCGTGGCTGAAGCGGGTCCATCCTCTGTCGAGGTTCCTGCCGAGTTTGTGGCCTCCACCGTGTAACTGTATGTTGTGGAGGCTGCAAGCCCAGAGACTGCATAGCTGGTTGCGCTAACTGAGGCAATCTGGCTTCCATCCTGCAAGACGTTGTATGTTACGCCAGCAGTGGTGCTGGCTGTCCAATTTAGATTGATTTGACTGGAAGACATCACGGTTGCAACCAGTCCGGTGGGCGGTGCAGGTGCAACCGGGGGTGTTCCGCCGGATCCGGATTCGATCTCGATTCCATTCACCGCAGCGTTATCCTTCACCGTGACGAACTGAATGACGATCTGACCGGAACTGTTCGCGACTGCACTGAACTGCTCAACGACGGCGATGTTTTCGCCACCTGCGGTGGCAAACATATCAAAGTTGGTCAGCACCTGCGTACCGTTGATCAGCACGTTGAATTCGCGATCTCCAGCCGCTGTCCAATACGTCTCTGCAAAATGCAGGCGCACCGTGTATGCGGTTCCGGACGTGAATCCGGGAATCGTGTACGTGAAGTTGCCGAAGCGTTGCGATTGGTAGACAGTCGCAGGCGCCGGGGTAGCCACCTTGGAAGTATTTATCGTCGCCGTAGACGCCGATGTCGTTCCGCCGGAAAAGTCCGTGTCGGCTACATAGTTGCCCGAAGCTGCGCCGCCTGCGTCGATGTCCAATATGTCGGTACCGCCGCCAGAAGCTGATGTAGACACGGTCAGAACCGAACTTGCGGGCGAAGTGCCTTTGCTGTCGGTCGCTTCCACCGTGAAGCTATAGGTGGTTGAAGCTGTGAGGCCGCTGACGGCAAACGAAGTTCCCGTGACTGTTCCAATAGAGGCACCATTTTTCAGCACAGTGTAACTGCTGATGGAGCAATTGGCCGGAGCCGTGCCCGTCCAAGTTAGGGTGGTTCCGGTGCTGGAGGTTCCGGAGGCCGCAAGGCCAGTTGGGGCGCTTGGCACTGTGGTGCAACCACTGCCACTGCCGGAGGCAAATGCCATCGAGTCAATGTTCCAGCCGCCGTTATCCTCGTTCAGCGTCAGCGTCTGCGTGCCTGCGGGTAATGTAACTGTGGCTGTTACAGTTGTCCACGTCTGCCAGCCGCCGGTATTCGGAACAGCAACCGAGCCGCTCAAATTCGTTCCCGATGCGTTGGAGAGATGGAATGCATCGGTCACTGCGGCTGGCGCGGCCACCAGGAAGCTGACCGTGTAGGTTCCTGCCGTGGCTACGTTGACTGTATATTTGAACCACTGTCCTGCAGCCGACCAGCCCAGGTCGTTACCCGTTGCTGGAGATGACGCTGCTTCCAGATCAACGCCGTCGGAACGATAGCTGTTCGCCGAGCCATTGGTTGAGGTCACGTTGTAGCCGATTCCCTGCCCGCCTGTGTCGTAGTTCTCTGCCATCACCGTGCCAGGAATCGCCGCCGCTACGCCGCCATACGGCGCTTCGCCGGTGGTAGCGGATTCAATCTGGATTCCGTTTACGGCGGCATTATCCTTTACCGTGACGAACTGGATGACGATCTGGCCGGAGGAATTTGCGACCCCACTGAACTGCTCAACAATCGCGATGTTTTCGCCACCTGCGGTCGCAAACATATCAAAGTTCGTCAGCACCTGTGTACCGTTGATCAGGACGTTGAACGTACGATCTCCTGCTGCTGTCCAATACGTCTCTGCAAAATGCAGCCGCACCGTGTAGGTGCTTCCTGCCGTAAGCCCGGGGATGGTGTAGGTGAAGTTGCCGTAGCGCTGCGACTGGTAAACAGCCTGGGGCGGGGGGGCGGTCACATTGGCCGTATTCACCGTCGCCGTGGACGCCGATGCCGTTCCACCCGAGAAGTCCGCGTCGGCAATATAGCTGCCTGAAGCTGCGCCGCCTGCATTGATGGAGACAACCGCAGTTTGCGCGTGCAATAGCGCAAATGGTGTGAGCAACACGAATAGACAGAGTGTGATTCGCATGAACGCGCCCTGTAGAGATAGATTCTTCATTTTCTTCCCCTTCATCCATTCCCTGAAATTGGAATTACCCCAAGACGCGAGTCCTACACCCTTTGAATCCTCTGCGGGTTCGCTCACAAGCATGTCCCGCTTTCAACAAATGCAAATGTCAATGCGACGAAAATGTGAACGACTCCATCTGCAATCCACGCTCGCGCCAGTTATGGCACTGGAAACATAATGCGTATTGCAGGGAGAAGAAGCTGGCTCCATTGCCGAGCGGGAGAAATGGCGGGCGGTTATTTTCGACTGGTTGGACTGCGACGTGTCCCGGTGGGGTGCGTTCCAGTTCTACGTATTTGTATCTCTTCTGCAAGTGTTCAAAAATCCGTGGCAAGCAATTCAAATCCGTGGCGAACATAAGCCACGGGGAGCACAACTGTCGCGCGGTTTCTCCGAAGAAGTTCCGAAGAAGTTATGCATGATCTTATCTTATTGATTCTAAGCAGTTTATAAAGTTCAACGTGGACGATAACCGCACATTCTTCCTTGCGCTTCGAAGGTTGGTTTGCCAAACCTAAATTCCATTAACGGGCACCGAGCCATTTCGCCCTAGGGGTTAATCCCATGAATGGCACGCACCTATCACCTATCGCAAAGCTTCGCACCTATATAGATGTGTTCCCTCAATGCAATTCACTGTCTGCGTGAGTTACGTCATTGATCGGGCGTCGGGACTATTTTTTTGAAGGAGTGCGGTTGTCAGTTGAGGTTCGTTCCCCTCTTTGGGCATAAAAGAATCAGGCGGCGTTGCACCGACCAGCGAAGACTCCAGCGGGGTAACGGGAACGAGCAAACAGTAGCCAACCTTGAATACGGTTTTGATGAACCGAGGATTTTGCGGATCGTCTTCAAGGATGTGGCGCAAGACCGAGACACAGCGCGTCACGGCGTCCTCGCTCACATACGTCTTGGGCCAGACGGCACGCAGAATCTCATCTTTTGAAACAACGCTTTCTGCCCGAACGGCTAACTGAAGCAATACACCCATCACTTTGGGTTCAACATTGTGGGTAGCATCTGCTGAAGATAGACGGTTAAACTCGGGTTCAACCAGCCATTTCTCCAGCAAAAACCTGGATTCGGGGGTAAGCAGCGCGAGGCGGTTTGGAGTATCTGTGACCAGGTCGAACTCCGGGCGGCGGCGCAAATCGGTGTAGATGCGTAGTGTCTCCATGGCCAGCGTAGCTAGCCGAGCCCCGTTGCGCAGAGCTATAGTCTCACGATCAATCGGCAGCGATTCTGGACTGAATCCGGCAAGGAGCGTACCCAGCACCGGACCAGCGCGGCTATCCATCCTTGCACGTACAAGGCGCAGGTTTTCTGGTTCTGGCGGATAGTCACCAATCCCCCCGCCTTCGACAATTTCGCACCAGCATGGCGCGCCGCCCAGCGAAATAGAAACCATGTCCGTAATTTGCAAAAGGATCTCAGACAGGGGCCGCGATTCGTTGATGGCCTCAAGAATGCGGCTGCGCCGCCGCTCCAGATCGGCCTCAATCTCTGTGCGAGCCGACATGACAGCAGTTTGGCGCTGAACCTTTCGTGCCAAGGCCCAGCTTCTGGCAATCACCACCAGAACTACCAGCAGCAGCGCAGCGATGGCCAAAAGGAGGTTGCGCGTGCTAAGCAATGAAGGCTTGGCGACGACCATAATATCGTCGGTGGTGCGCAGCAGGATATTAAAGGGCACTGGCCCGTTGAATGGGTTGGGATCATCCAGAACGCAGATACCAGCGACGCGCACCCGGGAGCCAGTTGGAATCATCTTCATCGCTTGCGCCGGATTGGCTTCATTCGAGCGTCGGTAAATGGCGGTAATCAGATGGCCGTCCGACATTAGAACGTACTGGTCCTGCAAGGCTTCCCGGGCCTCCGTCACAACTTTGCCTTCGATGGAGACCAGATCGTAGACATGCCCAAAATGGTTGGTATCGTTCAACGTAAGGCTTTGCCAGTTCCCCGGCAGCGGCGGGATGGGCGCACTGACGTGGTTATCCTTCACCTCGCTGCGAGCCAGAATCAGAAAGCCGTTTCGAACTTCAGGAAAGCCGATGGCGTCGGCCAGATCGCCGATCTTTAAGTCGTCATAGGTACGGGTGCTAATCCATAGGCTTTTGGCGCCATCCTGCAGCACAACAACAGAACCGGGCTCGTAGTAAGTAATGGTTCCATGAACCCGGACTCGGGGTGAGAGATCGCGTAGCCGATAGCCTGTGATGATTGTGTTCATGGGGGTGGCTGGCAGGTTCCACGGATCGGCGCTGGCACGTTTCAGAATTTTGACATCTGACATGGAGGAAACGTGGAGCTGAATTCCGGTCTTCTGCATTTTGTTGTCAAAGTGTCCTGCGGCATCTCCGGTGACCTCCACCTCGGCATCGAGCAGGTTTTTGAGCATGGTCGCATCGCTGCTATCCACCATTGCGTCAATATAGCCGTCACCGGCAACCATTCGCAGAAAAATGCTTTGCGCATTCGAAGACATAAAATCTGCGGATTGGACAACGCCATGCACGGTGACCCGCATAGCGTCGTGCTGGGATTGGATCAATTCGTCGTAGTCGGTGGGCACTGGCTTGGGCAACCCACCGTGATGCAGCAGGGTTATGCTCTTGCTGACCACGATGGGGCGAAAGCTGGGACGCGTCGTTCCCCGCACCAGCACGCGATCCCCAAGCTCCAGTTTTGTGTCCAGGGGTACCAGCACAAAGAGGGCCGCATCTCCGTCCTGCATAAACGATGTCCGTGCCCAGGGGCGAATGTAAGTGACTGTAGCCTCGAAGGCCACGGACAAACCTTTGCTGGCCTCGGCATTGGTGAGTGCGTGAATCTGGCTCAGCGTCGTCAGCTTGGCAGGCGTAGCTGCCCAGGCCGCCACGGCCCAACCACATAGGATCGCAACTATTGGAATCCATCGCTTCATCGGAGTTGTGCCTGTCCAACAGGTTTTAGGGTTCCGATTTGCAGACTTCCTATCGGCAGGACTTACCAAATAATTCCCCGGCACCAAGAATACACGTTTGTCGAGGTGGCACATACTCCAAAGCAAAAATCAGCCAAATCAGGCTCGCCGCAGTAGCCGATACATGGCGATTTGAAGACTACGGGACGACGATCACGCTGAGTTCATTCCAGCGAGTCTGTTGTTGTCAGCAATGAGAAATCCCGACGGCAAAGCCGCCTCCAGATTGATTTGTTCTCCAGTGATGGGGTGCTGGAATTTCAGAAATTGGGCGTGCAGAAAATATCCTCCATCGCCCGGCAGGCCGGGCAGATTTTCAAGCGGCTGACCGGTGAAACCGTACAGAGGATCGCCGACCAGGGGATGACCGATGGATGCCAGATGAATTCTGATCTGATGCGGGCGGCCCGAATGCAGGCTGACCTGAAATGTTGTAGTGCTTGCGGTGCGTGAGATTACCCTGGCCAACGACTTGGACGGCTTGCCACCTGGGTTGGCGGCCCACACAGAACCGATGCGCGGGTGCGGTACAAGGCCGATGGGGGTAAGAATTTCGTAGGTGTCGTGCTTTGCAATGTTTTGCGCCAGCGCTCGGTAGATTTTTTGAATTCTAGATGTGTTCCAGTGTGCGGAAAGCAGCGAGGCCGCCTGCGGGGTTTTGGCGAAGAGGACGATGCCGGTCGTAGCTCGGCCCAACCGGTGGACAGGGTTGGCGTTGGGAGTTTGCTTTTGCACCAGACGCAGCAGAGTGTTTTCCATGAAGCCGCCGCCCGGAAGCGTGGGCAGCCCGCCAGGTTTGTTGACAGCCAACAGATAGGGGTCATCCAACAGAACGTCGAAGTGCTGGGGAGCGTCGGGTTCGATCCAGGGTGGGCGATTCCAGATAAGTGTTTGGCCTGACGTAAGCGATTCGCTTCCGGTAACGGTGATGCCGTTGAGTGTGACTTCGCGGTTGTTCAGTTTTTGTTGCCAGGCTTGCGAGGTTGCGTGTGGGTAAAAGCTGGCCAAGTGGGCGAGCAAGGTTTGCCCACGATCTTTGCTGCGGATGATTGTGGTGTAGGCATAGCCCCGGTTGAGCATATTGGTCTGAGTGTAAAGCTATGGCTTCTGCGGAACTGATCTCCCCCCGGGAAGTCTATTCCGCATTCGTGGCGAGTGAATCAGTATCTCCATTTACAAATGGGTACTCCGCAAACCGATAGCCCACGTAAGGATCGGTGAGCAGATATTTCGGGTTGGATGGATCATCTTCAATTTTCTTGCGCAATTGGCGAACAAATGTGCGCAGATAATCGACCTCATTCCGGTACTCCGCCCCCCACACAACGCCCAGGAGTTTCCCATAGGTGACGGCGCGTCCAGCGTGCAGCATCAGATAGTGAAGGATGTCGTATTCCTTCTTGGTCAAATGGATGGGGCGGCCAGATTTGCTAACGTTTCGCTGCCGGGGAAGAATCTGGATATCCCCGATCTGCACGGGAGCATCTTCCAGCCGCTCCGGAGTCTGCGCCCGACGTACAGCGGAACGGATGCGGGCAATGCATTCGCGGATACTGAATGGCTTGGTGATGTAGTCGTCGGCGCCGTACTCCAGCGCTTCAACTTTTTGTTCCTCGGAATCCTGCACGGTCAGCATCAGGATCGGTATGCGGGGTGCAATCGCGCGCAGCTGAACCAGCGTCTTCATTCCCCCAATGCCCGGCATCTGGATGTCGAGAAGAATGACGTGGAAGGTCTCCGCGCGGACCAGCAGCAAGGCCTCTTCGCCGCGCGAAACTTCCACTGTCTCAAAGCCAAGCTCGTTCAGCGGCGTGCGCAATGCACGCCGGATCGCAACTTCATCATCCACCAGCAGCACACGGATCGGAGAACCAGTCATCAACTATGCGCTCCCTTCGGTGTCATCGGTGTCACCTGCAGGGACGCAAAAAAGGTGGTGCCTCGGTCGTAGTCGCTGGTCAGCCAGACGTTTCCCCCGTGCGCTTGTGCGGCGCGTTTAGCCACGGAGAGACCAATTCCCGTGCCGGATACTTTGCTGGCCGTATCGGCACAGCGGAAGTAGCGATCAAAGATCCGTTCGCGGTCGGCGGGCCGGATGACAGGCCCGATGCTGTGGACAGAGAAAATAATTTCGCCCGGATGTTCGGAGACCTGAATCGTAATCGGCGATCCTGTCTTAGAATATTTCCCTGCATTGTCGACGTACTGCGTCAGCAAGGCGGCAAGAAGGTCGCGGTCGCAGCAGATGGAAATATCTTCTCGCGGAACGGCAATGTTTACAGGCGTGTTCGCAAGTTCTGCGCGGAAGCTGGCAACGACATCCTCGATCAGAGAAGCCACTACGACTGTCTCCTTGCGCAGAGTAAGTTCATGGGCCTCCAATCGCGCGGTTTTCAGCAAACGAGTGGTCAGATCATTCAGCGCGCCTGACTGCTCGTCGATCAGTTCGACCAGTTCGGATTGGGCCGGGGTCAGATTTCCCATTTCATTTAGACCGGTGCTGGCCGCGCGGATCGCCGTCAGCGGCGTCTTGTAGGCGTGCGCCAGGCTATCCAGAACGGTGGTGCGCATCTGTTCGGTCTGACGCGCGCTTTCGGTGCGGCTCACGTTGGCGTGGGAGTGGTACCTGTCGAAGGTGATGGCAACCAGAGAGGCGATGGCGCTGCTGGTGCTGGGGTGCATCTCGCCGCGCAGCAGCAGCGCGCCCACCGGCAGATTGCCAATCCGCAAAACTCTGCGGATCAGACCCGTCGTGGGGTCGTCGGAGACACTCTCAAAAAAATAGATATTGCGGATCACGTTTTCCATGTCCGCAAACCAATCCCCGGCTTGGCAAATCTTATTTAGATCGGCGTCGAACAACGCGACCGCTTCCATATCAAAAGTAGACTGGATCAGAGCAGCCATCTGCTGGCCTGGCTCACGATGGAGATCTAACAGCGTGGCATGTTGGATGAAATCGTACAGCTTTTCATCCATGGCGCGGCGTCCGTTCGCGCAGGGTATGCCAGGTCGCGACGACAAAATGACGGCGTGGGAAACGCGGGCTTTTCGTCAGGAAATTTTTGGCATCCATGCAAGATCTCTTCTTACTTTCGTCTGACCTTTGGCTGCGTGGTGAATTCGTGCCACAGCAATCAAGAAAAGTGCTGGATGCGCGAGAGTAGGCCCATTTTCAGTCCCGGTGAAGGGCAGACCCCCCGTCTCCGGATTCTTTCGTCCCGCCCGGCTTAAAAAAATAGTAAAACAATATATCAAAGTTCTTCTAAAGATTGCATCAGTCTCTCCAAAATTTCAAGCATTTTTCAAAAAACCTCCGTCCAGCGAGCCAAGTCAGAAAAAAATTGCGTACATATGGAATTTCTTCATGGGTTCCTTATGAATTGTTTGCGTTCCTAGATACATCCCCTGGTAGCAACAAGAGTTCGAACACAAGTTCAACCCGACCACCGGCATTCCTCGAACGCTTTGAGTCCGGTTTTCACATTGGTCAGGACGTTTGATTTGGCACCAAACATTTTATGGAGGATCCATTGACAAGCAAACATGTACTGCACGCTATAGCCGGATGTATTCTCTGCGCCCTGTCGGCAGGGGCGCAGACCACACCCCCTGCTACTCCGCCGCCTGCCGCCGTGCCTCCTGCACCTACGTGGAGCGTGGGAGCGATGGACTTCAGCGGATTCGTTGACGGCTACTTCAGCTACAACGCCAACCGACCCAGCAACGCCGCCAACGGTCAAATCAACGATCTTTACAACTTCAACGACAAGACGGATCAGTTCAATCTGGCTGCCGCTGGCCTGACCATTAACCACACCGCCGATCCGGTTGGGGTGCATATTGATCTCATCTTCGGACGCACCAACGCACTGATCCACAGCGCCAGCGACAAGTCGACGGACAATTACATTGAGCAGGCATACATCAGCGCCACCCCGAAAAAAACACATGGCTCGGAGTTCGACTTTGGCCAGTTCGTCACCTCCGCCGGAGCTGAAGTTATTCCGGCGATGAGCAACTGGAACTACTCTCGCTCCCTGCTCTTCGCCTGGGCGATTCCGTACTATCACTTCGGCCTGCGCACAACCACCCCCTTCACCAAGACCTGGACTGCGGGATTGCAAGTTGTGAACGGCTGGAACAACGTCGTCGACAACAACGGCGGCGTGACCATCGGCCTGACCAGCGCGTACACCAAGCCGAAGTACACGTGGGACCTGAATTACTACACAGGGCCTGAGAATACGGACACCCAAAAGGAATATCGCAACTTGATCGATACCACGCTGTTGTTGACGCCAACCGCAAAATTGAACGCGTACATCAATTACGACTACGGCCAAAACCATATTCCGGCCAAAGATGGCGGCCCATCGTCTCCGCATTGGCAGGGCATCGCTTTCGCAGCCCACGAACAGGTGAATGCTAAAACCGCTTTCGCCGGACGGTTTGAGTATTTCGACGACAACCAGGGATTCTCCACCGGGACCAGGCAGGCCATCAAAGAGTTTACCGGCACCTACGAATACAAGTGGATGTCTGGACTCCTGACCCGCGCGGAATATCGCCGCGACTGGTCGGATGCGAATTTCTTCCATAAAGGGGACACAGGTATGGTCGACGCGCAGTCTACGTTCACCGTAGCCTTTATCGCCTTCTTCGGTCCGAAGCGTTAGACCGCAACCGGGCGCCATTGGCTGCCAGATAGGTCAGTCTCGGGAAAGCATAAGAAGTCCCGCGGAAACGCTTGCATTCGGAGGTGGGAAGGCAACTAGTTACACTTCTCGAGCGCGTTTGGACCACTCGGCGCCAATTCAAGCCAGATTCGGGGACTTATCGAATCCGGATTCCTGTTCTAACGCACCACCCACCTTAATGAAGGAGAAACATAATGGCTGAAAACCAACCGGTGGAAATGCAGGCTACATTAGGCCTGACAGGCCTGACGATGAATGCCATGGCCTTGATTGCTCCCGGAGCATTCTTATGGCTAACCTTTGCTATCCAGGCGAACACAGGTACGACTGGACCGGCAATGTGGATCGGCATCGTTCTCGCATTGTTACTCTGTCTTGCTACAGCGGTGTGTTACGCAGAGATGGCTAAACTGTATCCAGGTACAGGCAGCTCCTACTACTTTGCGGAGCAGTCGTTTCTGAACCATGAAAAGGCATGGAAGCTGGCGCGTCTGGCCAAGTTCATTGTAGGTTGGGCCTCCCATCTCTACTACTGGATCTACCCGGGCGTGATGGTTGCGGTCATGGGCGTCCTCTGCGGCTACCTTACCGGAACACTCTGGCCCAACTTTATGAATGCGACCAACCCTGGTCTCGCATACATGGCGGTGATTGCAGTTGTGTTCTCCTTCTTTATCGCTTACATCGCGCAGAGAGGTGTGAACGGATCAACATCAATCAACATCGGCATTAACGTGATTCAGATTTCAGCGCTGCTTGTATTTGCAGTGTTGGCTCTGGGCTACCGCATGAACCATCCGCCGGGGAGCGTAGCCTTCCAGTTTGATCCGACCTCGGGCGATGCATATACCTACCAGTTTGCAACACAGAGCACGACCGCTGGCGGCGTGACCTCTAATGTGATCGTTCGCGATGCAAATGGCATTCCGCAGCCGATGCTGAATGCCGCAGGCAATCCAGTTCCGTATCGCATTAGCTATCCAGCCACAGATGACAAGGGTGTTTTTGTCAGCCATCCCAACGCTCTTTCGGTGATCGCAGCCCACAATATGGGCTGGGTCTTTGTACAAGCGACGGTCGCGATTCTGATCCTGGTGGGAGTTGAATCGGTCACGGCAATGGGAGGTGAGGCGAAGAATCCCAAACTAGATGTTCCAATTGCCGTGATAACTTCACTCCTTGTGCAGGGAGCATTCTGCTACTTGATTGAATACTTCGCGGCGAACTACTTCCTGAATAGTGGTTACCCAATGTCATTTGCCACTGCATCCTCGGCCCCGATTGGGGACATGATGGTGGTTGTGGGCGACGCTCTGTTCGGGGTCGGACACGGACGTACATTCATGCTGGTCGAAGCGTTTACGGTATTCCTTGCAATTATTGGAACGACGCTCTCCTGCATGAACACTGGCGCACGTGTCACGTATGCAATGGGTAAGGATCAGGAGCTGCCGGATCACTTTGGTGGTCTGCATTCTGCCAACCGTACCCCGCATCGCGCCATCTGGAAGCTGGCCATTATCTACGCTGTTTTCGGCGTCATCGGAATCATGATGGTATTCGGCGATGGTGCGGCTCCTGCA
>VFSW01008924.1_pt1 | contig 14348 bp, 8 predicted proteins | sample 5358111 | NCBI WGS metagenome assembly VFSW01 (sample SAMN11554181, study PRJNA540505) | mine drainage metagenome | isolation source: sediment from site ElyBrook_90M | place: USA: Ely Copper Mine, Vershire, VT | collected 2017
CTACCTTGATGTCGCACTGATGGATGGACAGCGTGAGCGCGATCTGACGGAGCAGGCCGGGAACGTCCTGGGAGATGACCTGCAAGAGTGTGGAGTGGGTGGAGGCTTCGGAGTCGAACTCGAGGCGGGTGGCGACCTCGACCTTGAGGTTGGAGGGGTGGTTCATGTGGCGGCGGGCTTCAAGCAATTGCTGCACGGAAACCTTCTGGGCCACCACGTCGTGAAGGTTGGCGAGGAAGCGGTCTTTCTCGCTGGGGTTCAGCTCGAGAGTGTGAAAGACATCGGTGAAGTGGAAGCTGTCCACGATGACGCCGGCATCGTTAGAGAAGGCGCCGGCCTTGACGATGTTCATGCCCCAGGCGGCCAGGGTTCCGGCGACGTCGGCGAACAGGCGCGTGCGGTCGCGGGTGATGACGGTCAGGTCGAAGAGCTGGCGATTGGGGCGCAGGTCGAGCTGAACGGGATCCTTGGAGAGATTGAGGGCCATCTGGAAGTGATGGCGGATCTGCTCGGGCAGGCGGGTCTGGAGGTAGCGCTGCGGCAGGCCTTCGAGGAATTTGCGGAGGGATTCGTACTGCGCGGCGGGAACCATGGAGCGGATGCGGTTGAGCAGGGTGGGATCGATGGCGGCATGATAGCGGACTTCATCGACCGAGCGGTCCATGAAGTTGGCGGTGGACATGTAGAACTGCCAGAGATTCTCGGCCTTCCAGGGGGTGAGCGCGTCGGGGTTGACGGCCTTGATGTCGGCGAAGGTCATGATGGTGAGCATCTTCAGCAGTTGCGGACTGCCGATCTTGTCGGCGAAGCCGCGCACGTTTTCCGGGTCGAAGATATCGCGGCGCAGGGCGAGGGACATTTCCAGATGCAGCCGGATGAGCTTGAGAATCGACTCGCGCTCCTCGGCGTCGAAGTCGAGGCGGGCGAGGAACGCGTCGGCCAATTCGACGCTCTGGCCGGCATGTTCACCAGTGCGGCGGGCCTTGCCGGTGTCGTGGAGCAGGAGGGCCAGGAGGAACAGGTCGAGGCGGTCGATTTCGGGGAGCAATTGCGCCAGGCGCTGCTCGTAGTCGTGGGCCGGAGTGCGCAGGCCGTGGACGTTATCGATGGTGAGGAAGGTGTGCTCGTCGACGGTGTAGCGGTGATAGCTGTCGCGGATGACCAAGGCGTCGATGCCGTGGAACTCGGGGATGAGCATCTCCAGCACGCCCAGCGCGTGCATGGTTCTGAGCGCGTGCGCTGCATGCGGCCCGAGCAGGACTTCGCGCAGAGCGTTCCACAGGTAGGGGCCTTCGGGAATGTGGATGGCGAGGGCGGGCAGGGCGTCGGTGATGCGGTCTTCGGCGGCTTGCGAGAGGGTATAGCCGTGCGTGGCCATCATGGAAAAGATGCGCAGGATGGCGGCGGTGTCGTTGAATTGCGCGCCGGGAACGATGTCGATGCGGCCCTGGTCGAGGAGGAAGTCGGTTCCGGCGATGGGAGTGCGGCGGCGGCGGAACTGGCGATAGAAGCTGACCGGGGCGGGCAGGTGCTCCATCAGGAGAGCCGCGCGGCGGTAGATGATGCGGGCGTGGCGATAGTAGGTCCGCATCCAGTAGCTGGGGTCGGCGGTGCCGCGGGTTTCAAGGCCGATGGAGTTGGCGGCGGCTTCGTCCTGCGACTGCCAGTCGAGCGTGTTGTCGTCGCGGCCGTGGCGGAAGTGGAGAAAGCAGCGGGCGGCGGCGAGAAAGTCGAAGGCGGCCTCGGCGTCGCCGCGCGCGCTCTGGAAGACGCCGCCGCGCTGGCGTGGCCACTCCTTGGTTTCCTTCAGATGGAAGAGCAGGGCGAACCAGACGGCGAGGTGGTAGTCGCGCAAGCCGCCCGGACAGTCCTTCAGGTTGGGTTCCAGATGAAAGATGGTGTTGCCGAACTTGGCGTGGCGCCCGCGGGCAATCTCACCCAGCTTCTGGGTGATGGTGTTCCACTCGCTCAGCACCAGGCCGGGGAGGACTGTTTGATGAAGCTGCTGGTAGAGGGGGAACTGGCCGGCCAGGAAACGGCGGTCGAGCGTGGCCAGGGTGAACTCGAGGTTATCGGGGTCGAAGCGGCCGGCTTCCTTGACGGTGCGAGAGCTGGGGCTGGCCCGCAGGCCGATGTCCCACATGCCCTGGATGATGGCGCGAACGGCTTCTTTGGATTGCTCCTCGGTCTTTTCGTCGGCAAAGGCGAACAGAACGTCGATGTCTGAGTAGGGGAATAGATCCTTGCGTCCGTAGCCGCCGAGTGCCAGGAGCGAGACGTTGAGGGCGGGCTGTCCGGCGAAGGCCCGGCGCCACATTTCAATGAGGATACGGTCAACGACAGCCGAGCGGCGGCGGATGGCGGCGGTGCCGTCGCCGGTGCGCTCGCTGGTCTGGCGGACAAGCGCCATCTCCCGCGTATACTGCTCCCGAAGATCGTCAACCGCCAAAGCGACTGGATTCATGAGGATTGTGAGAGGCTCGCCGAAGCAAGTTAGGAATTGTTAACATACAGAATAAGCGATTTTTTATGGGATGGGGCGGAATTGAGCCCGATGTGGGGAAAATGAGGCGGGAGTTGGGTGATTATTTGCTTTTGAGACACGACACCAGATCTCTGACCGCGTGATTTCGGGTGTTTGGTCGGTGCCCACCATTGATACAAGAACAAGCGGTGAGAGACCTAATGAGCGTTGGGCTTGATGTTTTTCGACTTGGTCAAGTTCTCGGCCAGGAAAAGCCCAGCCTTTCCTCCGCTGACAATACTAAGATTTCCGTCGCCGTTTATGTCGATGACGGCAATCTGCAATCCTCCGCCCATGCGGCCGCCGTAGTCGACAATATGACGGATCCACTCGACGCCGCCGTTTCCGGGTCCGTTTGCTGTCGCCTGCGTAGGCGCCGACTTGCGCCACTCATACCAGTAGAGGCCGATCGGCTCCCGTTCTCCTGGATCCGATCCGTTGTGCGCGAAATAACGTTTGCCGGTAATGAGATCCGGCTTTCCGTCGCCGTTCAGGTCCACGAGCAAAGCCGCATGGGCCTGGGACCAGGTGTTGTCGATCACGTGCTGGATCCAATGCCCATCATCGGTCTGCTCATACCAGGCCAGCCCATAGTCATGGGCCATCCCGGTGAGCATGTCCTTGCGGCCATCCCCATTGATGTCGAGCAGGTACATACGGCCAAACAGAGCATTGCGGGGAGGCGCGGCTAGATCCGGCGCTGGCGTCGCGTCCCGTCCCGCGGGAGGAATTGGATGCTTGGCCCAGTCGGTCGGATGAAACTTCCAATCGCCGGGAGCGTGAATATCATGCGGAGCTTCCAGCCAGCCTTCCGGTGTCAGAATATCCATCCTGCCGTCGCCATTGACGTCGCCCACGCCGATACCATGTCCGAAGCTTCTTTGCGCCACAATGTGTTTGACAAATCTTCCGTTAACGAGTTCAAACCACGCGAGGGGCACGTCTGGACGGTCGAACTCGGGGAGCAGTTCGAGCGCCTTTCCATCATTATTCAGATCCACCAAGAATGCGAATTCGCTAGGCCCGGTATTGTCGATCTCGGTCATCTTCCAAGGGCCGCCGCTTTTCCCCGGATTCTTGAGCCAGACGATGTTGTGCGCGAAGTAACTGAACTGCACGACGTCGATCCAGCCATCTCCATCCACATCCATTGCGATATCGGTGAAATTGTCGATGTAGCCATGGCTGTAATCAATCTCACGCAACGGATGCTTTTTCCAGGTGGGCGCCTCGTACCAGCTATCGCCGGAGATGATGTCGGGCTTGCCATCATTGTTCAAGTCAGCCACTGCAACAGTCTCGTTGTAGCCGGGATCGATCATTTGCGTGCGAAACGCAATGTCCGCAGGCCGGCTCGCCGCATAGGACGTGCTTGCCAGGAAAATCGAACTTAGGAGTGAAAGCAGGCCTATTCTTCGCATTCGTCAGGACGCTCCTTGGGGAATTCGCAACGGACAACGTCGAACGGGAGTACCGCCGCAATTGTATAAGCCAGGTCTCTTACCGCTTGGCTTTGTACCAGTTCCGTGCACCATCCCTGCGATTTGTTCTTGTAGGTGGGTGGGAAACCGCGAACGCCAAGCTGCGAATTCACGCGGTCAGAGACCTGGTAAAGGCCGCCGCAAATAGGGTCATTTACCGATGCCCACGATTGGGATGATTTCGTAGAAGAGGCTTTCCTCAAGGGCTAAAACCGAGCTCATTTTGGGCCGCGTACGGCACGACTGAGGTCGTGCCCTTTCAAAAAACATAAACGACCATCTGTGTGGCGGACACCCCTCGTACTGCAGTGTTACAAAATTGCAAGTCACTCAGGATCAGCATGTTACGCGAAATATGAGAGTTAGCAGAAATGGAGCGTCACGTGTTAAGGCCCCCGAAAACTTTGACGAGAATTGCAATGTCACGGCTGGGTTTCAGCTTTGTAACACTGTGATACTAGAGGGCGGTTTCGCCGCGTTCGTCGTTGCGGATGCGGATGGCTTCGTCGATGCGGCTGACGAAGATCTTGCCGTCGCCGATGCGGCCGGTGCGGGCGGCGGAGCCGATGGCGGCGATGGCCTTTTCTTTCATGTCGTCGGTGACCACCAGCTCGATCTTGACCTTGGGCAGAAGATCGACGGTGTATTCGCGGCCGCGATAGAACTCGGTGTGGCCCTTCTGGCGGCCATGGCCGCGGGCTTCGAGAATGGTCATGCCTTCAATGCCTGCTTCCAGCAGCGCATCCTTGACGGCATCCAGCTTGGAAGGCTGGAGTATGGCTTCGATCTTGAGCATGTTCAAAATGCCTCGTTTGACAGCGTAACAGGCCCAACGGACGGTTGGGCGGTTGGCGCCGGATGTTTTCTTGAAAAGTTGTTCTCCGGGAGTCAACAGTCCGGGATTGGTCTGCGAGTTCCGGTTCGCTCCCAGCCCAGTCTCAGGAGTTCAGGTCGTACCCCTCCTCATTGTGCTGCGAGAGATCCAGGCCGGCATTCTCATCCTCAGCTGAGACGCGCAGGCCCATGGTCTTGTCAACGAGGAAGAGGAGCAGCAGGGTTCCGACGGCGGAGATGCTCCATGCAATGGCCACGCCGGCGAATTGATTGCCGAGCTGGCCCCAGTGTCCGTCGAAGGCGCCGGTTGGCGCGTCCTTGCCGAAGGCGGGGTTGATGAGGCGGGTGGCAAACAGGCCGGTAAGCAGGGCTCCCAGTGTTCCGCCGGCGCCATGCACGCCAAAGGCGTCCAGGGAGTCGTCGTAGCGGAAGAAGCTCTTGACCATGAAGACCATGAAGAAGCAAAAGAGACCGGCCAAAAAGCCGATGGCCAGCGCGGACATGGGCTGCACGAAGCCGGAGGCCGGGGTGATGGCCACCAGTCCGGCCACCGCGCCGGAGATGGCGCCCAGGGCAGTGGGCTTGCCGTTGTGAATCCACTCGGCGATGGACCAGCCGATGGCGGCCGCGGCGGCGGCAAAGTGGGTGTTGACGAAGGCGCTGGTGGCCAGGGAACTGGCGGCCAATGCGCTGCCGGCGTTGAAGCCGAACCAGCCCACCCAAATCCTGCAGGCGCCGATGAAGCTGAGCACCATGGAGTGGGGCGGCATGGCGGTGTGCGGGTAGCCGATGCGCTTGCCCAGGTAAAGGCAGGTGACCAGCGCCGAGACACCCGAGGTGACGTGAACCACGGTTCCACCTGCGAAATCGAGCGAGGGGAAGTGGCCGCCGGTCGAGTTGAGCAGGCCGCCGACGCCCCAGACCATGTGTGCCATCGGGCTATAGACGATCAGCGACCAGGCGGAGAGGAAGACGGCCATGGAACTGAATTTCATGCGCTCGGCAAAGGCGCCCGTGATCAGCGCCGGGGTGATGATGGCGAACATGAGCTGGTAGACCATGTAGGTCTGCTCGGGAATGGTAGGCGCGTAGTCCGTGTTGGGGGCCAGGCCAACGCCGCGCAGGAAGACGTGCTCGAAGCCGCCGATGAAGCCGTTGCCGTGGGCGAAGGCAAGCGAGTAACCCACAACCGCCCAAATCACGGTGACCAGGGCCATCATAGCGAAGCTCTGCATCATGGTGCCGAGGATGTTCTTCCTGCGGACCAGGCCGCCGTAGAACAGCGCCAGGCCAGGGCCGGTCATCAGCAGCACCAGTGCCGCGGAGACCAGCATCCAGGCGTTGTCGCCGGCCGATTGAGCATTCTGGACGGCCTGCTGGAGTTGAGCGATCTGGGCCTGCGTGGCTGGGGCCTGCGCGGCTAATGGCGCGCCGGGCCCCTGCGCAACGGCAAAGGACCAGGGGCCCAGCAGCGCGATCAGGGGCAACAGGAGAAGAATACGACTGCGCATGATTGTGTTTCGCTCCGGAACGGGTGTACTCGCAAGGATCTTCGGTCAGCAAGCGGGATTGAAGTTGCCGTGGCAGGCAGGCGAATGCGGATGATTCGTCGCCGGCTCACTGTGAACCTGAGACCGGCGCGAGGCCGGCAACCGGTCGAAGGCTGGAATTGCGATGATCTCGTGTTCCCTTGATTTTCTTAAAGACAGGGAGATAACGCAAGTGTTTTTGCGGGTCATCATGGATTCCTCATGGTGAGGATGCTAGCGCGCAACGCGGCCTGGCAAGGAGGGCGGTAGGCCTGTCAGAGAGGCGGCCAGGAATAGGAAGAGTGTGAGCAACAGGGGGTCATCTCTGTTCCTGGCCCCCCGCATTGGAGTTATAGTAGAAGCATGACGGCTACGGCAGAGCGGGACCACTACCTTTTTGGAGCCCTTGAGAGCAGCGCGAACAATCGTATCAAGCTCAAGGAAGTCAGCTACGGGTATGAAGAGCCGGAGGGCGTGTTTCTGACCTCGCTGGACTTTGCCGTCAACTGGATCCGCAAGAACTCCGTCTGGCCGATGACTTTTGGCCTGGCCTGCTGCGCAATCGAAATGATGTCGATGGGCGCGTCGCGGTTCGATGTGGCGCGCTTTGGCGCCGAGGTGTTTCGCCCCTCGCCGCGGCAGTCGGATCTGATGGTGGTTGCCGGAAGGGTGTCCTACAAGATGGCGCCCGTGATCCGCCGCCTCTACGACCAGATGCCCGAGCCCAAGTGGGTCATTTCGATGGGAGCTTGCGCTACCTCGGGCGGGGTCTTCAACAACTATGCGCTGGTGCAGGGGGTTAACCAGATCGTTCCCGTGGATGTGTATGTTCCAGGATGCCCGCCGCGCCCCGAGCAACTTCTGTATGCAATTACGCTTCTACAGGAGAAGATACAGCGCGAGCCACGCAGCCTGGCGAAGACGCTGAATTTAGGGTAACCGGGAGAGATTACCAGGGTAACAATTCCAGCCTTTTTGTTGTCGGAAGTGGGTCACTTCAAGATGCAACCTGTTGAAAAAAAGTGTTCTTCCAGAATGCAGCTATGGTACGTTTAATTGTGTTGTATGGACAGCCATCGATCCACATCTTGGTGGTATCGAGTTAGTCCGAGCCGGTTTTTAGCTCGAAGCAGTTTTTGATTCATGGTCATTCAGATATGTTGCGGAGGATAAAGCGCATGTACTCTCGTGTTTTGAAGTCTCTTGGATGGGTTGTCGCCTTGGCATTGGTTGTGGTTTTCCCACTTGCCATGACTGCCCAGGGTTCTGGCAAACCGGCCTCACCGCAGGATTCCGGGTCAAAGTGGGATATCTTTGCCGGTTACAGCTACCTGGCCCCGCACGGCACGGTCTATGACACTACCGGCACGAATGCCACCGTGCTGAACAGCATCAACTATGGCTCCATAGCCAGCGTCGCCCGCTACTTCAACAAGTATGTCGGTGTGCAGTTGGAAGCCGATGAGCACATTCACCAACAGGGCCAGACGCTCGCTGCGAGCGGGGGCAACGACGACTTCTCGGGTGGCGGCGGCGGCCTCATCTTCCGTCATCCTTCCGCGGACATCACTCCGTTCGTCCATGCCCTGGTCGGAGTTGAGTATGGTGGCATTTACAACGCGCCCGATGCCTGGGGTCCGGTGTTGACGATCGGCGGCGGTATGGACTATGAGACGCCCTTGTTGAACCACCGCCTGGCGATTCGCATCTTCCAGGCCGACTACCAGTACACCCACGAGAACCTCGGGGTTGCCGGCCGCATCAACGCCAACATGGCGCGGCTGAGCGCGGGTTTGGTGTTCCATGTCGGCAGCCTGACCCCGCCTCCTCCTGTCACGCTGGCTTGCTCTGCCAGCCCGGCTTCGATCTTCCCCGGCGACCCGGTCACGGTGACTGCGACCGCCGGCGCCTTGGATCCGAAGCTGAATGCGGTTTATTCATGGTCTGGAACCGGCGCATCGGGCACCGGCACAACGGTGAACATCGCCACAGGCTCACTGTCGGCCGGCACCTACACCGTGAAGGGCACGGTCAAGGAAGGCAAGGCCGGCAAGGAAGGCCTGCAGCCTGGCCAGACGGCAGATTGCTCTGCCAGCTTTACCGTCAAGGCTTACGAGCCTCCGACGGTCAGCTGCACGGCAAATCCCACCACCATCAAGCCGGGTGAGACCAGCACGATTACTTCGATGGGCATGAGCCCGCAGAACCGCCCTCTCACTTACAGCTACTCGGCTTCTGGCGGTTCAGTCAGCGGCACCGGCACCACGGCAACGTTCTCTTCGGCCGGCGCGGCGACGGGGGCGGTGGGAATCACCTGTAACGTGTCTGACGATAAGGGCCAGACCGCAACCGCGAGCACCAGCGTGACCATCACGGCTCCGTATGTTCCTCCGGCGCCGCACACGCAGGCTCTCTGCTCGATCACCTTCAGCAAGGACAAGAACCGCCCGACCCGCGTGGACAACGAAGCCAAGGCTTGCCTTGACGAGGTTGCCCTGGATCTGCAGCGGCAGTCCGATGCCAAGGCTGTGGTGGTCGGTGAGTCCGATGCCAAGGAACAGGCGAAAACTGCCAAGGCTGAGAAGCTGGCAGCGAAGCGCAAGCACGCCAAGCCGGTCATCGGCGATGCGGCTCAGCGCGCCGTCAACACCAAGGAGTACCTGGTGACGGAGAAGGGCATTGATGCCTCGCGCATCAGCGTCGCAACCGGCACAACCGACGGTCAGACGGTGGAAGACTACCTAGTGCCCGCAGGCGCAAGCTTCTCGGCCGATGTCAGCGGAACCACTCCAGTGGACGAGACCGTGGCGAAGCCTGTTGTGCGCAAGCCTCTGGGTGAAAAGCCGCACGCACATAGGGTGCACAAGGTAGAAGGCGCCAAGCCTCCGCAATAAGGACGGGCCGCCGGCAGGCCGGTGCAATGACGCAACTCCCCATCTTTTCCGCCCAAGCGGAAGAGATGGGGAAGAGGACCAGACTAACCTAATCCTCCTGCAACGATTCGAGGCTGACCGGGAAGCCGGTCAGCCTCATCAATTTTGCAGGGCCGCTTTTATTCATACTTGAATCGAAACTTCCGGGAGCTTGTTGGTTGAATGAGCCGCATGCGGATTTGTGCTAGATTATCGAGCCGGTGCGGAAGTCTCGCGCAGGCCATTCTTTTTTTGTTGATCGTCATCGGAACGCAGGAGCTCTCCGCGCAGCCGTTCTGGAGGCCGGTGGGCCCGGCAGGCGGAGATGCACGGGCATTTGCCGCTATACCGGCCGAGGCCGGGCACCTTTATCTCGGCACGACCGATAGCTGGATCTACGAGTCTCTCGATGAGGGCTCCACGTGGCGCAGACTGGCCAAGCTGGGTTCCACGGATGATTTAGTGGTGGATAACCTGGTAGTGGATTTGGAGAATCCCGCCACTTTGTATGCGGCCGCCTGGAAGGTGGACGAGGCCGGCGGCGGCCTGTGGGTGAGCCATGACGGCGGCAAGAACTGGACCGTCATTGAAGGGCTGCGCGGCCAGTCGATTCGCGCCTTTACCCAGGCGCCGTCCAATCCGCGCATGCTGTTTGCGGGGACCCTTGAGGGGGTATTTCGCTCCACGGACGCAGGCGCGTCGTGGACCCTGATCAGTCCTCCCGGCAGCAAAGAGATTCACGAAGTCGAGTCGCTTGCCGTGGACCCTGCGAATCCGGAGATCGTCTATGCGGGGACCTGGCACCTGCCCTGGAAGACCAGCGACGGCGGCAGGAACTGGAAGAATATCAAGCAGGGAGTGATTGAAGACTCCGACGTGTTTTCGATTATTGTCGATCCGGTTCGCACCAACACGGTTTTTCTGAGCGCGTGCAGCGGCATCTACAAGAGCCTGAATGGGGGCGAGCTGTTTCACAAGATTCAGGGCATTCCCTCCGACGCGCGGCGCACGCGGGTTCTGATGCAGGACCCCAATCATCGGGAGGTGGTTTACGCCGGAACCACGCAGGGGCTCTACAAGACCACGGACGCAGGCAGGCACTTCAATGCCATGACCGGCGCAGACGTGATTGTGAACGACGTCTTCGTGGACCCTGGTGACTCGAATCATTTGTTGCTGGCAACCGACCGCGGGGGTGTGCTGGCCAGCCATGATGGAGGAGTAACGTTTTCTCCTTCCAATGCCGGATTCTCCGAGCGCAAGGTGGGCGCGCTGCTGGTGGATCGTGCCGACCCTCTACGCCTCTATGCGGGCGTGGTCAACGACAAGACCTATGGCGGCGTATTCGTCAGCCTGAACGGCGGAGCCAACTGGGACCAGATTGGAGAAGGGCTGGAGGGGCGCGACGTTTTCTCGCTGGCGCAGGCGGCGGACGGCACCGTCGTTGCCGGAACCGGCCACGGCGTCTTCGCCCTGGTGGAGGATCTGGCTACCGGAGCATCGCCCCACTGGGAGCCGAGAAACACGATTGCCAATACGGTGGTAAAGATCGCCGCGGAGAATCACTCCGGCAAGCGCATCAATGTAGAGAAGCGCGTCAAGGCTCCGGTCATTGAAATGAGGAGCCGCGTCAACGCGCTTGACCTGAGCGGGGACGCGTGGTTGGCCGCAACCAGCGTGGGTCTATTCAGCAGCAGGGACCGGGGTGCAACGTGGCAGGGAGGCACGGTGATGGACTCGGGCGAGTACCTGTCTGTTGCTGCGCTTGGGGCGACCATGGCCGCGGCCCGGCCCGACCGCGTGGTTGTTTCGAGCGACGCCGGCGCTACCTGGATGCCCATGCAGATTCCAACCATGGTGACGCGCATTCATCGCGTGGCCATTTCTCCTGACGGGACATTCTGGCTGGGCGCGCGTGAAGGGGTCTACTTTTCACAGGACAAGGGCAAATCGTGGCTGTGGATCGAGCGGCTTCCCTTCCGCGATGTGGACGACCTGATCTACGACACGCGGCTGAAGCGGGTGATTGTCAGCTCCCGCTCCAGCGACCAGATCTACGCCATCGATCCCAAAACCATGACGTGGAAGTGGTGGCAGACCGGCTACCGCATCAGCCTGGTGCGGGCGGCGGGAGACCGCCTGGTGGCTGCTTCGCTGTATGACGGCGTTTTGGCGGAGCCAAAGATTGCAGGCGGCGAGATCGGTCAAAAGTGAATCGAGCGAAGCCAATTCTGTATCATCTTGATATGCAGACCGAGATTGCGGAACCCCGCCGCCCTGCCGCCTTTCGCAGCCACGACCCGCGCCTTGAGCCGATCGCCGCCAAGGTGTTGGCGGGCGAGCGGCTGGACTTCAACGAAGGGCTGACACTTTACGGCTCATCGGACGTGCTGGCTGTGGGCTGGCTGGCCAACCATGTGAGGGAGCGGCTGCACGGAGACGTGACCTACTTCAACGTCAATCGGCACATCTACCCGACTAATGTCTGCGTGGCAGCCTGTAAGCTGTGCGCATTCGGGCGGAAGAAGGGCGACCCGCTCGGCTACACCATGGCCCTGGAAGAGGCTTGGCAGACTGCGGCGTCCGGCTATTCGGAGGCCGTGACCGAGTTCCACATCGTCGGTGGCCTGCATCCGGATCTGCCGCTGGAGTACTTCCTCGATCTGGTCCGCGGGCTGAAAGAGCGTTTTCCCAAGGTGCACATCAAGGCCTTCACCATGGTAGAGGTGGCCTACCTGGCGCGGCGGGCCAAGCTCAGCATTGAAGAGACGCTGATCCGCATGCGCGAGGCCGGCGTGGACTCGATGCCCGGCGGCGGTGCGGAGATCTTCTCGGCGCGCGTGCGGGCCATCATCTGCGACCACAAGATCGACGGCAGCGAGTGGCTTGAGACGGCGCGTCTGGCACACAAGCTGGGCTTCAAGTCGAACGCCACGATGCTGTACGGCCACATTGAGAACGACGAAGACCGCGTGGACCACCTGCTCAAGCTGCGCGCCGTGCAGGACGAGACGGGCGGGTTCCAGACATTCATTCCGCTGGCTTTCCATCCGGAGAACACGCCACTCGACCACCTGCCGGTGACCACGGGCCTGACCGACCTGCGACAGATCGCCGTGAGCCGTCTGCTGCTGGACAACTTCCCGCACATCAAAGCGTACTGGCAGATGCTCACGCCGAAGATCGCGCAGATTGCGTTGCGCTTCGGCGCGGACGACCTGGACGGCACGGTGATCGAAGAGAAGATCTACCACGACGCCGGCGCCACCACGCCGCAGGGCATGACCCGCAAGGACCTGTGCCGCCTGATTACCGAGGCCGGGCGCGTCCCCGTGGAGCGGGACACGCTCTACCACGCAGTGACGCGCACCGAGGACAGCTTTACCGTCGCTGTGTAGTCGAGAGCCTCTGGAAAGGACGCGCGCGATGACTGACTTTGGTCCCGCTGCCGTGGTTGGCCTCTGCATCGGATTCCTTTGGGGAATCGGCTGCTCGCTGGCGATCATCTATTCCATCTATCTTGGCGGCTACCGCAAGGCGGTCGAGGATTCGCTTGCAACGGTCAAATCGAAACGCTGGCGCCTAACGCTCAAGAAGATCGAAGAGCGGCGGGCCCAGGTGAGCGCGGCGCAGAAGTAGGCATTAAGGACAACGGCAGGCCGTTCGGCTCCCTTTGCTTCTCTCCCGCCGCTCAGGATCACAGCCTCTCTGGCCGATGGTTGCGGAGCACCGGCACATCCTTTACTGTCGCACAATGGCGCCGCCCTTCATCACAAAGCTGACGTGCTCAACGGCGGTAATGTCATCGAGCGGATTGCCGGGGACGGCCACGATGTCGGCGAAGTAGCCGGGCTTGAGCTGGCCGATCTGGGTTTCCCAACCGAGTACGCGCGATCCTTCGATCATGTCGGCCTGGAGGGCGGCAAGGGGCTTCATGCCGTAGCGGACCATGAGCTCCAGTTCGCGGGCCTGGGTGCCGTGTGGGAAGGGCCCGACGTCAGAGCCTACGGCGAAAGGAATGCGGGCGGCCAACTGCTTCTTGAACTCGGCAATCTTGTAGTTCAGCAGTTCATGTTCGCGCTTGGAGGCCTCCGGCGACTGCGCGTGGATGGCGAAGTACTCGAAGATGGTGAAGGTGGGTACGGCGGGGATGTGCTTCTGGCGCATCAGGCGCATGGTCTCTTCGCTCAGCTGGGTGGCGTGTTCGATGGAGGTGACGCCAGCCTGGGCGGCGTAGAGGGTGCCGGGCTCGCCCCTGGCGTGGACGGCGACGGTTGCGCCCCGTCGATGCGCCTCTTCGACGGCGGCGGCGAGCTGAGCTTCGGTGTACTGGTAGGGAGTGTGGAGGAGCCCGTCGATCATCGTGTCCTTGCCGGTCTCGTAGATCTTGGCGAAGTCGGAGCCCTCCTTGTGCTGGGCGCGCATGACTTCCACCAGTTGCTCAGCGTTGTTGGCGTAGTCGGCGTTGGCGAGGACGTGCTGGGCGGGGTTGTAGCCGATGGCGTCTTCGTGGCCGCCGAGGAGGTCGATGGCGTTGGCACTGATGCGCAGGCGAGGGCCGGGAATGAGGCCCTGGTTGATGGCGTCGCGGATGGCGGTGTCGGCGGAGCCGGCGCCTTCGGTGCCCATGTCGCGCTCGGCGGTGAAGCCGGCCATGAGGTAGGCTTTGGCTGCCTGCTCGGCGAGGATCACGCGCCAGGGAACGGACTCCTCGACGGTCTGGAGGTCCTCGGCGCCGGGATGGAGGAAGAGATGGACGTGGACGTCGATCAGGCCGGGAAGCAGCGTGGTGTTGCCCAGGTCGATGAGCTTTGCGCCCTGTGGGTGATCAACCGACGTGCCAACGGCGCGGATGCGGTCGCCCTCGACCAGAACCTCGCCGGGCTGGAGAAGCGTGCCGGTGTCGACCTGGAGCAGGCGCGCGGCGTGGAGGACGATGGGCGCTTGCGCTGCGGTTTGGCTGGCGAGGACCGCAGTGACGCCGACAGCGAGGAGAGCGAGGCGAACGGGCGTGTTCAACATGGCTACGACTATAGCAACGAAGCGGCGGGCGAGCGAAATCGGGTCT
>VFSW01008925.1_pt1 | contig 14348 bp, 15 predicted proteins | sample 5358111 | NCBI WGS metagenome assembly VFSW01 (sample SAMN11554181, study PRJNA540505) | mine drainage metagenome | isolation source: sediment from site ElyBrook_90M | place: USA: Ely Copper Mine, Vershire, VT | collected 2017
AAGCGCAGCCAGCGTGCGGCCGCTCGCCGGTCGCTCGCGGTGGGCGGGTCGACCAGTCCGACACTCGCGTGGCGGCCGCTCGCAACCAGTTCGAGCAGATTGACGTCGATCGCGTAGTCGCTCTGCAATTCCGCGGAGACGTAGCCGACTCTGCGCTTCCACGCCTCGATGTGCGTGCCGCGCGGTATCCCGGCGCGCTCGACGACCCCGCCGAGCGCCGGTGCGAGATCCCCGTACAGCAGCTTCAGCAGGCTCGACTTGCCGGCGCCGTTCGCGCCGAACACCGCCCAGTGCTCGCCCACCCGCAGCTCCCAGTCGACGCCGCGCAGCACGAGCCGATAATCGACGTACAGATTCACGTCGCGCAGACGGACAAGCAACGGCCCGGCGCGTCGCGCCCGCCTGCGCGGCGCACGCGGCCGGGCGCGCCGCTCGTCGGCCGGGCGTTCGTCGGCCCGGCGCTCGAGACCGGCGAGGTCGGACGGTCGCAGAGGCCCGATGAATTTCACTCGGCCGTCGGCGATCTCGATCAGGTGCCCGGTTCCGGGCGGCACATCCATGGCGCGATGCGCGGCAACCACCCACGACTGCCCGCGACGTCGCGCCGCAGCCAGGGCCGCATCGAGCTTGCGTCGGTGGACGGCGTCCAAGCCATTGTGCACCTCGTCCAGCAGCAGCCAGTCGGCCTCCTGGACGAGTGCGCGGGCGAGCAGCGTCAGACGTTTCTCACCGTACGACAGCGTCAGAAATCGCCGATCCGCCAGCGCCGCGATCCCGCAGGCACGCAGGCCCGCCGCGACCCGCTTGCGTTCCGCGGCCGAGACCGGCGCGAGCAACAGATCGGTCCGGTGCAAACCCGTCGCGACCACATCCCGCACCGGCAGATCCCAGCCGTGGCGGGAATACTTCTCCTGCAGTTCGGAGCCGACGTACGCCAGGCGCGGCTTCGCCTCGAGCAGGGTGAGCACCCGGCGACCGAGGCGGTACTCGCGCCGCTCCAGGCCGGTGGGTGTCGGCCAGAGATCGGCGGCCAGCAGCTTGAGCAGCTGCGTCTTGCCCGCACCGTTGGCGCCGATGAGCGCCCAGCGCTCCCCGGGGCGAAGGGTGAGCGAGATCTCGCGCAGCACCCAACCTCCGCCGCGCCGCACGCCGACCGCGCGCAGCGCGCTGCCGAGTCGCGCGCTCCTGCCGGCGCGAGCGGCACCAGGGTGCCGGATCGCGGGCGCTCGCTAAGCGCCGGCACGGCTCGGCGCGTCCCGCCCGGTGCGCATCACCACGGTGTCGGTCGGCAGCAGGGCGTAAGGAGCGATCCCTGGCTGGTCCCGATACGCGCGGTAGATCGGGGTAAAATCCGAATCGTAGGCGCTGCGGAACAATTGCTCGAAGCTGTCGACGACGAAGTAGGTCTTCTGATAATCGTCGATCAGGTAATCGGTACGCATCACGCGCGTGAGATCGAAGGCAAGCCGGTGAGGCGCGTCGTCGTCGATGCTGAAGGCGGTCTCGCCCGCCGAGGACAGGATGCCCGCCCCGTAGGCACGCAGCTGCGCGCCATGACGGATCAGGCCGAACTCGACGCAGTACCAGTACAGTCGGGCCAGCATGCGCAGCCCGCCCTCGGCCACGGCCTTGGCGCCGGCCATGCCGTAGGCCTGCACGAAATCCGCGAACACCGGATCGCACAGCAGCGGTACATGGCCGAAGAAGTCGTGGAACACGTCCGGCTCGACCAGGTAGTCCATCTCCGCGGGGGTGCGCAGCCACACCGTGACCGGAAAGCGCCGCTCGGCGAGGTGCGCAAAGAACTGCTGCTCGGGAATCAGGCCGGGAACCGCGACGATGCGCCAACCGGTCGCGCGGTGCAGCACTTTGCTCGCCGCGTCGAAGCGCGGAATGTTCCGCTCTACCCCGAGCTTGGCGAGGCCGGCGAGGAATTGCGGTGCGGCGTAGCGCTGCACCAAGGCACTTTGCCGGTCGAGCAAGCGCGCCCACAGCGCGTGCTGCTCCGGGGTGTAGGCGTGCCCGGTCTGATCCACCACGTAATCCGGCCCAACCGCGGAGTAGTCGCCGCGAAGCTTGACTTCGTGCGCCGTCGGCGCGCTGGGCAGGTTCATGGAAGTTCCATGCATTACAGTGATCTGGTCCACATTTTGACACAGTTGCGGTGGACGGCGGAGCCGCTACACTGGCAGGCATGTCGAACTCTCCGAAAGCACGGCGCGTGGGTGGTCCGCCTCCCTGGTCCGAGCTTTCGCGGCCGGATTCTGAACAATGCCAGCGATTCCTGGCCGAATCCCTGTCGATACTGCTGGCCGATCTGTTGCGCTCGGTGCTGACGGACGCGAGTCCCGCGCTGCCCGCCGAGGAGTCGGCGGTGGAGCGCTACCGGGTGCTCGCCGATTCGCTGGCCGACGGGGAATCGCGCCGGCGCACCACTCTCGGGATCACGCGCGCCGGCCTCGCCAAGCGTTGCGTCACGTGGCTCAAGATTCTGCTGACCGTGCCCTCCAACGCAGCGAACAGCGCGCCGATGCGCGAATTCGTCGATGCCCTCGGACTGTTTCCGGCGTTGTTCGACAGCGAGCCCTCGGCGCGCTCGCGCCGCGCCCGGCTCACCTGGCTGCTGACCCACGACCGCCGGCTGGACGCCAGCACTCGCGAGGCCGCCACCGCGCTCATCGAGGCCTGCGAGCACCTGGGCGTGCTGCTCTGGCCGGACGCGGAAACTGCCTGATCGCACTGCTCCCTCCTGCAGATTTTCACTTGAGGCTTGCCGGCCATTTTGCCGGTATACTGTTCAGTTATCCCGTGAGCCGTCCCGGAGTTCTGGAATTTAAAGTGTCGTCCATCGAAATGCCCCCATGTTCCGCGGAAGGTGCCGCCGCCGAATCCACCGCAGAGACCGCGGTGACCGACAAGTCGCGCTTTCGTTTCCAGAGGCTGCTACAGCCGTTCGCCGTGGACCGTGCGGTGGTCGCACCCATTCTGTGGTTCCTGCTCGACTGGCTGGTGCTCGGTGCGGCCATTGCGAGCTTGCTGGTGGTGGACGCGGTGTGGGTGAAGGTGTTCGCCTCGCTGGTGGGCGCGCTCTGGATCGCGCGCCTGTTCGTGATCGGGCACGATGCCTGCCACGGCTCGTACACGCCGAACAAGACGTTGAACGTGTGGATCGGCCGTATCGCCTTCCTGCCCTCGCTCACTCCCTACAGCCTGTGGGAGATCGGTCACAACCTCGCACATCACGGGTTCACCAATCTCAAGGGCAGGGATTACGTCTGGACGCCCTATTCGCCCGAGGAATTCACCCGCCTGCCCTGGATGCGCCGCCAGCTGGAGCGTGTCTACCGCAGCGGTGTCGGTCAGGGCGTCTACTACATGGTGGAGATGTGGTGGAAGAAGCTGTACTTTCCGGGCCGCAAGCACGTGACCGCGCGTCGCGTGAGCTACACCTTCGATTGCCTGCTGGTCACCGCCTTCGGCGTACTGTGGATCGGCGGCCTGATCGCCTGGGGCGCGCACAGCGGACGCTCCATCGGCTCATTGCTGGTATTCGGTTTCGCCGTGCCCTTCTTTTTCTGGAACTGCCTGATGGGCTTCGTCATCTACGTGCAGCACACCCATCCGCGCGTGGCCTGGTACGAGCGGCGGGACGAATGGTCGGCGAACGCCGGCTATGCGACCACCACGGTGCACGTGAAGCTCCGACGCCCCTTCGACGGGCTGATCCATTACATCCTCGAGCACGGTGCCCATCACGTGAACATGGGTGTGCCGCTGTATCGCCTCAAAGCCGCCCAATCGCGCCTGACCGCGACCCTGGACGAGCGCTTGAACTCCGAGGTGTTCACCTGGCGTTACTACTGGAACACCGTGCGCAGTTGCAAGCTGTACGACTTCGCGAAGCACGTGTGGACGGACTTCGACGGCCACATCACCTCGAGCCCGCAAGTGCAGGTCCGCTGACTCAACGCCGGTTGAGGTGAGCGGCGTGATGCCGCAGGTGGTCCGGCATGAACGTCTGCATGAAGTAGTATCCGTGGTCGTACCCCGGCTGCATGCGCAGGCTCAGCGCCTGCCCGGACTTTTGCGCGGCGGCGGAAAACTTCTCGGGCATCAGCTGCTGCACGAGAAACTGGTCGGCCGTGCCCTGATCGATCAGGATCGGACCCGGGAACGGCCGGCGCGCCACGAGTTCGGTCGCGTCGTGCTCGCGCCAGGCATCGCGCTCCGAACCGAGATAATTGCCGAAGGCCTTGACTCCCCAGGGACATTGCATCGGCGCCGCGACCGGCGCGAAGGCCGATACCGAACGATAGCGGCTCGGATTGCGCAGCGCGATGGTGAGCGCACCGTGCCCGCCCATGGAGTGGCCGAAAATACTCATGACGCCGGCGAGCGCCGGTAGATTCGCCTCCACCAGTTCAGGCAGCTCGCGCGTGACGTAGCTGTACATGCGGTAGTTCGCCGCCCAGGGCTGCTGGGTCGCATCCACGTAGAAACCCGCGGCCTGCCCGAAATCCCAGGAATCGGCGTCACCGGGGATGCGCGGCTGCCGCGGGCTCGTATCCGGACCGATCAGCATCAGTCCGAGCTATGCGGCGAGCCCTTGCGCATGGGCCTTGATCGCGAACGTCTCCTCCGTGCAGGTCAGCCCCGCCAGGTAGTACAGCACCGGCACCTTGCCCGCCCGCGCCTGAGGAGGCAGGTAGGCGGAAAATTTCATCGGCCCACCGGTCTCGCGCGACTCGTGCGTGAAGAATTGCTGCACGCCGCCGTAGCAGCCGTGCTCCGAAATCAATTTGATCGAATTCATCAGTGCATGCCCTCGCGTTCCGTGACCCAATGTTCGAAGGCGTCGATGTCGGCAGGACGGACCGCGCCGGGGGCGGCGCGGTGCCGCGCAACCCATTGCTGCATCAGAGTCATGAGCCGGTCCGCGCGCGCGCGCTCGTGATTGTACAAGTCCATGTACGCGTCCTTCACGGCATCCAAACGGTCCAGCTCCAACAGCGCTTCGCCGCGATGCTCGACGGCGTCGTAGTTGCCCGACTCCAGCGCGAGCGCATGATCATAGTCGTCGACCGCTTCGACGAAGGCACCCAGTTTGAAATGCACGTACCCGACGTCGTTCCACGCCTCGAACATGTCGCCCTTGTGGCCCAACGCCTCGGTGAACTGGTCCAGCGCCCGGTTGTAGTTGTCCTGCACCTTCTCCAGCGCTTTCGCCTTCTTGTCCGGATTGGTGGCCGCCGCCGCCGCGGCCTCCTGCTCCTTGGCCTTGTTGAGGGACTTGACCCCCGCCGCATAGGCTTTCTGCGCGGCCTTGTCCGGCGCCTCCTCCACCTGAGTCGCGGGCAGCTTGCTCGGCGGGTCCATCGAGCCGGCCGGCGAACGCTGGGCGTACGCGTTGCCGGCGGCGCCGGCGGCGATCACCACCAGCAAAACGGCGGCTCTGTGCGATAATTTTTGCATGATGCCGCATCTTAGATTCTCGGGGGCCGTCGCGCTGGCTTTTTTCACCGCAGCCGCGCACTGCGCGCAGCCGCCAACCGCACCCACGATGGCCGAAGTGCTCGCCGCCTCCTCACCCGCGGATTGGCGACCGCTCGACCTCGATCGTACCTTGTACGTCGATCTGCCGACGGGCCGGGTGATCGTCGAATTGGCCCCCCGCTTCGCTCCCTTGCACGTCGCCGCCATCGAACGCCTGGCGCGCGCCGGTTACTACGACGGACTGCCCATCCTGCGGGTGCAGGAGAACTACGTGGTGCAGTGGGCCGACCCGCAAAACCGCCATCCTCTGCCGCCGGGACAGGAGCGGGTGGCGCCGGAATTCGACTCGCGCCTCGACCCGTCCCTGCCCTTCACCCGTCTGCCCGACGGAGACGTGTACGCGCCGCAGGTCGGTTTCAGCGACGGCTTCCCCATGGCCCGATCGACCGGACAACGGCGCGACTGGCTGGCCCATTGCTACGGCATGGTCGGCGTCGGACGCGATACCGCGGCGGACAGCGGCAGCGGCGCCGAGCTGTACGTCGTGATCGGGCATGCGCCGCGCCACCTCGACCGCAACGTCGCCCTCGTGGGCCGGGTCGTCAAGGGAATGGAATTGCTGACCAGCCTGCCGCGGGGCGAGGGCACGATGGGCTTTTACACGCCGGCGCAGCGGCCGTCGACCATCGAGAGGATTCGCGTCGCCGCCGATGTGCCCGCCGCCGAGCGCACCCCGCTCGAGGCGCTGCGCACCGATACGCGAACCTTTGCGGCGCTGATCGAGTCACGGCGCAATCGACCCGAGGAATTCTTCAAGGTGGCCGCCGGTAAGATCGACCTGTGCAACGTGCCGCTGCCGGTGCGCACGCCGCCCCACGTTCAGTCCCCCTGACGCGAGGCCTCGTCGATGCCGATCTGCAGATTGGCGGTCGCGATGCGCACCTCGATCAGGAAAGCGAGCAGCGCGAAGGCGAGCGACAGCATCGACAGAATGAACATGCAGGCGATGAACGCCGACAGGTCCCAGCGCAGGAAGGCGTTGAGGAACAGCATGACCACCACCAGCGCAATGAACAGGGCGGACAGCGTGATCAGGGTGATCGCGGCGTTCATCCAGCGCGCCCGCCTCTTGAGGATGGCGAGCTGTCCATGCAGCTGCCGCGCCTCCACGTTCTGCTCGGCAACGCCCAGGCGATCCTCCGTCTTGCGTGCACGGTCGACGATGCGCGCCAGGCGGCTGGTGAAAACGTTCAGGGTCACACCGATGGCGGAGATCAGGAATATCGGCGTGAGCGCGATCTGTATCAGGTGCGCGACTTCCGCGGAATGCACCGAGTAGGCGGCCGCGGTGAACGTGTCGTTCACTCGCGCCCGTCCACGCGCACCTGCACGGTCAGCGATCCGGCATCGCGAAAGCGCAATTGCAGTGGAAATTCACCGCCGGAGCGCAGCGGTGCCCGCAGGCCCATGAGCATGATGTGCAGGCCCCCCGGTTCGACCCGCTGCACGCTTCCCGGCGGGCAGTCGAGAAAAGGCAGTTCGCGCATCTGCATGGTGCCGTCCAGATTCCGGGTCTCGTGCAGCTCGGCCTGCATCGCCGCCGCAGTGGCGAGCCCGAGCAGCCGATCGGCCCGCTCGCCGCGATTGGCGATGGTCAGGTACACCGCCGCGCCGCTCGACTCCGGCGGTGTGGGTCGCGCCCCCGGATCGCCGACCGCGAGCGTGCCGATGCGATACACCGGGGCGGAGGCGGCGCCGGCCCCGAGCGGGCCGGCCCCCAGGGATCGACCGATGAAGAACACCGCGACCGCGGCCACCCAGCAGTAGTAGCCGAACAGGCGCCAGCGCCCGCTCTCGAGCCAGCGGGACAGCCAGAGGAGCGCCAGCCAACCGGCGGCGAAGGACAGCACCATGCCGCCCAGGCTCAGCCCGATCCACTGGCCGAGAGCCCCTTGCACGTGCGCCTTGAGCAATCGATGGCCCTCCAGGGCGATCACGGCCGGCGTGAGCACCACGGCCAGGGCGAAGCTGTAATTCTCCAGCGACTCGCGCGCGAGGCCGCGCAGCAGCCCGGTGGAAATGGTGGCGCCGGAGCGCGAGAAGCCGCGAAACGGCAGGCACAGCCCCTGCACGGCGCCGATCCACAACGCGTCCCGCGTGCCGACCCGCTCGCGTCCCGGCGCGGCGGAGGCCGCGCGGCCGGACCATACGATCAACGTCCCGACGGCTGCGAGCGAGACGGCTATCAAGGTCATATTGCCGAATAATTGCTCCACTTCTTGCACGGCGGCACCGCGCAAAATCACCCGCTCGATGATCAGCTTGAGCCCCAGACCCACCACACCGGTGCACGCCGTCGCGATCGCGATACCGATCGCGAACGCCCGAAAGGCCGGAACCGAGGAGAAGTAGCGGCTACGCCATGTGGGCCAGAAGTACGCGATGCACGCGAACATGGTCCCGGTGTGCAGCATCACGAGCAGGAAGGTCATTCCCGGAGTCGTGGGATCGAGTCCCATCAGCTTTTCGGCGACGATGACGTGAGCGGAACTCGACACCGGCAGCAGCTCGCAGGCGCCCTGCACGATGGCGAGAAGAAGGACTTTGATCAGCACCGGCATGTCGGGGTCCTGGCGACGCAACGCGACCATTGCATCGCAACTCGCACGCGCCCGTCCAGTGTCCGGTCGATCTTACTGCGGCGCACAAAAAAGCCCCGACCGCCTTCAGGGGCGATCGGGGCCGGCAACCTTGAGCTCTTACTTCGAGCCGGAGGGCATCGAGGAAGAGGACTTCTTGCTCTTGCTCTTGCCTTTCTTCTTCTTCGAGGCCTTCTTTGCCGGCTTGGCGGCATCGGCGGCCGGGGTCGACGCTGCCGGGGCATCGGCGGACATCGCCGGGGCGGCCTTCGGGGCGTCCGCGGCGATCGCGCCGGCGGCGAGACCCAGCGACAACAGGGCGGAGCTAATCAACGTAGCGGACTTGTGAATAAGAACTCCAACGGTGGTTTTGAATAACCCGGCCGAAGAATACGACGGAACCGCGGGATTCAGCCGACATGAAGATCATTTCACGAAGATCGGCGGCCTCGCGTTCGCACATGCCAGATAAGGTAAGCGACGATCGCGACATTGACGATAATCACCATCGCCTTGCCCAGATTCGGCGCCCGCAGCATCTCCCAGAGCTCGAACGGGATCAGCGAGGCGGTGATGATGGTGGTCAGCCATTCGGCCCAGCGCTTCTGCATCCATAAGCCGACCCCTTCGACCGCGAATATCGCGGCGTACCCCAGGGTCACCGCCCGCAGCGCATGCAGGCGCGACTGGGAGAGGCCGCTGAACCACTCGAGCGCCCGCGTGATCAGCTCGTGCTCGAGGCCGGACGGCCGCGCCGACGCCCAGGTAATCAGTCGCGCGACCAGCGAGGCATCGTGCAGCCGCGCTTCCCCGTAGGCGACGAACAACAGCAGCACCACCTTGAGCAGCTTGTAAAGCGCGATGGTGCGCAGCATCCCAAAGCGCGGCCACTGCGCCGGCACCTCCCCGGTCGCCATGGTAGGTCAGGCCCGACCCGCGGGCGGTTGGAATTCCAGGGTGGCGTCGAGCAGGGCGGGGATGTCGAACACCGCCCGTTCGTTGTCGATGACCAGCCGCGCCACGGCCGCCGCCGCCACCAGCGCAGCCGGCACCTGGATCCTGTCCTGGTCGCGGACCACCGTCCAAGTCTCGAGCCGCTTGTCCTGAAAAGCGAGGTTCAAGGCACTCCAGCGCAGCAGCGCGGCTCGCGCGCGCGGGGTGTCCCCACCCCATTGGCGCTGCGCCAGGGTGGTGGCCGAGCTTACGGCGATTTCCGCATGCGGCAGAGTCATCAACTCCTGGATATATTTGACCATCTCGTCCGGCGGCACGTGCATGTCGAGGTCCAGAGTGGCCGATTCGTTCGTCATTGACGCATCTTACGTCGGATTTTCGAGACTGAATACCGCGGCATCGTCATCGTAGGCGAAGGCCTCCGCGTAGCGCGCCCAGCGCACCACCGCGCGCAACGTCTGGTCGGCCGCCTCCTCGCTCATGAAATCCTCCAGCTCGTCGATGAAGCGGCTCTTTCGCGCCGAATGCGTCGCCCGCTCGTCGAGCACCCGGCGAACGTGTGCCGCCAGCGGCACGTAGGTCAGCAGATGCCGCTGGAAGATCCGCTTGCGCTCATCGAGTGCCGAGTGCGCGAACGCGAGCCCGTCCTCGGTGAGCTTGATGTCGCCACCCTCGACCTCCGCAAAGCGCAGCAACTGCAACGTCTCGGCGACCGGAAAAAGCTCGTCGATCTCCATCTGCAGGTCCGAGGCGATTTTCGGCAGATCCGCCGTGCCGTTGAACGGCGCCGCAGCCACCGCCTCCATCAGGCCCGACAGCAGGTTCGTCGATACCTGCGGCAGGATGCTGCCGATCCCCAAGCCGGGGAAGCGCTCGTGCCGCGCCCCCGGCACGCTACCCTTGGGGCGGGCGGTCATTTCGACGTAGATGCGCTCGACCATGTCGCGAAAGCTCGGATCGAGGCGGTTGCGCGGCTGCGGCATGGTCAGTTTGATCTCGCTCAGGATGCGACCCGGATTGCTGCCGAAAAGCAGAACCCGGTCGCACATCAACACCGCCTCCTCGATGTTGTGCGTCACCAGCACCACTCCCTTGATGGGCATGCGTCCCTCCGACCACAGGTCGAGAAAATCGGTGCGCAAGGTCTCTGCGGTCAGCACGTCGAGGGCGGAAAACGGCTCGTCCATCAGCAGTATGTTCGGATGCACGACCAGCGCGCGCGCGAATCCCACCCGCTGGCGCATGCCGCCCGACAGTTCGCGCGGATACGCGGACTCGAATCCGTCCAGTCCGATCAGGTCGATCGCGGCGAGCGAACGCTTGCGGATCTCGGCGCGCGGCAGGCGCTGGGCTTCGAGCCCGAGCGCGACGTTCTCGAACACCGTGAGCCAGGGGAACAGCGCAAAACTCTGGAACACCATGGCGATTCCCGGGGCGGGGCCGGAGACCTGCCGGCCGAGATAGGCGATCCGCCCGCCGCTCGGCTCCGCCAGCCCGGCGATCAGGCGCAGCAGCGTCGACTTGCCCGAGCCCGAGCGGCCGAGGATGCCCACGATCTGGCCCTCGCGCAGCTCGAGGTTCATTCCCTCCAGCACCAGCAGTTCCTCGGCGTCGGGCACCGCAAACGCCTTGCGGACGTCGGAGCATTGCAGGAGCGGCGATTCGTTCATTGATGCGGCCCGGTCAGGTGATGCGGAATTTTCGCTCGGCGTAATAGTACATCGGCCGCCAGAACACCCGGTTGATGACCACGACGAACAGGCTCATGATGCCGATTCCGAGCACGATGCGGTGATAATCTCCCGCCGCGGTCGCCTCGGCGATATAGGCGCCGAGGCCGTGCGCCTGCACCTCCGTGTGACCCCAGCTGGCGAGTTCGGCGACCACCGCGGCATTCCACGAGCCGCCCGAGGCGGTGATCGCGCCGGTGACGTAGAAGGGCAGGATCGCCGGCAGCGCCACCCGGCGCCACCACAGCCAACCGGCGACCCGGAAATTCGCCGCCACGTAGCGCATCTCCGTCGGAATCGCCGACGCGCCGGCGATCACATTGAACAGAATGTACCACTGCGTGCCCAGGATCATCAGCGGACTCAAAAAGATGTCGGGACTCAGCCTCCAGGTGACGATGCCGTACACGACGATGGGAAACAGCAGATTGGTCGGGAACGCCGCCATGAACTGCGCGACGGGCTGAACGATCTGCGCGGCGCGCGGACGCATGCCGACCCAGACGCCGATCGGCACCCAGATGAGGCTCGCCAGCGCGATCAGCACGAACACCCGCAGCATCGTGATCAGCGCGAGCCCCGCCACGGCAAGCGCCTCGGCCGGTGCGGTGTCCGCGATCAGGCCCTCGACGATGCGCCACAGGCCGAGCCCCACCAGCAACGTGAGCAGCCCGAGCCAGAGCAGATCGAGATGGCGGCGGCGGGCGGGCGTCAGTTGCGCGACCGGACCCGCGTTGCGCGGCACCGCGCGGCTGGTCCACAGCACCACCGAGTGAAATGAGACGGTCGCGGCCCGCACGAGCCGCGACCGGCGCATCATCATGAGCGCCCAGGAGCTCGGCACCCGCGCGCCCGGCTCCTGCTCCACCCGGAACCGATCCACCCACGCGACCAGCGGCCGGAACAGCAGTTGATCGCACAGAAGGATCACGACGAACATCGCGGCAATGGCCCAACCGATCGCCCCGAGATCCTTCTTTTCGATGGCGAGAGCGATGTAGGAGCCGATCCCGGGCAAAGCCACCGTGGTGCGTCCGACGCTGATCGACTCCGAGGCGACGACGAAGAACCAGCCTCCGGACATGGACATCATCATGTTCCAGATCAGCGCCGGCAGGCCGAAGGGTACCTCGAGTTGCCAGAAGCGCATCCAGGGCGACAGACGAAAGGAGTCCGCCGCCTCGGACAGTTCCACCGGGACGGTGCGCAGCGACTGGTAGAAACTGAACGCCATGTTCCATGCCTGGCTGGTGAAAATGACGAAAATCGAGGCAAATTCCACCCCGAGCACCCGGCCGGGGGCCAGCGACATGAAAAAAACGTAAGTCACGGACAGGAACCCGAAGATCGGCACCGACTGTAGAATGTCCAGTATCGGCACCAACAACTTGCCGGCGCGTTCGCTCTTCGCCGCCCAGGTGGCGTAAGTCAGCGTGAACAGCAACGACAGTGCGAGTCCCGCGAACATGCGAAAAGTGGTGCGCGCGGCGTATTCCGGCAGGTGCCGCGGGTCGAGCGACAAGGGGGTGAGTTCGAGCTGCGCAAGCGGCGAGAACAGGCCCCGGGAGGTCTCGGCGAGGAAGATGATCAGGCCGATGACCACGATGAAGGCGAGCACGTCCCAGCGCGACGCGAAGTCGCCGAGAAAGCCGAAGGGTGGCGTGCGTTTCATCCGGCCATTGTCTCAGGACATTTGACGAAGTAGCTAGTAGGAAACGGCCAGCGAGCCGCGCGAACACATGCAACAAACTCTCGCCCCTTCGGCAGCGCTCGCGGGTCCCGCGGAACGCGGCGCGTTCCACGTGCTCGGCGCAATCAGCTTCGCGCACTTTCTCAACGACATGATGCAGTCGCTGATCGTCGCGATCTATCCGTTGCTCAAGGGCGACTTCCACCTGAGCTTCACGCAAATCGGCGCGATCAGCCTGACGTATCAGATGTGCGCCTCGGTGCTGCAACCGCTCATCGGTGCGTACACCGACCGGCATCCGCAGGCCCACGCCTTGAGCGCCGGCATGACCTGCACGCTGCTCGGCATCCTGCTGCTGGCGTTCGCGCCGAATTACCCGACACTGCTGCTGGCGGCGGCCATGGTCGGCATGGGTTCGGCGATTTTCCACCCCGAGTCCTCGCGCATCGCGCGGCTCGCCTCCGGCGGACGGCACGGTCTCGCGCAGTCGATCTACCAGCTCGGCGGCACCGGCGGCAGCGCCATGGGACCGCTGCTCGCGGCCTGGATCATTCTTCCACGCGGTCAGCCGAGCCTCGCGTGGTTCGCTCTCGCCGCCCTGATCGCGATCGCAGTGCTGTGGCGGGTCGGACGCTGGCACCGTGACCGGCACCTCGATCGGGCCGGCGCGGCGCGCCACGCCCACGCGCATGCCAGCCCGGTCGGATCCCGGCGCGCCGCCTGGGCCGTCGGCATCCTGCTGTTGCTCGTGTTCTCGAAGTACTTCTATCTCGCGAGCATCTCGAGTTATTACAGTTTCTACCTGCTGGCGAAATTTCACGTCTCCGTGCGCACGGCGCAGATGCTGCTGTTCGTATTTCTGTTCGCCGCCGCCCTCGGCACCCTGGTCGGCGGACCGCTCGGCGACCGGATCGGCCGCAAGTACGTGATCTGGATTTCGGTACTGGGAGTCTCCCCGTTCACGCTCGCCCTGCCCTACGTCGGCCTGGGTTGGACGGTGGCCTTGAGTTTCCTCATCGGCCTGATTCTCTCCTCGGCCTTCTCGGCGATTCTGGTGTTCGGTCAGGAGCTGCTTCCGGGCAAGGTCGGCGCGGTGGCGGGACTGTTCTTCGGCTTCGCCTTCGGCATGGGCGGCATCGGCGCCGCGGTACTCGGCGGCCTGGCGGATAGGTACGGTATCGAGTTCGTCTACCGGGTGTGCGCCTTCCTGCCGCTGCTCGGCATCTGCGCTGCGTTCCTGCCGGATCTCGAGCGGCCCGTCCGGAAGACTGCGTGAGCAGCCCCGAGCTGATCGACTCCCTGCGCAGCCACGGACCGGCCATCGTCTTCGGCAATGTGCTGCTCAATCAGCTCGGCCTGCCGGTACCGGCGGTGCCCACGCTGATCGTGGCGGGGAGCCTGGCGGCGGGCGGCCAGCTGCCTGCGGGCGAACTGCTGCTGCTTGCGGTGGCCGGCTGCCTGATCGCGGATTGCGCCTGGTACCTCATCGGCCGTTCCTATGGACTCGCGGTGTTGAAGGTGCTCTGCCGTATCTCGCTCGAGCCGGACTCCTGCGTCAACCAGACGCAGGCGAGATTCGAGCGCTGGGGTGTCAACTCGCTGCTGATCGCAAAGTTCATCCCCGGGCTGTCGATCGTCGCCCCGCCCCTGGCCGGCGCCATGCGCATGGGCTGGTTTCGCTTTATCTGGCCGAGCGCCGCGGGCGGCGCCCGGTGGGCGGGCAGCGCGATATTCGTGGGCGCGTTGTTCGAAGCGCAGATCGGGCGGCTGCTGATGTTCATGAGCGAGCACGCCGATCCGTGCCATTCTGAGGCCGCGCAGGAAGCGCTGCCGCTCCCACCA
>VFSW01008926.1_pt1 | contig 14347 bp, 19 predicted proteins | sample 5358111 | NCBI WGS metagenome assembly VFSW01 (sample SAMN11554181, study PRJNA540505) | mine drainage metagenome | isolation source: sediment from site ElyBrook_90M | place: USA: Ely Copper Mine, Vershire, VT | collected 2017
ACAATCACGTTGCCGCCGGCGAGCTTGGCGGAAGTGCGGGCGGGCAACTCGAAATCCAGTTTGCCCTTGGGGCCTTCCACAAATATCTTTTGGCCTTTGACTTCCACCTTCACCTTCGGCGGAACGGGCACCGGCATTTTTCCAATACGAGACATAAATTAAACTAAATTAAATCAAATAAATTTCCACAGGCGGCCTCAGCCACTCGTTTCTGGCTGTGCGCGGATGGTTTCGTCACCGGCCTACCATACCTCGCACAGCAGTTCGCCGCCCACGTTCTTGTTGCGCGCCTGCGCGCCGGTCATAATTCCTTCAGAAGTCGAAAGAATGGCCGTTCCCAACCCGCCCCGCACACGCGGGACATCGGTGGCGCCGACATAACGGCGCAGGCCCGGCGAACTGATGCGGCGCAGCCCCTCGATGATCGGCTTGCGTCCGCTGTATTTGAGCTTGATCTTGATTCGTTTGTGCGGCTTGGCCTCGACCATCACCTCGGCGACATAGCCTTCGCGTTTGAGCAGGTGCGCGATGCTTTCCTTCATTCTGGAATGCGGCATCTCGACATCCGGCAACATGGAACGGCCGGCATTTCGCAACCGCGTGAGCATGTCTGAAATTGGGTCTGTCATAATTTTACCAACTGGCCTTGGTCACTCCGGGAATCAATCCATTGAGGGCCGCCTCGCGGAAAGTCAGCCGCGAGCAGCCAAACTTGCGAAGGAAGCCGTGGCGGCGCCCGGACATCGAGCAGCGGTTGACCAACCGGCTGGGGCTGGCGTCGCGCGGCAGCTTGCTCAGCCCGGCGTAATCGCGGCGCGCCTTCAATTCGGCCCGCGCGGCGGCGTATTTCTTGACTGTGTTGGCTTTGCGCTTGTTGCGTTCGATCCAGGATGTCTTGGCCATAAATGCTTCAATGAATGTTCTGTTCTTTTGCTTTGGACTCGGCGAAGGGCATGCCCATCATCTTCAAAAGGTCCAGCGCCTCTTCGTCACTGGGCGCGCTGGTCACAATGGTGATGTCCATTCCCTGTGTGCGCTTGATCTTGTCCAACTCTACCTCCGGGAAAATAGTTTGGTCGGACACGCCCAGCGAATAATTTCCCCGCCCGTCAAATGAGCGCGGGGACAAACCGCGAAAGTCACGGATGCGCGGCAGCGCGGTGGCGACCAGGCGGTCAAAGAATTCATACATCATGGCCCGGCGCAGCGTGACCCGGCAGCCAATGGGCTGGCCCTCGCGCAACTTGAAATTGGCAATGCTGTGGCGCGACTTGCTGATCACGCCTTTGCGGCCTGTTATCAGGCTGATGTCCCGCGTGGCTTCGTCCATCGCGCTCTTCTCCAGCGACGCGCTGACGCCCATGTTGACGACGATTTTCTCGATTCGCGGAACCTGGTGGACGTTCTTGTATTGGCGCTTCTGCTGCAAAGCCGGGCGCACTTCGTTTGCGTACTTTTCCATAAGGCGCGGCTTCGGAGGCGGCCCCGCCGGAGCGGCTGCCGCGCTTTCCGCGGGATGTTCTTTGGAATCTTTTTTGGAATCTTTTTTGGGCATCAAGCCGGGTTCTCCTGGTTGGCGCGGTTGGCGCGGCCGGCGCGGCGATCATACTCCTCGGCCAGCATCAAATTGGAAATATGGATGGTTCCCTCCCGCTCGATGATGCGGCCCTCGGGATTTTGCTGGCTCTTGCGGGTATGGCGCTTGATCATCTTAAGACCCTCGACCAAAGCGCGCTGTTTTTTGCGCGAGACCATGAGGATCTTGCCGCGCTTGTCAATTTCCGAGCCGGCAATGACCACCACTTCGTCGCCTCGTTTTACATGAGAGTGTCGCATAATCAAATGACCTCCGGCGCAAGAGAAATGATCTTCATGAACTTCTTCTCGCGCAGTTCCCGGGCGACCGGCCCGAAAATGCGGGTCCCCCGCGGATTCTTCTCTTTGTCAATTATCACAATGGCGTTGCTGTCAAAGCGAAGATACGAGCCGTCGGACCGGCGGATTTGTTTGCGTGTGCGCACGATTACCGCGTCCACGACCTCCCCCTTTTTGACCGTCCCATCCGGAGAGGCTTCCTTGATGTGGGCCTTGATGACATCCCCGATCTCGGCGTAACGCTGGTTGCGGCCGATGACGCCGATGGCGGCGGCCCGCTTGGCGCCGCTGTTGTCGGCCACGTCTAAAATGGATCGAACCTGTAACATAAAATCCTAATCAAGCCGCCGCCGGAGCGGCCTGGGCGGCGCGCGCCAGCACACGAATCAGGCGCCACCGTTTGAGCTTGGACAGCGGACGCGTCTCCTGGATAAGCACCATGTCGCCGGCTTTGGCCTCGCCTTTCTCATCATGGGCGTAAAATTTCGCGTACGCGGCGACGACTTTCTTGTAGCGCGGATGGGGAAAGCGGCGTTCGACCTCCACAACAATTGTTTTGGCCATTTTGCTGGCAATGACTTTGCCCTGGCGCTCTTTGCGGTGGCCCCGTTTCAAAGGCGCTGCCTGCGGCGTGGGTGCTGCGGCTTGGGGCGGTGTCTGGGTTTCGGGCATCGTTATTTGGCGGTTGGTGGTTGGTCTTTGCGCCGGAGTTGCGAAATCCGAGTCTCAACGCGGGCAACGTCGCGGCGCAAAACGCGCAAACGAGCCGGGTGTTCCAACTGGCTGCTGGCCTGCTGCAAGCGCAGGTTGAAAACCTCCTGCCGCAAGTCCCGGCTCTTGGCCGAGAGCTCCGTTGGTGTCAAATCTTTGATTTCGGACATCTTCATCTTAATCAGCCCATGCGATGACGGGAAATAAATTTGGTCTTGATTGGCAGCTTGGTGGCCGCCAGACGCATTGACTCGCGCGCAACGGCTTCCGGCACGCCGTCCACTTCAAACAACACATTGGCCGGACGAATGACGGCCACCCAGGATTCCAGCGGACCCTTCCCTTTGCCCATTCGCGTCTCCAAGGGCTTTTTTGTATAGGATTTTTGGGGAAAAATGCGAATCCACACTTTGCCCCGCCGCTTCATGTATCGGGTCACAGCCACTCGCGCCGCTTCGATCTGCTTGGTGTCCAGCCAGCAACGTTCCAGCGATTGCAGGCCGTATTCGCCAAAGGCCACGGTGGCGCCCCGATGGGCCAGGCCGGTGCGGCTCCCTCGATGCATCTTGCGATACTTCACTCTGGCGGGAATCAGTGGCATAATCTCGACGGGCCTTTCAAATAATTCAAAAATTCAACTTCACTCAAACCGCTAAGCGCCGGTGGTTATTGGCCGCGCCGGTTCTTTCTTCTGCACGGCGACTTCGCCTTTGCAAATCCAACATTTGATTCCCAGTTTGCCATACAACGTGTTGGCCTCGGCAAAACCGTATTCAATGTTGGCCCGCAAGGTGTGCAACGGCACACGGCCCTGGTGGTATTTCTCAACACGCGCAATTTCGGCCCCGCCCAGGCGCCCGCCGACGCGGATTTTGATTCCCTCGGCATTAAAATCCATCGCCACTTGCACGGCCTTCTTCATGGCGCGGCGGAACGAAACGCGCCGCTCCAGTTGGACAGCCACATTTTCGGCCACCAGTTGGGCGTCCAGCTCCGGCTGCTTGATTTCCTGGATGTCCACGTAAACTTCCTTGCCCGTCATTTTGCTCAGTTCTTCCTTGAGCTTGTCAATCTCGGCGCCCTTGCGGCCGATGACCACTCCCGGACGCGCCGTAAAAATCGTGATGCGGCACCGGGATGCGGCCCGCTCGATCTGGATTTTTGAGACCGAAGCCCCTTCCAGCTTGGTTTTGAGAATGTTCCGTATTTTTCGGTCTTCGGCAAGAAGCTTTCCGAAATCCTTTTTCTCCGCAAACCATTTCGAGGCCCAGTCTTTGTTGACCGCCAGGCGGAAACCGATTGGATTAACTTTTTGGCCCATAGCAATTCTATTCGTCGGATAGGACAATTTTGACGTGACAGTGGCGTTTGAGGATGGGGCCGGCGGAGCCGCGCGCCTTGGGGATGAAACGCTTGATGTGCGTTCCCCGGCCCGCGACGGCCAACTTGATGCGCAGATTCTCGATCTTCAACCCGTGGTAATCATCCTTGTGGGCCTTGAAGTCCTCGGCGTTTGCGATGGCCGAATCCAGAGTCTTGGCGACTATTCGCGCGCCCTTTCGCGCCACCACCGCCAGGACGGCCTGCGCGTGGCTCGCCGGCAAACCCTGAATCTGGCGCACCACCTCGCGCATCTTCTGCGCGGACATTCGCACGTTGCGGGTAATGGCTTGGACTTCCATAACTTTATTTGGCTTCGGCTTTGGCGGTGTGCGCGCCGTGTTTTTTGAATGTGCGCGTAAGGGAAAACTCGCCCAGACGATGGCCCACCATGTTCTCGGTCACAAACACGGCGTTAAATATCTTGCCGTTATGCACACTGAATGTCAGGCCGACAAAATCGGGCGTGATCATAGAACGACGCGACCAGGTTTTGATCGGCGTCTTGGATTTGGAAGCCTTTGCCTCCTGGATTTTGTCCATTAGATGGCCATCCACAAACGGACCTTTTTTAATCGAGCGTCCCATAAATCATTCAAAAATCATTCAAAAAATTTGCATCTGGGCCATTACTTGCGCTTCATCGGACGTCCATCGCGGCGCACCAAAATAAACCGGTTCGAGTATTTCCGCTTGTTCCGTGTGCGGTAACCCTTGGCCAGCAATCCCCAAGGCGATGTCAGCTGCTGCCAGCCTCCCCCGCTCTTGGACTTGCCGGCGCCGCCGCCGTTGGGATGGTCCACCGGATTGCGCGAAACGCCCCGGTTAATCGGCCGAATGCCGCGATGCCGCGAACGGCCCGCCTTGCCAAGGCTGATATTCTCGTGCTCCGCGTTGCCGACCTGACCGATTGTCGCATAACAAGATTCATGCACACGGCGAACTTCGCCCGACGGCAGACGAACCACGGCATAGCCCTCGTCGCGCGACATCACCGACGCCGAGCCTCCCGCGCTGCGAACCATTTGGCCGCCCCGTCCGGGCGTGATTTCGATATTGTGAATGGGCAGGCCCACCGGGATGGATTTGAGCGGCAGGCAATTGCCCAATTCCGCCGGAGCCGCCGGTCCATTCAACACTTTGGCGCCGACTTTCAACCCGTCTGGCGCAAGAATATAGGCCTTTTCCCCATCCTTATACTGCAATAACGCCAGGCGCGCCGTGCGAATGGGGTCATACTCTATTCCCAGCACGTCCGCTTCAACCCCGTGCTTTTTGCGCTTGAAATCCACATTCCGAAAGAACTGTTTGTGCCCGCCGCCGATTCCCCTGGCGGTGACGCGACCGTAAAAGTTGCGTCCGCCCGACTTTTTGCGGATCTCGATCAGGCTCCTCTCGGGCCGGTCTTTGGTGATCTCATCGAACGACGCGACAGTTATGTAGCGCGTCGACGGAGTCAACGGTCTGAACGTTTTTACTGGCATAAACAAAAAGCCGCGGCAGCATTATTAACGGCGTCGGCCATGCATCCTGCGCCCAGTGGGGCGATCAGTTATCGGTCGCGCGGAAGCTGCGTTCCCATTGGCCTCAAAGGGCAAAATGGAGCGAGAAGATAACAGACAAGAATCCCCGCGCAAGCTTTATTTTTGTGTTTTTATCCGGCAAACTGGCCCAAGAGGCAACCCGCAATTCGCGCGGTAAATCCGGAAACGGCATTGACATTGAGGTTTTTCGCCAAGATTGCTCATTGAAAACCCCGGCAAAGCGGTCTTTCTTACCAGGGTGATTCGGCGCGATTACATTTTGCGGATGATCCAGGCCTTTACTGAGGCGCTGGCACGAATCCGATCGTTGAAGAAAGACCAGCGATGGCTGGAGGCGCGGGAACTTCTGGAGAGCGAGTTGCGCGGCCTGATGGCATTGACCGGCGCCGAATTGGCCCGGCTTTCTGAAACTGAACTGCTGGCCATAGCCTGCCAAAACGAGCCGACTCACTCAGTGCGGACAAAGATACTCATGTTGACAACCCTGCTCAACGAAGCAGGCGACATTGCGGCGGCCCAACCCGGCGAAACCGGCGCGGAATCCGCCCTTCAATACCACCTCAAGGCCCTGAATCTGTTGCTCACCACGCTGGCGCGCGAGGATGTCTTCGATTTCCCTGAGTTCGTCCCCGCGGTCGAAAAAATCGCCCTCAGCCTGCAAGACGCGCCGCTTCCGGACGGCACATTGTCGCTGCTCATGCATCATTACGAACGCACCGGCCAGTTTGGGAAGGCCGCAGACACGCTCTTTGCGCTGCTGGCGGCCAATTCCGGAAACCGCGCCGCCGTGGATTTCGGCATCGCGTTCTACCGGCGGTTGCTGGCCAAGAGCGACGACCTCTTAGGCGCGGGCAACCTTCCGCGATCAGAAGCGCAGGAAGCCCTCGACAACCTGCTACAACAATCCCGAACCTCGCGCCCGTGAGCATTTTAGAAGTCATTCAACGCAGCGAGCATTTTCTGGCTCAAAAAGGCGTTCCCTCGCCCCGGCTTCAAGTTGAGTTGCTGCTGGCGGAGGTGCTGCATATTCCACGCCTCCAACTTTACCTGAACTTCGATCGTCCGTTGCAGGCGGAGGAATTGGACGCTTTGCGTCCGCTTGTCGAGCGCCGCGGCAAGCGCGAGCCGGTGCAATACATCACGGGCACGACTTCGTTTTGCGGAATCGAATTGGCCGTCAATCGCCACGTCCTGGTTCCCAGGCCGGAGACAGAAATGCTGGCGGAGAGCGCCTGGAAATTTCTCAATGAACCCCGTGCCACCCTAATGCTGGCGCCCGACGCCGCGCCTCAGAACGATCTTGGCCGCTGCTCCTTTCCTGTTTCCACCAAACCGCTCCCGTTAACCGCCCTGGACTTGGGCACCGGGAGCGGATGCCTGGCAATCGCTCTCGCGGCCAACTCGCTCCAGGCGCAAATTCACGCCACTGACATTTCCAGCGACGCCCTGCTGGTGGCCAGCCGGAATGCGGCGCGGCTCCAATTGCATCAGCGAATCCAATTTCACAATGGCGATCTTTTTGCGGCCCTGCCCGGCGATTTGCGGTTTGACCTCATCGTCTCCAATCCGCCTTATATTCCCACCGCCAGAATCCCTGAGCTTGAGCCGGAGGTGCGCGATTATGAGCCGCGTCTGGCGCTGGACGGCGGAACGGATGGCCTGGATTTCTATCGCAGAATTGCCGTTGAGGCCGGGGCTTTTCTCCAACCCAGGGGCCGGATCATGCTGGAACTGGACGAGGAGACGGCGCAGGCGGCAAAAAATTATTTCAGCGGCCAAAACTGGATTGTCGAACCCATCCGGACCGACTACCATCAACGCCCCAGGATTTTGATTGCGCATTTGCAGGCCCGGTGTCAATAACGTGGTGCGTATTGTATGGACAGTTTTCTGATCAAGGGGGGCGCGCCGTTGCATGGCGACGTGGCGATCGGCGGCGCTAAAAATGCGGTGCTGCCAATCATGGCCGCCACATTGTTGACACCCGAGCCGTGCGTGATCCATCGCGTCCCCAATTTGAGCGACGTGCAATTCATGTCCAAAATCCTCGCCTCGCTGGGCGCGGAGGTGAAGCCGCAGGGTCACAGCCTCGCCATTCGCGCGGCCAAGATCAAAGGAGTGGGCGATTATGATTTGATCCGCAAAATGCGCGGCTCAATCTGCATTCTGGGGCCGCTCCTGGCCCGGCAGGGCCATGCGATTGTTTCGCTGCCGGGCGGCTGCGTGATCGGCGCCCGCCCGATTGATCTGCATCTCAAGGGGCTTAAGGAGCTGGGCGCAAAGATTAGAATTGACAGCGGCTACATCCACGTCCGCGCGCGCCGCCTTGCCGGCAACGCGCTTTTCCTGGGAGGCCGTTGCGGCCCGACGGTTCTGGGCACCGCCAATGTCATGATGGCCGCCGTGCTTGCCGATGGCGTAACCATCATCGAGAGCGCCGCCTGCGAGCCGGAAGTCATTGACCTGGCCGATTTCCTCAATGCCATGGGCGCCAGGGTTTCCGGCGCGGGCGGCCCCACCATCACCATCACCGGCGTCAAGGACCTTCACGGCGCCGAGCACGAAGTCATTGCCGACCGCATCGAAGCGGCAACCTTCGCCATCGCCGCCGCCGCCACCAACGGCGAAGTCACCCTCCACGGCGCGCGGGCCGATCACATGCGCGCGGTGCTGGATAAATTGCGCGAAGCGGGCGTGAAGATCGAGCGCATCGGGCCGGCGCTGAAAATCTCGCGCAACGCCCGCTTAAAACCGGTGGACATCACCACGCTGCCGTATTCGGGTTTCCCGACGGACGCGCAGGCGCAAATGATGGTGTTGATGACGCTCACCCCCGGCATCAGCATCATTACCGAACGCATCTTTGAATCGCGCTTCATGCATGTGAGCGAGCTGGCGCGGCTGGGGGCCGACATTGCCATCGAAGGCCCCAGCGCCATTGTCAAGGGCGGCAAGCCCCTAAGCGGCGCGCCCGTGATGGCGAGCGATTTGCGGGCCTCGGCGGCGCTGGTCATCGCCGGCCTTGCGGCTCGCGGCTCGACCCAGGTCAACCGGGTGTATCATATTGACAGAGGTTACGAGCAAATGGACGTGAAATTGCGCAAGCTCGGCGCGCGCATGGAACGGTTGGAGGAAACATGAAATTCGTCATCACCGTCATTATTATTATCGGGCTGAGCCTTGGCGCCTGGCAGATTTATCAATACTGGGGCAAGTTCAAGGAACAGGAAGCCCCGCCCGTAAGCTCCGGGCCGGCGCCGATCTCCAGCGGCCAGGAACTCCCCGGAATGCCCGCGCGCCTCCAAGGCACTCTGGACGCCTCCCAACAACGGGGCGCGGCGGGCCTGCGCGATTTCTTGACCACCTATGGCAAAACCATCGCCGACCCGCGCCTGGCGTGGATTCAACTTGACTACGTGGTGCTGGTCGCTCAAAGCAACCCCGCCGAGGCGCGCAAAGTCTTCGCGCAGGTGAAAAACCGCGTCGCCGCCGGTTCGCCTGTTTACAACCGGATCAAACAACTCGAGAAGACTTACGAGTAATGAAGGATGCCATTGGGCGCGAAAACAAATGAACGAGGAGATATTTGACGTGGTCAACGAACGCGACGAAGTCATCGGGCGGCTTCCGCGCCGGATCGTCCACGCCGATGGCCACAAGCATCGAGCCGTCCACGTTTTGGTTTTCAATGCGCGCGGCCGGATTTTTTTGCAAAAGCGTTCCATGACCAAGGACACCTTTCCCGGCGCGTGGGATTCCTCGGCATCCGGCCATGTGGACCGCGGGGAGGATTACGATGCCTGCGCGGTGCGCGAGGTGCGGGAGGAACTGGGATTGGCCCTGAGTGTGGCGCCCCGGCGGCTTTTCAAAATTGCGGCCTGCGCCGAAACCCAGCAGGAATTTGTCTGGGTTTACCGCTGCCAATCCGAGGGGCCGTTTGTCTTGCATCCGGAGGAGATTGACCGCGGGGATTGGTTTGCCGCCGGGGAAGTGACGCGGTGGATTGCCGAGAAACCGGCTGATTTCGCCAGCGGTTTCGTGTTTCTTTGGAAGCAGCTGAAGAGGGATTAGCAACGCCTACTTCTCACTCCCTTCCCGCAGCGGCGATCCTGCCCGGTAGAGGGATAACTGCGCGCGAAAGACCGCGGCGAGGGCGGCGTTGGTTTGGTTGGTGGCGATCGTCAATGCTTGTTGGACCGCCGCAATAGCATCGGGGAATTTTCCGTCCTCCGCGTAGGCGGCGGCCAGAGTTCCCAAAACAATCGGGTCGCGTCCCGCAGAGAGCCGTTGGGCGATCGAAGCCAATTGGAGCGCCCTGGCGCCGTTGCGCACCGCTTTGTCCGGGCTGGCCGCCAGCAGCCAGGCCAGATTATTGCACACGGGCAGGTAGTTGGGCCGGAGTTGGAGCGCGGCGGAATAATGATTGACGGCCTCGGCGAAGCGGTTTTGCCTGTGGAAAATGTTGCCAAGCTGGTACTGCGCTTCAGGCAGGTTGGGATGAATCGCCAGGGCTTTTTCAAATTCGGCGGCGGCTTCGTCCAATCGGCCCATTTTAACCAGCGCCTCGCCGAGATTAAAGTGAGCCTCAAAGAAATTGGGCGCCACTTGGGTGGCGCGCTGAAAATGTTCGAGGGCTTGATCGGGCCGGCCCATTTCAAGAAGAATGTGGCCGAGGTCATTGTGCGCCAGCGCATAATCCGGCTCCAGCTCCAGAGCCTTTTGATAATCAACGATCGCCGCGGCCCCATTTCCCTGCTTGAGGAGCGCAAAGCCAAGATTGCAGTAGGCCGCCGCGAAATCAGGCTTGAGTTGGATGGCTTTTTGAAGATTGGTGATCGCGGCCGTCACACGGCCCTGCTGTAGATAGGCCTGGCCGAGGTTGTAGTAAGGCTTGGCGCTGAGCGGCTGCGCGGCTATTGATTTTTGACAATAGACAACTGCATCATCCAACCGGCCTTTGAGCAGGGAGGCGCCTCCGAGGTTGTTCAAAGCGCTGGGGTCCTGGGGATTGATGCTCAAAACAAGCCGGCTTTGCGCGATGGATTCGTCCAACGCGCCCTTTTCGATCAGCTCGTTGGCGAGATTGTTGTGAGCCATCGTTGAGGCCGGATTCCGGGCGATGGTCGCCCGCCAAAGCGTCTCGCTGTTGTCATAAATTCGTGCCTGGCGCCAGGTCAGCGCGCCCAAGGCCGCCAGCAATGCCGCGCAAATCACTAGGCCGAGCTGCCGGCGTGGTTTGCCCGACGATTTGAACCGGCTGGTCATGGCCGCCGCCGCCAGACTCAACGGCCCGATGCTTGCGGCGTACTGATAATGATCGGCCACAAACGAGTAGCGGAAAGTGTAAAGCATAATAAAGCCAAGGACCGGGCTGAGCGTGGCCGCGTAAAACAGCGCGGCCGCCTCCGGGCCGCGCCCCGCCCATCGCCGCGCAAAACAGATGAGCGCGCCAGCCCCGGCCGTCGCCAAGAGCCAGCCGTAGGCGGAAGGGGCGGCGGGGTTGATGTGCCAGCGGGGATAACTGAACATGAGGTTGAAAGGCCACGCCAGCTTGCCGGCGTAAAACCAAATCGCGCGGCTGGCTACCAGCAGCCGCTCGATCATGCTCATTTCAAACATTTTTCCGAAGGTCCCCTGGCGCGTGTGCTCCCACCAAACGGTCAACAGGCCCATTCCCACGCCCATGCCCAGGAACGGCGCCACCTGGAGGCAGCGCGCAAAATCAAGCGGCTGCTTTCTCAACCAAACCGCCAGCAGCAACGCCGCCGGCAGTGTGCAGGCCGTCGTCTTGCTGAAAAGCGCCAACGCGCAGAACACCAGCGCCAGGCCGTAATGGCGCCAGCGCGGCTGCGGCTGTGGTTCGATGAATTCGATCCACGCCAAAACGGCCAGCAAAAAGAAAAAGAGGGAGAGCAGATTTTTCAATTCGCTGATCCAGGCAACCGATTCGACCTGCACCGGGTGGAGCGCGAAAATTGCCGCCGCCAGCCATGCGCCGGGAATGCGCAACCGTCCAAGCAATCGCCAAAGCACCAGGGCATTGATGGCATGGAGTAGGATATTTACCCAGTGGTAGCCGGCCGGATCCAGTCCCCAGAGGCCGTGTTCCAGGCGAAGGGCGGTATAAGTGAGGGGAAAATACTGCGAGGGCGACTCGCCCGAGAACCAGATTCGTTTCAATCCATCCGGCGCCGTCAGCAACCGGTTCTGCGTGACGTACATGTCGTCATCCCAAATGTAGCCCGCATGCCAGGCAGGTTGATAGGCCAGTGCGACGCCGATAACCAGCAGCCCGCCAAGGATCCACCCGGCATACCGCTTGCTCCATTGCGCATTCTGCATTGGAATCAACGGCTATCGCGCAACGGCGCGCCGATTCGGTAACGGCTCATTTGGCGGCCCAGCGCATCGGCCAGGGCCGCATTGCCTTGCGCGACGGCCAGCTCGCGGGCCTTCTGGGCTGTCGCTATGGCGTCGGGAAATTTGGCGGCTTCGGCATAGGCGGCGGCGAGGGTTCCCAGGACGATGGCATTTGTGCCGCCGGAAAGTTTCTCCGCCTCGGCCGCCAGTCGGACCGCCTCGCGGCCGTTGCGAGTGGAAGCCTGCGGGCTGGTTGCCAGTATCCACGCCAGATTGTTGCGGGCCTTGAGATTGGCGGGCTGGCTTTGCAATGCTTGACGATAATGGACAATGGCTTGGGCGGCCTCGCCCTGCTGGTCCAGGATATTGGCCAGCTTGTAATGCGCCTCCGCAAAATCGGGCTGGATTTTTAGCGCCTTTTCGTAGTAAGGAATGGCATCGGCCTTCAATCCGCTATCTACCAAAACGTTTGCCAGGTTGGCCTGGGCGACGGCGTCGTCGGGCGCCAAATCCACTTGGATTTGAAACTGGTCCAGAGCCTCCCCCGCGTGGCCCTGGGCCAGTAAAACGGCGCCGAGATTGTAGTGGGCATCGGGCAGTCGCGGTTGCAGCCGCACGGCCTTTTTCAAGTGGACCAGGGCGTCATCGAGTCGCCCTTGCTGGAAGAGCGCTTTGCCCCAGTTGTTCTGGCCCCGCGCAAAATCAGGCGCCAGCTCGACGGTTCTGCGAAAATCCGCGAACGCCTCTTCACGGCGCCCCATCGCGAACCGCGTGCATCCCAAATTGTAATAGGCCAGAAAATTATTGTGGTCCACTTCGACTGCGTGTTGAAACAGCGTGTCGCTGTCGCGCCAATAACCCACCTGCCGGACCGTCAAGCAAGCACAAACCACCAGACTCACAACGCCGCCTGCGGCCAGCACACGATTTCCAAAGCCGCCTCCCGCCAGCAGTTCATCCAGGCCCCAAACCAGCATGATGAATATGCCGGCCAACGGGAGATAGGTGTATCGATCCGCCATGGATTGCAGCCCGACCTGCACCAAACCAATCGTCGGCGCCAGCATCGCAATAAACCAAAACCACCCGACGGCCAGATACGGCTGCCGGCGCGCGCGCCAGATTACGGCCGCTGTAATCAGCGCCAGCAACGCGCAGGCGCCCATCACGGCCAGGGCCGGCCAGTGGTCGGGATGCGGATAAAAATATGACAACCGGGCGGGCCAGAACGTTTTTCCCAGATAACGCGCATACGCGATGACCGCGTTTGCCAGGCGCGCGGAGAAAGGCCACGAAGTGGAGACGGCCCCGCCGCTTTGTTGCACCAGAAATGTCACCACGCACGAACCCATCGACAGCGCGAAGAACGGCGCCGTCTCAACCAACAACTGCCTCAGCGGCGTCAACTGTGACTTTTGCCGCGGGCGCTCCCCGGAAGGGAAATCGCCTGCCGCCGCCCGCGCGGCGCGCCCGGCAAAATCCGGAATTGCCGCGCGCCTGAGCGGCCAATAGTCCAGCAGGAGCAGAATAAACGGCAACGTCAAGACCATTGGTTTTGACATCAGGCCCAGCGCGAAAAACACAAGCGCCAGAGCGTAAAATATAATTTTGGAATCCCGGGGCGCCGCGGGCGCCGGATTGGCCGGGCATGGTCCCGAGGCGGAAAGCCGCGCCGGCGCACTGTGTTCGGCGGATGACTTTTGCGCCGCCGCATCGCGCGAGGCGTAACCGGCATAGGCCCATACCGCGAGGATCCAGAACAAAGTGCTTAACACGTCCTTGCGCTCGGCGACCCATGCGACCGATTCAACGTGCAACGGATGCAAAGCGAACAGGGCGGCGACTGTGGCGCTGGGCCACAATCGTCGCGTCATGCGGTTTAGAAGAAGAAACAGCAGCGCCGAATTGGCCAGGTGCAGGAGCAGGTTTGTCAAGTGATGGCCGGATGGTCTCATCCCGAAGACTTGCGCGTCGAACATGTGCGAGAGCCACGTCACGGGATGCCAGTTGCCGGCCCAGCCGGTGCTGAAAGCCCAAGCCACGCCGGCGGCATTGAATCCGCCCCGCACCTGGCTGTTCGCGGAAACGTAATCCGGATCGTCATAATTGACAAACCCGCAATCCAGCACCCGCCAATACACCGCCGCCACCGCGACCGCCAGAAGGAGGCAAATGAACCACGGCCGCCTCAGCGCCTTGATGCTTTCACTTTTCGGCGAGTGCGCTGACGGCCCGCGAACATCAGGAACCTCGGCAACATTGCCCGGACGGATGCTCTCAGCCCGATCAGCCATGTGTCATTCCTGGCAAGTATTTCACGCCCGGCAGTCTAATCGCGCCGAGGCCCAAATTCAAATCCGGAAACGCAGGCAAACAAGCACCGGGTCCGCAATCTCGGGCAGTTTTGACTTCGACAGCATCCCCGTTATCCTCCCCGCGATTTCCGTCTCCGGTCTGTTTTCGTCCAGGAGCCTGTT
>VFSW01008927.1_pt1 | contig 14347 bp, 8 predicted proteins | sample 5358111 | NCBI WGS metagenome assembly VFSW01 (sample SAMN11554181, study PRJNA540505) | mine drainage metagenome | isolation source: sediment from site ElyBrook_90M | place: USA: Ely Copper Mine, Vershire, VT | collected 2017
GTATTTGTATGTTCTTATGAATATTCACATTCAAGTCAGACATTCCGGGACGTGAGATTCTCTCTGTCCCGCATTGCGAGATGCCGCCGCCGCTTCAAGGCCACCCTATGAAAGCCCACGGCAGCCGGTTTTATACAATTTCTTGAGAAAAAAATCCGCAGGCCCGGAGTGGACACGGGCCTGCTGAAAATCTGCCTCTTGAACCTCATGAATAAACGAAATAATCCCGAGACGGATTACTTCATCAGCATCATCTTCTTGACGCTCGAGAAGCTACCTGCCTGCAGTCTGTAGAAATACACACCGCTGGCAAATCTCGATGCATCAAAACTGACCTCGTATGTTCCGGCAGCCTGTGATCCACTGAAGAGGGTGGCGACTTCCTGCCCGAGCACATTGTAGATCTTGAGAGATACCTGGCTCTTCTGTGGAACTGAATATTTGATCATCGTGGTCGGGTTGAATGGATTCGGGTAGTTCTGTGCGAGCGCAAACGCGGTCGGTAACAGATCGGGGATCGACCTCACAGCCGTGACTACCGTCGTGGTGTCCAGATAATCTCCGAAAATGTTCGTGGTGAGTCTGAGAGGGGCGGTGCCTGCCGAATCCGGAATTATCATCTGGTGGTTGTCAAAGTTGTTCTGTGTATTCTGTTCGTTCTGCTCTATTCCACCTGTCGGATAACCGGGATGGTAGAAAGCGCTGTACATAAACCACACCTTATTGACCGATCCTGCCGGGAAGGTGAACGTCTGTGAATAAATGGAGTCGTTTGCCACGAGATCACCATGCGTGCCGTCGTCGTACATTTTCAAAGCTTGCATGGAATCCGCCCATGTCTGACCATAAAGCCAGGATAGAGGCGCTTCACTTCCTCCAATAACCACACTGTCCAGCGACGGGAAAGCCGCGCCAGTTATTGCGTTGACAGCATGTTTCATGTTGACGGAAAAGATCACAGTGACCGGCGTCTTCAGCACTGCGGAAATGTCATCGAAGGCCCGCTCCGGGACAACCTCATCCCCAGTGGGGAAAACGAACGGGTAGTTGGCTCCATGTGGCCCCTCTTCCCATCCTCCATTTGGCGGCAGCGGAGGCACGGTCCTGGTTGTCTGAATAAAGTACTTGTAGCCACTTGTGTCTCCCGGAGTGGAAGTTAAAGCCACAACGGCGGAGTAATGACCCGGGTTCAGCGGGTTCTCGGTCATCTGCGCTCCGGGACCCCAACCTCCGGGCATGATGTCACCGCGCAGGAACACCTTGTCGCCGCTATCGGGCTGAAAATACTTTGTCTGTTCCATGAAAGACATGTTCACCGAAAACGTGACATTTACTTTCAGTCCCACGACGCTGTCCTGATTGAAGTACACAACCGGCAATACCTGCCCGCCGGAAACGAGCTTGAACCACCGGTTTCCGCCAACGGCGGGGCTCGGTACAGTGGATTCCCAGCTTACGTTCGGATTGGTAGAATAATATTTGTACTGGATAGTATCACTGACCAGGGAATCCGCCAACGTATCAATGACTGTGTAGATATAGTAGCTCGCATTATATTTAAAAAAAAAATTACCCCAGCCGTTGAAACTGCCTCGTACAGCCACCGAATCGGCGGAAATGTCGAACAGGCCGCTCCGAACCTGGTAGTTCATGTTCACCTGGAACTTGACCGGGTTCTGAGCAAAGGCCATTGGGACACTTGCTAGCATCACCGCTAATGCGATGCTAAAGGTCTTAGCCTTGTGTCTCATCTTTACCTCCTTTTGGTTTTTTTGTTGCTTATTTGTGACTAGTGCTATCGTTGAAGCTGAAACTTGTATGATACCGCGCCCTCGCTTTTCCGAGAGTTTTGGATCGATCAAATATTTGTCTTTCTTCCTATGCATCAACCTGCGTCTCAGAAGCCGACTGTGAGTGCGAATTCCTGGAGATTCTTCAGCATGCCGAAATTCTCATATCCATAGTCGAGCTTCAAAATCAAATGCATCGTTATTTCATATCTGAGACCAACCCCCAGTGTGAGTCCTTCCTGGGTATCCGGCAAAAACAGAGATTTATATCCGGCTCTAAGAAAAAGCAGATTGCTCCAGGAGTATTCCGCCCCAACATTCATACTTTGCAAGTTATCACTGGGATGAATCGCGTCAGCCGCGAGGGTGAGCCGGTTATTATCAGAGTTCACCACGTCCATCGCCAGGCCTACCCGGAAGAACAATGGAAGAGGATAAGAATTGGTGTAATACTCAGCGGGAATGTTCTTGTTGTTGCCGCCCATCGATGGGTTAGGATCGTAAGATACAAGGAGGTCCGACCCTGTCATCTGCATCTCGGTCCCGAAGTTGGCTATCTCCATTCCGATTTTCATGTTGTTGAACGGAGTTATGTACAGGACGCCCGCATCCATAGCCCATCCGGTCGCAGACTCGTGCCAGATGTTCTGTGTTATCATCTTTGCCGTGCCCGCAATAGAAAACCTGTCTGTCAGGTTCCTCGAATAGGTGAGACCAATGGCCCAGTCGCTGGCGCTCCAGGTTTCACCGGTACCGTCCGGCTCGGTTACCGTAGTCACCAGATCACTCCCGTAGTTGAGATTGGTCACGCTCAAACCTATTGCGTTGTCTTCGTCCAGCGCGATGACGCCCGCAAAATAGTTGAAGCTCGTTCCGACAAGGTAGTTCGTATGCTCAAGAAGGAATTCTGTCTGTCCTGTACGTGAAATGCCCGATGGGTTCCAGTACAAAGCGGACGGGTCGGTCGCAACAGCGGTAAAAGCTCCGCCCATTCCGATTGCACTCGGCCCGGCACCGATTCCAAGAAAAGGCGCTGCCGTCGTGCCTACTTTGTTCTGCGAAAAAGCCTGAGTCGCACTCAGAAGGAGAAATACCGTCAAAATTCTTATTTTCATTTGCGACCTCGTCTACTTTATGATTGCTATCTTGCCGAACTTCTGGCCGATGCCCGGCGCGTCTACCATGTAAAAATAGACACCGTACGCAACGTCAAGGTTGGCATCTGTTCTCAGGTCCCAGTCGACGGTTCCATCTCCAATGTCCTGTCCGGCAGGCATTGGGAGTCGTCTGACTAATTCTCCGCGCGACGTATAGATATAAATAGTACAGTTGGGCGGTAAATGTATGAACGAGATCTTCCTTGTACCGCGGCCGCTGTTTATGCCCGGGGGCAGAGGCTGCTCCTGAGTCGTGGCCGCGACATAAGGATTCGGGACCACCCTGATAAGACCAAGTTGGTTCTGCGCTGAGTCCTTGTTTATCGAATCAGCGTGGGTGGTAAACGTAAATAGGTCGCCCTTCCTGAAAGGCTTATCGGTTAGGAGAGAGAACGTGGCAGTGTTGCTGGTCGGCAATTGAAGAGTAGTATCACCTTTGAAGCTTACATACCAGCCGAAATTCGGAGTGCTTCCTGAGTAGCTCGGGATTATTATGATGACTATGTTCTTTGTCGGCGGAGACAACAAGTTGTTTATGACTTGGGAATACGCAAACTTGGCATACCCTCCGTTAGTAAGGTTCCTAATCCTGAAATTTACGGGTTGTGCCGTCAATCCGTAGAGCGGAACAGCAGTGGAGGTGTCCACACCAACGTTCTGGCTGAAGACAATCTGATAGTCTGTAGGATCGTAAAGACTCGGGAGCTGACCACCGAGATTGAAAACGTCAGCAGTGTACGGATAAGCCTTTAACAGAGTTGCAGAATTCCATCCGAAGGCAGAATCTTCTACCGCCAATCGAGTAGTGTCGTTGACAAAGTTTACTCTCATCCCGTCGAACAGAGGTGGTTGCCCTTCCGGCACAATGGGGCTTTTGCTCACAAGAGTGTCGCTTGCGGTCTGGTCGACCACAGTGTATGAAGTAGTGTTATGCAAATACGTCACAGTTTTAGCAGCGTTGGCCGGGAGGTAAGTGAGGTTTGTATCAGCGAATGTAATATTGAAGACGTGACCGCTTATGCTTCTGATAGTGTGTGGGTTCACGATTTCCAAGTTCACGGAACCTGAGCCGAAGGCCGGGGGCTGATGATAGATCGAGCCACCGTTGGCTGGCATATATCCGGCCGATGGAGCTTGCGGGACGACGTACGCTACGTTAACATCGGGGTGTGCTATTCCTCTGGCATCAACCGTAACGAACTTTGGAGTCTCTGCTGGATAAATGTTATTTGCGGCATCGCCTTTCGTGTAGGAAGTAACCGCGTAAAAATACCCCTGACCGTTCTGTAGGCCGCTGTCGACAAATGTGTGCACCAATCCTATATCGCTCCCCAGGTAAAACTTGGGCAGCGCTGCGAGGGCTTGAGTTTGAGGCAGGAAATAGCCGCGAATCCCGTCGATCAGATCATATATGGCAAGAGCCTGTCCTCCCGCTTCGGTGAAGCCGGGATCTGTCGAACGATATATTTTATATCCCTCGAATGTGTGCTGCTTCGATGTATCCTGGATTGTTATGTCCACGAAGCTCTCCGCTTTGTCATCCCAGAGGAGAGTCACTTTCCGGTTTCCCGGAACAGCAGTAAGAATTGGCTTAGGGGGAGGTTTGGTAAAATTGTAATTGTTGTCGTATATCTGTTGTACAACCTGCTTGTTCGTAAAGATTGCGGCACTGTCTGCACCGAAGACGAGCGCCATGGAAAACCTCTCCGTATGTAGAGACGGCATCGGGAAATAACCCGACGAGAATATAAAATCTCCGTCCATAGGAGTCTGCGGAATGACATCGAAGTATCCCGGTATCATCCTATTCCACAGCACTTCGCTCTTGCTCATATCCGGCGAGACTGACTGATTGAAGAAGTTGAAGCTGGTCAAGCCGAGCTGGTCGGACTCGTTGACATCGGTTTTATCGAAATGGGGCTCTCCTTCGGTCGGCATATTATCGCCTTCACCGAAATCGTGCGTGTTCGGCACACCGTCGGCGCCGACGTCGTCGAACTTTGCATCCCAATTACCGTTCTCGTCCCCGGACCAGTGCGACTTCATTATCCCGGGATATTTCCCCGTTGAAGGATCCCTTGGCTGCGTATAATCGGGCACCCAGCTTGTGACCAGGTGGCCGGGTCCACTATCGCGGGCCTCGTCAACCATAGTGTTGTCTATTCCTTTTCCTGTCAGGTAATCAATGTAGGCGAGAGGCCGCAGTTCGTCTTTGATCACGTTACCCGAATTGTCTTTGAAAATTCTTTCGTAATGAAGGTCATGGCTCTCGTCTATCAGACCGTTCAGATTATCGTCGTATCCATTGTTCGGGATCTCCGTCAAAGTCTCCCCGTCATAGATTTTGTAAGGCACACCCTGGGAATAGACAGTGACCGTGTCTGTAGAACTCTTAAGCAAAGTATCCAGGTCAACGACTTTTCTTTCATATGCAATAACCTGGAAAGGTGTCTGTGTACCTGCAGTAATTTCCTTTGGGACGAGACTTATCAACACGATTTTGTCAGCAGGCCAGTTAGGATTTGTACCGACATTACTTCTGCTTAATGTCCTCGTCGCTGCATAACTCCGCGCGGCCGAGTTGTAAGTGAAATCGCCCGATGAAAAAACAGGTGCATTGGGATCGACGCTGCTGTTGTTGTTGTCTATTCCGTCATACGGATTTCCCGGGCTTTCCAAATAGGCGTAGCCGGCATAGCCGATGTTCGTGCGAACATCGGGTAGCACCCGCGTCAAAGGAATGAACCCTGTTGCGTACAGATTGTCATCCGCCTGCCACGTATAAGTCAAATTGTTGTTCAGGTCGAAATACGCAAGATTGTCTTTGCAGGGAGTATAGTCACCGTTGTTGGCGTACGCTCCAACACAGCCTCCTATTATAAGGCCGAAATCAGCCTTGTCGTAGTTCGTTGTCCCGATGTTTGTAATGTCATAAAGCCAGAAAATGACATCCTGTGCCTGAACCTGGGACCACTGCAACCCTCGGACGGCTACGACCAGACCCATTCCGTTCCGCGTGGTGTCTGTTGAATCCGGATGAAATAAGCCGTTAGTCCGCTGCTGAACACTGTTGTCCTGGGCATCGTCCATCACGAAATAACTTTCCTGATCGGCATTGAATACTCCTTTACCGAAGTAGCCGTCCCAAAGAGCTTTGCCTGTTGCAGGGTCGACCCAATCCGGATGGTCCCCCCAAACCGGAGGCCAGCTGCCAGGAATCTGGCTCATCGCAACGGTGTCCTGATTAAGGTTTACGTAACCTTGCTCGGGCTCAAACCCCTGGAAAAGACCGGTGATCGGATCCACCTTTGCGGACTGTCCATTGCGAGGTCCCGGAGAAATGGTCACCGAATGGAGCGTATCCGGTCTGCCATCCCCCGTGTAATCTCTGACAGGCAGCTGAATTCCAATTAGGGGCGTGACGTCTCCGATGTAGCTATCTTCGGTAGCGGGAAAAGGCCAGTAGCCTCGCGCATCATTGGCGTTCGTCCCCGAAATGGATCCGTTGTTGCGGAAAGAAACAGCGACCCTATTGCCATTATGAATCCCGAAACGGGTATACAATGCGTTCCCTCTGTGAGTTTTTGCCCACTGGATAAGTTGACTGGTCTGGCCAAACGCCACCCCCGAAATGACGAAGAGAACGGCGAAAATTGAAAATCTTCTCATGATATACCTATGCCTTTAGAAAGAAATTGTGGTTCCTATTTCGATTCTTCTCGGTTCCGAATAGAAAGTCGGGTTTGTGTAATAATCCTGAATCGTTGCTATCCTCTGCGGCGGATTGGCAGAGATTAGTGTCTGCTCAGCAAGTGAGACATTCGGCAGACCGGTGTCGGTGTAGACCTGAAGTGCGTTTCTGGTATCGAGCAGGTTGTTGACCCTGGCAAAAAGTGAGATCGTTGTTCCGCCGAGTTTGAAATTCTTGTAGACTCGTGCATCGAATTCGTAGGTCGCAGGTTTTAACGCGGAGTTATAAAGAAGTTCTCCGACGTTTGAAGTTTGCAGCGGAGTATACGGTGTTCCGCTGCCGAACCTGAAGATCAGAGTTGCCCCCCAATCGTCAGCGTTAACGTAATTCAGAGTCGCGTTCAGTGTGTGCCTTTGGTCCCAATCGAGAGGTATTAATTGGGTCTCAGGTTGGACGCCGGATGCTCTTAGATTCGCTGCCGAATTCGGATCCGATGCATCACCCTGCGCAATTTGGAAAGTATAATCCAATGTCCCGGACCATGAATTTGAAAGCCTCTTGTCGACAGTCACCACGACTCCCTTCACAAAACCAAAATCAGTATTGACGAACTTGCTGTACTCTGCTGCCCCGCCGGTAACAAAAACGATTTCATTCAAGGTTCCGGACAGATTCCGGATATCATTGAAAAAGCCGGTTACATCGATAGATATATCGTCGGTAAGCTGTTGTTGGACACCCAACTCGCCCTTGGTCGTTTGCTCGGGATTTAAATCCGGGTTCCCAATGACCCCCAGGAAAGTACTGCCGGCAATCTGAAGTTTGTAACCTGGGCTCTGATAAAGCTCGTCGAAATTCGGCATCTGGAAAAAAAGGCCGTACGAGAAGTGTATAATTCCGCGGTCCGTGATCGGGAAGGATACACCGAGTCTCGGACTGAACTGATATTTGTTCGTCGCATTCTTGTACCAGAAAGCGGTTCTTCTTTGCACCGCGATCGCGTGCTGGTCGGCTGCGGTAATTTTCCCACCGATGGGGGCGACCACGCTGTCCTGGTACTGAGGCTCGAGGGGAGAGTAGACGTTCGGATCCGCTGGATTGGCGAGCACCTGGCCGTCCGGATGGAACCAGTCGAATCGAACACCGAAGTTTACGATAAGAGACTTGTACTCCATTTTGTCCTGCACGTAAGCGGAGAACTGTTGTGGCCTGTGTAGGTAGTACAGATTGTACGGGCTTTCGGAGTTGATCGGCAGGAATGGTGCAAGCAGGAACGGCGTTGTGCCGTCGCTCGCGGGATTTCGTCCTATGTCCGCATTGCTTAGAGCATGGCTCAGGTCAAGATTGTGCAGGAAAAGCTGATATTGATTGAATTCCACTCCCGCCTTAATCATGTGGTTATCGGTGACCTGGCTGGTGATATCGAATTTCGCGACATAGGTGTTGGTATTCCTCACGTTATGCGCCATGTTAATGCCCCCGGATAGGAAGGTTCCTTCCGGTGCCGTGTTCAAGACCGGCAAAACGTACTGTTTATAATTGATCGCATCCTGTCTGCTAAACAGATCTGAGATAGTGGGTTGATTCGGATCGTAGTATTCTCTGTAGTCCCTGAAGTAATATGACAGGCCCACCGTATAGTATGTGCGTGAACTGAGAGTGTGTGTCAACGTAAAAGTGTTTAGATAGCCTTTCGTAAAATTACTGAGCTCGCCGTCGGGACTATATTTGTAATTGAAATCATAGTCCTTACCCCTCGAATTGTCGAGGATGTAGTTGTAAGACATCTGGAGCTCGGGGGAGAACTTGTACGTCAGCTTCCCTTGCAGATATGCTTCGAGATAAGGCGCCATCGGTACCGTCTGGCCGTTCCCGGTTTCTTGTATCGTCCATTTTAAAGGATTGGCGTTGGTTGTGTTGGTGACGTCGTAGACGTTGAATTTCCTGATACCAAACAAGTCGCCCGCGGTGTTGTAATACCTGGCGTCGGCGTAAAAGAAAAAATGGTTCTTCAATATCGGCCCATCGAGTGAGCCCTCGAGCCATTTCTCGTTTAAAGGATTGACTGTTTGCAGCCCGGCGAAAATATTCGAACCGGAGGTGACATACCCGCCCGAGTATGCCGTAATGCTTCCGTGGAGTTGATCACCGCCGGTTTTCGTTGCGATATTGACAATACCGCTCATCGCCTGACCGTATTCGGCGTTAAACGCGCCCGTGACGAGCTGCATTTCCTGTATCGAATTTGTGTTCACGCTTATGACCGCGTCCCCGTTATAGGCGTCAGTCACCGGAATGCCGTCGATCATATACGAGACCTCGCCGCTTCTGCCACCCCTGAAGTGACCCGCCACGACGCCGGCCTGTAGATTCAGGACGTCCTGGAAATTCGTCACCGGAAGAGATTGTATTTCTTTGCTATCGATAATGGCCGTTGACGCAGTCAAGTCCTTCTGAACCATCGGACGTTGTGCGGTAACAACAACGGCTTCAGTCGTCACGGCCGACTCGGAAAGCGCGAAATTGACATCCGTGGTCAAGTCTATCGAGACGCGGTTATCTTTTATTTCCATCGGCCTGTAGCCAACCGTTGTGGCCCGGAGCGTGTAGGAACCGGGCGGGACATTGAGAATGACGAACCTGCCGTCGAGGTCGGTGGACGCACCCATCGAAGTCCCGACTACCAGGACACTGGCACCGACCAACGGCTCCTTTGTCGTCGCGTCCGTGACGGTGCCGGCCAGCTTCCCGGTGTCTCCGGCGAACGCTTTGAGTGACAGTATAAAAATGAAAAGTAAACTGGTAACTCTTCGCATGCTTTACCTCAGTTTTGATTTCTCGTGAGAGCGCCACAGCTCTCTCTTACTATAAGCGTCGGCGAAAACGTCGTATGCAGGATCTCCATCCCCGGGTTGGCCATCCTTGCCACAAGTCTTTCTATAGCAAGGACTCCCATCTGAAACATGGGCTGGCGCATCGTTGTCAGTCTGATATGGCGTGCGAGTTCTATGTCATCGAATCCGACTAGTGCGACATCTTCCGGTACCCTGAAGCCGTTTTCCGTGAGGGCAGCGATGGCCCCCATGGCCTGAATATCGGAGGAGACGAAAAATGCTTTAGGCATTTCTGAGCCCATCTTCACGAATTCCATCATCGCCTAGTAACCGGCATCGCGGTTGAAACCGTCTTGCTTGCTGTTCGTTCCGGTCCTAACAAGCTGATCGGTGTAAGGCATCCCGTGTCTCTCGAGAGCCCGGCGGTATCCCTGGAGACGTTCAAGAGCCGGGGCGCTGACCGGCTGGGCGTCGATCATACCGACAGCATGATGACCAAGCTCGATGAGATGAGTTGTGGCGGCGTAAGCGCCCTCGGCGTTCGCGACCGATATAGAATCGAACTCGGGTGAAATTGTATCGACCAGTCCGATGGGGAGATTAGTCTCCTTCAGCCTGGCGAGTACCTTGTCCGGTAGTTTCAACGAAAAGAAAAGGATGCCGTCGACCTTCCCCCGCTGAAGTGCTCTCACGGTGTACCCTTCAACTTGATCGGCTCTCTCGACTCCGTAGAGGACAAGGTCGTATCCGAGCTCGGATATCTTGTCCTGGACACCGCGGAGGACTTCAATGAAAAAATAGTTTGTGAAGAAGGGGATTACTGCCGATATGGTCTCAGACTGGCGGCGGGCAAGTCGCTGCGCGTAAGTGTGGGGCTGATAGTTCAGACGTTTTGCGACCTCGATAACCTTTTTGCGGGTTTCGGGGGTAACACTGGGATGGTCGTTCAACACTCTTGAGATGGTACCGATTCCAACTCCAGCTTCTCTCGCAATGTCGTAAATTGTAACCTTTTTCGCCATGACCTCACTTTGTTTGGAAGGGCTTCCAAAGCTGCACAAAATAAATCACTCTGTCAAGCCCTATTTTTGCCCCTTTAGAGATTTTGATGGAAACCCTTCCGTAAAATGCGGAATTGTTGGAAATTTCGACTTTTCCCGCCCTAAAAACTTTTTACCCCATTACCCAGGTTTGCGCTAACATGCCGCTTCATCGAAGTACACGATCCCGGCCCTACTTCAGCAATACCATCTCGCGCGTCTTTCGGAAAGCCCCTGCGGTCAAGACACACAGATAGACACCGCTCGTTAACCCCCTCCCGTCGAAGACGGCAGTGTGCGACCCGGCACCCTCCTCTCCGCTCACTAGCGTGACCACTTCCCTCCCAAGAACGTCGTAAACCCTGAGCCTGACAAAGCTCCTAGCCGCCAGTTCATAGTTCACGGTCGTTGATGGGTTGAAAGGGTTGGGAAAATTCTGGTTGAGTCTGTACCCTGACGGCCCCCTGGAACCCCTCCGTGTTCCGGTCACGTTCAGGCTGTCGATCTCCAGCGAGTAAGAGCTGTCCGTATTGGCGTCGATCTTGACATATAGCACGCCGGAGACGCCGTCGTAGAAGAATCCTGTGGATGAAGACGTTAGAGAATCAGAGTTGGCCTTGTTCACGAGAGCAGTTCCATGGAAAAGAATCCTGACCGGCTCGTGAGATACCTTGTGAACCTCGCAAATGTACGTGCGCCTGGCCGGCTTTCCATCATAGCTTCCGACGGAAGCGCCGATGGAAACTTCCATGCTCCCCGTCCCGCTGCTTTTAGTCATGTTCTCGCTGAACACCGTCTCCGAGAACGCACCGGACTGGTATGCCAGCGATTCTCCGTCGTCCTCGTACAAAGTAAACGTCGACTGCACGCCCGGATCAGGATATATTCCCAGGTAAAGAGTGTCAGACGGATATTGACCGGTATATTCTTTAACGGGCTGCATCGGGATGATACTCCCAGCTTTTACAAGCAGCGGGACCTCGTCGAGCGGAGCAGGCACCGTAACGGTTCCTCCGCCGCTGTACACTTTGTCATCCCAGTAGCTTATCCATCTCCCGGTCGGAAGGTAAAAAGTGTTGCTCGTCTGTCCCGACTGGACCACCGGAGCAACGAGAAGATTATCTCCCCACATATATGCGGCAGTCTCGTTACTAACATTCGGATCGTCAGGGTACTCGACAAAGAGAGGTCTCGCCAGTGGCATCCCGGTTTCGTAAGCCTCATGCGCCATCGTGTAGTTGTACGGCATGAGAGAATAGCGGAGCCGGATTATATTTCTGACAATCCCTTCCGTCGACGGGCTGATCGAATTGAATGCCCAGGGTTCCGTCCCGCCGAGTCCGTCGTATCCGTGAGCGCGCATTACCGGACAGAACGCGCCGAACTCCATCCATCTCGTGTACAGTTCCGGAGTGGTCGGCTGATTGCCTGTAAACCCGCCGATGTCCGAGTTATGATAAGCGATACCGGACATCCCCATGTTCAGAAGAAGGGGCAGCTGAACAGCCAGTCCGGCGAACGTCTTCGCTACGTCGCCCGACCATGTTACGGCACCGAATCTCTGAATGCCGGCATAACCCGAGCGGGTCAGGTTGAACATTCGTTTATCCGGGAAAGAGTGATTAAACCCGTTGAAGAGGGTTTCAGCCCACAAGAAGTCGTAGATGTTGTGAACCTGTATATCGGGCCCCATATCAAATTGCATCTGCAGCAGATCCCGTTCGGGTTCGCCGAGGTCCGTCCACAAACCGCTTACGCCAGTTTGAAAAATGTGCTGATATTTACTCCACCACCAGCTCTGTGCCGCAGGATTCGTGATGTCAAGAAGCCCGGCGTTGCAGCCACATGACCACCAATTGTTAAGGATATAACTCTGACCGCTTGAATTCTTCGCCAGATAGCCGCTTTGATCCGCCGTTGTGAAATTCAACGAGTTCTGCACGATATATGGCTCGGTGATGACAATTGTTTTGAAACCCTGGGCAAGGAATTGCGATGTGATTTGACTCGGGTTCGGCCAGTCGGCGAGATTCCAGTCAAGATCTCCCATATTCTTAAACCAGTATAGGTCGAGTATGATCGCGTCGGCCGGGATCGAGTCCGTGCGGAATCTCTGTACGGTTTGTTCTCCATCCTGGTAGTTGCGGTATCCGAATTTCGACTGTATGTATCCATACGCCCACTTCGGCAGGAGTGGTGCTCTTCCGGTCAGCCAGGTATAGTCAGACAATATTCCGCTGTAAGTCTGTTCATACATGAAATAGTATTAAAGCTCACCGCCGGAGGCAGCGTAAGTTAGGACATTGGCGTTGGAGCTCCCGATGTCGAAGTGTCCCTCGAATGTATCGTCAAAATAAATCCCGTAATGGTCGGATGAGACAATGAAAGGGATATTGACGTTCATTGTCGGTGGAATTCCCCCGTTCGGGTACCCGCCGTGCTGTTGGTTATAACTGTCAAAAGCCAGCCCCCGCAAATTCAGGCTCAGTCCCCTTTCGCCCGTCCCGTAGAAACACTCGCCTGGTCGGATCGTGAAATTAGCAGACGGCTCGGATTGATACGTCCCGAGTCCACCGGAGGCTGGTTCACCGAGGAGGAGATGATTGCCCGAATCGTAAAAACTGAGGCGGAGCGGGAATTTGCCGCAAACGACGCGTAGAGCGGATGTGGTCACCGAAAGGCTGGAATCACCATCCGCGACGGTGACCCCGACCTGCTGGACGGAATCGGGAAGTACTACAAGCGACCGCTGAAACGTTGGCGAGGGAGTGGGAAGATAATCGACTCGCACAAGATTCGGTTTGTAGAAGATCAATCGCACCGCCGCGCTTCCGGCATTTATAGTAACCTCGTTCCCGGCTGCCGCATACGACGTAACGTCGCCCAGATATGTTTGGGCGAAGCCGGTGCCCGAAACAAACAGCATGATAGCAATCATGAAAGACTTAAATGGAATTATCTTTGGATTCATTAAGCGTTTCTCAAAATTGACTTCGTGACTCCAAAAGGAAGGAGAACTTTCGGCGGATGATTCGGAAAACTTCCGAAACACGAAAACCGAGCGAGTGCTGAGTTCGCAATTGGTTCGCTGGTTTAAGAGGGTTCCTCTTCCTAAAACCATCCAAAGATAGCGATCACAATCGCGCTGCGCAATTTCCAATGGAAGGGGATTGTCGGAAAGGTGAGGCAGAGCCTAACCCTTCGTACGATGCGCTGACAAAGTCAAACCATACATATCATACTGAGAAACCTCGGCAGGGTGACAGGTTGCGCAATTGTTGGGTGTGACTATGACATTTATCCGGTAGCGGGTGTTCAAAACCGGCACCAAAGTAGCGGACGGCACGCCAGCCGGTTCAGTGAAATGGCAGACTATTCCTCATGGAGGCATTTTGGAACCAACGGCTTAGCCCCTCGGAAGGCCCCACGGTCAGGAAGGGTGAAGCTTCGTGTAATGGTTCATAAAAAAAGGCTGCCTCGCTATGACGCTGAGGCAGCCTTACAAGAATCCGGCCCATTGCGGTAATTACGGCCGCGCCTTATAACCTGCGAGGAGTTACTTCGTTTTCTCCAGGGTTTTAATCTGCGCCGGCGTGTACCCGAGGGCTTTGAAATCCATCATGCCGTTCTTTGTGTGGCAGGAATTGCAGGAGAGTCCGGCTTTCTTTATACCGTGGTTAACGGATATATAAGAAGCACCTGGTACCTCCATTGCCATCCACTCGCCGCTCCACTTTAGTCCCATTGCCTCAAAAGGTTTCATGCCGGCATCTATTGCCGCTTTGACGCTGCCGGTTTTGTTATAAACCTCTCGGTTCGGTGCGAGGAGAAGAGG
>VFSW01008928.1_pt1 | contig 14343 bp, 11 predicted proteins | sample 5358111 | NCBI WGS metagenome assembly VFSW01 (sample SAMN11554181, study PRJNA540505) | mine drainage metagenome | isolation source: sediment from site ElyBrook_90M | place: USA: Ely Copper Mine, Vershire, VT | collected 2017
AACACCAACACCTGCAGCCAGACCGTGACGGTACCATGCTGTCCGCCGCCGCCGTGCCCGGACACCAATGCCGTCAAGTTTGTCCAGTTGCCCCAGGTCAAGAACGGCCTCGATGTGCTGGCCAGCGGAACTCCGGGTGCCGTCGCCCTGGCCCTGGCGGATGATTTCCCCTGCACCAACACCGGTCCCATAACGGACATCCACCTTTGGGGGTCGTGGCTCGGGGACAACGTGGATTTGAACCCGACCTTCTGGCTCGGCATCTACAGCGATGTCCCGGCCGTGACGAACGGCCCGGCGTTCATTCCCAGTCATCCGGGCACGCTCCTGTGGCAACAGTTCTTCGGCCCCGGCCAATTCTCGGAGAGCCTGGCCGCCACCGGCCAGGAGCAGTTCTTCGATCCCACCAAATTCCCGCCGGTAATCGGGCCGGACACCCAGGTGTACTACTACTGCTTCTTCCCGACGAATCCCTTCGTGCAGAAAGGATCCGCCAGCGCGCCGACGGTCTATTGGCTGTCGGTCCACGCGCAACCGTCGGTGGCGGGCGCCTTGTTCGGTTGGAAGACCTCGACTAACCGCTTCCAGGACGACGCCGTATGGGGCCAATGGCCCGGCGGCCCGCCCACGAGCGGCTGGCAGGAACTGGTGGATCCGGCCGGCATCAGCCTCAACCTCGCCTTCAAGCTCACCACGGCGAGCAATCCGTGCCCGGTCGCGGTGACCTGCTTCCTCGACCGGATCGTCGAATGCGGCTCCACTTGGGACTTCAATCCTCCGCGAGTGTCGAGTCCCTGCTGCGGCACGAACATCACGGTGTCGGTGGCCAGCACCGTCACCAACGGCGTTTGCCCGCAGGTGATCACCCGGACCTGGGCGATCACGGATTGCAACGGCACGACGCAGTTCTGTCACCAGACCGTGACCGTGGTGGACACCACGCCGCCGACGCTGACCTGCGGCAACAACAAGACCGTGGATTGCGGCATCCCTTGGACCTTTGATCCGCCCACGGCTTCGGACGCGTGTTGCACCGGCGTGACCGTGAGCGTGCTGAGCACAGTTACCAACGGCGTCTGCCCGCAACCGCTGATGGTCACGCGGACTTGGTTGGCCACCGACTGCTGTGGCAATACCAACACCTGCAGCCAGACTGTCACCGTCTTGTGTTGTCCGCCGGTGTCCACGAACAAGTGGGTCCAGTATCCGGACCTGCTCAACGGGTTGGATGTGCTGGCCACCCAACCCGCCATCCTGGCCGACGATTTCCTCTGCACCAACGCCGGACCGATCACCAACATCCAGGTCTGGGGTTCGTGGCTGAAGGACGCCGTGGACACCAACGTGCAGTTCACGCTCGCGATCTGGAGCGACGTGCCGCCGCCCGCCGCCGGCGGCTTCAGCCACCCAGGCCGCATGTTGTGGAGCGCCGTGTTCGGACCGGCCGATTACACCTCCGCGCTCTCCCACCAGGGCGATGAGCGGTTCTTCGACCCGAACCCGGCCGGCTCCGGCGGCATCCTGGGTCCCGACACGCAAATCTGGTGGTACAACTTCGATCCGAAACAGCCGTTCTGTCAGCAAGGCTCCGCCAAGAATCCGGTGGTCTATTGGCTGTCCGTGACCGCCACGACCGCCACCAACCTGTTCGGGTGGAAGACCTCGACGAACCATTTCAAGGATGACGCGGTGTTCGGCCACGTCAGCACCAGCGGGGCTCCGCTCGGAGATTGGCGCGACTTGCACGATCCGGCGACCGGCCTCAGCCTGGATCTCTCCTTCCTCCTGAACAACGGCCCGCCGACCGTGGATTGCGAGCCGGCGCTGCGTCCAAAATTCGTCCAGTGGCCCGACTCCACGCCGAACGGCCTGGATGTCCGCGCCACGGCGCCCAAGATCATCGGGGACGACTTCTTCTGTCGCATCCCGGGCCAGATCAACGGCATCACCGTCTGGGGATCCTGGCTCAACGACGTGGTGGATACCAACGCCCAGTTCCAACTCGGTCTCTGGACGGACGTGCCGGGCGTTCCCGGCACGACGAACTTCAGTCATCCAGGCGACCTGCTATGCACCGCCTTGTTCGTTCCGCCGCAGACGGTGGGCACGTCGTTGCAGCGCTACCAGTATCGGCTGGATGCGGCCAATCTGCGGGAAACCTTCTTCGATCCGGACCTGCCTCCTCCGGGCGGATTCATCGGCAATGACACACAGATCTGGCGGTATGACTTCTATCCGTTCGTGCCATCCTGCTGGCGGCAACGCGGCCTGCCGTTCCGGCCCTTGACCTACTGGCTGTCGGTCAGCGCCCTGACCGACACGAACAAGTTCCTCTTCGGGTGGAAGACCTCCACGAACCACTGGATGGACGACGGCGTTTACGGCCACCTTGACCCGAACCTCAATCCGCTGCGCGATTGGAAGGATCTGCACGATCCGCGCAACAAACAGAGTCTGGACCTGGCGTTTGCGCTCCGCTCCTTCCCGATCATCGGGATCAACAAGGACCTGAAGAACACCACCAGCCTGCCGGCGTCCTGCATTGAGATCGTGGTGGCCGGCCTGCATGAAATCACCTGGCACTACGATGGCATACCGCCGTGGCCGAACTTTCAGGTCACCTACGTCGGTGGCAACACGGTCCTGCGCTGGTGTGGCAGCACTTTGCTGCCCGGCCAGATCACCCACGTCGGTTTCGAGATGACCGGGGCCTCGCTGACCATCGTCTCGATGCACTGGCTGGACGCCGCCAGGAATGCAATCGGCCCGGCCATCCAGGTGGGGCATCACATGCTGGGCAACGGCACGACGCTGCAACTCATCAACGACATCGTCGGCGCCGCCGTCATGTTCCAGGGTGGCACCGCGGAGGTTTACTCCAACAATCCGCCGTCCCTCGACCAGATGGTGCTGGACGGCAACCGGACGCCGATGGCGACGTTCGCGCTGCCGGCGCAGCCGATGCTCATCCCGGATGGCGGCGTGGACACCATTACCATCCCGCCATCCATGATTCCGGACGGCGCGCAGTTCCTCCTGTTCATCACCGATCTGGCGCCGGCCTCGGCGGCCGGCGGCCCCGGCGGCCCCAGACCCAACTCCTCGACGGCCACGACGGACTTCGTGCTGCTGCCGCTTGACACGGCGCTGCGGCCGGCAATCGAGGAAATCGATGCCTCGGGCGACGGCGTCATGATCACATGGACATCTGTCTCCGGACGGACCTACCGGCTACAATCCAAACCAGCCGTGGACGGCGCCGTGTGGACAGACTTGGGCGACGTGGTGGCATCGGATGCGGACACGAGTGCCACCGTGCCCGTCGGCGGCATGCAGAGCTACTATCGAGTCGTTCTGCTGCCGGAGTAGGAGCATCTCGGGGCGCTGCTAGGCGACCTGATTGAGCCTCTCCCCGCGGCAGGCGGGGGAGAGGTTTGCTTTTCCACACCTGCGGCGCGGCAACGGGCAAATCGAGCTGGGCGGCGGTTGGGTTCCGCCGTTGCTGCCTCAGGCGGGCGATGCCGTTCAGTATCCGAGGAGGCCGTATTTGTTGACGACATCAGTGCCCAGCGGGAAGCGTGGATGCGCCTTGAGGGAAAGCGAGAAGCCGACGGTGAAATCGTTCGGGCCGATGCCGGGTTGGCGCAGGCTGACCACTAAGGCACCCGTCCAACTGCGGAAGTCCCGGTAAATGTAATACGACTGTTGTGCCAGTTTGCCCAGCGTCACGTCGTAGTAATGGGACGCCTGCAAGCCCCAGTTCTCGTTGATCCGATAGTAGAGGGTGTTCATGAGCACGTGGCTGCCGATGCCCCACGCGGTGGGCAGGTTGTTGGTGTCCTGCCGCAGATAGTAATAGGTGAAGCCCCAGTTCCAGGTTGAGTTCGGTGTCACCGTCAGCGTCTCGCGGGCGAGGTTGAAGCGTCTCGCGCTGGGGTCGAAACGGGTTTCCGATTCGAGCGTCACCCAGGAGCGGGGCTTGAAGGCCAGCAGCGATTCCACGTCGGAAAACGAGGTCTGATCGGCCCGCGGGTGCAGCCGCCAGTCGGTGAACGCGTCCCAATCCACCACGTTGTCCACGTCGTTGGTCGCGCCGTCGGCCCGCTTGGTCTGAAGTTTGTTGCGCATGCCCAGGCGCACCACGTTCTGGCTGTCGATGGAATCGATGGCGTTGTAATCCGGATACTCGATCGGCAGCAGGCGCAGGCTGGCCATCTCGTAGTCAAACTGCGGCAGCATCGGCGGCGGCACGTTCGGCACGGGCACATAGACGTAGTTCACCGATGGCTCGAAGATGTGCCGGAGGCCGTTCACGTCGAACAGCTTGCTCCGCACCGCCGGCCAGATGCGCGACGCCTTGAAGGATAGCTCCGCCCCGGTGTTGAACACCTCACGGTATTCCTCGCTGGTCGTCGCGCCCGGACCGGTGGCCTGGCTGTAATAGGTGAACCGGCCGCCGACGCGCGGGGTGAAGTTGAGCCAGCCCATCAACGTCTGCGGCAGCGTGAGCTGATGATACGTGTCGCCCCGCGCGGCGGCGAAATCGGGCGTCACGGGACCGTTGGTATCCGCGAACACCCGGTGGAAGTAGCCGAAGGAACTGTCACTCTCGTAGTACACCGGCGTGTTGCCGAGCTGCTGGCGGTAGCCAGTCAGCGTCACGTCCGGCAGGCGCTCGACCGTCTCGAAGAAGTCGTTCACGCGGGGCTGCGCGTAGGCGTCGAGGCTCCAGTTCTGCCAGAACTTCTCCACGTCGAAGAAGGTGCTGGGTTCCGGGTTCTGGTTGTAGAGTTGCTCGAAGAATTCCTTCATCACGTCCGCGTCGCTCTGGGAGCGCACCGCGGTTTTGACGGTCAGGTTGGTGAACGGCTCGGCTTGGTAGTTGAAATACACCATCTGGCGGTTGGCCGGCGGGGGCGGCCCGAACGTGTCGATCTGCGGATTTTTGTCGTGCAGGTAGTAACCCTGGAACTCGGCTTCGCCCCAGCGATCGAGGTGGGCGTTGACATCGGCGCCCGCGCCCAGGCCGCGCCGTTGCCGGTAGTCGAGATGCACCGTGCCGTCGAACTGCTCGTTCAGGAACCAGGTGTAAGTGTTGAGCAAGTACGCGCCGTAAATGCTGCGAAAGCCGGGCATCGACAGGAACTGGTTGGCCCGCTCGGAGAGCCGCCGCGAATAATAGGGAAAGTAGAACACCGGCACGCCGCCCAGGTAGAGCACCGCGTCCCGCGCCTGCACGTATTGCCCGGGCACGATCTTGATGGACTTGGCCCGGACGGTCTCGAACGGCTGGGTGCTGTCGTCCGTGGTCACCACCGCGTTGGTCGCGTAATAAACGCCTTGGGGCACGTTGACGCGTCCGCCGACCAGCTTGGTGGTGGCAATCTGGTTCGTGGCCGTATCGACGCGGTTCGAAAGGATCCCGTGCAATCCCTGTCCGGTCACGAACACCGGCGCCAGGCCGGTCCGGAACTGCTGGGCCTCCATCTGCCGCGTCTGGAAATTGTAACGGAGGTGCTCCGCCGCCCAGACCATTTCGTCCCGCTGGAGGCGCACGTGCCCGTCGGCGACGACCTCCCCGGTGACCTCGTTCACGCTACCCCGCTCAGCCGTTAGCACGGCGCTCTCATACCGCACCACTACGCCATTGGTGGCCGTCCAGCAGTGCGAGCGCGGATCATATTCGAGGACACTTTCCGAATCGCGGCCCGTCACCTCGAGTGCCGGCAACTGCTGTCCGCGCCCGGCAACGGCTGCGAGCGCAAGGAAGAGCCAGGGCAGGATGGCACGCAACTTTGGCATTCGGCGGGCACAGGTAAGCAAAAGCGGTGGGCCGTGCCAAGCGGCTTCTGCCGCGGAACAGCAATACGGTCGCTGCGCTGGCATGCCACCGCCCGGTCCCTCAAACTTTCCTGAAACAAGTCGCTGTGGTGCTGGGTCATCCGAACAGACGACATTGCGATTGTGAACACGACCTTGATCCTACGAACGGCGGCAGCCAGGAAGAGGCTCGGGTGGCTCTCTTCCCGTCCGCACCGCGCCGTTTCGGGCGTCGGGCCCATCCCCCTGTTTCCGTGACGTGCGCGATCATGCCAACCGTGCCACTAGGGCTATGCAACAGCTTTGCATCCGAACGCGCTTTCCGCGTAGAGTCCAGCCCGACGACGCAGGGGCTGGACATGACCGACGCGCAACAGTTTGAGGAGTTCATGCGAAACTACCAGAACATGGTGTTTAGCACCGCCCTGCGGCTCGTCGCCAACCCGAGTGAGGCGGAGGACATTTCCCAGGAAGTCTTCCTGAAGGCCTACACGCGCTTCGCCGAGTTGCGGGACAGTCCCACCGTCGGCGGCTGGCTCAAGACCGTCGCCACCAACCTGAGCCTCAACCACCTCTCCCGCTACCGGGCGCGCTGGAGCTTCTTCTCCGAGTTGTTCAGCGGGGGCGGCGAGGACGACGAGCGGGAGATGGAGTTCGCGGCACCGGAGCGCCTCGATGATGAACTGGCGAACGCGGACCACCGGGAAATCATCGAAGACGCCCTCCAAAAACTGCCGCCGGCCCAGCGCGTCCCCTTGGTGCTGTACCACCTGGAAGACCTCAGCTATGAGGAAATCGCTGCCAAACTCCGTGTCTCGCTGGGCAAAGTGAAGACCGACATCTTCCGCGGCCGCGAGGCGCTGCGGAAGAAACTGAAACTGAAGCTCGCGCAAGAACTGGCCTGAGCCTGGAAAGGACGCCTATGAACCTGGACACTGAAAAACGCCTGGCCGCGTTGATCGACCGCGCATTGAAGCAACTCCCCGAACGCGAGGCGCCGGCCACGCTGGCACCGCGCGTGTTCGCCGCCCTCCGCCAGCGGGCCGCGCTCCCCTGGTACCGCACCGCCTGGCAGACCTGGCCGTACGCCCTGCGGGTCGCCTCGCTGGCGGTCCTCGGGGCGATGTTTGGCGGGCTTTGTTTCGGCGGTTGGCAGCTCTCGCATGGCGCCACGGCGAACGAGGTGACGCAGGTGCTCCAGCCATGGCTCTCCGGATTCAGCGTCGCGGGGAATGTGCTGTCGGTGATCGCCCACGCCGGGGTGCTGGCGGTCCAACACCTGGGGCCGGTGTTCCTGGCGGGCTGCGTGTTGGCGGCCCTCGCGGCTTACCTTTCCTGCTTGGGCCTGGGCACCGCCTTTGTGCGGCTGGCCGTGGCGCGGCGTTAACGGGGAATTGCTCTATGAAGACCTTGACTGTGCTTTCGCGGGGACGGTTCTGGTGGGCGGCGATCAGCCTCATGGCGTTTGCGGCCACCCCGCTTTCCGCTGTCGAAAAGGCCAACATCCCCCCGGCGGACGAACCGCTGGCGGAAGAGCCGGCGGCCAACGCCGACGCGCAGGAAACCGATCGCGCCGCTGGACAGCGGGCCGGCCCAAACCGCGAAGCCGTCGTCGTCTTCGGCCGGGACGCGGTGGTCAAAAAAGGCGAAACCGCGGAGGCGGTCGTGGTCATCGGCGGTTCAGCCCGCGTCGAAGGCAAGGTGCGCGCCGCCGTCGTCACCATCGGGGGCGACGCCGACATCAGCGGCGAAGTGGGCGACGCGGCCGTCGCCGTAATGGGCAGCGTGAAACTGGCGCCCACCGCGAAGGTGCGGGGCGACGCGGTGTCCGTGGGCGGTTCGGTGGACGTGGCCGAAGGCGCGAGTGTCGGCGGCCACACGCAGGAGGTGAACTTCGGCGGCTGGCAACTGCCCAAACTGCACTGGCTCCAGCAATGGCTGCGCGAGTGCGTCTTCAAAGGCCGGCCGCTGGCGCCGAGCGTGGGCTGGCTGTGGATCGTGACGGGCGTGTATTTCCTGGTCTATCTGCTTGTCGCGGTCGCGTTTCCCGGCGCCGTCCAGTCTTGCGTCCAGCGGTTGACCGAGCAGCCGGCGACGACGTTTCTGACGGGGCTGCTGACCAAGTTGCTGGTGCCGTTTGTCCTGGGATTGCTGCTCATCACCGGCATCGGGATCATCGGCGTGCCGTTCCTGGTGGCGGCGGTGGTGCTGGCCAAGGTGTTCGGCAAAGTCGCCCTGTTCATATATCTGGGCCAGCAATTGGCGCGGGCGGTCAAACCGGAAGCCGCCTTGAAACCGCTCCTGGCCTTCCTGCTGGGCTGGTTCCTCATCACCCTGCTCTACATGGTGTGGTATCTCGGCTTTTTCACGATGATTTTGGTGGACATCTGGGCCTTGGGCGGGGCGGTCATGGCCGTCGTCTCGCGGTCGCGGCGCGAGACACCGCCCGCGTCGGCCTTGCCGGCCCCACCGGCGGTCCCGGTTCCTTCGAGCGCGCCGCTAACACCGGCGCCTCCGAGCGCGAGCTTCGCCAGCTTGACCGGCCCGGCAGGGGGCGCCGGCGCCGGGCCGACCCCGACTCCGCCCGCCATGCCGGTCACAGCTGCGGTCCCTCCCGGCGGCTCCCCGCCCGTCCCTCCTACGATTTCTCCGGCCGCCCCGCCGGTGTATCCGCCGGAGGCCCTCGCCTATCCGCGCGCTGGATTCTGGCAGCGGATCGGCGCGGGCGTCCTTGACCTCCTGGTCATTGGGATCGCAGTCCGGCTGATGCCGTTCCGGCACGGCGACTTGCCCTTCCTCCTGATTTCGGTCGCCTATTTCGCCGCGCTGTGGACGTGGAAGGCACGACCGTGGGCGGGATTGTGCTGAACCTGAAGGTGGCGCGGCTGGACGGCCAGCCGGTGACGTGGGCCGTGGCACTGGTGCGCGCGCTGTTTGCCTGGTTCTCGGCGGTCGTGCTGTTCCTGGGCTTTTTCTGGATCGCCTGGGACAAGGAACTCCAAGGCTGGCACGACAAGATCGCCGGCACGGTGGTCGTGCGACTGCCGCGCGGGACGCCGCTGCTCCTGCTCTGATCCGGGGCGGCGGCGCTTTTCTGCGTGCAAACCCGGCGGGCTGGGCGTATAGCTTTTCAGCGTTATGACAATCTGGCTGCTGACTCTGGTTCTTCTCGGCGCGCTCGCCGCCGTGGGCTACTCGCAGGGCGCCATCCGCGTCGCCTTCTCCCTGGTCGGCATCGTGCTGGGCGCGCTGCTGGCGCTGCCGCTGGCCCACTTCGTCAAACCGATCCTCGCCCCGCTGGGCGTGGTGAACCCGTTGTTGATCTGGGCGCTGGCGCCGTTCATTGTCTTCGTGGTCATTCAGGTTCTGTTCAAAGTGGGCGGCTTGGCGGTCCACAAGAAGGTGGAGGTCTATTACAAATACAAGGCGGGTGACCTGCGGCTTTCGCTCTGGGAGCGCCTCAACCGCCGGCTGGGAGCCTGCCTGGGGTTGATGAACGGCGCGGCGTACCTGGTGTTGATCGCGCTGGTGATCTACCCCTTCAGCTATCTCACCGTCCAGATGTCCGGCGGCCCGGCCGATTCAAAACTGGTCAAAATCCTTGACCAAGCCGGGCGCGATGTCGTCTCCACGGGCCTGGCCAAGGCGGTTTGCGCCGTGGATCCGGTGCCGGAGCCGTTCTACCAAGTGTCGGACATCGTGGGTCTGCTTTACAACGACGTGCGTGTCCAGGGCCGGCTGAGTCGTTATCCGCTGTTCATGCATCTGGAGGAGGAGCCGCCGTTCTCGGCCTTCGGCGCCGATCCGAGTTTTACCGAGATGTTCATGCGGACTGAATCCAAATCGATGGGCACGGTGCTCGCCAACGCCAACATCAAAGCAGTGCTGGACGATCCGCAAATGTTGCAACGGCTCTGGGATCTCGTGCTGCCGAACATAGCGGACCTGCGCACCTATCTTGAAACCGGCAAGTCGCCGACCTTCGATCCGGAGAAGATTCTCGACCGTTGGTCGTTTGACGCGCACAGCGCCGTCCTCGCCCTCAAGCGGAGCGACCCGGACCTGACCACCGCGCAGATGCGGCTGCTCCGGCGGTTCCTGTATCCGGTGCTGGAGAAGGCGCGGTTCGTTGCGTATCCGGACAACAAGGCGGTGCTGAAGGGCTTTGTGCGCTTCAATTGGGCCACCAAGCCGCCACCGGTGGCCGTCGCGCCGGCGGTCGTGCAGCCGCTGCCCGCCCGCGGCGCTCCTGCTGGCCGCTATGGCGCTCCGGGCGGCCGCTACGGTATGCGCGGCCCGAGTCCAGCCCCGGCCCCCGTCCCGGTCGCGCCGATGGCGCCCATCGCTGGCGCGGCCCCGGCGGTTGCGCCGGTTTCCGAGCCGCGGGATCTGAACGGGACTTGGCAGAACGTCGGCGGCAAATACCGCCTGAGCTTCCCCGACGGCGGCAAGACGCTCGCTTTCGACGCGGTGGTGGAAGGCGATCGGCTGACGTTGACGGGAGAGCGCGAGCCGTTGGTGTTTGAACGCGATTGACGGTCCGCCGCCCACGTTTCGGAAGCGCGGCACGGGCGTCTTTCTCCCCTCACTTTGGGATTGGGCCGGACGGCGGGTTTCCAAAACTCGACTGAACATCCAGTCTCCGCGTGACTTTCCCGCCAGTTCGTGCCAAATTGGCCGCCGTTTATGAAAACGATTCTGCTCGCTTGTGCCGTCAGCCTGACGCTCGGCTTGGCCGCCGGCTGCGCCGAAGACACGAAGAACCAGGAAACCCAGAAGGCAACGCCGAAAACCGAATCCAAGGAGAACCGCATGTCCGCGAACAACAATGAAGTGGCCGTCATCAAAACCAGCGCCGGCGAGATGGTGCTCGGCTTCTGGCCGGAGGTCGCACCCCGCACCGTCGAGAATTTCAAGAAGCTCGCCCGCGAGGGCTTTTACGACGGCACCTGCTTCCATCGGATCGTGAAGGGTTTCATGATTCAAGGCGGCGATCCGCTGACCAAGGATCCCGGCAAGGAGGCGTTGTGGGGGACCGGGGATCCGGGCTACAAGATCCCGGCCGAGTTCAACGACCGCTCGCACCAGCGGGGCGTCATTTCGATGGCGCGCTCCAACGATCCCAATTCGGCGGGAAGCCAGTTCTTTATCTGCGATGGCGACGCCTCGTTCCTGGACCACAAATACACCGCCTTCGGCAAGCTCATCAAGGGCGAGGATGTGTTGTCCAAGATCGCCAACACGCCGGTGGTTCCGAGCCGCAGCGGCGAGAACAGCAAGCCGACCCAGCGGGTCGAGGTGATCAGCATCAAAATCGTGTCGGCCGACCAGGCGAAGTGAAGGGACCGCGGATAAGGCCGGCGACCCTCGCGGTTCGGCGCCATGTCCTCCGACTTGGAATTACTGGCCGCGGCGCTGGTCCGCTGCGGATGCCCCGCTGGAAAATCACGCGAAATGGCCGCCCAACTCGACAAGCGCGCCCGACAACTGGCCGATCAAAAGGGGCGGACCTACGACCAAGCGCTCGCCCATCTGCTTGACCTCATGAAGCAGGGCTGGGCCGCACCCGGCCAGGGGGGCAGGTCCGGTGAATGACGGGTGGCTCTCGTTCCCGGCAGACGCGGAGGGACGGTCGTTTCTCCACCGCAGCCATCGCAGAGTGTAGTTCGCGCAGCGCATGATCCAGCCCTGGCCCAAGCTCGGTTCGAAACCGGTCGCGGACTTCCGCATCTTCACCATCCGCTCCGACCGCAAGATTTCGCCGCGCACCGGAGCGGAACACGACTTCTACGTCATCGACAGCGCCAACTGGGTGAACGTCATTCCGCTGACACCGGACGGGCAGATGGTGATGATCGAGCAGTATCGTCACGGCTCTAATACCGTCGAACTGGAAATCCCCGGTGGCATGATGGACGCGCGGGACGCCTCGCCCGAGGCCGCCGGGGTGCGCGAGTTGCGCGAGGAAACCGGCTATGCCGGCGAACGCCCGCGCATCATCGGCGAGGTCTTTCCGAACCCGGCCATCATGAGCAATACCTGCTACACGGTGCTGTGCGAGGACTGCCGCTGCGTTCATCCCGTCGAGTTCGACCACGGCGAAGACCTGATCACGCGCTTGGTGCCGGCCGGTGAGGTGTCGGGCTTGGTCGCGGAGGGAAAGATCAAGCACGCGCTGGTGATCGTGGCGCTCTACCATTTCGAGTTGTGGCAGCGCGGGCTGCGGCGGTGAACGCGCGGCGCCCAGCCGTTGGTGACGATGAGCCGCGCGAACCCGGCGCGCGAGTGCCCCGACCTCCCTGCTTGTTTTCAGCGGCGGTTTGACTTCACGGCTTCTCGGGCCAAGGGTTTGCCGCTGATGAACCGGTAAACCTTGACTGAATATCCGATGCTTTCCCTTCGCCTCTTCCGCCCAGCAAACCGTCTGACCAACCTGCTCATGATTCTCTGTCTCGGCTCTGGCGGCGCGGGTTTCGCGTCGCGTCTCACCGCTGCCGAATCCGCCCCGGCCCGCTCCCGCGGACTCTTGCTCGTGGCGAACAAAGGCGATCGCACGCTGGGCATCGTTGATCCGGTGGCGGGCCGCGAGCTCGCCACTGTGCCGGAAGACGGCGTGACGGGCCACGAGGTGGCGGCGACGCCGGACGGCCGACGCGCTTTCGTCCCAATTTACGGCAATTCCGGCGTGGGTAACCCCGGCACCGACGGGCGCCTGCTGCGGGTGATTGACCTCGCGACGCGGCAAGTGGTCGGGACCGTGGATTTCGGCAAAGGCGTCCGGCCGCATTGCGCGGTGTTCGGTCCGAAGGACGGCCTGCTTTATGTAACCACCGAACTGGAAAACGCGGTGACGGTAATCGATCCCCATTCCCTGAAAATCGTCGGGACCATTCCCACCGGCCAACCGGAGTCGCACATGCTGGCGATCACGCGGGATGGCCGGCGCGGTTACACCGCGAATGTCGGCCCCGGTACGGTTTCGGCGATTGATCTGGAGGCGAAGAAGGTCCTGGCGGTGATCCCGATTTCGCCGACGACGCAGCGCATCTCGCTCTCGGTGGACGACCGCTGGGCATTCACTTCGGATCAGACCAAGCCGCAATTGGCCGTGATCGACACCGCGAGCAACACGGTGAAGACCTGGGTGCCGTTGCCCGGCATCGGCTACGGCACCGCTCCGACTCCGGATGGACGCTGGTTGCTCGTGGCGCTGAGCAACGTCAACAAGGTGGGCGTGGTGGATTTGGAATCGCTGAAGGTGGTGCGCACCCTGGACGTGCCACGCGCGCCGCAGGAAGTGCTCGTCCGCCCGGACGGCGCGGTGGCGTACATCTCTTGCGACGCCAGTCACCAAGTCGCCGCGCTTGACCTGAGGGAGTGGCGGGTGGCGAGATTGATCGAGGTGGGCCGGGGCGCCGATGGCCTTGCGTGGGCGAGCGCCGATTGAGCACGGCTGACGAAGTCCAACCGCCGAGTTCCCTTACCACGACACTCCCACCGATGCCGAAGCCCCCGCCATTTTGCCATTTGCCCGGAGCGGTGTTTCAAGGGTGAAGTCAGCCGCGTGGATGTGACGTTGGGCTGAACCGGCCGGTCCACCTTCGCCCGACCGCAGCTTGCCCGGGGCGGCGGAAACGCGCGTTCGCGGGAAATGGGGGGATCTCCCCGAAAGCCCGTCAGTTCACGGCCTCAAAGGCCAGCCACGGCATGATCGTCTCCGGCTTCAGGCTGAAATCCATGCTCTGCACCACCCAATCCTTCTCCGTGCGAAAGACCACAAAGCGCGCATAGACGGCGCCGCGTTGATAGTTGATCGAGAGATAGAGGATGCGGGAACTGGCGCCAATCCGCCGCGCTTCGATCACGTCGTAGGAGCGGTAATTGCCGACGGCTCGCTCGGCCTGCCGGATGTACCCGAGCTGCGCGGCGATTTTAACACCGTCCACTTCCGCCAACCCGCCCTTCCGCCACGTGTCCAGCGCCAGTTCGGCCCCCGCTTTCGCGTAGAAACTGAAACCCGCGTCCAGCACGGCGGGAACGGGCGGATTGGGGTCCGCGGTGGCGGTCGGCGCCGACAGCAACAAGCCGGCGCACAGCAGGCTCAGCACCAAGACCAACCGGGCAAGCAATAAACGAAGGTTCATGCAACTTCCTTTGGTGTGGGTTCAAGGTCAGGGGATGGATTTACACAGGCGCGAAACTAGGCCCGACATACCGAGGTGTCCAGAGCGGATACACCCGAAACCAGGCCCGTTGCAATCCGCCGGGAACTTCCATTCGGTGGGCCGCCAACGGCGACGGCAATCACCAAGCCGACAAGTTCGTGCCGAACTCCGATCGCGGACAACACGGTCCATACTGGGCGCACAAGACCGGAACATCCGGATGGCTTACGGCTTCTTCCGCTGCGACTTCCAAGGCCCGACACACAGGGCAATCCAATCTATCGTGCAGGCGAGATCACCGTACTTGACAGGCCACAGGGCGTGAACAAGATGCCGTCTGGTTTGTCCCGAGGATTCC
>VFSW01008929.1_pt1 | contig 14343 bp, 11 predicted proteins | sample 5358111 | NCBI WGS metagenome assembly VFSW01 (sample SAMN11554181, study PRJNA540505) | mine drainage metagenome | isolation source: sediment from site ElyBrook_90M | place: USA: Ely Copper Mine, Vershire, VT | collected 2017
GCGTCAGCGTCTGCACCGCGGCCCCCACCTGGCCGAAGCTGCGCAGCACCACGCCCAGGCCCTGCGCGCGCACCCACTCGGTGTTGTAGCGCTCCTGCGGCATGGTCCAGGCGTTGCGCGTGACGATCACCGGCAGCCCCAGCTGCACCGCCTCGCTCAGGCTGCCGGGCCCGGGCTTGCCGATGAAGAAGTCGGCCAGGCGCATCCAGTGCGCCACTTCGGGCGTGTAGCCCACCACCACGCGCGGCGCCGGCGCCGGCAGCGCACGCAACGCCTGCGCCAGCGCCTCGTTGCGGCCGCACATCAGGATCAGCGGCGTGGCCGGCAGCGCCTGCGCGATGCGCTTCATCACGCCCGAGCCGGTGCCGCCGAACAGCACCAGGCCGGTGGGGGTGGCCGCATCCAGGCCGGCGCGCAGGCGCTCGGCGGCGCGGTCGATCGGCGGGCCGAGGTGGAACTCGGGCCGCAGCACCATGCCGCTGACGCGGTGCACCCGCGCCGGGTCGCAGCCGGCGGCCAGCGCCTGCTGCACGGCCTGCTCGCTGCCGCACACCAGGTGCTGCGCCAGGCCGGGCTCGATCCAGAAATGCGGCGGGTGGTCGGCCAGGTCGGTGAGCACGGTGACGAAGGGCACGCCGGGCCGCGCCAGCGCCAGGCTGTCGTGCAGCGCGCGGTTGAAGTTGGGGATCAGCGAGACCACCAGGTCGGGCCGCGTGGCCTGCCAGTGCCGCGCCAGGCGCTGCACCAGCGCACCGTGGCCGAGCCGGATCAGCCCCTGCAGCAGCTTGAGCTCCTGCGCCAGGCCGAGCGTGAAGCCGCTGGCCAGGCGCTTGTTGTACAGGTCCTCGGGCTCGATGCCGGTGAGGCGGCGGAAGCGCGCCGCCGGGTCGAGCACCTCGGTCAGGTTGACCTTGCGCACGCGCCACGGCCGGCCCTGGGCCTGCATCACCTGGGCCAGCGCCTGGGCCGCGGCGCGGTGGCCGCCGCCAGCGTTGAACCACACCAGATCGATGGTCGTCATGGCGCCGATGGTTGGGCCGGCGCATGACGCTCGCATGAACGCGGCATGACACCGCGGTGGCGTGGACCCGGGGCGGCCCGCCGGCCGCGCTGGTCTCAGGCGCCGCCGTGCTCCAGCGCGTAGGGCCACTCGGCGATGCCGCCGGCCAGCGACATGGCGTGGATGCCGCGCTCGCGCAGCAAGAAGGTGGCGGCGCGGCTGCGCCGGCCGTTGCGGCAGTAGACGACGTAGGCGCTGTCGACGTCGATGGCGTACACGCCCTCGTGGCGCAGCCGCTCCAGCGGCAGCAGCCGCGCGCCGGGGATGCGCCCCTCGGCATGCTCGGCCGGATGGCGGCAGTCCAGCAGTTGCACCGCGCCGCGCGCCAGCAGCGCGTGCGCGCGGCGGGCGTCGATCTCCTCGACCATCGGCGGTCGCAGCAAGGCGTCGAAGTCGTCCTTGCCCAGCGTCAGCAGCTGGCCGGGCGTGGTCATGGTCACGGTGGCGGTGCGCTCGCCGCCGACCAGCAGCGCTTCTTCGCCGAAGCTGTCGCCGTCGCTGAGCCGGTTCACCAGCACCGGGCGGCCGCTGTCGGGGTCGGTCTCCCAGACCTCGGCATCGCCGGCGAGGATGACGTAGTAGCGGTCGCCCGCCTCGCCCTGGGTGACGATGGTCTCGCCCGCCGCCACCGGCCGCTCGACCAGGCGGTTGATGGCCTTGGCCACGTTCTCCAGCGGCAGGCCGTGGAACACCTTCAGGTGCGACTCGGGCAGCACGAAGGCGCCCAGGAAGTCCCAGCCCAGCAACTCGTCGAGGTCGTCGCTGTCGATGCTCAGCACCTCGGCGTCGGTGGTGGCGCGCACGCGCAGCTGACTGCTGGCGGCGCTGACGAGCGCAAAGCCCGGGCCCTGGGCATCGACGACGACGCGGCGCGCATGCGCGCGCTCGCTGCCGTCGGGGTCGCGCCAGCGCCGCCGCGCCTCGAGCTCGCCGGCCAGCAGCACCACGTGGTGCTGCAGCCCTTCGGGCGAGTCGTCGATCCAAGCACCGGCCGGCACCAGCCGCCGCGGGCTGCGTTCCAGCAGCGCCAGCAGTTGCGCCTTGGGCAGCGGCGAGAACATCGTCGTCGCGGCCAGGCGCCGGGCGAGATCGGCAAGGTTCAGGTCGGCTCGCATGGCGGGCGTTCAGGGCTGGAAACGCCCTGATTCTGCCCGGCGTGTCGATCGCGCGCCGCGCCGGGCGCCTGCGCGGCCGCCGGCAGGTGCAGCAGCGCCTGCCCCATGCGCACGCGCTGCCCGGTGGCCAGGCCGGGGGCGGGCGCGAAGCCCGGCGGCGCGAAGACGATGATGGTCGAGCCGTGCTCGAACCAGCCCAGCTCCTGACCCTTGGCCACGGTGGCATCGCAGGGCATCTCGTTCGGCCCCGGCCAGCGCAGATGCAGCAGCACGTCCAGGAAGTGCAGCCGGATGCTGGCCACCAGGATCGCCGCCACCGGCACCAGCGCGATCGGGTGGCCGCCCTGCGCCGCCGACAGCCGCATCCGGATCAGCGCCCGCTCGTTGCGGCAGAACAGCCGCTCGACCCGCTTCAGCGCGATCGGGTTCACGTTCCAGGTGTCGCCGCCCAGGTAGCTCACATGCTCGATGCGGCCGTCGTGCGGGGCGTGGAAGCGGTGGTACATGCTGGAGGTCAGGCGCAGCGTGACGTAGCAGCCACCCTCGAACGGCGCGGCACGCTCGGCCGTGCCGAACAGATCGGCGATGCGGTACGGGAAGCCCTTGGCCTGCAGCAGCACGCCGGCCTGCACCGTGCCGGTTTCGCCCACGATGCCGTCGCAAGGGCTGGCCAGCACCCCGGGCCGCGCGTCCACCGTGCGCGCGCCGGGCCTGAGCTCGCGCGTGAAGCATTCATGCAGGCTGGCGTAGCGCCGGGGCTGGGCTTCGCGCAGGTCGAGGTCGGTGAACAGCCGCCACACCGCGATCGAGGCGGCGCACACCCAGGGGTGGCGGATGCGGCTGAACCAGCCCATGAAGCGCGTGAGCGCGATCCGCGGCACGCGGTTGGTGAGCAGGAAGTTCAGGTCTTCCTGCAGCAGCAGGCGGTCGCGCCAGTCGGCAAGTCGGAGCTTGGGTTTCATAGGCCTGTCAACACGGAGACATACAACCGGGCTTCCACCACCGGGAATCCCGCATGAACGACGTCTTCGACCTCGGCACCCTGGCCGGGGCCTGCGCCCTGGCCGCCCTGGGCCTGGCCTGGCCGCGGCTGAGCCGGCGGCTGGCGCTGTCGCGCGCCAAGCACCCGTCGCTGACCGGCCACGCGCGCATCGCCAAGCGCGTGGCCGCGCTGGTGCCGGGCTACGCCTACGACGAGGCGCGCTTCTTTGGTGCCGACGGGGCGCCACCCGAGGTGCTGGCCCGCCGGCGCGCGGGCTTCGTGCGCCTGGCCGCGCACCTGAACACGCGCCACGCGAAGTCGATCGCGCTGACGCAGAGCGCACGCGCGGGCATCTCGGATCTGCAGTTCACCGGCGCCTACCGGGTGCCCTTCCAGTTCAGCCGCTACCTGCGCCAGCAGGTCGGCATCGGTGCGTTCGTGCAGCGCACCGACGGCGTCCTGGTGACCGACCTCGACGGCCAGCGCTTCTACGATCTGACGGGCTCGTACGGCGTGAACGTGTTCGGCCACGATTTCTACAAGGCCTGCATCGCCGAGGGCGCTGCGCGCGCGGCCGAGCTGGGCCCGCTGCTGGGCAGCTACCACCCTGCCGTGGCCTGGAACGTGGAGCAGCTGCAGCGCCTGTCGGGCCTGGACGAGGTGAGCTTCCACATGAGCGGCACCGAAGCCGTGATGCAGGCCGTGCGCCTGGCCCGCTACCACACGCGGCGGCCGTACCTGGTGCGCTTCAGTGGCGCCTACCACGGCTGGTGGGAAGACGTGCAGCCCGGCCCCGGCAACCCGCTGCCGCCGGGCCGCACCTACACGCTGAAGGAGATGGACGCGCGCACGCTGAAAGTGCTGCGCCAGCGCCGCGACATCGCCTGCGTGCTGGTCAACCCGCTGCAGGCGCTGCACCCCAACGCCGCCGCCCCGGGCGACAGCGCGCTCATCGACAGCTCGCGCCGCGCCGGCTTCGACCGCGCGGCCTACGCCGCGTGGCTGCAGCAGCTGCGCCAGGTGTGCACCGAGCGCGGCATCGTGCTGATCTTCGACGAGGTATTCGTCGGCTTCCGCCTGGGCATCGGCGGTGCGCAGCAGTACTTCGGCGTCCAGGCCGACCTGGTGACCTACGGCAAGACGCTGGGTGGCGGCCTGCCGGTGGGCGTGGTCTGCGGCAAGGCGGCGCTGATGAAGCGCTACCGCGAAGAGCGCCCGGCCGACATCTGCTTCGCCCGCGGCACCTTCAACGCCCACCCCTACGTGATGGCCGCGATGCAGGTGTTCCTGGAGCGTCTGCACAGCGAGCCGGTGCGCGTCATGCTGCAGGACGCCGACGAGCGCTGGAACCGCCGTGCCGAGCAGCTGAACCTGCGGCTGCGCGAGGCCGGCCTGCCGGTGCAGGTGGCCAACCTGGGCAGCATCTGGACGGTCTACTACACCCAGCCCAGCCGCTACAACTGGATGCTGCAGTTCTACCTGCGCGAGCAGGGCCTGCTGCTGAGCTGGGTGGGCACCGGGCGCCTGATCTTCAGCCTGAACTACGGCGACGACGAGTTCGAGGCGGTGCTGCAGCGCTTCGTGGCCGGGGCGCGCGCGATGCAGGCCGACGGGTGGTGGTGGGCCGGCCCAGGCCTCACGAACAAGGCCATCCGGGGCTCGGTGTTGCGGGAGATGCTGCGGCATCGGTTTTGAGCAGGTCGTCGCTTGCCTGACGGTGCCGACGCGGCGGCTGGCGGGCTCGCGGCGCAGCCGCCTGCGCGTAGCCGGTGCAGGCCGATGCCGGGGCTTGCGTGCTTGCAGACCGACGGCGCTGCGGCCCGCGCCGCGAGGCGCATCCCTTACCCGCCGGAAGCCCCCCGGGCATGGTGCATCGGATCGATCAACTCGCCGCGAAGCAAGTGCCCCGGAGCGCCCCGATACAGCCACGCATCGTGGAACGGGTCGGTCACGATCTTGGTCGCCCACACGAGCCCGGTCTGCAGGTCGTGCAAGAAGAACAGGTGCACGGTGCGGAACAGCAGGCCGCCCACGCCCAGCGCCAGCCAGGCCATGCCGACGTTGTGCAGGTAACCCGCGAAGCCGGCCGCCGGCGCGATCAGGCCGAACACCGACGGCGACCACCACAGCAGCACCGGCGCCAGCGCCCAGGCCGTCATCAGCACCACCTTGCGGCGCAGGTTGTAGCCGACCTTGATCGCTTCCTTGTGCTCGTGGGTGGCGAGGTTGACGTCGTCCCAGCCGCGCGGCTCGAAGAAGAAGTGGCCGGCCTGGCGCGTGGTCATCGACACGCCCCAGGCCAGCAGGGCCGCGCTCGCCGGGTCGACGAACAGCAGCGCGTAGGCGGCCAGGAAGCTGAGCGCGCTCACGAAGTGCAGCGCCTGGTTGATGCGGCTGTGGTGGTAGTAGCGGTGGTCGTCCCAGCGCTGGGTGGCCAGGGCTTGCAGAAAAGTCTTCACCGAAGGGCTCCTGATCGCAGCGGCGGTGCCGGTTGCACCGTGACGGGATCGTGACCGGGCGCGATGAACGGGCCATGAACCGACGGTGACGGTTGCGTGTCGGTGCGCCCTGTCATCGCCCTGTTGCGCAAGCCCACGACCATGGTCGCCATGCTGCAAGCTCCAGGCGAAGCGATCCGGGTCGACGAGCTGCTGCCGGCACGCCGCTCGCTGCGCGTGGCGGTGGTGACCGAGACCTACCCGCCCGAGGTCAACGGCGTGGCGGCCACGGTGTGGCAGGTGGTCGAAGGGCTGCGCCGGCAGGGGCACGCGCTGCAGCTGATCCGGCCGCGCCAGGACGGCGCCGACGCCGCCAGCCGCGAGCCCGGCTTTGCCGAGCTGCTGATGCGCGGGCTGCCCATCCCGCGCTACCCGGCGCTGCGCATGGGCCTGCCCGCGCGGCGCGCGCTGGTGCGGCACTGGGCCCTGCACCGGCCCGACGTGGTGCACGTGGTCACCGAGGGCCCGCTGGGCTGGTCGGCCCTGCAGGCGGCGCGGCAACTGCGGCTGCCGGTGGTGAGCGACTTCCGCACCAATTTCCATGCCTACAGCCGGCACTACGGCGTCGGCTGGCTGCGCCTGCCGGTGATGGCCTACCTGCGCAAGTTCCACAACCAGTGCGCCTGCACGATGGTGCCCACCGAGGACCTGCGGCGCGAGCTGCAGGCGGCCGGCTTCCAGGGCCTGCGCGTGGTGGCGCGCGGGGTCGATGCGCAGCACTTCGACCACGCGCAGCGCAACCCGGCCCTGCGCGCCACCTGGGGCGCCGGGCCCGACACGCTGGTGGCGCTGTGCGTGGGCCGGCTGGCGCCGGAGAAGAACCTGGGCCTGCTGCTGGACGCGGTGGCCGCCATGCAGGCGATCCACCCGCCCCTGCGCCTGGTGCTGGTGGGCGACGGCCCCGAGCGCACGCGGCTGCAGCAGCGCTGCCCGCAGGCGGTGTTCGCCGGCACGCAGCGCGGCCCGGCCCTGGCGGCGCACTACGCCTCGGCCGATGTGTTCCTCTTCCCGAGCCTGACCGAGACCTTCGGCAACGTCGTGCCCGAGGCCATGGCCAGCGGCCTGGCGGTGCTGGCCTACGACCACGCCGCCGCCGGGCAGCTGCTGCGCCACGGCGCCAACGGGCTGCTGGCGCCGCCTGGCGACGAGGCCGCCTTCCGCGACCTGGCGCGACAGCTCGCGGCCGACCCGGGGCGCGTGCGCGCGCTGGGCCGCCAGGCGCGCCTGACGGCCCAGCGGCTGGACTGGGGCCGCATCGTCGAGGCGGTGGAGGCCGAGTACGCCGACGCGATCGCCGCCGCCGACGGCCGCGTGCCGTCGATCCAGCCCCCGCCGGCGCAGGCCGTCGCATCGCGCACCTGATCCCGGCGCGCCCTGCGTAGCATCGCCCGCGGCGGACTCACCCGCGGCGAAGGGGCAGGGATGAACGAGCTCTTGCAGGCGCGCGGGCTGCGCAAGTCCTACGGCGAGCGCGCCGCGGTGGTGGACGTGTCGCTGCACGTGGGCGCCGGCGAGGTGCTGGGCCTGCTGGGGCCGAACGGTGCCGGCAAGTCCACCACCATCGCCTTGCTGTGCGGGCTGACCGCGCCCGATGCCGGCAGCATCCACCTGGGCCGCCTCGCGCTGGCCGACGACGCCCACGCCTTCAAGCGCCGCATCGGCCTCGTGCCGCAAGAGCTGGCCCTGTTCGAGGACCTGCCCGCGCGCGCCAACATCGAGCTGTTCGGCGCGCTGTACGGCCTGCCCCGGGCGCAGCTGCAGCAGCGCGCGGCCGAGGTGCTGGCGATGGTGGGCCTGGCCGACCGTGCGCGCGACAGGCCGTCCACCTTCAGCGGCGGCATGAAGCGGCGCCTGAACATCGCCTGCGCGCTGGTGCACGACCCCGAGCTGCTGCTGCTCGACGAGCCCACCGCCGGGGTCGACCCGCAGAGCCGCAACGCCATCTTCGACAACCTCGAGGCGCTCAAGCGCGCCGGCAAGGCGCTGGTCTACACCACCCACTACATGGAAGAAGCCGAACGCCTGGCCGACCGCCTGGTGATCATCGACCACGGCCGGGTGGTTGCCGCGGGCACCCAGGCCGCGCTGATGGAGCGCCTGCCGGCCGCGCCGAAGCTGACGCTCGAGATCGAAGGCACGGTGGACCTGGCGGCGCTGCGCGCGCTGCCCGGCGTGGGCAAGGTGCGGCAGCTCGCCGCCGGCCCCGCCACGCTCGAAGACCTTTTTCTGGCCCTCACCGGGCGCCAGCTGCGCGACTGAGGACACGACCATGAACGCATTGATCGCGCTGGTGCGCAAAGACCTGGTGCTGCACTTCTCGAACCGCCGCGCGGTGATCCTGAGCATCGCCGCCCCGATCCTCATCGCGGTGTTCTTCGGCGGCGTGTTCGGCGGCGGCAGCCAGCCCTCGGCGGTGCCGATCGCGGTGACCGACCTCGACCACAGCGCGGTCTCCGCCGGCCTGGTGGCCGCGCTGCGCGCCGACCCGGCCTTGAAGATCGTCGACGCCACGCCCGCGCAGGGCATGGCGCAGGTGCGCGACGGCAGCCTGCGCGCGGCGGTCACGCTGCCGGCGGGCTTCGGCGCACAGGCCGGGCCGGCCTTGTTCGGGGCCGGGCCGCGGCCGCAGGTCACGGTCGTGTACGACCCCTCGCAGTCGACCGTGCTGCCGCTGGTGCGCGGCGTGCTGGCGCAGCATGTGATGGAGGGGGTCGGGCAGAGCCTGTTCAGCCCCGCCAGCCCGGTGGTCTCCGAGCTGCGCCAGCAGGCGATGGCCAGCCCGCGGCTGACGCCCGCACAGCGCGCCGCGCTGACCGGCGTGTTCGACAACGTCGAGCGGCTGGATGCGGCGACACCGGCAGCATCGGCATCGTCAGCCGCCGCCCCGGCGCGCGCCGGCCTGCGGGTGCCCTTCGACCTGCGCGAGGTGCAGGCCAGCGCGCGCGCAGGGCAGCACTACAACAGCTACGCCCATGCCTTCGCCGGCATGGGGGTGCAGTTCATCCTGCTGATGGGCGTGGACATGGGCATCGGCCTGCTGTTGATGCGGCGCCTGGGCCTGTGGCAGCGGCTGCGCGCGGCGCCGCTGTCGCGCAGCGTGCTGCTGGGCAGCCGGGTGCTGAGCTGCGCGCTCATCGCGCTGCTGGTGTTCGGCGTGATCTACGCCGTGGCGATGGCGTTCTTCCAGGTCCGCATCGACGGCAGCGTGCCCGGCTTCGTGGCCGTGCTGCTGGCCTTTGCGCTGCTCACCGCCAGCTTCGGCCTGCTGATCGCCGCGCTCGGCCGCACGCCCGAGGCCACGCGCGGGCTGGCCATCCTGGCCACGCTGCTGATGGTGATGCTGGGCGGCGCCTGGGTGCCTTCGTTCATCTTCCCGCCCTGGCTGCAGACGGTGTCGATGGCGGTGCCCACGCGCTGGGCCGTGGACGGGCTGGACGCCATGACCTGGCGTGGCCTGCCGCCGTCGGCGGCCGTGCTGCCGGTGCTGGCGATGCTGGGCTTCAGCGCCGTGTTCGCAGCGCTGGCGCTGGCGCGCTTCGACTGGGACGACTGACCGCGCCGTGGGCGCAGACCCTGATCGCGGCGCCGCGCGCAGCGCCGTATGCTTGACGCCCTGGCAGTTGGTGTAGGAGCCCGGCATGCAGATGCAACCCCGACCGCTGGCCCCGCGGCCGGCGTCAGGCCCGTTCTTCACGACCCCGGCGCAGCGCACGCAGCTGGCGCGCGAGCGCTTCTTCGAGCAGGGCCAGCGCCCCACCGGCATGGTGGGCGAGGCGGTGCTGCAGTCGTGGACGCGCTGCCTGGGCGCCGGCCTGCAGCCGCAGCAGCGGCCCGAGTTCGAGCCGGTCACGCGCGCCCGCACCAAGGCCGTGCTCGAGCGCAGCCACCCGCTGCTGCAGGCCGCCGCCCCCGAGGTGCACCAGCTCGACGCCATGCTGGCCGGCACCGGCTGCAAGAGCCTGCTCACCGACCGCGACGGCATCGTCGTGCACGCCACGCCGGCCGGCAGCGGCGCCGGCGCGCTGCTCGACACCATCGGCCGCATCGGCGTCTACCTGGGCGAGCCCAATTTCGGCAGCACCGCGCCCGGCATCAGCCTGAGCACGGGCCTGGACAGCGCCGTGGCCGGGGGCGAGCACTTCTTCGGCGTGCTGCAGCAGCTGCACTGCGCGGCCGCGCCCGTGCGCGACCGCGAGGGCCGCATGGCCGGCGTGCTCGACCTGTCGATCCAGGGCGGGCCCTTCGCCTTCGACGCCCTGGCGCTGGTGCAGCAGTGCGTCACCGTGATCGAGAACCGCCTGTTCGCCGCCCAGTCCACGCAAGAGGTGATGTTGTGCTTCCAGGCCAGCCCGGCGCTGCTGGGCACGCCGCTGGAAGGCCGTGTCGCGGTGACCGAGGACGGCCGGGTGGTCGGCCTGAACGCCGCCGGCGCCCAGCTGCTGCGGCCGGCACCGGACGGGGGCACGCCCGATGTCGAGACCCTGCTGGGCATGACGGTGGGCACGCTGCACCGGCTGCTGCAGTCGCGCGCGCCGGCCCCGCACCGGCTGCCCAGCGGCCTGCGCCTGTGGATGCGCGCCGAGCCGCCCGCCTGCCGGCACGTCGCCGTGCCGCAGGCTGCGGGCGACGACGGCCCCGCCGCCGGGGCGACTGTTCCACGGCGGAACAACGTCGCCCCGCTGTCGCAGACGCCGTCGCTGCGCGCGGTGAGCGACCAGCTCATCGAGGACACGCTGCGCCAGTGCGGCGGCAACGTGGCCAAGGCGGCGCGCACGCTGGGCGTGTCGCGCGGGCTGCTCTACCGCCACCGGCGTCCGGCCGCCCGCCCCGCCGACGGTCCGTCCGGCCCGTCCGGCGAGCCGGCCTGAGGGGCCGGGCCGCGGGCGCCGGGCTGCGCCCGGGGGGCGAGGTTCGCGGTTTCCCTGATGCACAGCACGGGTGAAAGCCTATCCTGCGCCGGCAACGCGAAGCCGTCCCCCGTGGCGGGCGGCCCGGTGAAACCCACTTCTAGGAGACTCAGCGCATGACCCTGCTCACCCTCACCGTCAACGGCAAGGCCGTGACGCGAGAAGTTCCCCCGCAGACGCTGCTGGTCGAGTTCATCCGCCAGCACCTCGAGCTCACCGGCACCCACGTCGGCTGCGACACCGGGCAGTGCGGCGCCTGCACCGTGCACGTCGACGGCAAGGCCGTGAAGAGCTGCTCGATGCTGGCCGTGCACGCCCAGGGCGCGGCGCTGACCACCATCGAAGGCGTGGCCGCCGCCGACGGCGTGATGCATCCCATGCAGGCTGCGTTCAACCAGTGCCACGGGCTGCAATGCGGCTTCTGCACGCCGGGCATGGTGATGAGCTCGATCGACCTGGTGCAGAACCACGACTGCAGCAGCGAAGCCAAGATCCGCGAGGCGCTGGAAGGCAACCTCTGCCGCTGCACCGGCTACCAGAACATCGTTCGCGCCGTCCAGCAGGGCGCGAAGGCCATGACGACCACGACCGCCTGAAGGAGCAGTACCCATGAACGCCAGACAAGGTTTCATCGGCCAGAGCGTGGTGCGGCGCGAGGATGCGCGCTTCCTCACCGGCAACGGCCAGTACACCGACGACATCACGCTGCACGGCCAGACCCACGGCTACTTCCTGCGCAGCCCGCACGCGCACGCCAAGATCACCAGGCTCGACACCGCCGCCGCGGCCAAGGCGCCGGGCGTGCTGGGCATCTACACCGGCGAGCACTTCAAGGCCATCGGCGGCCTGCCCTGCGGCTGGCTCATCAACAACATCGACGGCACGCCGATGAAGGAGCCCAAGCACCCGGTGCTGGCCGACGGCAAGGTGCGCTACGTCGGCGACCGCGTGGCCCTGATCGTGGCCGAGACGCTGGAGCAGGCCAAGGCGGCGGCGGCCCTGGTCGAAGTCGAGTACGAGACCCTGCCGGCCGTGATTGACATCGCCAACGTGGCCGCCACCGGCGCCAACGTGCACGACGAAGCGCCCGGCAACCGCTGCTACCAGTGGCAGATCGGCGACGCCGCCGGCGTGGCCGAGGCCTTCAAGGGCGCGGCGCATGTGACGACGCTGACCTTCCGCAACAACCGCCTGGCGCCCAACGCGATCGAGCCGCGCGCTGCCAACGCCAGCTGGAACCCCAGCGACGACAGCTACACGCTGTACGTGGCGAACCAGAACCCGCACGTCGAGCGGCTGCTGATGTGCGCCTTCGTGCTGGGCATCCCCGAGCACAAGATGCGCGTCGTCGCCCCCGACGTGGGCGGCGGCTTCGGCAGCAAGATCTTCCTGTACGGCGAAGAGACCGCCCTGGTCTGGGCCTCCAAGCAGATCCGGCGCCCGATCAAGTGGACGGCCGACCGCAGCGAGGCCTTCCTGTCGGATGCCCACGGCCGCGACCACCTCACCACGGCGCAACTGGCGCTGGACAAGGACGGCAAGTTCCTCGCCTTCAAGGTCGACACCACCGCCAACCTGGGCGCCTACCTCAGCACCTTCGCCAGCGCCGTGCCGACCATCCTGTACGCCACGCTGCTGGCGGGCCAGTACGCCACGCCCAAGATCGTGTGCACGGTGGACGCGGTGTTCACCAACACCAGCCCGGTGGACGCCTACCGCGGCGCCGGCCGGCCCGAGGCCACCTACACGGTGGAGCGCATCGTCGAGACGGCGGCGCGCGAGCTCGGCATCGATCCGGCCGAGCTGCGCCGGCGCAACTTCATCAAGACCTTCCCCTACGCCACTCCGGTGGGCCTGACCTACGACACGGGCGACTACGAGGCGACGATGAAGCGCGCCATCGAGCTGGCCGACGTGGCCGGCTTCGAGGCCCGGCGCAAGGCCAGCGAGGCCAAGGGCCTGAAGCGCGGCCTCGGCTACTCGGCCTACATCGAGGCCTGCGGCATCGCGCCGTCCAGCGTCGCCGGCGCCCTGGGCGCGCGCGCCGGCCTGTTCGAGGCCGGCGAGGTGCGCGTGCACCCGACCGGCAAGGTCACGGTGTTCACCGGCAGCCACAGCCACGGCCAGGGCCACGAGACCACCTTCGCGCAGGTGGTGGCCGACAAGCTGGGCATCCCGCTGGAAGACATCACGATCGAGCACGGCGACACCGGCAAGGTGCTGTTCGGCATGGGCACCTACGGCAGCCGCTCGCTGGCCGTGGGCGGCACCGCCATCGTGAAGGCGCTGGACAAGGTGATTGCCAAGGGCAAGAAGATCGCGGCCCACCTGATGGAAGCCGCCGACACCGACGTCGTGTTCGAGAACGGGGTGTTCAAGGTCGAGGGCACCGACAAGAGCGTGCCGTTTGCCAGCGTGTCGTTGACGGCCTACGTGCCGCACAACTTCCCGCACGACAAGCTCGAGCCGGGCCTGAACGAGAACGCGTTCTACGACCCGAGCAACTTCACCTACCCGGCCGGCACCTACATCTGCGAGGTCGAGGTCGACCCCGCCACCGGCGTGGTGCGGGTGGACCGCTTCACCGCCTGCGACGACTTCGGCAACGTCATCAACCCGATGATCGTCGAAGGTCAGGTGCACGGCGGTCTGGCGCAAGGCATCGGCCAGGCGCTGCGTGAAGACTGCGTCTACGACCCCGAGAGCGGCCAGCTCCTCACCGGCAGCTACATGGACTACGCCATGCCGCGCGCCGACGACTTCTGCCAGTTCACGGTCGAGACCGTCAAGGGCACCCCCTGCACGCACAACCCGCTGGGCGTCAAGGGCTGCGGCGAGGCCGGCGCGATCGGCAGCCCGCCGGCGCTGATCAACGCCGTCTGCCACGCGCTGTCGATCAAGGACATGCCGATGCCCGCCTCGCCGCACAACGTGTGGAAGGCCCTCCAGGCCGCCAAGCACTGACGGCGCCGAACGAAGCTCAAAGGATCCCTCATGCAAGCATTCGCCTACTCCAACCCCTCCACGGTGGCCGACGCCTCGCGCGCCGCGATGCAGGAAGACGCCAAGCTCATGGCCGGCGGCCAGACGCTGCTGCAGTCGATGAAGCTGGGGCTGATCGCGCCCTCGGCGGTGATCGACCTCGGCGGCATTGCCGAGCTCAAGGGCATCACCGTGGCCGGCGGCAAGGTCACCCTCGGCGCCGGCACCACGCACGCCGCCGTGGCGGCGTCCAAGGACGTGCAGCAGGCCATCCCGGCGCTGGCCGAGCTGGCGGGCCACATCGGCGACCGCCAGGTGCGCAACCGCGGCACCATCGGCGGCAGCCTGGCCAACAACGACCCGGCGGCCTGCTACCCCGCGGCCGTGCTCGGCCTGGGCGCCACGGTGCAGACGAACAAGCGCTCGCTGACGGCCGACCAGTTCTTCCAGGGCCTGTACACGACGGCGCTGGAAGACGGCGAGATCATCACGTCGGTGAGCTTTCCGATCCCCGAGAAGGCGGGCTGGCAGAAGTTCAAGCAGCCGGCCTCGCGCTTCTCGCTCGTCGGCGTGTTCGTCAGCAAGGGGCCGGCCGGCGTGCGCGTCGCGGTCACCGGGGCGGGCGCGAACGGCGTGTTCCGCGCCGCCGGCCTCGAAGCCAAGCTCGCCGCCAACTGGTCGGCCGCCGCCCTGGCCGGCGCCACGGTGCCGGCCGACGATATCAACAGCGACCTGCACGGCTCGGCCGAGTACCGCGCCGCGCTCATCCCGGTTCTGGCGGCGCGCGCGGTCGGCTGAC
>VFSW01008930.1_pt1 | contig 14342 bp, 11 predicted proteins | sample 5358111 | NCBI WGS metagenome assembly VFSW01 (sample SAMN11554181, study PRJNA540505) | mine drainage metagenome | isolation source: sediment from site ElyBrook_90M | place: USA: Ely Copper Mine, Vershire, VT | collected 2017
GCATCGTCAACTGGACCAATGAGGAAGGCTCGCGCTTCGCGCCGGCGATGATGGCGTCCGCGGCTTATGTCGGCGATTTCACCACCGACGATATCCTGTCGCGCAAGGACGCCGAAGGCGTCACCGTCGGCGAGGCGCTGGACGGCATCGGCTATCGCGGCAATAGCCCCGTGGGGACGCAAAAATTCTCAAGCTTTGTCGAACTGCACATCGAACAGGGCCCGATCCTCGAGGCCGAGGGCAAGACAATCGGCGTGGTCGATTCCGGCCAGGGCGTGTTGTGGTATGACGGCAAGATCACCGGCTTCGAGAGCCATGCCGGCTCGACGCCGATGCGGCTGCGCCGCGACGCGCTGGCGACCTTGTCGGAGATCGTGCTGGCGATGGAGACCATCGCAAAAAGGCACGGCCCCAATGCGGTTGGCACCATCGGCGAAGCCGTGATTGCAAAACCCTCGCGCAACGTCATTCCCGGCGAAATCGCCTTCACCGTCGATTGCCGCAGCGCCGACGCTGCGATCATGAACGCGCTCGACGGGGAGCTGCGCTCCGCAATTGCCGAGATCGCAGGCCGCCGCAAGGTCGACGTCACGCTCGATCTGGTGTGGCACAAGCCGCCGACCCATTTCGATCCCAGGCTGGTCGATGCGGTGGAGAATGCCGCCAGGAAGCTCGGCTTTTCCCACCGGCGGATCACCTCCGGCGCCGGCCACGACGCCTGCAATCTGAATACGAAGATTCCCGCCGCGATGGTGTTCGTGCCCTGCAAGGACGGCGTCAGCCACAACGAATTGGAGGACGCCACGCAAGCCGACTGCACGGCGGGCGCGAATGTGCTGATGCACACCGTGCTGGCGCTCGCGGGTGTCGCTTCCTGAGATTTATGGAGATTCGAGTGCGCGGGGTTTTCGTCGATGCCAACGGATCGCTGGCGGCTATTTTCGAACGGCAGAACAAGGCCGGCGATCCGGCCGTGCACGTCAACCGCGATCCCAACATCAAGCCGGACCAGATCCCTGCCCTGCTCGATGGCGCCGAAATCGTCATCATCGATCACACCGCCCTGCCGACCGAGGTCGCGCGGCGATGCAGCGGCCTGAAGCACGTCGTGTTCCTGGGCACCGGCGCGCGCAGCTACATGAATCCGGAAGAACTGGGCGAGCTCGGCATCGAGGTTCATCTGATCAAGGGTTATGGCGACACCGCGGTCGCCGAATGCGCGATCGCGCTGATGTGGGCGGCGGCGCGCGGCATCGCGCAGATGGACCGCGAGATGCGTGCCGGCAACTGGCTGCGCGAGGACGGCATGCAGCTGACCGGCAAGACGCTCGGCCTGATCGGCTTCGGCGGCATTGCCGCGGAAGTCGCGCGGATCGCGCTCGGCAGCGGCATGCGGGTGATCGCCTGGAACCGGACGCCGAAGCAATTTTCCGGCGTTGACTTCGTCTCGCTCGACGCGCTGCTGGCGCAGAGCGACGTCGTCTCGCTGCATCTGTTGCTCAACGACGAGACCCGCGGCTTTCTCTCTCCAGCGCGCATCATGGCGATGAAGCCGGGTGTCATCCTCGTCAATACCGCGCGCGGCGCCATGGTCGACGAGGCCGCGATGATCGAGGCGTTGAAATCCGGTCACATCCGCCATGCCGGTCTCGACGTCTTCAACGTCGAGCCGCTGCCGGCGGATCATCCGCTGACGAAACTGCCGAACGTGACGCTGTCGGCGCATTCGGCGTTCAGGACGCCGGAAGCCAGCGAAAATCTGATCCGTGCCGCGTGGGAGCATTGCCGCAGGGTTGTGAAGGGGTGAGGTCAAGGCAGCCAACCTCGTCGTCCGGCCTTGAGCCGGGACCCCTAGCCACCCGCCCGCGAAGTTGGCGCCACCAGCGGACACAACAACAAACATTTGTGGTTATGAGTCCCTGCGTTCGCAGGGACGACCACGCTGAATACGTCCCCTACTCCACCATCTCCGCCACCGCCTTGCCGCAGGCGGCCGTGTCGGCGTTGCCGCCGAGATCCTTCGTGCGCAGCGTGCGTTCGCCGAGCGTGCGCTCGATCGCGGTGACGATCGCGGCTGCGGCCTGCATCTCGCCGAGATGTTCCAGCATCATCGCGCCGGACCAGATCATGCCGATCGGGTTGGCAATGCCCTGGCCCGCGATATCCGGCGCCGAGCCGTGTACCGGCTCGAACACCGAAGGGAAATTGCCTTCCGGATTGATGTTGCCGGAGGGCGCGATGCCGATGGTGCCGGTGCAGGCCGGCCCCAAATCCGAGAGGATGTCGCCGAACAGGTTGGAGCCGACCACGACGTCGAACCAGTCCGGATGCAGCACGAAATTCGCGGTCAGGATATCGATGTGGTACTTGTCCCACTTCACGCCCGGATACTTCTTGCCCATCGCCTCCACGCGTTCGTCCCAATAGGGCATCGTGATCGAGATGCCGTTGGATTTCGTCGCCGAGGTCAGGTGTTTCTTCGGCCGCGACTGCGCCAGCTCGAACGCGAATTTGAGGATGCGGTCGACGCCGATGCGCGTCATCACGGTCTGCTGGGTGACGAATTCGCGGTCGGTGCCGGGGAACATCCGGCCGCCGACGGATGAATATTCGCCCTCGGTGTTTTCCCGCACCACCCAGAAATCGATATCGCCGGGCTTGCGGTTGGCGAGCGGCGACGGCACCCCCGGCATCAGCCGCACCGGGCGAAGGTTGACATACTGGTCGAACTCCCTCCGGAACTTGATCAGCGAGCCCCACAACGAAACGTGATCGGGAATCTTGGCCGGCCAGCCGACCGCGCCGAAATAGATCGCGTCGTGCTTGCCGATCTTTTCCTTCCAGTCCTCCGGCATCATCTCGCCGTGCCTTTCGTAATAATCCCAGGAGGCGAAATCGAAATGATCGAAATGCACGGCAACGCCGTGCTTTTTCGCCGCCGCCTCCAGCACCCGCAGCCCTTCCGGAACCACTTCCTTGCCGATTCCGTCGCCGGGAATGACCGCGATCCGGTATTGCTTCTTGTCGTTGCTCATCGAGAGATTCCTTAGATGCAGCCCCGCGCTGGGTAAGCCATTTTATGACGGGAGTGCAATGGAGCAAACGGCGCGAATGGACCAAGCGGTGCGCCAGTGCCCTCTTTCCGAAGTTCGTAATCCCGTTGCTGCACCTTCTTTTACGAACTTCGGAAAGTAAAGGGCACTGGCTAGTGCTCCGATTCCGAAGTTCGCAAATCATCGCGGCGACCTCTGATGCGAACTTCGGGATCAAAGGAGCACTAGCAAGTTATTGTTTCTAGTGCGGTCTTTGAATTTGAAGTTCCTATGATGAGATTGCGGCTATACTGATAGGAACTTCAAATTCACCGCACTAGTCAATGATTCCAGTGCCGCTTGACGGTTTGAGGTTCCGAATCGAACTTGCGGCTTGCGGTGTAGGAACTTCAAACCGGCGGCACTGGCCGCAACGCTGCACTGCAATGTTGACCGCCTCGACGGCTGGGGCCTAACAGTTGAAAGCCTGCTTTCCCCACCCCTTCAGACATCCCATCAAGCGAGTAATCCCATGGATCTTCATTTGCGCGGCAAACGCGTCCTGATCACCGGCGCATCCAAGGGCATTGGCGCGGCCGCCGCCGAAGCCTTTGCCGAAGAAGGCTGTCATCTCCGCCTGGCTGCCCGCAGCGGCGATCAATTGAAGACGCTCGCCGAGCGTCTGCGATCGGCCCATCAAATCGACGCCACGGCCCATGTCGTCGATCTGCGCAACGCTGCGGACATCGCACGGCTGGTGAAGGAAGCCGCCGACATCGACATCCTCGTCAACAATGCCGGCGACATCCCGGGCGGCTCGATCGACAAGATCGACGAGGCAACCTGGCGTCACGCCTGGGAGCTGAAGGTGTTCGGCTACATCAACATCACCCGAGCGATCTATGCGCAGATGAAGGCGCGCGGGCACGGGGTGATCGTCAACGACATCGGCGTTGCCGGTGAAAAGTTCGACGCCAATTACATCTGCGGCAGCACCGGCAATGCCGCGCTGATGTCGTTCACCCGCGCGCTCGGCAGCAAGAGTCTGGCCGACAACATCCGCGTGGTCGGAATCAATCCCGGCCCGGTCGGTACCGACCGCCACGTCACGCTCTTGAAAACCCGCGCGAAAAATCAGTTCGGCGACGAAAGCCGCTACAAGGAGTTTCAGAAGGGCCTGCCGCTCGGCCGTCCCGCGCATGCGCGCGAGATCGGCGACCTGATGGCGTTCCTCGCCTCCGACCGCTCCGGCTACACCTCGGGCGTGATCTTTACGGTCGACGGCGGCATTGCGGCGGGTTGGGGGTAGCGCGTTAGCTGCACACTCGTCCTCATCCTGAGAAGCCGCGCAAAGCGCGGCGTCTCGAAGGATGGGCCGCGGGCGTCGGTCTGTCATCCTTCGAGACGCGGCGAAGACGCCGCTCCTCAGGATGAGGTCTAACCTGCTTAAATCCGCTCGAACAGCTGCCGGATCATCATGGTGATCCGCCCCGCCGGCGAGAGCATCTCGTCCATGATCGTAAAATGGTTGGCGCCGGGGATCTCTTCATAGCTCACGGGCAGGCCGTATCTGGCGCGGTGACCGGCGAAGTCGGCGGTCTGCCGGCGCAATAACGGCAGTTCCGCACTGCCGACCGTCAGCGCCAGCGGCTTCATCGCGCCTTCGGCCCGCATCATCGGCGAGTTGCGGCGGGACATCGCCTCATCGAGGCCGAGCTTTTCGTTAAGATAGCTGTGGCGGATCGGTTCGAGATCGTAGATGCCGCTGATCGCCACTCCGCCCTTTACCTTCGGATGCGACAGCGCCATCGCCGTGAGATGGCCGCCGGCGGACCATCCGGAAACCGCGATCCGGTTCGCATCGCCGCCGAGATCAGGCAAGCGTCGGGCCAGATCGTCGATCCCGGCATCGATCTCGGCGACAATCCGATCGAGCGCTGCTTCCGGCGCCAGCGTATAGCCGATCAGGGCGACGTTGATGCCATGCGCCATCGGCCCCGCGGCAAACAGCGAGAAGGCCTCCTTGGCGCGCATCTGCCAGTAGCCGCCATGGATGAACAACAGCGTCGGTGCATTCGCGGCCGCCTTGAAGAAATCGATGCGGTTGCGCTCGCGCGGGCCATACCGGAGGCCAAGATGATCGGGATTTGTTGCACGCAGTTCGGCCGAACGCCGCTCCCAGCCGGCGACCATGTCGCCGCTTCCGGCTACCGCTGCGCCGTTGTTGAGACCGCGATCGAGGTCCTCTTGGTTCAAGCCGCGCCAGTCGGGCGCGTCGAACGGCGTCGCCATGTATCGTCTCCGGATTGTCGTCGCGTTTCCACTTTGCCGCAAAATGTTTTACAGGGCTACACAATCCGCTATCGAAAAGTGGAACGCGATGGAGTTTTGAATGTCATCTGATCAGGCGCTGGTACGGGCGACGGCATGCGCGATCGTCCAAAAGCTCAAGACAGGCGAAGTCACGCCGCTCGACCTGCTGGACGTGCTGGAACGGCGGATCGCCGAGGTGGACGGCGCGGTGAACGCCCTGCCGACTCTGTGCTTCGATCGCGCCCGCGCGCACGCCAAGGCGCTGATGCAGAAGCCTGTCGGCGATCGCGGTCTGCTGGCGGGTATGCCGATCCCGATCAAGGACCTCACCAACGTCGCGGGCGTCAAAACCACGCAGGGCTCGCCGATCTACAGGGACAATGTCCCTGCCCGTTCCGATCTTCTGGTCGAACATCTCGAAGGCCAAGGCGGGGTAGTCTACGCCAAATCGAACACGCCGGAATTCGGCGCCGGCGCCAACACCTTCAACGAAGTATTCGGCGCGACGCGCAACCCGTGGGATCTGTCGCGCTCGGCCGCCGGCTCCTCGGGCGGCGCCGCCGTCGCGCTCGCCACCGGAATGGCATGGCTCGCCCATGGCTCCGACATGGGCGGCTCGCTGCGCAACCCTGCAAGCTTCTGCGGCATCGTCGGCCTGCGGCCGAGCATCGGCCGCGTCGCCCACACCCCGGTCGCGAAGATCGATCGCAATCTCGGTGTGCAAGGCCCGATGGCGCGCAATGTCGAGGATCTCGCGCTGTTGCTCGATGCGATGAGTGGCGAACATCCGGCCGATCCGCTCTCTCTGCCTTCGCCGCCAACATCGTTCCTGTCGGCGGCGCGCTCCGGCCAAGGGCCCAAACGGATCGCCTATTCGCCTGATCTCGGCATCACCCCGGTTGATCCCGAGGTTGCCGCCATCACCCGGAAAGCGGCCTCGCGGTTCGCCGAGGCTGGCGCGATTGTCGAGGAAGCCCATCCTGACCTGCGCGAGGCCCACGAATGCTTCCATGTGCTGCGCGCGTTCGACTTCGCCGTCAGCAAGGCGGCGCTTTTGCGCGACAGGCGCGATCAGCTGAAGCCGGAAGTGATCTGGAACATCGAGGAAGGTCTGAAGCTTTCCGTCGCGCAGCTCGAGCGCGCGGAAGCGCAGCGCGTCGCCATGACCGCGCGCACGCTGGAATTCTTTGGCACATACGATCTGCTTCTGACGCCCGCGACCATCGTGGCGCCGTTTCCGGTCGAGAACCGCTATGTCGCCGAATGCGCAGGGCATAAATTCGACAATTACGTCGAGTGGCTTGGTATCGTTTATGCCATCACGCTGGTATGCAGTCCGGCGCTGTCGTTGCCGTGCGGGTTCACCGCCTCGGGCCTGCCGGTCGGACTGCAAATGGTGGCGGCGCCGCGCGGCGAGGCGCAGCTCCTCGCCGGCGCGAAGGTGCTGGAAGATATTCTGGGCCTGCGCGGCACGACCCCGATCGATCCGAGGCCGGCGCCTTGACCCGTCCCCTGGGCCATCCCCAGGGGATGCCTGGAACAACGCCAGCCGGGAAAGCCACCTTTGGGCGCTGGTGAATAGCGCGTGCGGCGCTATAATCAGCCGAGAATGCGCCGCTATGAGCGCAGCGACGGGGGAACGCCTGAAATGTCCGGAAAATTGAGAGTTCACGTCAACCAGGAGAAATGCCAGGGGCACGCCCGCTGCAAATCGCAGGCGCCCGAGCTGTTCGATCTGGATGAGTTCGGCAATGCGCACGAGATCGGCGACGGCTCCGTCCCCAAAGGGCTCGAAGACAAGGCATGGCTCGCCCAGGCCAACTGTCCGGAAATTGCGGTCGAAGTAATCGAAGAATAACCTGCCTCGCCTTCGGAATTTCAGCCAACCGATCCAGAATGGTTTGGCGAGCGGAACCAAGAGGAAATTGCCTGATGTCCAATCATGCCCCGGTTACCGATTGGGTTCACGATTTCGACCATACCGATCCGCGCTGGACGGAGAACCCCTATCCGATCTGGGACGAGCTGCGCGCCACCAGCCCTGTGGTCCACACCGAGCGGTTTCTCGGCTGCTACATGCCGACCACGTTTGAGGCGGTAAAGCAGGTCGCCTACGACACCGAGCATTTTTCCTCGCGCCGCGTCGTGGTACGCGATGTGAGGCCCGAAATCGTTCCGTCGCCTCCGATCACTTCCGATCCGCCGGAACATAAGCCGGCCAAGCAACTGCTGCTGCCGCCATTCACGCCCGATGCCATGAAGAAGCTTGAGCCTCGTGTTCGCGCGATCTGCAACGAGCTGATCGATGAATTCATCGAGGACGAGGGGTGCGACGCCGCGGCACGATACAGCAAGCATATTCCGGTCCGCGCGATCGCCCACATGCTCGGCATTCCGGAAACGGACAGCGATCAATTCATCAAATGGATCCATGAAGTTCTCGAGCTCGGCATCAGGGATCAAAGCATTATGATGAGGGCCGTTCATGAAATGAGCGCATATTTCGCCGGGCAGATCGAGCGTCGCAAGAAGCATCCCACCGACGATCTGATTTCAACGATGATGAACGCGCGGGACAAAAACGGTCAACCGCTGTCGGATGCGCATGTGCTGGGCTCGCTGCGGCTGCTCTTGATCGCGGGTATCGACACCACCTGGAGCGCGATCGGTGCGTCGCTGTGGCATCTGGCAAAGACGCCGGCGGATCGCGAGCGTCTGATCGCAGAGCCCGAGCTGTTGCCGACGGCGATCGAGGAATTCCTGCGCGCCTATGCGCCGGTGACGATGGCGCGCGAGGTCATGAAGGAGACCGAGATCAACGGCTGCCCGGTCAAGCCCGGCAACATGGTGCTGTTGTCGTTTCCCGCCGCCAACCGCGATCCCGCCGTGTTTCCGGACGCCGACAAGGTCGTGATCGACCGCAAGCAAAACCCGCACGCGGCATTCGGCCTCGGCATTCACCGCTGCGTCGGCTCCAACCTCGCACGCATGGAGATGACGGTTGCGATCGAGGAATGGCTGAAGCGCATTCCGGATTTCAGGCTGGACCCGGCCGGCAAGGTCGCCTGGTCGGAAGGCACCGTGCGCGGACCGCGACAGCTTCCGATGCTGTTCGGAAAGGCCGGCTGAGATATCTTTTCCTTACGCCTTCATCCATAACACTCATGCATAACTTTTGGGGAACCAAACGTGATAGATCATGCCGTAAGCTTGAGTACTGACGACCGACTCGATGCCCGCGACGTGGAACGCCGGATCAAGGCGATCTTTATCGGTTCCGTCGGCAACCTCGTCGAATGGTATGATTTCTACGCCTACACGGCGTTCGCGCTGTACTTCGCGCCGGCCTTCTTTCCCAACAGCGACCCGGTGGTGCAGCAGCTCAACGCTGCCGTGCTGTTCGCCGCGACCTTCCTGATGCGGCCGCTCGGGGGTTGGCTGTTCGGCTACATCGCCGACCGCCACGGCCGGCGGCTGTCGCTGACGCTGTCGGTGGCCTTCATGTGTTTCGGCTCGCTGATTATCGCGGTGACACCGACCTATTCTTCGATCGGCATCGCCGCACCGGCGATCCTGGCGATCGCGCGCGTCATCGAGGGTCTGAGCCTGGGCGGCGAATACGGCACCAGCGCAACCTATTTGAGCGAAGTCGCCGACGCCAAGCATCGCGGCTTCTATTCGAGCTTTCAATACGTCACCCTGATCGGCGGCCAGCTCACGGCGATCGTTGTCCTGCTGTTCTTGCAAAACGTGTTTTTGACGCCTCAGCAGTTGCAGGCGTGGGGCTGGCGGATACCCTTCGTGATCGGCGCCTTGCTGGCGATTTTCGCGGCAGTGATGCGACGCAATCTGCCCGAAACCGAGGCGTTCGAGGAAGCGAGCAAGCTCGCCAGGCCGACCGGCTCGATCAGGGGCCTGCTGAAATACCCGCGCGAGCTGTTGCTTGTCGTGGGCCTCACCGCGGGTGGTACCGCCGCCTTCTACACCTTCACGACCTATATGCAGACCTTCGTCAAATTGTCGGTCGGCCTCACCGCCGACCAGACCACCCTTGTGATTTTCGGCACGCTGGTTTTCGCCACCCTGCTGCAGCCGGTTTACGGCGCGATATCGGACAAGATCGGCCGCAAGCCGGTGCTGATCTTTTTCGGTGTCGTCGGCACCCTGGCAACGATACCTATCCTGACCGCGCTGAAGGAGACCAAGTCGCCGTTGATGGCGTTCCTGCTGATTTGCGCGGCCTGGATCTTCGTCGCCGGCTATACCTCGATCAACGCCATCGTGAAGGCGGAACTGTTCCCCACCAAGGTTCGCGCGCTCGGCGTCGGCCTGCCCTACGCCATCACGGTGTCCCTGTTCGGTGGAACCGCGCCCGCGGTCGCGCTGTACCTCAAAAGCCTCGGGCATGAGGACTGGTTCTATTATTATCTCAGCGGTATGATCTTTCTCTCGCTGATCATTTACACGACCATGCGCGATACCAAGCTTGAATCGGCGATGCACCGTCACGAGTAGCAGCGCACGGTCGCGAGCAAGGACTTATTGTCGCGGTACGATAATGGCATGAGAGATGGCCGAGGACAGCGACGAGCAGCCGGAATCCAAGCTCACGCGCAGCAAACAGCGCTGGGCGCGCGAGGGCCGCTTCCTCACCGGAAAGATCTCCCGGCCGGAAGAACAGCGCTTGCCGCCGGGACAGCACCTCACCAGGGACTGGCCGGTTCTCGATCTCGGCGTGACGCCGCAGATTGCCCGCGAGCGCTGGCGGCTTGACGTCTACGGCGCGGTTGAACATCCGATCTTCTGGAATTTCTCAGAGTTCACCGCGCAGCCGCAGACGAAGGCCGTCTCCGACATCCATTGCGTGACCACCTGGTCGCGCTACGACAACCCCTGGGAAGGGCTGGCGACTCGCGATCTTCTCCACGCCTGCCGGCCGCGCCCGGAGGCACGTCATGTCGTGCTGCATTGCCATGACGGCTACACCACCAACCTGACGCTGGATGACTTTGCTGCCGAAGACGCCCTGCTCGTGCACAGCTGGTCGGGCATGCCGCTGGAGCAGGAACATGGCGGTCCGGTGCGGCTGGTCGTTCCGCATCTGTATTTCTGGAAAAGCGCGAAATGGCTGCAGCGCATCGAATTCCTGGCGGAGGATGCGCCGGGCTATTGGGAGGTTCGCGGCTATCACAACCGCGGCGACCCGTGGGGCGAGCAGCGCTATTCCGGCGACTAGAAAAGGCGGCTCTCCGTTAGCTCTCCCTAAGGGAGAGGTGAAGAACAACATCGCGGAGGCCGAACATGCCAACCGAACGCTTTCAATTTACAGGTGCGGACGGCCAGCAATTGGCCGCCGCACTGGATACGCCGGAGGGCGAGATCCGCGCCTGGGCGCTGTTTGCGCATTGCTTCACCTGCGGCAAGGACGTGCTGGCGGCGAAGCGGATCGCGGTGGCGCTGGCGGCAAAGGGCATCGCGGTACTTCGGTTCGACTTCACGGGTCTTGGCTCCAGCGAAGGCGATTTCGCCAATTCGACCTTCGCCTCAAACGTCGCCGATCTCGTGCGCGCCGCCGAGCACTTGCGCGAAACCCGAAAGGCGCCGGCGATCCTGATCGGACACAGCCTCGGCGGCGCCGCGATCCTCGCCGCTGCCGCGCAAATTCCCGGCGCCAGAGCCGTCGTCACCATTGCCGCCCCCTCCGACCCCACGCATGTCACCGGTCTTTTCGCCGATCGCATCGGGGATATCCGCAAGCACGGCAAGGCCGAGGTCTCGCTGGCGGGCCGCCCCTTCACCATCACGCGCCAATTTCTCGACGACATCGCCGAGCACGGGCTGATGACGCATGTCGCCCAATTGCACAAGGCGCTATTGGTCATGCACGCGCCGACCGACGAAACCGTCGGCATCGACAACGCGACCCGCATCTTCGTGGCGGCCAAACATCCCAAGAGTTTTGTCTCGCTGGCCGGCGCCGACCATCTCTTGAGCGATCGACGGGATGCAGTCTATGTGGCCGATGTCATCGCTGCCTGGGCCACACGCTATCTCGATCCCGTGGTGTCCGAGGAGGCAGCCGATCCCGGCAAGACGACGCGCAATGTCGTGGTGCGCGAGACCCGCAACAGCAAGTTCCAGCAGACCGTTTCGATCGGGCGGCATCTTCTGCGCGCCGACGAGCCTGTGGCCGCCGGCGGCGAAGACGCCGGACCCGGGCCCTACGACTTCGTGCTCGCCGGCCTCGGTGCCTGCACCTCGATGACCATGCGGCTTTATGCCGACCGCAAGTCGCTGCCGCTGGAGCGAACCACGGTAACGCTCAGTCACAGCAAGATCCATGCGCAAGATTGCGCCGACTGCGAGACCAAGGCGGGAATGCTCGACCAGATCGACATGGTCATCGCCATGGAGGGTTCGCTGGACCCGCAACAGCGCAAGAGATTGATGGAAATCGCCGACAAGTGTCCGGTGCACCGCACGCTCACCTCTGAGGTGCGTATTGTGACCAAGGCTGCGGATTGACCGACGATCGCGGCGCCTCAAGCCACACGACCCAGGCAAAGCGTTTCAGGCCTCTCGCGCCGGGGGCCAATTGCGGAACGCGCAGCGAGCGTAGAAGGGTCGCTCGCAAAGACGGTCGAAAGCAACTAGGGCCGCAGGATGACGCGATCGCGCGAGGAACCCGCGACGGCGAGAAAAGCAGCCTTGGCCTCCTCCAGCGGATAGATCGCGCCTGGCTTGACTGGAAACGGCTTGAGGTGCCCGCTGACGAAGCCGAGAGCGAGTTCGCTCAGCACGGCGCCGGTCGCGGTCGAGGACAGACCCAGCGTATCGATGCCGACATAGGTATGCTGGCCCCGGTAGAATTCCAGAATATTGAACTGCACGATCCGGTCGATGGCCGCGATCAGGATCTGACGTCCCCGCACCGCGAGCGACTTGTTCGCTGCCAGGAAACAGGGATCGCCGACCGTGTTGAACACGATGTCGGCGCCCTTGCCATCGGTCAGTTCGCGAACACGCGCCGCCACGTCGGTCGCGGATGCGTCGATCACCTCGACGTGGGAATTCGCATGACCCTCGTAAGGCTCTTTCTTGCGCACCACGCCGATCACACGCGCACCGCTCCAACTTGCGATCTGCACGGCGGCCTGCCCGACCTTGCCGTTGACGCCCATCACCAGCACCGTGTCGTGCTTCTTCGGCTTTGCGGCGCGGTGAAAACCTTCGATCGCGGTGACAAAGGGAACGCCGATACCGGCGGCCTCTTCCCACGACAGATTTTTCGGCTTGTCCACCACGGCGTCGGCTTCGACGGACAGGTGGGTGGCGTGGGTGCCGTCGCGCCGGATCCCGAGGTCGCCGGACGAGCCGAACACTTCGCGACCGATCGTGCCGGCGGGGCCGTCGATCACGATACCGGCGTAGTCACGGCCGGGCGTGCGCGGAAATACCGCATAAGGCATCAGGCCGGTCGCAGCCTTGACGTCCGAGGGATTGACGGCCGCCGCCTTGACCTCGATCAGCACCTGGTTCGCCGCCCGCGACAGCACCTGCCGCTCGATGACAGGCGCAAGCGACGCCGGGGTTTCGGCCTTCGCCAGCAGACGCACGCAGCGCGCCTCAAATTCAAGGGGTCGGTAATCTGGCTGTGCAGTCGGCATGGATATCTTTCTCAGGTCTCCCGAGAACAGCAGTTAGCCTTTCGGCCGCTTGTCGTAAACACGCTTCGCCTTGCCGAGCGAACGCTCCAGCGTATCAGGCGCGACCGCCTGGACCCGGGCGGAAATTCCGATCGTGCTCTTGATGTGATGGGCGACCCGCTCGGCATGATCGGTCAGGCCGCTGCTGTCCCAGCTCTCGGGGCGCGCTTCGGCGAGAATGGTCAGTTGGTCCATGCGGGCGTCGCGGGTCAGTTCGAGTACGAAATGGCCGCCGCACCAGTCGGTTGCAAGCAATATTTCCTCGATCTGGGTCGGGAACAGGTTGACGCCGCGCAGGATGATCATGTCGTCGGAACGCCCGGTGACCTTCTCCATCCGCCGCATCCCCGGCCGCGCCGTGCCGGGCAAGAGCCGCGTCAGATCGCGCGTGCGATAGCGGATGATCGGAAAGGCTTCCTTGGTCAGCGACGTGAAGACAAGTTCGCCCCTCTCGCCGTCAGGCAACACCGCGCCGGTCTCGGGGTCGATCACCTCGGGATAGAAATGATCTTCCCAGATATGCAGCCCGTCCTTGGTCTCGATACATTCCTGCGCGACGCCGGGGCCCATCACTTCCGACAGGCCGTAGATATCGGTGGCGTCCATGTCGAAGGATTGCTCGATCTCGGTGCGCATCGCATTGGTCCAGGGTTCGGCGCCGAAGATGCCGATCTTCAGCGACGATTGGCGGGGGTCCAGCCCCTGGCGCTTGAATTCGTCGAGAATCGCCAGCATGTAGCTCGGCGTCACCGTAATGATGTCGGGACGGAAGTCGTTGATGAGCTGCACCTGCCGCTCGGTCATGCCGCCGGAGATCGGCACCACGGTGCAGCCGAGTTGCTCCGCCCCGTAATGCACGCCAAGGCCGCCGGTGAACAAGCCATAGCCATAGGCATTGTGGATGATCATGCCGCTGCGGCCGCCCGCGGCGCGGATCGAGCGCGCCATCACCGTCGACCAGGTCGCGATATCGGCCCTGGTATATCCGACCACAATCGGCTTGCCGGTGGTGCCGGAGGAGGCGTGGATGCGAACCAATTTCTCGCGGGCGACAGCGAACATATTGAAGGGATAGTTGTCGCGGAGATCCGTCTTCACGGTGAACGGAAATTTGGCGAGATCGGAGAGCTGCTTGAAATCCGACGGATGCACACCGGCTTCGTCGAAGGCCTTTTTGTAGTGAGCGACGTTATCGTAGGCATGCGCCAGCGACCACGCCAGGCGCCCGGTCTGCAGCGCCATGATCTCGTCGCGGGAGGCGCGCTCGGCTTCATCCATCTCCGGGAGGTAG
>VFSW01008931.1_pt1 | contig 14342 bp, 11 predicted proteins | sample 5358111 | NCBI WGS metagenome assembly VFSW01 (sample SAMN11554181, study PRJNA540505) | mine drainage metagenome | isolation source: sediment from site ElyBrook_90M | place: USA: Ely Copper Mine, Vershire, VT | collected 2017
AAACCGTCGCGAGCAACCGGAGGCGAGGGAGGGCGACCGAGGAATACTGGGGTATCTTGAGGGAGCCCGACCGCTGCATCCGGTAGCACAGCAGGTTTATGCTGACCTTCTCACACTTCCATGGGTCCTTCGGCGTGCCCGTGCACAAACTGCCGCACGATCGGGTCGTCTGTCGTACGAAAGTCCTCTCGGGGGCCGATGCGACGAAACGTCCCTTTGTAGATCATGGCAATACGGTCCGCGATCCCAAAGATCGACGTCAGGTCATGGGATACAACAATGGAGGTCACACCGAGCTTGTCCGACAGCTCCCGAATGAGTTTATCCACCCTCCGTGCGCTCACAGGGTCGAGCGATGTCGTCGGTTCGTCAAAAAGCACGTACCGCGGATCGACCGTGAGCGCCCGGGCGATGGCCACCCGCTTGCGCATTCCGTCTCCAAGCTCTGTGGGATAGCGCTCGGCAAAGTCCCCCATGTGCACGGTGTCCAGACGCTTTTGGGCTTCGGCCAGGGCGTCGCGGGTAGACATTCCGCGGTGCTTACGCAACGGCAGGGCGACGTTTTCGGCGCAGGTCATCGAGTCGAAGAGGGTGCTGTGCTGAAACACCATCGCGCAGGATTTACGTACGCGGTAGAGCTGTTGCTCGTCGAGTTTGGACACGTCGTCGCCATCGAGCCAGATTTCTCCCGCGTCGGGTTTTAGCAGCCCGATGAGGTGCTTGATGAGTACGCTCTTGCCTGCGCCGGAAGATCCGATGATGAAAAATACTTCTCCGTCGTGGATGGTGAGATCCACGCCGTTGAGCACGGTCTTGGCGCCGAAGGCCTTGTGTATCCCTTTGAATTCAATCACGGGGGAAACACCAGGAACCCGATGCCCGAGATGAAGAAGTTAAGAATGATGACCGCGAGAGAACTGTTGACCACGGCGCGGGTGGTGGCCCAACCGACGCCTTCGCTCCCGCCAAAGGTCGACAAGCCACAGTAACTGGACACGATGGGGATCGCGGCGCCGTAGGCGAGGCACTTGGTGAGGCCGATGACCACGTCGCCGGCGTCCAACGTACTCGTGTCGCAAAAGGTACGCGGCTGCACGTCGAAGATGAACCATGCCGTGAGCATTCCCGCGCCAAAGCTCACGGCACCCGCCCAGAGGATCAGCACCGGGGTCATGACAAGCGAGGCGATGAACCTGGGGACGACGAGATGGTCGACAGGATCGACGCCGCACATTCGCAAGGCGTCGACTTGTTCGGTCACCACCATGCTGCCGATTTCGGCGGCGATGCCAGCGCCAACGCGGGTGGCGAGCATCATGGCGCCGAGGGAGGCCGCGAGGTCGCGCACGAGCGCTTCAAGAAACGTCGCGCCGAGGAGGGATAGATCGGGTACGACCCGCAGGGCTTGCAGCGCGCTTTGAAATACCAGGATCGCGCCGATGAAGCCCATGGTCACAGAGAGAAAAAACACCGAGCGGTTGCCGATTTCGTGGCACTGGCGGGCGACGACCCCCGGCACGCGGCGACCGCGAAGGGTCCAGTGGAGGGTGCGGGAAAATACCTCGGCAAGGGCTCTCCCCGCGCGAAAGATCTCTATCGCGCTGGCACCGAGGGTGGCCGCAAACGAAGGTCGCAGGGAAACTTGGGACGCCGTGGTCACTGAAGGATGTAGGTCGAAAAATAATCGGTGATGAATACCCCGGTGGCGCTCGCGACCACCGAGGCGTTGACCGCGCGGCCGACGCCCTGCGCGCCGCCTTGGACGGACAGTCCAAAGTAACAACTGGACAGGGCGATGATGAGTCCGAAGAAAAGGGATTTGATGAGCCCGGTCGCGAGGTCCCACACGCGCAAAGCGTCAAAGAGGCCGTTCCAGAAGGTGTCGACGGAGACGCCAAGGAGGGCTTGGCCGGTGTAGGCCGCGCCGAAGAGGGCGAGGACGTCGCCGAAGATGGTGAGGACAAAGAGCATGGAGACCATGGCGACCACCCGCGGAAGAATAAGATACGACAAGGGATCAATGGCCAGGGTGCTAAGCGCATCCATCTGTTCGGTCACGGTCATCGTGGCAAGTTCGGCCGTGTTGTTCGCCCCGACCCGCCCCGAGAACATCAACGCGATGAGAATCGGCCCGACCTCGCGCAGGGTTGCAAAGCCCGCGCCCCAGCCCAGGAGCCCTTCGGCACCGTACCGTCGAATGATCACCCCTGCCTGGATCACCATGATGGCGCCCGTGAACAACGCCGTGACCCCGACGATGGGCAGCGAGCGTACCCCCATCTTGTGGAGGTTATGCATAAGTTCAGGTCGATCGAGCTTTGGGGGAAACAATCGTCGCACGAGCGAAGCCGCGAGGACCGCCACGCCACCAAACTGCCCGGCGATGGACAAAAACGCCCGCCCCGTCGTCTGCGCGAGCCCTTCGGATGTGCCCGTCCCGGTGGATTCCGCCGCGGGTTGTGTCACGGCGGGAGTCTACAACGGCCCTTCGACCGCGCCGTGCACAAACTGCCGGACGACCGGGTGTATTGCATGGCGCGCTTCTTCGGTGGTCCCGTCGAAGATAACCTGGCCTTTGTACATCATTCCCACACGGTCGGTGATGGTGAGCAAACGGTCGATGTCACTCGACACCATCACCACGGTGGCCTTGGTTTCTTGTTGTTCTCGCCGGAGAAGGTCAAAGATCTTTTGCGAGGTCACCGGGTCGAGGCCCGCGGCGGGTTCGTCGTAGAGAACAATCGGCGCGCGGGTCACCGTCGCGCGGGCGACCCCCACCCTTTTCATCTGTCCACCCGACAATCCCACGGGCATCCGCCCGCCAAAGCCCCGGAGAGACACCGCCGACAGCCTCCCTTCGACCCTCTCCGCAATCTCTCCCTCGTCCGTCACCCCCATCCGCCGCAGCGGGAACGCAATGTTCTCCGCCACCGTGAGGGAATCAAACAACGCATTGTTTTGAAACAACATCCCGATCTTTTGGCGCACCCTGTGCCACGACAGTTCGTCCAGGCCGCTGACCTCCTCGCCGTCTACCACCACCCGCCCGGTGTCCCCCCGCACGAGCCCCACAAGGCACTTGAGCAGCACGCTCTTGCCCGCGGCCCCGGGACCGATGAGCCCGTACAAGCATCCCGACGGGACCCTAAGATCCACGGCTCGAAGGACCGGCCCGGCAAACGTCTTGGACAGCCCACGCACTTCGATCACGGGAGCCCTCGCCCACCGACACTATCAGACCCAGGCGCCCCGTTGTGGTACAGATTCCCCGGATCTGCCATGCCCCGGCTCGCCCCGATCTTATTGTTGATGGCCGCGTGCAATTCGTCCAACAGCACGTCGTACGGGGTGTGCAACGCCAGCGAGGCGTGCAACGTGTCCACCCCGCGGTGTATCACCTTTCGCAACCGGATCAACGGGCTCACCTCGGCGATGTGCACACGGGCCTGCAACACCAGCGCGGACTGTCCCGACAGGGGGGTGTGCGTCACCACAGAGACCGCCTCCCTGGGTTCTCTCTGTGTGCAGCCGTGTACCCAGGACTCCGACTGTGGCGGCGGCGCCATGGGTGAGTTTTGCGTCGAGGTCCCTCCCAACCAGCACGGGTGCGTACCGTGACCGACGACCCTCAAGAACTCACCGCGCGGCTGCGCCCCGACATCGACCGGGCATACGTTCACCGCGATGCCCTCAGCAACCCCAGGGTTGTTCACGCCGTGCTCGAAACCCTCGACGCCCTCGACCGGGGTGTGCTCCGCGTCGCAACGCCCGAGGCCGCGGGCTGGGTGGTGCACCCGTGGCTCAAGCAAGCCATTCTGTTGTACTTCGCCCTGCGGTCGGTCGAGCCCACCGAAGCCGGGCCGATGGCCTTTGCCGACAAGATCCCGGTTAAAGTCCCTCCGCCCGGCGTGCGTGTGGTCCCGCCCGGGGTCGTTCGCTACGGCGCGTATGTCTCCCCGGGTGTGATCTTGATGCCGGGCTACGTCAACATCGGCGCGTGGGTGGGCAGCGGGACGATGGTGGACACGTGGGCCACGGTGGGCTCGTGCGCGCAAGTGGGACGGGACGTTCACCTCGCGGGCGGCGTGGGCATCGGCGGTGTACTGGAGCCCCCCGGTGCGCGGCCGGTCATCATCGAAGACGGAGCGTTCATCGGGTCACGCGCGGTCGTGGTCGAAGGGGTCATCGTCGAGCGCGAAGCCGTGGTCGGTGCGGGCGTGATCTTGACCGCCAGCACGCTCATCATCGACGTCACCGGGGACGTTCCCATCGAGCACCGTGGGAGAATCCCCGCGCGTTCCGTGGTGATTCCAGGCACGCGCCCCAAGGTTTTTCCCTCGGGGACGTACAACATCCCCTGCGCGTTGATCGTCGGGCGCAGGACCGAGAGCACCGACCGCAAGACCTCCCTCGAACGCGCCCTGAGGGATCACCAGGTCCCGGCGTGACCGACCTCGAACAAACCGTCCTTGCACTCTGCGCGGTGTCGTCTCCCACGGGCGACGAGTCAGCTCTGTGTGACCTGGTCGAAGCGCGTTGCGTGGCCTCCGTGGGTCGCCTCGCCGTGGCGCGCGACGGCAACAACCTTGTGGTCACTCCCGTAGGCGCGCGCACCAACGCTCCCACGGTGCTCCTCGCGGGACACCTCGACGTCGTACGCACGCGGCACACCGGCCCGCCACGAATCGACGGCGAACGGTTGTACGGCCCAGGCGCTGCCGACATGAAGTCCGGCCTCGGGGTGATGCTCCATCTCCTGGACGACCTCGCTGCCGGGCATCGTCCCGTGTACACCCCCGTCTTTGTGTTCTACGACCGTGAAGAAGGGCCGTACGCAGACAACGGACTCGGAACGGTGCTCGCTCGTTTTGAGTCTCTGTCCCGGGCACAACTCGCCGTGTGCCTGGAGCCCTCCTCCAACGCGCTGCAACTCGGGTGTGTCGGGAGTCTCCACGCGCGGGTGACGTTTCACGGTCGCACGGCCCACAGTGCGCGGCCCTGGCAGGGGGACAACGCGATTCACAAAGCGGGCGGCTTTTTGCAGCGATTGGCGGCGCAAGCGCCAAGGGACGTGGGGATCGACGGGATGCTGTACCGTGAGGTGATGTCGGCGACGATGGCCGAGGGCGGCCGGGGGCGCAACGTCGTGCCTGACAGCTTTACCCTCAACGTAAACGTACGCTTTGCGCCGGGACGAAGCTCGGACGATGCCCTGGACGATGTGCTTGGCGTGGTGGCGGGAGAAGGCACGGTCGAAGCGATGGACAGGTCGCCGTCGGCGGTTCCGCACGGGGACCATGCGGTCGTGCGGGCGTTGGTGGATGCGGGTGTGCGCGGGGTGGAGCCAAAGCAAGCGTGGACGGATGTCGGGCGCTTTGCCCAGCACGGGATTCCTGCGGTGAACCTCGGCCCGGGCACGCAGTCACAAGCGCACCAGGAGGACGAATGGACCGACCGGGGCGCGCTCGCAGAGGGACTGAAGTTGTTTCGTCGGTGGATGTTTGGGACGGAGGAGGGTTGACCGTAGTGAATCCTCCGGGGAGGGGACGAGGCTTCAGTGCACCCCACGGAGGGTGATCCAGACGCCCTGGAGTTGAAACGCTGACGAGAACCCGTCGGCGATCCTCGGGTCCATCACGCACGAGGGACCCGGAATGATGGTTCCGTCGCCGTCGTGGCAGGCGGTGATCGCGGGAGGCGTACCCGGCGAGCCGGGCGTGGCGTCGAAGTATTCGAGTCCGTCTCCGTCCAGGTCTACGTCGGGCTGCTGTGGTCCAATCGTCAACACCAGGATGGTTTCTCCGCCCACGATGAGATCAAGAAAGCTGCTGGATCCACGGCCGCCGCCGCCCGGAAGAAATCCCGCGGGGTTGGGGAGCGACGCAAGATCCCGCGCGGGCACGGCGCCACACAGGACGCCGTTGTTCCACCCGGTGATGTGCATGGCGTCGGCCTGGACGGTCCCGGTGATTCCCGCGCGGCGAACCCTGAAGGGCAGCATCCCAGCGGGCCCCGCGGGGAGCGTCAGCATGACGTCTTCGGGTCCACCCGAAAGGGCACCCTCGACGATGTTGCTCTGAAACGACGTGCGCGGGAGCAGCGTCATCGGCACCACGGAACCCGGCTGCACGTACTCGGGATTGCCAGGGTTACCGTTGTTGAGCGGCATTCCGTCTGCGTCGTTGCCATAGAGCCAGGCCACACGGATGTCCGGCGCGTTTTGCCCGCGGAGGTCCGAGAGGTTCATAAACCCCAGTTGCAACAGCAACTGACCATTCGAGATCCCGCTGTTGACGTACGAATTGAGGAGCCCGACAGCGGGACCAAGTGCCAGGCCAAAAGCGTTGTCTGGAATGTGGTCTCCTGAAAAGTCACAGCCGGTCATCCGGTCGGCCTGGGCAATGGTAAGCGTGGTGGTCACCACGGCCTGCTCAACTTTGCAGCCCGGGTCGCAGCCGTCCCAGCGCACGGTGTTCCCGTCATCGCACTGTTCACCCGGGTCGAGGTGTCCGTTGCCGCACCCGAGGATGGACCGACAATCCGGCGCGCACCCCGGCGTGCTGTCGCACACTTCGCCCACCTCGGTGTCCACGATGTGGTTGCCGCAGGTCTCGTTGGAGAGGCAGTCCGAGCGGCACCCGTCGCCCGAGACGTTGTTTCCGTCGTCGCAGACCTCGCCCGGGTCCAGGTGTCCGTCCCCGCAGCGGTGTTCCCACCGACACGTCGCAGAACATCCGTCTCCCGAGACGTTGTTTCCGTCATCGCACTGTTCACCCGGGTCCAAGATCCCGTCACCGCACCGTGGCACCCGTCCGTCCCCGAGGGACCCATCCGGCAGCGGCACGTCGGGTGTACTCACCGGCGTGTCCATCACGGACGCATCGAGAACCGACCCGTCGGGTGTGCTCATGGGGAGGTCGACCGTCACGACCCCGGTATCTGTCGCCTCGGCGTCTCCCGCGCCCTGCGCCGCCGAGATCACCGTGCTGCCACAGCCTACGACAAGCATTCCGCCCACGAAGGCGGTCGCAAGAACCAAGTGTTTCATGGGGGCGGACTGTACCCGAATCCGGTGTGCGATGGCCGTCCCTTGGAAACCTATCACCACGGACAGACTGGCCCGTACGCTTCCACGCGGTTCACAGCCAGTCCGTGGTTGCTGCGGCACACCGCGGGGAACGACGGGTACCCATGGCGATCTCGAGCCGCCCGCCGGGTTGCCGATACACAGGCCATGGCACTCCACGTTGCCGGTCGCAGCCTGGCCGGGGGAACACCGGGCCCTCCAACCGTCGTGCCAATAGATCTAGCGGTTACGTCGAGAGGCCGGGCGGTTACTCCGAGAGGCCGGGCAGTTACTCCGAGAGACCCAGAGGACCTGCCATGGAAGCATGAGGATCCTCCGTCTCAAGCCTGCCGTCTGGTCGGCGCGGCGCGACGAGACCGGGCCATGGGCTACTCGGCGGGCGGTCTCCCCGAAATCGTCGCTGGCGTTGTCCCCCAAGGGAACCTTTGGCCCACGTGCCCTGTCCGATGTCTTGACCGCGCAAGAACTCCACGCGGCACCACGAGGCAAGCTGATGAACCGCACGAACCGCTTCCCGCTTCCCCTCCTCCACGCCGAGACCTGCCTGCCGATGCCTCCCTCGGACACCGACGTGCTCTATCAGATGGTCAAGCGGACCGAGATGAACCCCGCCGACATCGACGACGCGTCCACCCACACCATCGAGGTGACGGTCCACTGGCGCTCCACCGTGCTCCATGTCGCACACCTCGTGTCCGGACAGGACTTCGTGCTGACGTCCGCGATTCCGCGGCTCCCGTCGCCCGCGCTGCGCATGGTCCCGGGTTTGACCGCGGGCGCCATGGCCATGCTCGCGGGCGCGGGGCTCGCGGGACCCATGGCCGGTGCCGTCGCCTCCATCGGTGCGTTGGTGTCCGTCGTCTCGCTCGGCGCAGGGGTCCTCGCCCAACGATCCAACGATGAAGCCCGGGACGACCTCACGCGCTTTGTCGTCGATGCCACGATGCTCCCTGCGGATGGAGACATCCCGGTCGTGTCCGACGATGGAGACACCGCGTGCTTTGTCTTTCCCAAGGGGTGCCGTGGGGAGGTGGAGATGGATGGTGTGCGGCAGGGGCTCGACGTGTTGATTGCAGAGGGATACGCCCGAGAGTCTTCGCTGGCACCCGGTGCCCACGAGGTCGCAATCGTCCAGGGAGGAAGGTACCGCGTAGAGATCGCAGGGCTCTCGGTCACTGCCCGAAGCGTGCACCGCGCGCGGAACTTTGGGGGCCGGACCCGTCGGGAACCCGCCCTTCTGGGGGCGTCCGTCGGCGCCGCCGTGGCCGTGGCAAGCGTTCTCGGAACGATGCTTTTTTCAGCGGGAGGCGCGAGCGGTTGGCTGTCGGCGGAGGACAGCGATGCGACGATGGCCGACCTGCGGGCTTTTGTACGAAACCAGACCGAACGGGAGCTTACCGAGCTCCCGACGGTGTCTTCGGCGACGGGTGCCACCGGAGCCGCGCACGAGGGCGCCGCGGGGGCGCTGGGAAGTAGAACCAGCACGGAGCATGGCCATCGGTACGAGATCCAGCGAAGGGACCCGGCGCCGCACCTCGCGCGGGAGGTCTCTGCGCGGGAGGCCGTCGCGACGCGCGGAATTTTCATGGCGATGGGCGCGCACGCCATGCCCACGGCCGCGGGAGGTATCCTGGCGAGTCCCTTTGCGGCGATGACCACGGCGTCGGGAGAGGGACAGCGAGACGCCAATGGAAACATGAACGGTACAGACGTCGGGGATTCTGAAGGGTACGGCGGACTGGACACCGTTGGGACAGGATGGGCTGGCGGTGGCGATGCCCAAGGCACGATCGGGACAGGCAGATTCGGAACACAGGGACACGGCAACTGCCCTCCGGGGAGCGACTGCGCGTACGGGCAGGGACACGGGATCCTGAGGGCGCCGTCACGGGAGAACCACGGACCGTTGATCCACCCGCAGGCGCCCTCGGTGGAGGGCGGTATCTCCGCGGATGTCATCCGTCGCGTGGTGCTCCGCAACCTCGGGCAGGTGAACCATTGTTACGAACAGGGGCTTGAGACCAACCCGGCCCTCACCGGGAGGGTGAGCGTGAGATTTGTGATCACGGGCGGTGGATCCGTGCTGGCAGCGTCGGTGGCTGAAGACAACCTCGGCGCGCCCGCGGTGGCGCAGTGCATTGCCAGTGCCGTGCACCGGTGGACCTTTCCCGTCCCCGACGCGTCAGGGCCGATCACGGTGACCTATCCGTTTAGCCTCATGCCGGCGGAATAGGATCCTCGGGTCGGCGAGTCGCGTGGTACCTTCTCAACCGATGGTGACTTCGTGGAGGGTCGAGGCCCTTGTGCTTGGCAGTTTGGTGTGTGCCCTCCCCGACGTTGCCACGGCCGAGAGGGCGCAGTCGCCAGGGTCCGCCACGCCAACGCCACGCACGGCACCCTCGACCGGCTGTGGGTTGCATCCAGGGGACGTCTTTGCAGGGACCTACGTCTGTGCGCAGGGGCTGTCCGATGTGCGCTTGCACGTGTTGACGGTACAAGCCACGGATATCACAGCGGTGTTTGACTTTGCATGGACACCGGGCGGGATCACCGGGAGTTTTCGCATGCGGGGCACGTGCGATGCGCGCAGCCGTGGGTGGGAGATGTCCCCGGACTACTGGGTTGTTCAACCCAGAGGATGGATCATGGTGGGCATGGACGGCACCCTGAGCGCCGATGGACAGCGGTACACCGGGAGGATGGAACATCCGTCGTGTGGAACCTTCGCGGTGCGGCGACGGTAGGCACCGTTGGCGGTCTGTCTGCGTGGGGGCAGCGCAGAAGAACGCCGGGCAATGGGGCTACTGTAAAACGAGGGATGGATGTTCGGCGGCGATGGACTCCGCGGGCCCGCTTTGTCCCGCGGTGCGGTTCTGGCTGGCGTGGGTGCAGCGTGCAGGAATTGTCCTGACTGGAGTTTTCAGGCCCACGAGATGCGCAACCCAGGTCAGACTGCGTCACGAATCGCGCTGTGCGGGCCGGTGAATGAGCAGATGGCAGAAAGTTCACGCCGCGAGAGGCCGTTTCACGCGTGATTCCGCGAGCGCGAGCCCGGTTTAGCGGGCTTGATCTTGGTTGCCGTGGGCCTCAGCCCGCGGCGACCCGCGCACGGACGGCATGACTCGCGTGGCGACCCGCGCACGGACGGGATGACGCCCGCAGTGAGAACGCCCTGGCATTCCCATTCCCCCGACTGTTCCCGCGGCGTAAACGCCACGGCAACCAAGGGAAAGGCGGATAAAGCCGCCTCGCTCTCCAAGCACCCCCCATCGGAGCGTTGTGCGATGCGTGCGCTGCAATTCCCCTCGCCAGCCGTTCAATCCACGATGTCAGCGCGCGTGGGTTGCGCATCCCGTGGGTCAGGGATCTGTCGCGTTGAGCAGGAATCGCCCTCGACGTCGCGGTCTAGCTAGACCCTCGCCGAAAAGCCCCCTGGAGGCGTGTGGCCGCGGACGGGGTTCGGAGGGTCCTTAGCCCCTACGGTTGCCATCCCCCCGGCTTTCCGGGTATGTCCCCACCCTCACGGCGGCGGCGCCGTCCCGAGGTGACCCTATGTCGATGAAACGCACGAAGAAAAACTCGTCTACCAAGGGAGCCCAGTCGGACGGGTCGCTGGGCTTCAATCCCCCCACGACCGTGCTCCCCAACTGGGAAGACGCCACCGGGAACAAGCCCGATGAGTCTTTTGTGCCGTACGTGACCGCCAGGGCTTTTATTCGTGGGGAATTGCTGGGGCACACGCGCTTTGGCAAGGGCGTGGTCGTGGGGGTTGATGGTGGACGGATCGAAGTGCTGTTTGCAGACGGCGTGCGGAAGCTCGCCCACGGCAGCGTGTAGACCACCGTCAGGATCCCACCCAGGGAGAGAGGTACTGCAACGTCGCCCGCTGCCGGGTGGGCGTGGTCCGATGCCGATGTTTCTGGGGAACAGAACAGGGATTTGAGGGCTCCGTGGCCGACAACCCGGACACCATCACCCTCCTGCGGGACGGGGCCCAAGCACTCCCCGCCATGCTGGCGGCGATCGCCGCGGCGGCGCGCGAGGTGGTGATGGAGATGTACTGGCTTGATAGCTCGCCCATCGGGCGGCGCTTTGCCGAAGCGCTCGCAGAAAGAGCGCGGGCGGGGGTCAACGTGTACCTCTGTTACGATGCCATCGGTTCTCTCGGGGTTGACACCACCATGTATCTCCCGCTGCGGCAAGCGGGGGGAAAGGTGATTGAATTCAACCCGGTCGCGCCCTGGCGCCGGAGATTTCGCTTCGCACGGGTGTCGCAGCGCGATCACCGTAAGATTCTGGTGGTGGACGGGCGTGTGGGATTCACCGGCGGGCTGAACATCGGGTCTCCGTGGGCACCCCGGTCGCAGGGTGGCGCGGGTTGGCGGGACGACGTGGCTCGGATCGAAGGCCCGGTGGCCGGGCGGCTGCGAGAGCTGTTTTTTGACACCTGGCAGCGGCAGGGAGGCGCAGTGCCCGCGGAGTTGGCGCTCACGGTGCGCCCGCGGAGGGAACTCGCACGGGCGACGCGGATGGAACTCACCCGGCAGACCCGAGACGACCCCGGGCAGGTGGCGGTGATCGGCCACGACGCGTGGGCATCCCGGAGGACCATCCGTCGGGCGTATCTTCAGCACATCCGGGACGCACGGCAGCGGGTACTGCTCGAAAACTCGTACTTTCTGCCCGATGCGGCGATGCGCCGGGCGTTGGAACGCGCCGCACGCCGGGGCGTCGAAGTGCGGGTGATCGTTCCGCGCATGGGGGACGTCCCGAGTGTGACCTACGCCTGCCGCGCGATGTTCGCCAGGCTGATGCGCCAGGGTGTGCACATCCACGAATGGGTACCCGGGGTGCTTCACGCCAAGACGGGATTGGTAGACAACTGGGCGACGACCGGGAGCTACAACCTGGATTATCGCTCGCTGCGGTACAACCTCGAAGCCAACGTAGCGAGCACGGCGCCGGATTTCGTGTCTGCGGTCGAGGCTTCGCTCCGGCGGGACATCGCCGACGGGTGCGAAGAGGTCGACCCGGGGTCCTGGGCCAGGCGCCCTTTGGCAGAGAAAGCCATGGAATGGGCGTTCTTCCTGGTGCGTACGCTGTTATAAGTCGTCTTGTTGCCAGGGAGAGGGTCGGATGGAGATGACCAAGGGAATCAACAGAGTGCTTCGGCTTGCGCAGGCGGGCTTCATCGCAGTGGCGGGTGTCGGTTGCGTGGGCACCGCTGGAGGAATCCAAGGGCGCTTCGTGGCCGTGCACAACACCCTCGAGGTTCTTGGCCTCAACCAGGTGGGACACATCTCCGAAGGGAGCCTTCCGGACGATGGGACGGCGAGGTTTCCCACGGACCTCGAAGTGCAGTGCTACACGTTTGTCGCTTTTGGCGGCGACGGGGCGCGGGACATTGACCTCTCGGTGATGGACGGCACCAACACCCGCGTGGCGACGGACAATACCCACGACCCTGCGGCGACGTTGCGGTACTGCCCCACGGTGCGCGGGCGGTACACCCTGGTGGTGCACATGTCCTCGGGGGGAGGCACCTACCTGCTGTCGTCCTGGCGGGGCGGTACAGTCACATCGGGGGGATCTTCGGGACCGGGCACCTGCGGGCAGCCCATTCCGATTGCACTTGGTGCGACCGTCACGGGAGATACCACGCACGCAGGGAGTCACAACGACGGGTCGTGCCTTGGCGGCGGTGCCGAAGACGGCAGCGAGGGCCGGGCGCCAGAACTTGTCTACGCCCTCACGCTGGACCGCAGGCAACAAGTCACGGTCGCGGTCGAAGAGAGCCAGGAATTCGACGGCGTGGTGTACATCCGGCACGGCAACTGCGACGACCCGAACGCCGAGGTGCAAAACGCCTGCAACGACGACGACGGGGACACCCAGCACTCGCGGGTGAGTGTTCCGTTGGATCCAGGGCAGTACTACATCTTCGTCGACGGATACGCGCAGGCCCGCGGGACTTTCACGATGACCGTGACCGGGCAGGACGTTCCCGAACCCGGGCAGGTGTGCGCCGCGGCGGAGACCCTGACGCCGAATACACCCCGGCAGGGGCAGCTCACGCAGCAAGACCCCAATGTATTTCAAGCCCGGTGTGCCGGTGGCGCCCGCGGGCCCGACCGGGTGTACCGTCTGGTGGTCCCTTCCGAGTCCCGGTTGCAGGTGTCGGAAGAAAGTGACTTTGACGGTGTGTTGTACCTCCGTCGGGCGTGCGCCGACCCGGCCACGGAGTTCGAGTGCAACGACGACGCGGGGGACACGCAGCACTCGCGGATCAACACCATCGTCCCCGAGGGGACGTACTACGTTTTCTCGGATGCTTTTCAGGCCAACGGGGCGGGGACTTACACCGTCGAAGCGGACCTCGCCCCCGTGGCGGGAGGGAGCACCCCGGGGGACACCTGCGCCGACGCCCAGCCGTTGACACCAGGAACGCCCGTGGACGGCAATACGTTTCAAGCACACGACGACGTGGCGTCGCCGTGCGGCGCGCAGCAAGACGGCTACGACGTGGTGTACAGACTCGACGTTCCTGCGCGGTCGCGGGTGCGTCTGTGGTTCGACGGGGCGGACATCGGTGAGCAGGCTACGATTCTGTTGACCCGCAACTGCGCTGCGCCCGCCCAAGACCCCCATGCGGTGTGCCGCCCCGGGGCGATCAGCGAACAACGTGCGGTCGACCAGGTGATGGACCCTGGGCAGTACTTTGTCGTGGTGGATTCCGCGACGCCGCGGCGCTTCGGGCGGTTCAGGCTCAACGCGCGGGTTGAGAGCATTGCCGAGGCCGAACACCTGTGCACCGCCGCGATCGCCCTTGTCCCGGGACACACCGTGACGGGAACCACCAGCGGAACGGATCACTTTCAAGCTTCGTGCGGGAACAACGCGCGGAGTCCTGAGAACCTCTACCGCTTTCATCTGGCGCGGCGATCCAACGTACGGCTGGCGCTGACGACCACCACGCAGGGCTACGACGCGGTGTTGTATCTCCGCTCTAACTGCCCGGATCCGTCGACCGAGAGGGCCTGCAACGACGACTCGGGGGACACCCAGCACTCCCTCATCGAGACCGCCCTCGACCCGGGGAACTACACGGTCTTTGTCGACGGGTACGGCAACAACAACCAGGGGGGATACTCCTTGGAGTTTCAAGCTTCGCCCGCGTTGCGTGAAGCGCACCCCCCGCCCGCACACCCAACCCCCCCGCATCGAAGCCCCCCAGGGCGTCACATGGCGCCCCACG